>Ga0187892_10001107_pt1 | contig 64897 bp, 39 predicted proteins | sample MA1701073metaG_FD_139345 | JGI IMG/M metagenome (GOLD analysis project Ga0187892, IMG submission 139345) | Bio-ooze microbial communities from a basaltic lava cave in the Kipuka Kanohina Cave System on the Island of Hawaii, USA - MA170107-3 metaG ... | reverse complement strand
AGGCCAAACAAAGCTGGGAGGGCCTCAAACAGTTAAAACTGTAGTGAAGACTTTTGGAAGACCGTGACTGAAAACAAACTACTTGGCCATCCAAAACTCCACCAACTGCGAAAGTTGGGTTAGCACTTTCGCTTCCGGCTGGTTTGGTTCGATCTCCACCTCTGCAACTCTGTCGTTCCGTGATGCTGCTCGGTGGTCAGAGGCCGAGGTTTTGTCTCAGATGGCCGGCCGCTTAAGAAATCTGCGGCATCACTTCGCCGGCGACGTCGGTCAAACGATGCATTCTGCCATTGTGGAAGTAGGTCAACTGCGTGTGGTCGAGACCCATCAGATGCAGAATTGTGGCGTGGAGGTCGTTCACCGAGTGCGGATCGACGAGAGCGCGATAACCGAACTCGTCCGTAGCACCGATCACTTGCCCGCCCTTGACTCCGCCTCCCGCCAACCAAACGGAGAATCCGTAGGGACTGTGATCCCGGCCGGAAACAGACTGCGAGATCGGCATTCTTCCAAATTCGGTGTGCCAAACCACGAGAGTCGACTCCAGCAGCCCCCTCGATTTCAGATCGGTTAGCAGCCCGTGGATCGGCTTGTCTACGGATGCAGCCCTCTTGCGGTGATTCTTTTCGACATTGCCGTGGGCATCCCAGGAATCGTCCCCGGCGTTACCACCACCGAAGAGCTGAACAAAACGGACTCCTTTCTCGACGAGTCGGCGCGCGAGGAGGCAGTTGCGGCCAAAGTGTTCGCAAAAAGGGTCGTCCATGGCATAGAGCTTCTTCGTTGCATCGGTCTCGCGGGAGAGGTCAACGACATCCGGCGCCTGGCTCTGCATACGGTATGCCAGTTCGTAAGAAGCAATGCGGGCGGAGAGCTCCGAATCCAGGTTGTTCTGCTGCAAATGGCGTTCGTTAAGGGCCTTAATGAAGTCCAGCCGGCTGCGCTGATGCTCGGGCTCCACAAACCGGGGAGAAGCAAGATCCACAATCGGGTCACCATGATTTCGGAAGGGTGTTCCCTGGTAAACGCCAGGCAGAAAACCCGAACTCCAATTCTGCGCGCCTCCCAGCGGTCCGCCCATACTGTCCAGCAGCACGACGAACGCTGGCAGGTTCTGGTTTTCCGTTCCCAGACCATAAATGCTCCACGAACCCAGCGAAGGCCGTCCCGGTTGAATGAAACCCGTCATCATTTGCAGGATCGCCGGCGTGTGGTTGTTGCTGAGTGCGTGCATGGATCGCACAACAGCGATGTCGTCAATGCACTCAGCGGTGTGAGCAAACAACTCGGAGACCTCGATTCCCGATTGCCCATATTTCTTGAAACTAAAGGGGCTCTTGAGGAAAGTTCCCGGATTGGGAAAGAAGGTCTGAATGTTCAGACTGGATGGCGGAGCTTCGAAGTGCCGCTTCGTCAGCTCCGGTTTGGGGTCAAAGGTGTCGAGATGACTCGTTCCTCCATTCATGAACAGCGAAATGACTGCTTTGGCCTTGGGCTGAAAATGTGGTCTCTTGGGTAACATCGGTGAGCCCGCAACGGGCGTGGAGGCCAGCAGATTCTGCTGTTTCAGGACGTCGCAGAACGCCAGTCCGGCAATGCCACCGCCGAGTTCCCAGAGAAACCGGCGCCGCGAATTGTGTTCCATAAGCAAAACCCCAACGAACGATGTGACGGGCAGAGTAGGCGGCAGGCGGAATGGCATTCGCCCTTGAGCCTTGCTTACTTCCGGCCCTCTCCCGCGCTGGGGAGAGAGGGAAGTCACTTGTGCGTCGCTCAATTCACATACACGAACTCATTCGTGTTGAAGAGCGAATGACATAGGTCAATCAAAGCCGCCTTCTCCGGTGTGTGAATCTCCGCCGGATCGACTCCACGAGCCAGCAGCTTTCGGCTGTACGCCTCGTGGTACTCCGTTTGTCTCTTCAGGAAGGCCAGAGCATTCTGCAATTCCACCGGATCGGGCCGTCGACCGTTAGCCAAGATGAAGGCCCGCTCGATTTGCAGTGATAGATCCTGGCCCACCTCGTTGCGCAACCGTTCGGCGAATATGACTGACTGGCCAGCGATGAACTTGTTGTTTAGCAATTGCAGTGCCTGTGGAGCAACAGTTGTGGCATTCCTCTTGGGACATGAAGAGACAGTGTCGGGAGGATCAAAGAGGTCGATGATAGGAGCAGTGACTGTTCTCATCTGAGTCACGTAGACACTTCTCCGCCATGCTTCCGGGCCATCCTGAGTTACTGGCCAGCGTTGATAGGACAACCCCGGAGCGTCCTTGGGCGAACCCTCGATCACTCCCCGATCCACTTCAGGGAAGATTCCCGAACCGCCAGCCTTCAAGCTGAGCGCGCCGCTTACCGCCAGAATCGAGTCGCGAATGATCTCTCCTTCCAGCCGCTGGAGGCGCATCTTCCAGAGAAAGTGGTTTTCGGGGTCTGTCTTCAGATTTCGAGGATCGTCGAAGGCGGACGCTTGCCGGTAAGTGCGGGAAGTGACCATCAGCCGGTGCATGGCTTTGAGACTCCAGCCTTGACGCACAAACTCACTAGCCAGCCAGTCGAGCAATTCCGGGTGAGAGGGCGCCTCTCCCATTTTTCCAAAGTCGTTGGGTGTGCCAACCAGGCCCTTGCCGAAGTGGTGCTGCCAGAGCCGATTTACCAGAACCCGAGCCGTGAGCGGATTATCGGCACCGGCAAGCCAGTTGGCGAGAGCCAAGCGCCGCCCGGTGGTCTTCAAAGCCGGTGGCGGCGGTGGAAACGCGACCTCTGCGCCAGGTGTCGTCAGTACCTCGAGTCCCCCAGGCTTCATCTCTGAACCCTTGCTCAGAGTGCTGCCGCGATGCAGAAAATAGCTCTTGGACGGCGTCGTTGTCGGATCGGTGATGGCCATCGCTGCGGGCAACCCCGGCGGTTTGCTCTTTTCCAGTTCAGCAATCTGGGCCTTTAGCTCTTCGGTCTTTTTGCGATCTTCCTCAGCTAGGGCGGCGAGCAATTCTGCCTCGGTCACACTGGTAGTCGCGAGCACCTGTGCTGCTTGCCGGCGCTGCGCCTCGGTGCGCTTCGAGGGGTCCGTGCGAAGAGCCACCTGCAAGGGTTCTGGAAGCTCACGATAGTTCGCTTCCAGCAGGCGCTCGCGGGCAGGTTTCTGCAGCACGCGGATTTGCTGGGCGAGCGCGTCACTCTTGCGATCGATCTCCTGAACCTCGCGTTCGTACTTCTCTGCGACCTCTTGAGGTGCCAAGGGCAGGTTCGTTCGGATGCTGGGAGAAAAGACCGACACAAGGCGGTAATAGTCCTGTTGAGAAATCGGATCGTACTTGTGGTTGTGGCAGCGAGCACATCCCACCGTCAGCCCGAGAAAAGCCGCGCCCGTAGTCGTTACCATGTCGTCCAATTCATCTTGGCGGGTCATCTCGTTCTGCATTAGAACCATGTCGCCGATAAAGGGACCGTTTCGACAGAAGCCAAGCGCAATTAAAGAATCGTAGTTGCGATCCGGCAGCTCGTCGCCGGCCAGTTGTTCGCGAATGAAGCGATCGTAAGGCTTGTCCTGATTGAGAGAGCGAATGACGTAGTCTCGATAGCGCCAGCTGTTGGGTCGTAAGCGGTCGTACTCATAACCGTCGCTGTCTGCGTAACGCACGATGTCTAGCCAGTGGCGTCCCCAGCGCTCCCCATAACGCTCAGAATCAAGAAGGCGATCCGCCAGTTTCGCGTATGCCTTCGGCGAGGGATCGCTGACGAAGTCTTGGATCTCTTCGGGTTTGGGTGGCAAACCAATGAGATCAAAGTAAAGCCGCCGGATGAGTGTCTGCCGAGACGCGAGGGGTGCAGGGCGCATGCCTTTGGCTTCCAGAGCCGAGAGGATAAAAGCGTCAACGGGATTTCGCACGGGAGCGGCGTTTCGAAGGGCCGGAACCGCAGGGCGTACGGGCTTCCGAAACGCCCACCACTGGCGTTCTTCGGCTGTGATGGGTCGCTGCTCCAGCTTGCCGAGCTCTTTGACTTTGGCAAGTCTGACTCGTTCTGCCTGCTCCGTCTCAGGATCGGCAGGCCATTCGGCGCCACCTTCGATCCACTGGCGGATGATAGCAACTTCCCCAGGCGGGAGAGGCTCTCCGGCACCACCGGAGAGACCCAGCGGCATGTACGGTTTTTGAATGCGCGCGACTGAGCGGTACAGGCGGCTTTCGGCAGGATTGCCAGGCACCACCACCGGCCCGTGCCATCCCCCGTTCTGAAATCCCAGGTAAGACTCCAGCGTGAGCCCAGAGTACTTCCGTTCCTGGTTGTGGCAGGTCATACAGCGAGCCGCGAGGATGGGCAAGACCTTTTCCCGAAAGAAAAGCCCATTGGGACTGAGCTTCGCGGGCGGCAGGGGTCTTTCCTGAAAGCCAGCTTCTGCAGGCGTTGCTTGAGCAACTGTCTTGACGGCTGCTGGCCAAATGGCACCGCCTTCGATCCATGCTTTGAGGCGTGCCAGTTCCTGTGCAGGCAGGAGATCGCCATCTAAAGGCATGTAGGGTTTTTCCAACCGAGCCACTCGGCGGAAAAGCCGGCTCTGCTGCGGGTCGCCCGGAATAACCGCCGGCCCGTGGGTCCCACCCGCACTGAAACCTTCAGCGGATTGCAAACTCAGCCCTGAGAGCTTGAGGGCATCGTTATGGCAGGATTGGCAACGACTAGAGAAGATGGGCAGAACCTGGGCGCGGAAAAAATCGGCGTCGGTCTGACTTGTCTCTGCCGCCCTTGCTGCAAGCTCGCACCAGCCTCCGTAGGCAAGGCATAGCAAGCACGAGGAAGCAAGCAGCACTCGAAAGTGGTGCAGACATCTTGACACCGCAGGGCTCGTTCTCAAGAAACACCAAGGTCTAATCCGGACGAATCCAGAGACATGGATCGCTCTACGATATCAGGCAGAGCGTTCCATGTCTCGGTTCAGAAAGCGGCAACTTCCATCAGAGTGCTCAATGCGACCGGTTTCAGAAGAAGAACTTCAATGCGAATTGAATCTGCCGGGGGCTGTTTACCAGATCGGTGATCGAGCCGAACTGGGAAGTCCCCAGAATGCGATTCGGGTTCTGGAACTGGGGTGTGTTGGACACATTGAATGCCTCCACCCGGAACTGGAGTTCATTCGGTCGGAAATGCCCGTTACTGTCGCGGTTAAAGAAGAAGCTCTTGAACAGCGACAGATCCATATTCACTTGTCCCGGTCCCTCTCCGGTGTTTCGGCCCGCGTTGCCATAAGTGTATAGAGTTGGAACTGTAATGGCTGGGGTGTCGAAAAAGCGCTGGACGGTCCGCTGCGACTTCGGCAAGCCAGGGTCCCTCGCCACATTCGCTCGAATGTTGGACGAGCCTGTGTTGGACTGGTCTACGCTGTTGCCGAACGTAAAGTGGCGCCCGGTTTGCAGGGTGACGACTCCGTTCAACTGCCACCCGCCCAACAGCGCGTCCGCAACGGAAGAAAGGTCTTTCATCAAGCTTTTGCCGCGTCCAAACGGAAGCTCATACACGCCACTGTAGACGAAGCGGTGTCTGACATCATGCGGGCTGAGCCCACGTTCTAGCCGCAAGTTTCGCGGATTCTGCGGCGCATCCGAACCGGCGGTGGGAATGTTGTCGAGGGCGGGAGAGCCGGAATCCTCGATTGCCTTCGAATAAGTGTAGGACCCCAGGAAACTCAACCCACGAGTGAATCGTTTCTCGGCCTTGAGCAACATGCCGTGATAAATCGAATTGCCCGAACTTTCGAGGTTGTTGATCGATCCAAACCCCTGGTAGGGCCTTCGCGTGTTCACCCCACCAGCGCCAGGGACCGGCTGGTTCACCTGCTTCAAGCGCGCGAGTTGAGTGCCTTTATTGCCCACATAGGACGCGCCAAACAGAATGGACTGCACCTGGCGCTCGATCGTGAAATTCCACTGCTGGACATAGGCTGGCAGCAGGTTGAAGTCGCGGGATCCATAGCTGGCAAACTGAGGAATGAACTCGGTCAGCGCATTTGACGGGAAACCCGTGTCGAGCCGGATTGCGGATGACGGGTTGACCTGATCGCTGGGGTAGCTGACCGTGAACCGGTAGGGATAGTTAAAGGCAGGGTTGAACGTTCCGTTGTCTTCAAACGCCCAGAAGATTCCATAGCCGGCGCGCACGACCGTGGACGGAGTGGCCTGGAACGCAAACCCGAAGCGTGGGGCAAAATTGTTTTTGTCCACATCGGTGAATGCCCGGTCGCGGTAGGAGCCCGCCTTCGCGAAGAGCAACTGGCCCTTCTGAAGATCGAAGGCGAGTTGACGGTCTTTTGCTTCGACCGGTGGTGTTACCAGATCGTAGCGCACACCCAGATTCAGGGTGAGTTTCTGGCTGACCTTCCAGTCATCCATGAAGAAGCCGCTGTAGCTGCGAATGCGAACACCGATCGTGACACTGTTGGAAAGCGTCGCGCCATCCGCGTACCCGAGCAAGAGATCCGCCGTGCCCGAACCCGTGCCCGCTGGAGCAGCCGGAAGACGGGAGAAGACTCCATTGAAGGTAAAGTTGCCCCGCGGCCCGCCAGGCTGGTTGATGTTGAACTGCGTAAAACGAGCATCCACGCCGGTCTTGAAACTGTGCTTGCCGCGAATGTAGGTCAGATTATCCAAGTAGTTAAAGACATTCTTTCCCCGAACTACCGGCAACAACCCTTGGTCGCCCAGGCTTTCCAACCCCGTCACGTTAAACAGCGGCAGTCCGAAAGTCTGGCTGGTCTTGGGGACTCCGGGAATTCCAATCAACTCCGCGCCACGGGTTGCAGGATCGAAAACCTGTCCAAACCAGGCGAGTCTGGCAAAGCCAGCACGAACTTCGTTGATCAAGCGCGGCGAAAAGGTGTGCGTGTATCCCAGCGCGCCGCCGCGCCACGCGCAAGCCAATGCCGTCGCGAATGGACTTCTTAAAGCCGGAGACCTCGACCTCCATTCGATAGTTTCCGATTCGGAGAGGCGGACTGGTGAAAACGCCGCTGCTGTCTGTGCTAACAGCCACGCTGATGTTGGTTGGGATGTTGGTGAGGCGCACCGTCGCGCCCGGGACCACCGCCCCGCCTGGATCAAACACCGTTCCGACAATCGTTCCCGTGTCCTGCTGCGCCAGCACAAAAGCCGGGAAAACCCAGAGAGCCAGAACAAGAGTCGAGAGAGAGACTGACCGAAGGCCCGTCGCATTCATGACTTGCTCCTCTGGGGCAAAAGGAATTCGACGCGCCCCAATCTTTCAATCGGCTAGAGAGGTAGAGTCCCTGCTGAACAAACTTCAGACTACAAAAGTGATCTATGAACTGAAATCATTGCACCAGGTATCGTGCGTGTCAAGGCCAATTTTCTGAAGAGCGAGTCTGGATTGCAGCTTCCGATTGGGCCGGAGTTTCAGTGTGTGGGATGAGTATTGAAGGTAGTTTAGCGGACGCTGTCAGCCGGGCCGAATGAGGGGAGGAGCAATCTTTTCTCGGCGCTCGCGACGCATCTCAGGCCTTCTTCAGGCGGTGCTCCAGCAGCTTTTCGCCGGCTCGCTGAAGCTGAATCGTGGTCTTGTTCTTGCGGCGCTGGGCGATTGCAACAAACAAAGCGTCGACCAGAGCCAGCTGGGTGACGCGGGAAGCCAGGGGGGCCTGAAAGTATTTGATCTCGCTGGGTGTCGCGTACAGCACGTGGTCCGAGTGTTCGGTAATGGGCGACTTCATGCAGTTCGTCACTGAGATGGTCGTCGCCTTATTCTCACGGGCGATTTGAAGGCATTGAACTGTTTCGTATGTGCTTCCTGAACAGGAAATGCCGAAGGCAACATCGCCTTTTTGCAGCTGAGTGGCAGCGATCAGTTGCAAGTGAGAGTCAGACTGAGTCGAGGCAGAGATGCCGATAAGCCGGAGTTTGTTGCAGGCCGTATAAGCAACCGGATAAGACATGCCGATCGAGAAAAATTCGATGCGTCTGGCCAATTCCAGAATTCGGGAGGCTTTTTGCATCGTTTCTTCGCTGTTAAGCTGGACCGTCTCTCGCAGGCTCTGGGCATGAAACTGAAAAACAGATTCAAACAACGAGCTGGGAGGCTCCCCTTCCAAGGCCCTTGCAGTTCCCGAGAACCCTCCCTGCGCCAACTCGCGGGCGAGCGCAATCTTGAAGTTTGCGAATCCTCTGACTCCGAGCGTTCTGCAAAACCCGACGATCGAACCAACGCTGGCGCCCGAACCACGCCGCATTTCTGAAATTGAAGAAGAAAGCACACGCTCCGGATCTTCGAGAATGTACTCCCCAATCTGTCGCTCCGTAGGATTCAGCGAGGGAAGGACAGCTTGCAGATAAACTAGCAGCGGTCGCTGTGCTTCAGAAGGCGCCAGCCTCAAATCGCCTGGCATGGGTTAGAGTCGGGCTCTTGCATCTTGAATTTCTTTCAGAGGTCTTGGAGCATAACAGAACAGCGCCAATCTGCCAAAGCAGATTTCTCTGGAGAACTTGGAGGGCGGCAAGCCCGCTGCCGCTTTGCGACCGAGGAAGCTCTCCACAGCGCAGCTGGCTGCGCCCAATCCTGATGCCCGGCCTTGAGGGGCGCAGTATTCCACTGTTTGGCAGCGTCGCCTGGGAGCGCCAGCAAGCGGATTCGAGCTATCGTGGGGAGCAGACGTGGCAGGCCCGCTCCGCATTCCCTACGGCTGCCTTCCTGTAAGTGACGCACTGCCAGCCTGGAAAAAGTCGTTGACATCACCGTGGTGCTTCAGGCAACATTTTCGGTGACTAATGTTCAATGTATTTTATGAATTTGTGAATGTTATTCACGTCTTGATAGCGTTCGTCTGAATGCTGCAGGTCTGTCTTTACAGTGCCCTGAGCTGCCTTGCGAGGAGAAGATGACATGCCGCTAGTGCCCATGGCTGCATTGCTTGCCGATGCGCAACGCGGGGGCTACGCAGTTTGTTATTGCGAATCCTGGAATCTGGAGTCGCTGCAGGCCGTTGTCGAAGCCGCGGAAGAGCTTCAGTCCCCAGTGATTGTCGGCTTCAATGGTGGATTCCTGATGCATCCTTCGCGCCGCAAGCCCGAGGATCTCGCCTTCTACGCCGGAATGGCGTCGGCCGTTCATGGGAGTTCTGTTCCTCTTTCGCTCATTCTCAACGAGTCTGACAGTTTGGGGCAAATCGAACGAGGGCTGGAATTGGGTTTCAACGCCGTGATGGTTGAGAATCACCATTTGAATCCGAGCGACTATCGCCAGTTGGTCCGACGCGTTGTGGCCCTGGCACATGCGAGGGATGTCTTCGTTGAAGGTCAGATTGGCGTCTTGCCCGATGGCTTCAACGGTTCTCATGGAAAGGGAGTGATCACAGACCCCACACTGGCTAGGAGCTTTGTCGAGGAGACGCAGGTTGACGCGCTGTCAGTCTCGATCGGGAACATTCACATACTTACCCAGGGAAAAGCTTTAGTGAATATCGAAGCCTTGCGGTCGATTCAGGCAGCAGTGAGGGTGCCATTGGTGGTGCATGGAGGCACCGGGTTCCCTCCAGAAAGCGCTGCGTCAGCAATTACGCTGGGTGTGGCAAAATTTAATTTTGGAACAGTCTTGAAGCAGGCTTATCTGGCTGCAGTCCGGGAGAAGCTTGCGGCTTACCGGGAGCCAATGAACCCACATCTGTTTCTTGGCATGGGTGGATCAGAAGACATTATGACGGCGGGGCGTGAAGCCGTGAAAGCCAAGGCACGAGAACTCATTCTCAACTATGGATTCGCAGGCAAGGTGAGACCGGTATAGGTTCGAGTGGTCTTAAGGAGACTTTCTGTTCCCCCATCGATCGCTCGCTGATCGTCCAGAAAGAGCTGGCCATCAGCGGTAGTTTCTGGACCAGTCTCACTCAGGTAACGAATGCTGCGCCTGATGGGGTTCGCGTTTTCGAAACAGGAGTTGAATCATGATTACGGCCGAACAATACCACCAAGCCGTGGAACGTTCTTCGGCCATGTTGAAACGGGCCGGACTTGTGATAACGCCTGAAGAGCAGGCACGTTTCGAAGTGGCCGACTTTGGTCTTGGTGAACTGGAGGCAACCGGGCTGCAGATCATCACCTACGTCAACACCGAACGTTGTTGTGCCAAAGAGATCATCATGACCCCTCGTCAAACCTGCCCGCAGCATTACCACCCCACGGTCGGCGATGTGCTGGGAAAGGAAGAAACGTTTCGCTGTCGCTGGGGAACCGTTTATCTCTACGTCTCAGGAGAAAAAACACCGTCGTCTGCTTGCCAGCCACCCAAGGGATCAGAGCCTTACTATACGGTTTGGAAAGAAATCTGTTTGCGCCCGGGCAAGCAATACACCTTAATGCCTGGCACTCCCCACTGGTTTCAGGCAGGTCCTGAAGGTGCGATTGTTTCTGAGTTCTCAACCCGCAGCACAGATGAGGCTGACGTCTTCACGGACCCGCGAATCAAGCGAGCTCCCGAGGTAGGGTAACCCAGTCTGAGAGACTGACTAAGAATCGTCAATTTGCCTGGTAGCGTGTCGACCAAGGAGAGCGCCGAAATGCGAATGTGTCGCTTTTTCATCATCGGGATCATGGGTGTTCTGACGACTGTTCCGTGCCTGTTGGCGCAGGCGAACCCTGCCGGCGCGGGAACGAAGGGAACGGTATGGTATGTTCCCCACACGCACTGGGAAGGTGCAGTGTTCAAAACACGCGAAGAGTACCTCGAAATGGGATTGCCCATTCTCCTGCAAACTCTGAACATGCTGAAGCGGCATCCCAGCTACAAGTTCACGCTGGACCAGGCTGCATTTGTAAAACCTTTTCTGGACCGATATCCGGAGGAGGAAGCGACGGTCCGCAAACTCGTTGCGGAGGGGCGGCTGCAGCTGGTGGGGGGCCTGAACATCATGCCGGACGTCAACATGCCCGGCGGCGAATCGTTCGTCCGACAGGTCATGATTGGCAAGGGATTCTTTCGCGAACGGCTCGGCGTGGACATCAAGACCGGATGGTGCCTGGACACTTTTGGACATCACGCCCAGATGCCGCAGATTCTGAAGCTCGCCGGAATGAATTCCTATTGGTTCTTTCGCGGAGTGGCTAACCTGCAGGTCCCTTCGGAATTTCAGTGGCAAGGTATCGATGGAACCAAGATCCCAGCTTTCTGGCTTCCTTACGGATATGCCGTGGCTTACGGTTCGCCCGCCAACTTTTCTGGGTTTGACTACTTTTTCCGGCAGGTTTATGAAGGGCTCAAACCATTTGCGCGCGGCAGTGACATCGTGGGTTTAGCCGGAGCGGATGTGAGCGAGCCGGAGCAACATCTTCCGGCCCTGATAGAAGAATTCAACAGCAAAAGTGACGCCCCTTTCCAGATTCGGATCGGCGTGCCTTCGGAATTCGAGGCTGCAGTGGCCAAGCGCGGAGATCAACCGGTGATCACGGGCGAGTTGAATCCCATATTTCAAGGGATTTACAGCAGCCGGATCGAAGTGAAACAGTGGATTCGCTCCCTTGAGACTTTGCTGACCGCAGCGGAGAAGCTTGGATCGTTGAATAACTGGCTAGGTATGCCCTTTGATCTCGCCAATGTGTGGCGCGCCTGGGAACCGGTAACCTTCAATCAAACGCACGATCTGGCCTCAGGTGTCATGGTCGACAAAGTTTTTCATGACACCGTTCGCGGCTACGAGTTTGCCAAGCGACTGGGTGACGAGATGGTGCGTACGTCGCTGGAGAAACTGGTTTCCAAGATCGACACACGTGGAGAAGGCATCCCAGTAGTCGTTTTTAACCCCTTGGGTTGGGCCCGCACCGACTTCGTCGAGGTCAGCGTCGGCATTAGCGAGCCGGGTGCGATCGCTCTGGCGTTAAAAGACCCCGACGGTGCCGGCGTTCCTGTCCAGCTCACGGAGGCGGAACAGCATGGCGATGGAGGACTGCGGAAAGCCAAGCTGACCTTCGTGGCCCGCGACGTGCCAGCTTTCGGCTACAGTCTCTATCGGGTCGTGCCGCGTCCCTCGGCAAGCGCCGAAGGGATGGAAGGTCGTGTTGGCCGGGAGTATGTCGCGACGCGAATGGGAGACTCCGTCGCCCAGCACGACGTGGGTTCCATCGAAAATGAGTTCTATCGTGCGACATTTAACATGTGGACCGGCGAGCTTACCAGCCTTCAGGAGAAGTCGGCTGGCTGGGAGAGCCTGAGCGGTCCTGCCAACGTCGTGGCTCGCGAGCATGATGGTGGAGACTTCTGGGAACTTTACGGCAACCTGCATGGAGGCCGCAATATCGCGATGATCAAGCAGCACCTGCCTCCGCGCGCAGCCCAGGCATTCTTCAGCAGCCAGCAGGTTGGCGGCAGCGGGAGAACTCGCCAGGGGGCAGTTTTCCAGGAATACTCGGTAGCCCATCCTTTTGGCAGCGGTCAGTTTTCCACGGTGGTCCGCCTCTATCGAGGAGTTCGGCGCGTCGATATACGAACGCAGCTTTTCAACGATGAAAAACTCGTGCGCTATCGGGCTCTGTTTCCGACAACAGTCCGTGGCGGCAAGAACACTCAAGAAATTCCTTTCGGGGCCATTGAGCGTCCGCTGGGTGTGGAGTTCCCCGCGCAAAACTGGGTCGACTACGGAGATGGAAATCGAGGTGTCGCCCTGCTCAATCGCGGCCTGCCTGGCAATAACGTCGGTGAGAACACCTTGATGTTGTCGCTGATGCGCTCGGCAAGAATTCAGGCGTACGCTTACCACGGCGGTTACGAGCCGGGGGTGTCCTCGGACTCCGGCCTCGAAGTCGGCAAGCAGTTCACGTTTCATTACGCTCTTGTCCCACATTCCGGAGACTGGCGAGAGGCGGGCATCGCCCGCGCCGGGCATGAGTTCAATCATCCTCTGCTCGCCACGACGGCGGGCGCGCATCCGGGACCTTTACCCAAGCGATGGGGGTTGATCGAGGTATCGAACGCGAACGTTCTGGCCACTGTGCTCAAACCGGCCAGTGATGGATCAGCTGTGCTTCGAATTTATGAGTCCTCGGGAAAGGCCACGCCGGGCGTCAAGATCAAATGGAGTGGCAAGATTATCGCAGCGGAAGAATCCAACCTTCTGGAAGACGCTGGGCGCAAGCTTCAGGTCGCAAGCGACACCCTTCAAGCGGACTTGGGTGCTTACGAGATCAAGACCTTCAAAATTCGATTGCAGCAGCTGCAGTGAGACCGGCCGAGGCAAAGGGATGAATGAATGCCGTATTGACGACCAGCTCACGATCAACGGAGTCCCGGGAATCTGCCTCGAAAACGGCGCCATCCGAGTCTTGGTTCTTACAGGGAAAGGAACGGATATCCTCGAGTTCCGGGATAAAGAGAGTGGCACCGACGTTTTGTTCAAAACCCCCTGGGGCGTGAAGAATCCTCAGACCTACGTACAAGACACGCCCGATCCCTCGGCGCCCTTCATGGATTTTTATCCGGGAGGATGGCAGGAGCTGCTTCCCAACGCTGGAAGCCCGTGTCTCTACAAAGGAGCCGAGCTGGGCTTTCACGGTGAAGTCTGCAAGGTGCCCTGGGAATCAGCGGTACTGGAGAACAGCGCCCAGCGCATTGCCGTGAAGTTTTGGGTGCGAACGGTCCGCTCCCCCTTCCTGCTAGAGAAGACGCTGCGAGTCGTCGCCGGCACGGCAACACTCGAGATTGAGGAAAAAATCACCAATGAAGGCGCCGAGCCCATAGATTTCATGTGGGGCCATCACCCGGCGTTTGGCGCTCCGTTTCTCGATGAACATTGTCGCCTGTTCACGCCCGCCTGCAGCGTTGAAACGGCTCATGCGTTGCCGGCCCGGCAGCGGCTCAATCCGGAGACGAGTTTCGAGGCCTTTCCCTGGGTTTCGACCCGCGAGGGTGAGACCTTCGATCTCAGCCGAATGTGGCCGCCCACGGCGCGGTTCAGCCATCTCTCGTATCTGGTCGGGCTGAGAGAAGGCTGGTACTGCCTTGTCAATGAGAAAACCCGGCTGGGCTTCGGCTTGCGCTGGGATGTGGCACTGTTTCGGTATCTCTGGCTGTGGCAGGAGTTTTGCGGGACACCTCATTATCCCTGGTGGGGGCGCGGCTATGTGACGGGGATTGAACCCCACAGCAGCATTCCTGGGCTGGGACTGCTGAAGGCTATTGAACGGGGCACGGAACTCAAGCTGCCCGCTGGAGGCAGCCTCTCTGCCCGCCTCGTTGCATCACTCTTCAGAGCGCAAGGGAATCCTAAAGGTGTCACGGAGGAAGGGCAGATCACTTACTGACGGCCTGGCCATTCCAGACACGAGTCCTGTGAGTTGTCTGCGTTGGCTCAGCCGGCCGCGAGTCAGAGATTGATCCCCAAGGCAAACTCGGAATGAAACACACCATTATCCTGCCGGACCTGGGACAGACCACAAGCGAAGCAAAGATCGTGAAATGGCTGAAAGCGGTCGGTGAGCGGCTCTCGATTGGAGAGGCATTGCTTGAGGTGGAGACTGACAAAGCCACAATGGACGTCGAAGCCTACGTTGGGGGGTATCTGCGCAAAATACTTGCCCGAGAGGGAGTGATGGCTCCTGCCATGAGCCCCATAGCGATTCTCACTGACACCGCTGATGAGACTTTTGATGAGGAGGCAGGTGCTCACAATTTGACGCCAGGCAACGTTGGGAGGGATGGCGCGCCCACTGCTGATCTTCCCCATGCGTCTTCCGCAAGCAGGAGCGCGGAGCCGTTCGCGGAAAAGTCCAAAGAAGGGCCGCCGAGGCCCGTCGCAGCGGCTCCGGCCGCGCGCCAGAGGGCAAAAGAGTTGAGCGTTGACCTTTCGCAGGTGACTGGTACTGGTCCCAACGGTCTGATCACCAAATCGGATGTCGAACGCTTTGCGAAACAGAGGGAGCCGGCGCCTGGCTCAGGCCAGGCGGCAGACGTGAAGCTGTTGGCAGCAATGGCGTCCTTTGCAAGCGCGAGCAAGTCTACGGTGCCTCACTTCTATGCTACGGCCGACCTCGATGTTTCCGGCATGGAGGAATGGCGGCGCGGCCGGAATGCGTTGCATCCTGCATTCAGGATTTCTGTCAACGATTGTCTGGTGCGGGCCTCGGCGCAGGCGCTCGCCGATTCGCCGCGAGTCAACGTCGGATTTGCAGATGGCAGGTACGTGCAGCGGGCGACAAGTGATGTCCTCCTCGTCGTGGGCCGCGACCCTGGGTTGATCCTCGTTCCGCTGCCGGCGCCTCATGCAATCGCCCTTCCGGAGCTGGCTCGAAGGATTCGCGTTACCGTTGAAGCTGCACGACAGGGTCGGATGCCTTCAGCATTTGGAACCGATTCTCCGCTCCTTGCAATCTCCAATCTCGGCATGTTCGGTGTCAGAGAGTTTGCCGCGATCATTCCACCCGGTTGCACCGCAATTCTTGCGATCGGCGCGGTTCGCGACCAGGCCGCACTGAAGAATGGACAACTGATAAACGTCAAGACTTGCGGCGTGACTCTATCCGCAGATCATCGTGTTGTGGATGGCATCACGGCGGCTCGATTTCTCGAAAGACTACAGTTTCATGTCAAAACCTATGAATCCCTCGCTGCTGACGCCTGAGCGAAAGCTGGCCATGTATCAACGGATGGCGTTGTGCCGAGCGTTTGAAGACTTGGTGAATTCTCTATTCCTGCAGGGTCGGATGCCCGGCACGATCCACCAAGCCCAGGGCCAGGAAGCCTGTGCCGTCGGAGTGTGTGAGGTTCTGCGGGAAGGCGACATGCTCACGAGTACCCATCGCCCCCATGAACACGCAGTAGCACGCGGAATTCCCGTGAAGGCATTGATGGCCGAGCTTTTTGCGAAGAGCACAGGCTGCTGCCACGGAAAGGGAGGGTCGATGCACATGGGTGACGCTGCGCTTGGGATGCTTCCCGCCATTGCGATCGTCGGGGGAGGCATTCCGCTGGCGACCGGATACGCTCTGTCGTTCAAATATTTCAAGAAACCGAATATTGCCGCGTGCTTCTTCGGCGACGGTGCCGTGAACGAGGGGATCTTCCACGAGACAGTCAACATGGCGGCCATTTGGGAGTTGCCCGTGGTCTTCATCTGCGAAAACAACAAGTATGGCGCTTCGACGTCGATTCACAGTGTGATGAAGGTTGAAACAATTAGTGAACGTGCGGCAGCCTATGGAATCCCTGGCAGGACAGTCGACGGGAACGACGTAGAAGCCGTGTATGAGGCGATGCTGCAGGCTGCAGAGCGCGCCAGAGCAGGACATGGGCCGACTCTTCTGGAGCTGGAAACCTATCGCTTTGCGGGGCACTCCCGCAGCGATCCGGGAGGGTATCGCTCCAAAGAGGAAGTTGCCGAATGGAAGAAGAAGGATCCCATCCTGCGTTTTGAAGCCAAGTATCTTGCAGAGGGACTTTTGACAGGCGAAATCATCACCCGCTGCAAAGCTGGCATCGATCGGGAACTCAGCGATGCCGTAAAGTTTGCTGAAGCCAGCCCCAATCCATTGCCCGAGGAGTGTCTTGCTGATGTCTACAGTGAATAACCTCATCGCCAAGCCCAGTGTGGAAGGCCGAAAACTGTCAATCGTCGAAGCTCTTCGAGAGGCACTTCAGGAGGAAATGCGGCGCGACGAACGCGTGATCCTGATTGGAGAGGACATTGGGATCAAGGGAGGATTTGGCGGCGCCTTTACTGTGACACTGGGGTTGAGTGATGAGTTTGGCCCGCAGCGAGTGATCGACACACCCATTTCTGAAGCCGGGTTCACAGGGATTGCCGTGGGCGCGGCGCTCGGGGGGCTGAGGCCCGTCGCCGACGTCCAGTATGCTGATTTTCTCTTTCTAGCTATGGATCAGCTCGCGAATCATGCTGCCAAAATGCGTTACATGTCGGGCGGCAAGTTGTGCGTGCCGATGGTCATGCGAGCGCCAGTGGGTGCGACCACTCGGGGTTCACAGCACGCTCAGTCGCTGGAGTCTTTCTTCGTGCACGTTCCTGGGTTGAAGGTGGCTTGCCCTTCCAATCCATATGATGCCAAGGGTCTGCTGAAAACGGCCATTCGCATGGACGACCCCGTGGTTTTCTTCGAGCATAAGCTGCTGTATGGCAGCAAGGGCTCGAGAAAGGAATCCGGTGGACTCGAGGTCTTTGGCGCAGTGCCTGAGGAGGAGTACTTGCTTCCTTTCGGTCAAGCCAAAGTTGCCCGCTCCGGGCGCGATGTCACCATTGTTGCGAACCTGCTGATGGTCCACAAGTCGATCCTGGCTGCAAAGACTCTAGCCGAGGAGGGCATTGAAGCAGAAATCATCGACGTTCGAACCCTGGTTCCGTTTGACTGGCAGACGGTGTTTGAGTCGGTAAGCCGGACCGGAAGACTCGTGATCGTTCACGAGGACACGCTAACGGGAGGATGGGGAGCCGAAGTGGCGGCGAGGGTAGCTGATACCTGCATCGGGTATCTTCAGGGCCCGATCCGTCGTGTGACGGCGCCGGATACGCCTGTTCCCTTTGCTCCGGTGATGGAACAGTTTTACGTTCCGTCGGTGGAGAGCATCGTTCGCAGTGTAAAGGAGATTTGCCAGTAATCTTCAGTTCTTGCCGATCGAAACGCGAATGCAGCGCCGACGGCCATCTTCCCGGCCCCACTCATCATGAGATTCAACCGTTCTCTGGTCGGTAGCACCGTGGTAGCTGCTCTCGGTGCTTTCCTGTTCGGATTCGACACAGCGGTGATTTCGGGCGCCACCGAGGCGTTGCGGCATGTCTTTCACCTGACCAGTGCACAACTTGGATTCACCGTGGCGAGCGCTTTGATCGGAACCATCGCCGGTTCCATCGCCGCAGGAAAGCCCACCGAAGCTCTGGGCCGCAGGCGAACCTTGATGGGCCTGGCGATTCTGTACTTTGTTTCAGCCTTGGGTTGTGGCTTTGCCTGGAGCTGGACGGCACTGATTATTTTTCGTTTTATAGGAGGAATCGCGATCGGTGGCACCTCGGTGGTCTCACCCATGTACATTGCCGAGATTGCGCCGCCGCAGCTTCGTGGGCGCCTGGTCGCAGTGACCCAGCTAAACATCATCGTCGGTATTCTCACTGCCTATCTCTCGAACTATGTCATCGTGGCTGCTGGAACCGCAGAAGCCTGGCGCTGGATGATGGGGATCGTGGCGCTTCCGGCGGTGTTGTTTTTCTTCTTTGTGCTGCCGATTCCCGAAAGCCCGCGCTGGCTGGTGAAACGGCATAGGCACAAAGAGGCACTGGCCGTGCTTCGCAGACTGGGAAATGACGATGCTCACGGTACCTTCAACGAGATTGCGGCCTCGCTGCAGGAAGAAACCGCGAACACGCAGGAGCCCTTTTTCCATAGGAAGTATCGCAAGCCGATCCTGTTGGCTTTCATGGTGGCTACCTTTAATCAATTGTCAGGAATCAATGCCTTGATTTACTACACTGCCGATATCTTTCGCATGGCAGGGGCCGAGCAAGCCAGTGCTTTATTTCAGTCCGTCATTATCGGTTTGACCAGCTTGGTTTTCACGGTGGTGGCGATGGCAGTAATCGACCGTTTCGGGCGGAGGAGGCTGCTGATCATTGGAGCGGCCGGGTTGGCGTCTTGCCTCGCCGTCACAGCCCACTCATTTTACAATCGAATCGGCGGAAGATTGGTGCTCGGCAGCCTCATGGGTTACATTGCGTTTTTTGCGTTCTCTCAAGGCTCAGTGATCTGGGTTTTCCTCAGCGAGATTTTTCCCAATCGTGTTCGCGCCCGAGGCCAAGCCTTCGGAAGCTTCGTCCACTGGGTCTGGTGTGCCATTGTGAGCTGGACCTTTCCGATTGTTGCTGAAAGCTCCGGCGGACATGCTTTTTCTTTTTTTGCGTCCATGATGGTTCTGCAGCTCCTGATCGTTTGGAGATTCATGCCTGAAACCAAGGGCGTCTCGTTGGAACAAATTCAACGTAAACTGGGAATCGAGTAGTCAACCGAAGCGGGAGTCTCGTCGGGAACAAGAATTCATCCGGGAAGTCTTTCATGGAAGTCATTTGCGTTGGAATCCTGGTAGCCGATATTTTTGCACATCCCGTTGAATCGTTGCCCGCGCCCGGTCAGTTAGGTTTGACCGAGCGTTTCCTTTTTGGGGCCGGCGGATGTGCGACGAATACAGCCGCCTCTCTTAGTCGCCTGGGCAAATCTGTCGGAGTCCTGGGCAAGGTCGGTAATGATGTCTTCGGGAGCCTGGTAATCCAGGATCTCAAACGCCTGGGAGTGGATGCGTCTCATGTGGCTTGCAGCCAAACACATCCAACCTCTGGAACCGTAATCCTGAATGTTGCCGGCGAGGACCGGCGCTACATCCATTGCATTGGCGCCAACGCGGATTTTTCCTTTTCTGACGTCGATAGCTCGGTGCTGGACGGTGTAAAGGCCCTCTATGTAGGCGGATTCATGGCCATGCCTCAGTTTGGAACGAAGGACCTGACTCAGCTCTTTCATGAGGCTAAAAGGCGGTCTTTGACGACGGTTCTCGACGTTGTGATTCCGGCCGGTTTTGCGGTCTCACGCGAGCAGGTCTCAGACATGCTGGCTCTTACCGACCTGTTTTTGCCGAATGACGACGAAGCTTACGTAATGACCGGCATCCGTGAGCCTGTTGCTCAGGCCGAGTACTTTGCCGGGATCAACCCTGATTGTTGCGTCGTCGTGACCCAAGGCAAGCGTGGCGCGCTGGCTCGGCACAAGAACGAAGTGATACAGGTGGGCACTTACTCGATGGAGTCTATTGACGAATCTGGCGCTGGTGATGCTTTCGCAGCCGGCGCGATCGCGGGAATCCTGGCGGGCTGGCCATTGGAAGACACACTCCGCTTCGCCAGTGCGGTTGGAGCGTCTTGCACGCGGGCTTTGGGATGCATCGACGGGGTCTACCGGTTCGACGAAGCGAAGGCATTCGTTTCCGCGAACCGGTTGCAGTTGGAAAGGCTGCGAGGTTGAACACACACGGGCTGACACTAACGAAGCACTTCAGCCGTAGTGGATGGCTGGCATTGCAACCTGGCACCGGTATGAGGAGGAGCCATGATTCGTCTCGACGCTGACCGGGCTGTGCATTTTTGTGACGGCTACACGCGACGCGATTTCTTGCATGCGGGCACGCTGGGCCTGCTGGGATTCGGCCTGTGTGACTTCTTCGCGCTCAAGGCGGAAGGCGCCGTGGCTCCCGACCGAGAGCTGAACGTGATTCAGCTTTTTCTGGTCGGAGGACCGAGCCAGTTGGACACCTGGGATATGAAGCCGGATGCTCCGCTGGAAATTCGTGGCCCCTACAAGCCCATCAAGACTAACGTTCCGGGGATTGAAATCAGCGAGATCTTCCCAAAGATGGCGAAGCTGGCCGACAAATATGCCTTGGTACGGAGTCTTTACCACACTGCAGCGGCTGTGCATGACATTGGCCATCAAATCATGCAGACCGGGCGTCTGTTTCAGGGTGGAGTCGTTTCTCCACACTTCGGTTGCGTGATGGGCTACAAGAAGGGAGGCCGGGGAGCAGTGCCCGCTCATGTGTTGCTGCCCAAGCCAATTGGCAACACCGGAGGCGGATTGCCGCATGGCCAGGACGCGGGATTTCTGGGAAAAACTTACGACCCCTTTGTGCTGAACGCCGATCCTTCGGACACGAACTTCAAGGTTCCCGATCTGCTTCCACCGGATCACTTGCTTTCGATGAGAACCGACCGCCGGCGAGACTGGCGTCAGGTGGTTGAGGCTCACGTCAAGGAGCTGGAAGCCGTTCCCGATGCTCGGTTGTACGACTCCACGTTTCACCAGGCGTACGGCCTGATGTCCTCCGAGAAAGCGCGAGAAGCCTTTAATCTCTGGAAGGAACCGGACAAGGTGCGTGATGCTTACGGCAGAAACCGGTTTGGGCAGAGTTGCCTTCTGGCCCGGCGGCTCATCGAAGCGGGCGTGCGCTATGTGACCGTCAATATGTTCGAAACGGTGTTTGATGAAATCACTTGGGACATCCATGGATCCCGTCCTTTCAGCCCCATCAGCTGTTACCGCGATCTTGTCGGGCCAATGTTCGATCACGCTTTTAGCTCCCTGGTTGAAGACCTGAACGACCGCGGCCTCTTGAATGAGACGCTGGTCATGGCGACCGGAGAGTTTGGCCGCACACCAAAGGTGAACCCGGCCGGAGGGCGCGATCACTGGCCCGCTTGCTGGACTGGGATTTTCGCAGGCGGCGGCATTCGCGGGGGACAAGTCGTGGGATCTTCTGACGCAATCGGCGGGGTTCCCAGGGACAGGCCAGTGAGTCCGGCTGAAGTAGCCGCCACGGTCTACCACTTGATGGGACTCGATTTGGAAACGTTCCTGCCGGCCCAGTTGGGACGAATCGTTCCCTTGGTGGATGGGAACGCTCGGCCGATCAAAGAACTGCTGGCCTAGGGCGAGCAATTCGAACCAGTGTCAACACAACGCCCCAACACCGTCATGAAGCACGCAGGCAAGAAAATGCAGCGGGTAGTCCATCGAGAGAGAGGAGCTGTCAGCCAGACTCTGATTCTGCTGCTGGCCGTCTTATTGTCTGGTGACCTTTTCGGGGAGAAGAGCCGGCAGTCTCCGGATTCTGGTGCCCAACAGGCAAGCCTCCACAGTCTCCAGATCTATCCTTCGACAGTCGTTCTCGCCACACCCCGTGCCCGACAGCGGTTGCTGGTTCAGGGGTTTTATTCGGACGGATACTCCGAGGATTTGACTGACAAGGCCAAGATCACCTCGGCGAACCCGTCGCTGGTTCGCCTGGAAGGGAGTACGGCCATCCCAGTGGGTCATGGAACAACAACTCTGAGGGCAGAAGTCTCGGGCTTGTCGACCGAAGTGAAAGCGACTGCGCAGGATCTTGAGAAGCCGGCAGAGTGGAGTTTTCGAAATCATGTGATTCCCGTGCTGACCAAAACCGGATGCAACATGGGAGCCTGTCACGGTGCAGCAGCCGGCAAGAACGGCTTTAAGCTGACTCTTCGCGGCTATGACCCGAACGCCGACTATGCAGTGCTGACACGAGAAGCTCTGGGACGCCGTATTTCCCTTCAGGACCCTGGTCGCAGCCTGGTGCTGTTAAAGCCGACACTGCACATCCCTCATGCCGGAGGCCGGCGTTTCGGGACGGATTCTCTCGAGTACCGTGTTATCTCAGGCTGGATCGCCGAGGGCGCCACGCCGCCCCAACCTGAAGATCGACGGATCGAGTCCATCCGCATCGAGCCTGCTTTGGCCAAGCTGAGACCCGGCAGCCGCCAGCAGCTGGTGGTCACAGCCCAGTTTGATGACGGTTATTCTGAGGACGTCACGCATTGGGTGCGCTTCGAATCCACCAATGCCGGGACCGCCACGGTTGACGATCGAGGTTTCGTCCAGCTGCGGGGCAGCGGCGAAGCATCGGTCACGGCGATGTACCTGAGCAAGGTGGCGGTATCCACCCTGACCGTTCCCTATCTTCACGCCATCCAGCCAGGAACCTTCAGCAAGGCAACGCAGAACAACTACGTCGACCGATGGGTCCTGGCAAAACTTGAGACCCTGAACATTGCGCCGTCGGAGGCTTGTACAGACAGCGAGTTCCTTCGTCGAGCCTACCTGGATACGACCGGCGCCTTGCCAGATGTCGAGCAGGTCAAGGCTTTCCTGGCAGACTCGTCCAGCGACAAGCGGCAGCGTCTCATCGACGGGCTGCTTCATTCGGAAGCCTATGTGGACTATTGGGCCTACCGCTGGGCCGATCTGCTGCTGTTGTCAGACAACAAAGCCACGGCCGGCAACAAGAAGCTCAACCCGGCAGCTGTTCGAGCCTTCTATAGCTGGATTCGCGAGTCGGTAGAGCACAACAAACCGTGGGACAAGATGGTTCGTGAGCTCCTCACCTCAACCGGCAGCAGCCGCGAAAATGGCGCACTGAATTTTTACCAGATTCATAAAGATCCTGTGCGCCTCACCGAAAACACGACCGTCGCTTTCATGGGCCTCCGCCTCACGTGTGCTCGATGTCACAACCACCCCTTGGAAAAATGGACTCAGGTGGACTACTACAAGATGGCCAATTTGTTTGCCCGCGTGAAACAGAAGGCAGGCGACGCTCCCGGAGAGATCGTAGTCGTGAACACCATCAGCGGAAATATCGACCATCCTCGTTTGAACAAGCCGCTGCCACCGGCACCGCTGGATGGCGAGTCCATCTCGCTCGAGTCGATGGAGGATCGGCGGCAGCACCTGGCGCGGTGGTTGACCTCTCCCAACAATGAGTCCTTCTCGCGCACGATCGTTAATCGGGTTTGGGCAAATTTCATGGGACGCGGTTTGGCAGACCCCGTTGACGACATTCGTTCCACCAATCCACCCTCAAACGAGCCCTTGATGCAGGCGCTGTTCAAGGACTTCGTCGACCACGGCTACGATCTGAAGCATCTGTGTCGTGTCATCCTGAGTTCGGCGGCCTATCAGCGCACCTGGCGCACGAATGCCACGAATGTGAATGATGACCGTTACTTTTCGCACTACCTGGCACGGCGACTCCCCGCTGAGGTCATCCTCGACATCACTTCGCAGGTCACGGCTGTGCCCACCACTTTTGCGGGATTTCCTCCCGGAACTCGAGCGCTGCAATTGCCCGATACCTCCGTTGAGTCCTATTTCCTCGACGCCTTCGGACGCCCCCAGCGGGCTGCCACCTGCGACTGCGAACGCGATCCTCAGCCCAACTTGCGCCAAGCTCTCCACGTGATCAATGGTGACACCCTGAACGAGAAGCTTTCAGCCGAGGGAGGATGGATTGATCAGGTTGTGCGCAGGCACCTTCCTGAGGAGGAGATCATTGGAAGTCTTTATCTGGCTGCCTACAGCCGCTATCCGACTGCCACGGAGAAACAGGAAGCCGCGGGCCTGTTGTCACAGAGCCGTCAAGGCAAAGATCAAAAGGCTCGGAAAGAGGCGGTCGAAGACTTCGCGTGGGCTATTCTCACGGGCAAGGAGTTTGTGTTCAATCATTAGAAAGTGCCTTGCAGATCTCCACCCCGCGTTCTGCCACGGGCCAGTGTTTATGGCTCTTTTGGTGAGCTCCGAATGCGGGCTGTTGAAGAGTTGCCATGCTGACTGGAGGTGGACATGGTTAAACCATCACAGACCTTTCTGCTGCTGATCTTGGGAGGCGTGTGCGCGACAGCCGAGTTGTTGTCGCAGACAACACCGCCCACCATCACTTTCACCACCCCGTCAGGCGTCCAGCGCGGAGCTCACACAACTGTTACTGTCGAGGGCACAGGTCTTGAGGGTGCCAGCACTATCGTTTTCTCTGAGCCGGGCCTCAGCGGACAGATTCTGGAAATCAGCGAGGTGTCTCAGGCAAAGCTCGCACTCGAGACCAAAGTCACCGTGGCGGTCAGGCCTTACTTTCAGGATCCGGTGAAGATGCAGATGAAAGTGACTATTCAGGCCGAGGATTGGATGGCGACCGGGACTCATCAGTTTCGCGTCATCACTCCGAGAGGGAGTTCTACACCGGGCCGTCTTGTTGTTGCCGCAGCGCCGGAAAGTGAAGAACTGGAACCCAACAATGATAGTTCCAAGGCACAAGTCGTGACCTTGCCAGTCACCCTCAATGGAGTCGTTCTCTCGGCGGGTGATGACGATTTCTACCGTTTCCACGCGACATCAGGACAAGAAGTCGTATTGCAGATGAACGCCTCCGCCCTGGGCTCGCTTCTCGACCCGCTGCTGGATGTCTACGACGCGGAGGGAAAACAGGTAGCTTCAAACCGGAGCGAGCGTCAGGCTGTTGCGCTCGGATTTCGCGTTTCTGCAACGGGCTGGTACACCGTGAAGCTGGCCGACAGTTTGGCGGGGGGCAGCCTGCGGCATTTTTATCGGCTGACGATCAGCAACAGTCCTTTTCTGAAAGGCCGTTTCCCATTGGGTCTGAGGGCCGGGACGACGCGCCCGTTCCACGTTTGGGGCTTCAATCTGGCAGAGACGCGGACAGCGGCTCCTGAACCCTTTGGTTTGCTGCCGGGGAAGGTCTTCGATGTGGGCGCTCTGGTAGCCAAGACAAGTCAAGGTGAGAGCAGCAACGCCTTGCCCATCGCGATCGGTCCTTATGATGAGGTGGATGAGACCGGGAAGAACAGCTCGATCCAGACGGCGCAAGAAATCAGGCTGCCTCTGACGGTGAACGGGCGAGTGCTTCTAGATACCTCGAGGAACAGCGTGCCCGACTACTATCGGTTTCGAGCCAGGAAGGGCCAGAGAATAATACTCGAGACCGCCGCTGCGCGTCTGGGCTCGCCTCTGGACTCGTTAATTGAAGTCCTGGATGAGAAAGGGAACCTCGTCCCTCGCTTGACGGCCCGGCCGGTATGGAAGAGCCAGATCACTTTGTTTGACCGGGATTCCAAATCTCCCGGACTTCGCATCGCTCAAGCGCACGTTCTGGAGTTGGATGACTACATGATTGCGGGCACCGAGCTGATGAAGGTTGTAAAGCTCGTTAACGGACCGGACGAGGATGTGATCTTCGAGAATTTCGGGGGTCAGCGGCTCGGCATGGAGGACACAACACCCGAGGCTCATGCGCTCGACGACTTCATTTACAAGGTGGAATTACACCCTCCGGGAACTCAGTTTCCGCCCAATGGAATGCCGCTGTTTCATTTGTACATGCGCAATGACGACGGCGGGCCCGGCTATGGCAAGGACTCCCGCGTTGCGTTTGCAGCCCCGGCTGATGGCGTCTACTTCGCGCGGGTCGCTGATGTGCGCAATCAGGGAGGAGATGATTTTGCCTATCGACTGACGATTCGAGAGCCCGTGCCTGACTTCTTGATCTTTGCCTCGCCTGCAAATCCGAACATCCCGATGGGGGCTCGAGTCCCCATCGAAGTAACCGCTCTGCGGCAGGAAGGATTTGAGGGCGCGATTCAGGTAGCGTTCGATGGCTTGCCCGAAGAGCTCAGCGGCACCTCGGGCGTCATTCCTGCCAACGAAAAGTCGGTGACGCTGATGCTATCGCTGAAACCCGGAACAAGATTGCCGGGTGGTTGGACGCGCTATCGCATTCTCGGCAGCGCAACATTGGAAGGCAAGATGACCACGCGTGTTGCCAACGGTGGCGATCTTCTGAAGCTCGTTTCGGTCATGCCCAACCCCGACATCAAAGTCTCGGTGAAGGATGCCAAGATCCGGATCGCTCCGGGCGGCCACGCCCAGGTGACATTGGCCGTTGAACGCTTCAACGGGTTCGAGGGGCGAGTGCTTTTCCGTCTGCAGGATCTTCCCTATGGCGTGCGTCCCATCGATGTCGGCCTGAATGGTGTGATGATTGCCGAGCACGAGACGGAGCGAACCTTCACGCTGGAGTGCCGTCCTTTCGTTAAGCCGGTTGTGCGCCAGGTTCTGGCCGTTGGCCTCGTGGAAGCGCTGGTGCCCACCGAGCACCCGTCCCTGCCGGTAATGCTGGAAGTAGTCGAAGCACAACACGCCGCAAGATAAGAGATGACAAAGCAGAGCAAAGGATTAATCGGGGATTCGTGAGCCCCAAACGCGGAAGCTTCTCAAACGCCCCAGAGCCTAATCTAAGGCTTCGATCTTGTTCCGTACTCATCTCGCGGAGCCATCGCTTTCAAGCCCGCGCTTCATTTCGTTGTTTTTGCGCTTCCTTCAACCCCTTCTGCGCGACCCGCTGGAGTGAAGGCTGCCAGCAAAGGCCCAGGAGTCGCAATCGGTTGGCGCGCTGAGTGCACCTGGAGAGCGCCTTTTCGAAGGGTTTCCTTCTGGATCTTCGGCAGGCTTTTGGAGACCTGCTTGAGAACTCCTACATTGGCAGCGAGATCCTGAATGTTCTGAAACCTTCCTTCCTTGCGACAGCGTGGGTTCTAAGAACCGGATGCCTCCTTTGTCTTGACGCCTACGCACGACCGGTCCAGCGACTCCAAGATTGCCGCGACTGCAACCACAGAGTGGCGGCTGAGGTGTGTGGAATTCTCCTTGAAACCACAAAGTTGGCTAAGAAGCAGGAAGCGAGAAATGGCATTCAAAGGGTGGCCGGCGGCTATGACCAGGCACGCGGAGGAACCTTCACTCGTAACCAGAAGGGAAGTTCTGATTGACTGCCTGCGGCTCTGAGTGCTAGCTTAAGTTCATGTCTGTAAGAGAAAGTATGTTGACCCTGAAGACAACACGCAAGTGGCTGAGTGGCACGTTGGCTGGTGCCTTGTTGTCGCTTAGCGTTGGCTTGGGTTGTGGCAGCGCGGCTGACCTGGATCCGAAGGATTGCTGCAAAAGCATGTGCCAGCATGCGAGCGATTCGAAAGACGCCAAAAAATGTTGCCAGCAGAACAAACAAACTAAGCCTTACATGGGCGTTCCCCTTGCCGATATCACTCTCGCAAAGAAACTCTTTGACTCTGCCCTTTTCATCCACACTCACCCTCTGGATCATTTGTTTGATGGAGTGTTGGTTGAACGGACTTCTGCTCCCACGGCCAAAATCCTGAGGTTTCCTCAGCAGGAAATCTACACGCTCACCTCCGCTTTTCTGATTTAGTCCTTTATATCTTTCGATCGCCAGCAACGAGTGGTCTCTTCGTTGTCGAACGTGATGTTGTGTCTTCGTCCGCCCGTTTTTCGGGCTGCGATGACCTTTCGTGCCGCCATGCGATCGCTTGAGCCTGTTCGCAGCGGTTCGTCAAATCATCTTTCAATCATCAAAAGGAGAAAACCCATGTTCTTCTCACAACAATTCCCAAGACGATCCCTGTCACTTGTTCTCGCGTTGGTCGCGACTCTAATGACCGGTTCAACCACGGCCTACGCTGCGGCAGCCGCAAGCTCAGTGACAGCCAAAAATTTGAAACTGAAAATCATGTCTGCAAAGGCGACAGCCGACCACAAAGCGATTGCTGCGTACTACCGTGCTGAAGCGGCAAGAGCGCAGGCGAAGGTCACTGAACATCGAGAAATGACGGAAGTCTATCGAAAGGCGGGCTTCGGAACAGTTTCTAAGTCCCCCAACGCTCCAGGGACCATTGAGCACTGCAATCATCTCGTCAAGACCTACCAGTCTTTGGCTGAATCTCTCGAAATGATGGCCAAAGAGCATGAGGCGATGGCAGCAAACGTAAAGTGACCCGACAGGAGGGTGCTCGAAATGTGACTTTTTCCGGTAGCCCTCCACGCTTCGACTGCTCTGACAGCGCGATGGGCCTCGGATCTGAACAATCTCCAATGAAGAAACACCGTTGCCACAGTGGCGACCGTGAGTGCAAAGAGGAAAGAGAGGAAAACAATGAAATACGGATTTCTGGTTCTACTTGCTTTGACTCTGGGAATGCCGACGTCGGTCTCTTCAGCAACAACGGAGGGAACAACAAGAAAGGACAGGGCGGAGACCAAATCTGAAGCTGGGCAGAAGGCCGGCAAGAAGGTCAAAGATCCCGTGTGCGGAATGGAAATAGACACCAAATCCGCGGCGGGCAAGGCCACTTACAAGGGCAAGACCTACTACTTTTGTTCCGTTAGCGAGAAAGCAGAGTTTGAAAAAAACCCGGCAAAGTACCTGAAGTAAGAACAACTAGCGCCGCCCGTTACATAGCGGGCGAGCCCCGAAAGGGTTAAAAGGGCGCCGTGACCTGCGGATTGGTTCGATTCAACGGTTGAGCGATCAGTCTGAGCTTTCGGCGCCCGCCAGAGAGTCCAGTTCTTGATCGGGAAGGGAGTTGACATGAGGCTGGTGGCAAGAACCTGTGGCCTTTTGATTGTTCTCACCTGTGGAAAGCTTGTTCTCTGGGCGCAACAGAGACCCTCTGCGCCTTCAGTTGCGCTGGCGTCGATACCAGGGAATTCGGACCCCCTGCGAGCGAGCGCACCTTCCGGTTCGGCGCAAGTGTTCCCGCCGCAAACCACGGAAGGCAGAACCGTCACCCTCGATGCCCTGGTGGTGGAAGCACTGGAAAGCAACCCGGAAATCCTGGCGGCCCGGCGAAAGTTCGACGCAGCAACAAAGAGGCCGTCTCAAGTCGGGACACTTCCGGAACCGAAGTTCAGTGTCACCAACTTCGGCGTAGGCCATCCGGCATCGGCTCTGAATCGCAGCGACTTTGCCTATCTCGGTGTCGGGGTCTCTCAGGAGTTTCCATTCCCTGGAAAGCTTTCCCTGATGGGAGCGATGGCTCGAAAAGAAGCTGACGGAGAGAGGCAGATGGTGCTTGATACGGAGCTGCGGGTCATCTCACGGCTGAAGCAAGTCTATTACGATCTCCATTACAGCCATAAGGCTATCGAGATCGTGGAGAAGAATCGGGACCTGTTGGACAAATTCACCAAGATCGCTGAGGCCAAATACCGCGTGGGGAGCGGGATTCAGCAAGATGTGCTGAAGGCCCAGGTAGAGACTTCGACGCTGATGCAGCGGCTTGAGATACTGGGTCAGCAAAGAGTGAGCTTGGAAGCTTTTATCAACAGCCTCTTGAACCGTCCTGTCTCCATGGAACTGGGGGAGCCAGCCCAAGTGAATAAGTCCGAGCTGAACCGCCCACTAGACGAGCTTTTGCGCCTCGCCCAGGAAAATGCTCCACGCATCCGAGGCCGCCAGGAAATGCTGGATAGTAACGCCTTTGCCCTCAATCTGGCCCGCAAGGAGTACCTGCCCGACTTCGGCGCTAGTTTTCAGTACCAGAAGACAGGATCGTTTTACCCCGACTACTACATGGCCACCTTTGAAGTGAAGGTACCACTTTATTTCTGGCGCAAGCAGCGGCTGGGCGTGGAGGAAGCCGCGACGCGCCTAGTGCAAACCCGCCATGAGTACCAGATGACCTCCCAGGAGATTTCGTTTGGCGTGAAGGATCAGTTCCTCATGGCCAAGACGTCCGAACGGCTGCTGGCGATGTACGAACAAGGGGTGATCCCGCAAGCGGCTGCCAGTCTGGAATCCGCGCTGGCTGGTTACCAGACTGGCAAAGTTGACTTTCTCACGTTGATCAACAACCTCACCGTGCTGCTGAATTTCGAGATGGACTACTACCGCGAAGTCAGCAACCAGCAGAAAGCAGTCGCACGGCTGGAAGAATTTGTGGGAGTCAAACTGCAGTGACGCGTGGTTAGGGTGATTGGCCGGACATCTCGGGCCGGAGGGCAACCCTGTAGCTCAGACCGGCGTTTGTTGCCGGTCTGCGGCTCTCATTCTGGGTGAAGCCACTGAAAGTTGCAGACCCTTGCAAAACACGGGTCTGCGCTACAAAGAGGCATGTTGGGAGAACAGAGATGAGTTTCAAGAATAAGTCACGATGGAGAAAAGTCGGGGTGGGCCTAGGACTTCTGGTCCTGCTGGCAGGAGTAGGGTTCTACTTTGGGAAATGGAAAAGATCAGGCGGCCAAGCTGCGGAGCGGAATGCGAACTACGAGCAGACTGGGAAGGACACGTATTACTGTCCGATGCACCCCAGCTACAAATCCGACAAGCCCGACAACTGCCCGGTCTGCAGCATGAAGCTGGTCAAGATGGAGACTGCACCTGGGACGGAAGGCAAGCCTGGCCACGAGCACACGATGGGCGGGATGGAGTCGACCTCGGCGGCAAGCCATGGAACCAGCTCACCGGCTGGCAACAGTATTTTCATTTCACCCCAGCGTCAGCAAATGATTGGAGTACAAACAGCGCTGGTCAACGTCGTGCCGCTGACCAAAGAGATCAGGGCGGTGGGCAAGGTTGCCTTCGACGAGACCAGAATCACTCACATTCACACCAAAGTGACCGGCTATATCGAGGAAGTCTTTGTTGACTTTGTGGGCCAGATCGTCAAGCAGGGCGACCCGGTGTTTACCATTTACAGCCCAGACTTGGTTTCAACTCAAGAGGAATACCTCCTGGCTTTGCGTTCGCGGAATACTCTGAAAAACAGTTCGTTCGAATGGGTGTCGACTGGCGCGCAGAACCTGCTGGAAGCTGCTCGCCAGCGCCTGCGCCTGTGGGACATCCGGGACGAGGACATCGAGAGACTGGAAAAGGAAGGCAAGGTGCGACGCACATTGACCATCTATTCTCCTGTGAACGGCCTGGTCACCGAGCGAGCCGCCTTTCATCACGGGAAATTCGTCAATCCGGAAATGGATCTTTACAAGCTCGTGGATCTTTCGACGGTGTGGATCCTGGGCGACATCTACGAATACGAGCTGTCCTGCGTCAAAAACGGTCAGGCCGTCGAGATCGAGTTTCCTTATGGCTCAGAAATGAAACCGCTGCGCGGCAACGTGACCTATCTCTACCCCTATCTCGACCCGAAAACCCGCACGGCTCAAGTGCGCATGGAGTTTCCAAATCCGGGCTTTCAATTGAAGCCTGACATGTTTGTCAACGTGAAGCTGAAAGTCAACCTCGGACCGAGCCTGGCGGTCCCGGAAGACGCCGTTCTGGACACGGGCACCGAACAGTACGTGTTTGTCGACAAAGGCGAGGGCTACTTGGAACCGCGAACGGTGAAAGTGGGCGGCGAAGCGATGGGCTACGTAGCGATCCAGTCTGGCCTCAGTGCCGGCGAGCGCGTGGTGACTGCCGCCAACTTTATCCTGGACTCCGAAAGCCGCTTGAAAGGCGCTTTTGCCAACATGGGAACGCCGGACCAGAAACAGATTTCCAGTGCACCCGGTCCGGATCAAAACCTGAGAATTGAGATCATGGAACCAAAGGCGGCCAAGGTTGGACATAACTCGATCCGCCTGATGGTAAGGGATGCGGCCGGCAATCCGGTCACCGATGCCGACGTGGATGTCTTGCTGTTCATGCCGCAGATGGGCAGCATGGCCCCAATGACTTCTAGAGCAAGTCTCAGACCGATGAAGCCGGGCGAGTATCAGGGCCAGGTGGACGTCCCCATGGCCTGGACGTGGCAAACCACGGTTTCGGTGAAGAAAGGCGGCAAATCGATGGGTTCTGTTCAAACCACCCTGACGGCACGCTAGGCAGCTGCGGTCAGCTGTCAGCGATCAGTCGTCAGGCGTCGGCAGGCGCAGGGTTCTGGCCGAGCAAGCAGTCGAGCCGCAGCCCAGCGAATTGCAGTCGCTAGTTCAACCTGATCGGTTTTGCAGAGCCAAGGGCTGATGACTGAAAGCTGATCGCTTCAGAAACATATGATCAACAGGATTATCGAATACTCCGCAACAAATCGAGGCCTGGTCATCATCCTAGTGCTGTCGTTGGTCGTCATCGGCATCTGGTCGATCCGGAACATTCCGCTGGATGCCATCCCGGATCTTTCAGACCCGCAGGTCATCATCTACACCGAGTGGCCCGGCCGCAGCCCCGATCTCGTGGAAGCGCAGATCACCTACCCAATTGTTTCAGCCATGCTGGCTGCGCCTCGCGTCAGTGTGGTGCGAGGTGGTTCAGACTATGGATTTTCCTACGTCTATGTGATCTTCGACGAAGGCACCGACATTTACTGGGGTCGCAGCCGAGTTCTGGAATACCTGAACAAGATCACGGGAAAACTCCCGGAAGGCGTAACACCGACGTTAGGACCCGACGCAACCGGCGTGGGATGGGCCTTTGAATATGCGTTGGTGGACAAGTCAGGCAAACACAACCTGGCCCAACTGCGCTCGTTCAACGATTGGTACCTGCGTTACTGGCTGGAAAGCGTTCCCGGTGTGGCTGAAGTGGCAACCGTGGGCGGGTTTGTGAAGCAGTACCAGGTGAACGTCGATCCCAACAAGCTGCTGGCCTACAATCTGCCGCTTCAGAAGGTGATAGGAGTCATCCGCAACAGCAATAAGGAAGTGGGCGGTCGAGTGGTGGAATTCAGCGGCAAAGAGTACTTGGTGCGCGGGCGGGGTTACATCCAATCGCTGGAAGACATTGAGAACCTGGCAGTGAGTTCGAACGAATTGGGAACGCCCGTTCTGGTCAAACACGTGGCCAAGGTGGAGTTGGGACCAGAAATGCGACGAGGCGCGGCCGAGTTGAACGGCGAAGGAGAAGTTACCGGCGGGATCGTCGTCGTGCGCTATGGCCAAAATGTCATGGATGTCATCCAGCGCATCAAGACCAAACTCAATGAGAGCGAAGCTTCTCTGCCAGAAGGCGTCGAGGTGGTGGCAGCCTATGACCGTTCGGACCTGATCCAACGTTCGATTGACAACCTGACACACACGCTGATCGAAGAACTCATCATTGTCAGCGTTGTCATCCTTATCTTCCTCTGGCACTTTCCCAGTGCCATCATCCCGATCATTACCATTCCAATTGCGGTGATCCTGTCGTTCATTCCGATGCAGGCGATCGGCGTGACTTCGAACATCATGTCGCTGGGCGGCATTGCCATCGCCATTGGCGCGATGGTGGATGCAGCCATTGTGGTCGTCGAGCAGACTCACAAGAAGCTGGAGCAATGGGAGGCGCAAGGGCGCCCCGGCAGTTCGACCCGCGTTGTGATTGATGCAGTAAAGGAAGTCGGTGGCCCGAGCTTCTTTTCCCTGCTCGTGATCGCGGTATCGTTCATGCCCATCTTCGCCCTCCAGTATCAGGAAGGGCGACTATTCAAGCCCCTGGCATTCACCAAGAACTTCTCGATGGCCATCGCGGCAGTGCTGGCCATAACGCTGGATCCAGCCTTGCGACTTCTGTTCATGCGGACCGAGGAGTTTCACTTCCGCCCGCGCTGCCTGGCACACATCGTCAACGCGATTGCGGTGGGCAAGATCCATAGCGAAGAGAAGCATCCCATCAGCCGTCCCCTGATGCGTCTGTATCATCCGGCAGTGCGGTTTGTGCTCAATCACAAGTGGCTGGTCATCCTGCTCGCTGTTCTTCTGGTGGCAGCGACAGTGCCCGCGTTCCAGAAGCTGGGATCTGAGTTCATGCCCCCACTCAACGAAGGCAGCATTCTCTACATGCCCATCACCCTGCCTGGCATCTCGGTGACAGAGGCGACGAAGTACCTCCAGATCCAGGACAAGCTGCTACGGCAGTTTCCAGAAGTACAGAGTGTCTTCGGGAAAGTAGGTAAAGCGGAGACTTCCACCGACCCTGCCCCGTTTAGCATGGTAGAAACAACAGTGGTTCTGAAGCCAGAGAAGGAATGGAGAATGGCGCATCGGGACCGCTGGTACTCCAAATGGGCACCCGAGTTCCTCAAGCAGCCGCTGCTAAGGATCTGGCCCGAGCAAGGTCCGATGAAGTGGGAAGACCTCATCGATGAAATGGATCGCACCGTCCAGATTCCTTCTTATGCCAATGCCTGGCTGTTTCCCATCCGTACCCGCATTGACATGATCACGACTGGCATTCGAACTCCAGTCGGGATCAAAGTTCTGGGAACGGACCTCAACACCATCGAGAAGGTTGGGTTGCAGGTGGAACGCGTGTTACAGGACGTGGCTGGAACACGCAGCGCCTTCTTCGAGCGAGTGACTGGAGGCTACTACCTCGACTTCGAAGTGAACCGCGAGGAAGCGGCCCGCTATGAGTTGAGCGTGAATGAAGTCAATGACCTCATCGAATCGGCCATCGGGGGCATGAGCATCGCCACGACGATTGAGGGGCGGGAGCGCTATCCGATCAACGTCCGCTACGCTCGGGACCTGCGCGATAACCTCTCCAGTCTGAAGCGAGTGCTTGTACCCACAGCCAGCGGCGCTCAGGTACCTATCAGCCAGCTAGCCAGCATTCGGCTGAAGACTGGCCCCCCCATGATCAAAAACGAAGAGGGGTTCATGGCCGGGTTTGTCTATGTAGATGTGACGGGGCGCGACATGGGCCGCTACGTGGAGGAAGCCAAGCGCGAGGTGGCCGAGAAGGTCCAGCTTCCAGCTGGTTATCAGCTCGTCTGGAGCGGGCAATATGAGTACCTGCAGCGCGTTGTCGAAAGGCTCTGGGTGGTAGTGCCGATCACTCTGTTCATTGTCTTTCTGCTGCTTTACTTCAACACTGGCTCGCTGATCAAAACAACCATCATCCTGCTGGCAGTCCCGTTTTCGGCGATTGGTGCCATCTGGCTTCTCTATTTGCTCGATTACAACATGAGCATCGCCGTCTGGGTTGGCCTGATCGCTCTGCTGGGCGTGGACGCCGAGACGGCCGTGTTCATGCTGTTGTATCTCGATCTCGCTTACGAAGAAAGGAAAGCGAAGGGTACGATGAAGTCGATTGCCGATCTCAAGGAGGCCATCGTTGAAGGCGCCGTGAAACGGCTGCGTCCAAAGGTGATGACGGTAGGAGTGATGTTCATGGGTCTCGTCCCCATTATGTGGTCGACGGGCGCCGGCTCCGACGTGATGCGCCGCATCGCCGCCCCCATGATTGGCGGAATCTTTACTTCCTTCTTGTTGGAGTTGCTGGTTTATCCAGCGATCTATGAAATCTGGAAAGGTTTCGAGGTCAAGCGATTGGCTGGAGCCGGGCACGTGTCCTGATCTGCCGAGTGACGTGATGAAAAAAGACAAGGGTCAGTCGAGCTGTTTGGCGGACCATCGTTCAAGATGGTTCAAGGGTGTGTTTGAGCGCGACGCAGCCTGCTCTTAGTCCGCGGAAGCGAGTTGGAAGCCAATGTTGGTGAGGAGCCAGTGATGTATGCGAATTGATTATGTCTTCAGTGTTGTCATTGGCCTCGTGCTGACGCGAGTCTCCATGGCGGAGCCGTTTGAGTTTCGCGTCAAGCACGACCACTCGTTGGGAAGCTGCGCTGGCAAACTCATCGCCAGCGATCGGGAGATTCGATACGAGGCCATTGATGGAAAACACTCACGCATATGGGCCTATATCGACATTCAGAAGCTCGATGTTGCCTCCTCCACTCGACTGGTCTTTAAGACATTCGAAAGTCAGAGCTGGAAGAAGCTGGAAAGAGACAAGGTGTTCGAGTTCTCTCTCCTTGAAGGCAAGCTGAGGCCGAATCACCAGGAGTTTCTGCGTGCGAAGGTGAGCCGGCCGATTGTCGCTCGTCTCGTCGAAAAGGGGGCGAGCTCGACCCTGCTCCTTGTCCGGCACCGTCATCGCCTCGGCGGCTGCGAAGGGCAGCTTGCCGTCGAAGAAGACCGATTGATCTATTTGACCGATCACGCCGCCGACAATCGAGTATGGATGCTGCGTGAAATCGAAACCCTCGGTTCACCCGACCCGTACCACCTGCGCGTGACGACCTACAACGAGACCTTCACCTTCGACCTGAAATCTCCACTGAATCCAAAAACCTACGATTCTCTCTGGAAGATGATCTACCGATTCGAAACCACTCAAGCGTCGGGCGGGAATCAAATAATGAATAGCCAGACGGGAAATACAAGAGTGGATCCGACAATCCTTGGCTCAGGCGAACGGTCCTGAGTATCCGCCTCACCAGCTTCTTCTCTGATCTCGTCCCTCCTTCTTGATTAAGATCAATAACTTTTTACCTGACTGTGACAATCATTCAGCCTGGGCCTGCTAATTTTCCAAAACATATTGAAGGGAATCTGGGGCAGCTCGACTCGAACTCGAAACAGGCGCTGAAGCCGTGCAGCATAGCGACATGATCAAGCGTTGAGGCTGAACTATCTGCGCAGGGTTCCGAAACTGAGCAACTACCAGAGAGTACTGGAAAAGGTTGGGGGCCTTGTCTCCCAATTTGAGGAATCTCATGACGCGATTGCGTTTACTCTCGACCCTTGTAGTCTTCATTTTGTTGCAGCAGCTGACCCTGCCAAAGGCTTTCGCGCAGGGCAATACTGGCTCCATCGGCGGGACGACGCTGGACAAGCAAGGTCTGGCTGTTGAGAGAGTTACTCTCACCATCGAGAACACCCAAAGTGGGCTCAAACGATCCTTGTTGAGCGGTCCCGATGGGTCTTTTGAGTTTTCTGGACTGTTGCCAGGCGAGTACCGGCTCATCGCAGAAGTTTTCGGCTTTCAACGCAGCGAGTTGCGTATCCCTCTTGAGGTTAATCGAAGAGTTCGTTTGGAAGTGGTGCTTTCAGTCGGCGTGCTCGATCAGACGGTCCGAGTTCAGGAGACCGCCCCCTTGCTTCATAGTAGTGATGCGTCAGTGGGAGAAGTCGTCGACCAGGAACAAGTTTCCAAACTGCCACTGAATGGGCGCCAGTTCCTGGAACTTTCGTTGCTCGTGCCTGGTGTGCATCACTCACACGGAGCGCAGAGCGGAGAAACCAACGCGCTCTATTGGCGCCCAGGGCAGAACTCCGCTGTCAGCATCAGCGGCGGCCGTCCCAACTCCAACAATTACCTTCTAGACGGGACGATCAACACCGATCCTACGTTTAACACTTATGTCATCAGCCTTGCGCCGGACATCATTCGGGAATTCCAAATTCAGACAGGAACTTACACCGCCGAATTGGGTGGCGCAGGCACCGGTCAAGTCAACGTCGTAACGAAGTCGGGAACGAATCAGGTTCATGGTTCGGTTTATCACTTCTTGCGCAACAGTGCTCTGGACGCACGATTGTTTACCAGCCCCTCAAAGCTGCCACACTTCTCTCAGAACCAGTTTGGCGGGACAATGGGCGGACCGCTCAAGCACGACCGCACATTTTACTTTGGAGCGTTCGAAGGCCTTCGGAGCTCGCAGCGCCAATCAATGGTCATGTCGGTGCCCACGATGATGCAACGGATGGGCGACTTCAGCGAGGGACCGCTCATCTATGACCCGACCACATCTAGGCCCAATCCGAATTTCGATCCCAGCCGTCCCGCAAGTCCTTCCAATCCCGCCCAAATTCGATCTCCGTTCCCGAACAATCAGATCCCGATCGAGCGGATGAACCCGGTTGCAATGGCCGTCTTGGATCGGTTCGTGCCGAAGCCAGGCGCAGGCGATATGGATGGAATGGCCATGGGAGATGGTGTGAACAATTTCCTGGATACCCGCGCCCATCAGAACTCCTTCAATCAATTTAATGGCCGGCTGGACCATTCGTTCGCGAACGGCAGCAGCCTGTTTGGGCGTTACAGTCTCAGCAATGAGGAGGGCTTTACGCCGGAAAATCTTCCTGGGTTCGGAGCCTATCACGACAACCGGGTGCAGAACCTGACGCTGAGCTCGACTCATCCATTCTCTCCTGCTTTGGTCAACGAGTTCCGCGTTGGGCTGCAGCGGATGCGGCTGCACCGCTATGCCGAGAATGCAAACGGCACTGACCTTGTGACCGAGTTGGGAATTCCCGGCGTAGGCTTTGGCGGCCCGGAGGCTTACGGACTGCCGCGTTTCGTCGTGCAGGGGTTCGAGCCCTTCGGCGATGCGCTGCTGGCCACGCCTTCGCGCTACTGGAACACGATTTTTCAGCTCTCAGACCGAGTGACATGGATTCGTGGCCGCCACTCACTCAAATTGGGTGGCTCCGTGCGGCGGTTTCGCTGGGACATGCTGGGATTTTTCCAGAACCGCGGATTCTTTCAGTTTACTCCGGGCTTCACGACACAGACCGCGACCAACGATGGTACGGGGAATGCGCTTGCCAGCTTTCTGTTGGGACTGCCTGTGCTTTCTCAACGCCAGGCAGGCATCCCATCAATGAATATGCGTCAGACCTACTTCGATGGATTCATTCAAGATGACTGGCGTCTTTCTCAATCATTAACGCTGAATCTCGGGCTGCGTTACGAACTTTCAACGCCGCTCATCGATCTTCACAAGATTCTGACAAACCTTGCCTGGGTGAATCGCCGTCCCATCGCGTACGCGGCGGGCCAGACAGGCTTTCCAAAGGGACTCGCCTTCATGGACCGCAATAACTTTGCGCCGCGCATCGGGCTGGCGTACGCACCCGGCCAGGCCAAGATGGTTTTCCGCGCAGGCTACGGAGTCTTCTACTCCTACCCTGATATGAATTTGTGGTGCAATCAGGTCCACAACGTTCCGTTGGTGTATCCCGAGGCGTTGCAAAGCGACAACTTCATTCCCTCGGTCAATGGATTCGGGTTTGCCCCACCGGTCTTGGGGCGCACCTTGGTCAGCTTTACAGGCTTGGATCCTTATGCGCGCACGCCTATCGTGCAGCAGGCCAGCGTCACGGTGGAACGCCAGATCAACGAAAGCACCATGATCCAGCTCGCGTACGTCGGAGCGTGGGGCAAGAAACTGGATCGCGCGCGTCTCGTCAACAACGCTTCGCCCGCTCCCGGCCCCTTGCGGCCGCGGCGGCCATTTCAATCGCTTTCGTTTGTCGAAGGCACCCAATTACCGGCCGACACCGTCATGCAAAGCATGACTTTTCCGGTTGGCGCAATCAACGTCCTCGAGAATTCAGCATCGTCCTCCTACCAGTCTGGATTCGTTCTCGCGAAGCGAAGGTTTTCAAGAGGCCTCACGTTTCTATCGAACTATACCTACGCCAAGAGTCTGACCGACGCACCAGCTTTTCGTTCGCCGGCGATGGAATCGGAGGTCCCACAGAACAGTTTCGATCTGAGGAATGAGTGGGGGCGAGCGGGCTGCGACATTCGCCACCGGTTTGCGTCCAGCTTGATCTACAAACTCCCGCTGACGTCGAGTCGGCAGTTCTCCGGCGGTTTCTGGAATCGGGCGAAGTTCGTTCTAGGTGACTGGCAGGTCGCGACCATCTATCAATATCAGAGTGGCTTTCCGTTTACCGTCGGAGTGTTTGGCGACACGGCCAATGCTGGATCGCTTTTGAACATCAACCCGGTTCGAGCCAACATTATTCCAGGTGTTTCACCGGAACCGGCGAGTGGAAACAGAAGCGCCGACCATTGGTTCAACACGGCTGCGTTTGCGACGCCTGCTGCCTTCACTTTTGGCGACGTCGGACGAAATACTTTGACGGGACCGTCTTTGAACAAAGCCGATATCGCTTTGGAGCGTCAGTTTGCGCTGGGCGAAGCCCGGCAACTAGAGTTCAGGGCGGAGTTCTTCAATGCCTTCAATCACACCAACCTCGATGTGCCAGAGCGCTTTGTCAACACGCCGCAGTTCGGCATCATCACGATGGCCGCGACGCCGGCCCGCCAGATTCAGTTCGCACTGCGGTTGAGCTTCTGACGTGAAGCGAGCATAAGAAAGGAACGAAGCAGTATTCTCCACGATGGCCACAAGACGATTGGCCAACCTGGTCGAGTTGCCTGCGCCCGCAGGTGATGGAAGAAGGGGTAATGTTCGTAGGCCTCGACCCTGCTCCTTGTGCGGCACCGTCATCGGCTCGGCGGCTGCGAAGGGCAGCTTCCCGTCGAAGAAGAACGCTTGATTTATCTAACCGATCAGGCCCGCCGACAATCGAGTATGGACGATGCGTGAAATTGAAACTCTCGGTTCGCCAGACCCGTACCACCTGCCACGACCCTGCAAATCTACACGAAAGCAATACCTGACAGTGTCCGTGAAGCTGTGGAAGAACTGAGTCCGAGGCTTCTCCCACAAGAGAAACGGCAGATCTTCACGAAACCGCAAATGGAAGACTGAAATTGAACTACTCGCCCTGGGACTGCGATCAGGGGCTTTGAACGACTATTTGGATTGGGCTGATTCTGGGCTGTTTTGGTTTTTTGAGTTGTTTTCAAGTCATTGAAAGCATGGTGGGCGCGACCGGGATCGAACCGATGACCTCTACCGTGTCAAGGTAGCGCTCGTACCAACTGAGCTACGCGCCCCCAGAAGTGAACGTAAGATACCCAAGGCAGGAAGTAGTGTCAACCTCCGATCTCCCGCCCGGTTTGCATTACCGTTGCTCTTTGATGGCGCATGCATCGTACTGTTTGTGCTGTGTCCCAGCTAGTCTGGATACTTTGACGATCCTCGCCTAGCGGGCACAGCCTCCCGGCTTGCTGATGAACGCATCTGTGCGAGCCAGCAGCAGAGAATCGGGTTCGAGGCAACGGGGAAAATATTACTCGGCCGCCTTCGGGGTGCGACCGGCCTGGCTGGCAAGCCACTTTGGGTTGTGACTGCGGGCGCAAGCTGGGTTAACATGAGGGCTGTTCCCACTTGGGAGGAGTCACTCATGCAACGCCGCAGCCTGATCCTGTATTTCGCCGCAGCTAGCTTTCTCTTCACGAGTTCGCTGTCCCTTGCCGCTGAACCCACCTACTTGATCCTGCAGAAGGCCGAAAGTTCTCTGGGATTCTATACTCCTGACGGCAAGCATCTGGCCAGCGTTCCGGTGGGCAAACATCCTCATGAGTTTGTCATCTCCCCGGATGGCCGCTTCACCTACACGACTGATAACGGAACGATGCTTCTGGAGACTCCAGGACAGGGCGGCAACACGATTTCGATTGTCGACCTGGTTGACCGAAAAAAAGTGGGCGAGATCTCTACCGGCGAATTCCGGCGTCCGCATGGCATCGATCTCGATCGGAAAACGGGGCGCCTTGCCATCAGCTGCGAACTTCCAGACAGGCTCTTGATCGTCGATCCGGCCAGCCGCACGATCTTGCGAGACTATGACACCCAGGGCAAGACCTCGCACATGGTGACTTTGGGTCCAGGCGCCGAGTGGGCATTCGTCAGCAACAGCACTTCGAACAATGTTGCTGCCATTCACCTGCAAACGGGCAAAGTGAAATTGATCCCGACGACCCGCCGCCCGGAAGGCAGTGTCCTCTCGAAGGACGGCTCAACGCTCTATGTCGCCACGCGCGAGGGGATTTCCATTATTGATACTGGAAAGCAAATGGAGTCCGGCCGGATTACGACGGGCAAAGGCCCGAATCGAATCGGCCTCACACCGGACGGACGCTACCTGGTCTATTCGCTCATTGACGAAAACAGGGTCGAGATTGCCGATCCCCAGAAGCGGCGGGTGTTGGGACAGGTCGCTCTGAAAGGCAGGCCGGTCTCTCTCAACATCTCGGCCGACGGAAAGCTTGCCTTCGCTTCCGCCCAAGACGACGACACGGTTTATGTCGTCTCGATTGCTGACCGCAAAATTGTGCGCGAGATCAAGACCGGAAAGGGCACCGGTCCGGACCCGGTGCAAGAACTGGCGAGGTGAAGGTTAGATCTGGAGGGGGCTCCAGGCCACGCCAGTCACGTGACGTTTCAGTGGCAATGAAGGGCAGCCTCTCGCTATCGAGCTTCCTGGAAGCGGGAACACTGATTTGGCAGATAACAGCCGGATCCCTTGTTTTCCTGGCGTCAAGTCGGAGGTCGGTGTGAAATCAATGCTTCGGGTATTTCTCTTGCTTGCGGCTCATTTGTCGAGCTCTTTGCTGGCTGGACAGTCGTCCGCAAGAATTACTGCCGAGACAGACTTCCAACGCGTGGTGCGTCCCATTCTGTCTGAGAACTGTTTCCACTGCCATGGTCCGGACGCCAACACACGCATGGCTGACTTGCGGCTGGACACGCGCGAAGGAGTGTTTACCAAGAGGGAGAACGGCACACCTGTGTCGCCTGGAGACCTGCGGGCGAGTCTTGTGTACCAGCGTATCATGCAGGACGATCCAGCCGTAAGGATGCCGCCTGAGAGCTCGCACAAAGTGCTGACGGATGCCCAGAAGGACATCCTGAAGCGATGGATTGCAGAGGGCGCGGCCTGGAAGCAGCACTGGTCCTTTGTCCCGCCTTCACGAGCTCCCCTGCCGGTGGTGAAGAAAAAGGACTGGGTTCGAAATCCTGTCGATGCCTTCATTCTCGCGAAACTGGAAGCTGCGCGTCTGGAGCCAGCACCCGAAGCGGATCGTCGGGCTCTGATTCGCCGTCTTTCCCTGGACCTTGTCGGGCTGCCACCCGATCCATCTGAGGTTGAGGAGTTCGTCAACGATTCCTCTCCACAAGCCTATGAGAAACTGGTCGACCAGATGATGGCGTCCAGGCATTGGGGAGAACATCGCGGCCGCTATTGGCTGGATGCGGCTCGTTATGCCGATACTCACGGCATCCACATCGACAACTATCGCGAGATGTGGCCCTACCGTGACTGGGTCATCGGTGCCTTCAATCGCAATCTCTCTTTCGACCGCTTTACAATCGAGCAGTTGGCGGGAGATTTGCTGCCCAACCGCACGGTCGACCAGCAGATTGCTTCCGGCTTTCATCGCTGCAACGTCACCACGAACGAGGGTGGTGCGATTCCCGAGGAGTTTGAAGCGATTTATGCGAAAGACCGCGTCGACACGACGGGCACGGTCTGGTTGGGACTCACATTAGGCTGCGCGACTTGCCACGATCATAAGTTCGATCCCATCTCCACCAAAGATTTCTATTCGATGGCGGCGTTTTTCCGCAACACGACCCAAAACGCCATGGATGGGAATATTCCTGACACACCGCCGATTCTTGTTGTGCCCAAGGGGCCGGACGTTCAGCGATGGGACCAGTTGAATCGGGACGAACGGGTTTTGCTGGAGCGCATGGGACAGGCACGGAAGCAGCCCGGCAAGGCCTTCGGGAAGTGGCTGCTTTCGAAAAGTCGCGCAGAGCTGACCGCACCGGTTGACCTTTCTGCACAGCTGGCGATCTTATCTCTTGCGAACACGGCGTCCCTGGACTACCGAGGGCGAACCGAGACGGTTCCGCTCAAAGACGGATTGACCCTGGGAGACGGCCCACGACCCAATTCCAAGGCCCTCCATTTCGGTGCCAAGGCTCAGATTGAGATTCCCGATCGCAACGACTTCAGCTCGGACCAGGCGTTTTCGATTGCCGCCTGGATCCTGTCTCCCGAAAACGACGACAACTTCGTGATCGCGAGCCAGATGAATCCCGAAGATAAAGATCGTGGCTGGCTGATTGAACTCACTGCGCGTGTGCCAATGCTGAAGCTGACGGGCGACGACGGGAAAGCGATCTCCGCCCGGGGCGAGCACTTGCGGCAGTTGAAGCCCGGAGTATGGAATCATTTGGTTGTCACCTACGATGGCAGCCGTGAACAGGCGGGGATGAGGCTTTACCTGAACGGCAAGTCGATTCAGGCGTTGGGAAACGCTGCGGCTGTGGATCTGCGGGGTGAGATTCGTACGGGCAAGCCGCTGCGTCTGGGTAGTGACGGCAAGCGTTTTTTTGACGGAGGAGCCATTGCGGAGTTTCGCATCTTCAATCGCCCGCTCACTGAAGATGAGGCGCAACTGGCTTTTGCCTGGTCAGAACTGCGGCCAGCCCTCAGCAAGCCGGCAGATCAGCTGACTGAAGCCGAGCGCACCAGTTTCCATCTCTTCTTTCTGAACCATCAGGACAAGAAATATCGCCAGTTCGTCGCCAAACGGCAAGAGGTGGACGCCCAGCAGCGCGACATCCGCAGACGCAGTGCCGTAACACATGTCATGCAGGAGCGCGGCGACAGCCAGCCGATGGCCCACATTCTGTTTCGGGGGCAGTACGATCAGCCGCGCCAGCCAGTCCCGCCCAATGTCCCATCGGCTCTGCCGCCCATGCCCGCGTCCTTTCCGCGCAACCGGCTGGGTTTGGCGCAGTGGCTGGTCGATCCATCCAATCCACTGACGGCTCGCGTTACCGTGAACCGTTTCTGGCAGGAACTTTTTGGCACTGGCCTGGTCAAGTCGAGCGAGGACTTTGGCTCTCAGGGTCAAGCCCCGTCGCATCCGGAGTTGCTTGATTGGCTGGCCGTTGAGTTTCGCGAATCCGGCTGGGACGTCAAGAGGTTCTTCAAGCTATTGGTAACATCGGCCGCTTACCAGCAGTCTGCCGAAGCGAACGAAACTAAGTTAAAGGCAGATCCCGAGAACCGGCTGCTGTCGCGTGGTCCACGCTTCCGCATGGACGGCGAGATGGTGCGCGATTACGCACTGGCGGCCAGCGGCCTTCTGGTGCCAACCATTGGCGGGCCCAGCGTGAAGCCCTACCAACCTGAGGGCATTTGGGAGACTGTCGCCATGATCGGCAGCAACACCCAGTTCTACAAACAAGACTCGGGCGACAAGCTTTACCGGCGAAGCCTCTACACCTTCTGGAAGCGCAGCGCGCCGCCAGCCTCCATGGAAATTTTCGGGGCGCCAACCCGGGAGAGTTGTACCGTGCGCCGCGAGCGAACCGATACCCCGCTGCAGGCTCTGGTGGTGATGAACGATCCACAGTTTGTCGAAGCCGCCCGCACTCTGGCGCAGCGCGCCCAGAAGTCTGCCGCAGGAGATATCGATGGCGAGATCAATTTCATTACAACCCATCTACTGGGTCGGACGTTCGACGCGAACGAAAGAGACATCACCCGGAATGCCTACCAGGATTATCTCCAGCACTTCGTCGCTCATCCCGACGAGGCAAAGAAGCTTCTGTCAGTGGGAGAATCCAAGCCTGACGAGCAGCTGGCAGTCTCCAAGTCGGCTGCTCTGACAATGGTCGCCAACCAGGTGATGAATCTCGATGAAGGACTGAACAAGTAGCGAGTAAGAATCCACGGCACTGGGGGCGGTGTGATGTCTGCTAAGCAGGTCTCGCCGAATCCCCTCCTGGGAGCGGAACAAGAAATTCCCCCTTAGAAAAGGGCAGCGCCAAAGGCGCGGGGGTTGTCTCGCCAGATCGGAAGGCTGAGCGAAGATAGTACTGGCCCTTTGAGATACGACGTGCCGAGGTAACCTTCCTCGATTCCCAACACAGCCCCCTGGCGGCTACGCGACCGCTGTCGCTACACGACCGCTGTCGTTGCGCCGCCGCCCCCTTTGACAAAGGGGGAATTTTAGGAGAAACGCCATGCATCCGGTTGACGAAAGCATCTTGCTGGAAACACGCCGGCAATTTTTTGGGCAGGCAGCGCGAGGTTTGGGAGTGGCTGCTCTGGCAACCATGCTCGGAGACAAGAGGCTGCTTGGCAGCATGGCTCCAACTGCAAAGGCTATCGGCGGCCTTCCGGTGTTGCCCCATTTCGCTCCGAAAGCGAAACGGGCCATCTACCTGCACATGGTGGGAGCTCCGCCTCAGATGGATCTGTTCGACTACAAGCCCCAGATGAAGAGTTGGTACGACAAAGATCTGCCGGAATCCGTTCGTCGGGGCCAGCGGTTGACGACGATGACCGCGGCTCAAAACCGGTTTCCCATCGCGCCCTCGATCTTCAAGTTCCAACAACATGGGCACAGCGGTGCGTGGGTCTCGGAGCTGTTGCCTTACACGGCCAAAATGGTGGACGACCTCGCGATCATCCGCACGGCGCACACCGAAGCCATCAACCACGAACCCGCCATCACCTTCATTCAAACCGGCAACATGATCGCAGGCAAACCCTGCCTGGGCGCTTGGATCGCTTATGGCTTGGGGAGCATGAATCAGGATCTGCCGACCTTTGTGGTGCTCAACGCCACGCACTCACACCCGAAAGCCGGTGTGCAGGCGATTTCAGCCCGCCTGTGGAGCGCGGGATTTCTCTCGGCCCAGTACTCAGGCGTCGCGTTGCGTGCTGGCGGAGATCCTGTCCTTTACATCAACAATCCAGATGGCGTTTCTTCGTCACTCCGGCGGCGGATGCTCGACGCGGCCGGCCAAATCAACCAGATCCAGTACCAGAAGCTGAGTGATCCCGAAACCCTGACGCGCGTCGCCCAATATGAGATGGCATTCCGAATGCAGACTTCAGTTCCGGAGCTCACCGATGTGACGAAGGAGCCAGAGAGCACTTACAGACTGTACGGCGACGACGCCCGTAAGGGAGGCACGTTTGCCCACAGTTGTCTGATGGCCCGCCGGCTGGTGGAACGCGGAGTGCGTTTCGTGCAGGTCTACCATCGGGGCTGGGATGTGCACAACACGCTTCCCGACGTGCTGGCAAGCCAGTGCAAGGACGTCGATCAAGGCTGCTGGGGACTGGTGCAGGATCTCAAAGCACGAGGCCTGCTCGAGGATACAGTGGTTGTCTGGAGCGGCGAGTTTGGCCGCACGATCTACTCCCAGGGCAAACTCACCCAGACGGATTATGGCCGGGACCACCATCCTCGCTGCTTCACCTTATGGATGGCCGGCGGCGGAGTGAAAGGAGGCGTCGTCCATGGGGAGACCGACGAGTTCTCTTACAACATCGTCAAAGATCCGGTCCATGTCCGCGACTTCCAAGCCACCTTGCTTCACCTGTTTGGGATCGATCACGATCGATTCACCTACAAGTATCAGGGCCTCGATCAACGCCTCACCGGCGTTGAGCCTGCCAGTCCGGTCAAGGCGATCATTAGCTGACCTTTCAGTTCCGCTCGCTTGAGTGTGGAAGAGGACGAAGGCATTTGAAGATTTCATGAGTCGAGGGTCGAGCACACCTTTTAGTTCATCACCACGGACCTTATCCAACAAGGCGCTTCAGTTTTGATTAGGTGGAAGGTGAAGCTGCGGTGCCAGGTGTGGACTGGTCCTGTTGAGAAGACCCAATGAAGAACGGTCGAGGAGGATCTATGATCCCAGAAATCGGTATGCTGATTGGTTGTTACATGGTGACCCGTATGGCAGAAATCTTCGCTTTCGATTCTCAACGGGCGATCGATAGGAGACTTGTGAAGGTGTGCGCCGGAGGGACATTCCTTTTTGCGCTCTACGTGATGTTCAGCCTCTACACCAGGGACTCAAACATAGGAGAACGCTTCTGAGGCGTGGGGCGGGGTGCAGTGCGGTGGCAACCTGTAAAGACTGCGGTCAAAGTGGGTTCTTCTTAAAAATTGTCTTCAACGGTCTCTGTGCCGAATGCGCTGCACGGTTCAGTCTGGAAGTGCCTCGCCTGGTTGAGATAATCAACCAATCAGCCAAGATCGTGGACCAAACCAAGAACCTGGAAACAGGGATCTCACGGTGTGATGTGATCATTGCCAAGGCTGAGGAACTTCTCAGGTATGAGCGACAGGGCATTAGTGTTGTGTCCACTCCACCTTCCGCTTTGATTGTGGAATATCAACTGCGCAGGAAGGCTCTGCTGTCAGCGCTCGAGGAGATAAAGGGGGATCACTTCCTTCGCCTTGACGGCGCTGTCTATCGAGACACGCCGAAAGAGTTGGTGCCTTTGATTCATACAATAAAGCGAGCGAGTGATTGGCGGAATTTAGGGTTCAAGGCAAAGGCCGACAAACACGGTCGATACAAAGGATTCACCCGGAAGGGGACCGCGTATTCATTTCAGAAGATTACAAAACCAAGCGAAAGACAGAGCTTAGCTATCGAGTTTGGGAAAAAGTACATCAGTAACTTAAACACGATCAGGATGTACAACACCTGGGCGCCGACCTTCCCTTTAGACCAAGTAGTGTTTGAATCGGATGACTTGCTTCCCCTTTGGAAGCCCGAGATAGGCCATTAATATTTTCGCTGGTTTTGGTGTTCTTAAACCAGCCCAGGAGATCGGCACGCCGATCAGCGATCTAGGCTGCGCTGCCTTCTAAGCGCACCGCAACCGGCAATGGAGATGACGGAGGGAGAGACGCCTCGATCACTCTGGAGCGCTTTCGGATGTCACTATTAACGAGGAGGAATTCGCGATGAGAAGACGCATTTGGATTCCGGGCTTCGTGCTATTTCTGAGCATCCTTGGAGTTTGGGCACAGACAAAGACTCCCGGCATCAAGTCGTGTGAAGAACTGAAGACGGAAATCGATGCAAAGCTAAAGGCGAAAGGCGTCACAGGATACACTCTGAAGATCAAAGCGGCCAGCGAGGTGAAAGGTGAAAAGGTCGTCGGCTCTTGCGAGGGAGGCACGAAGAAAATCATCTACTCTCACAAGTCATGAACAGATCTGGTGTCAATCAACATTAGCTTGGGACGCCGGCTGCCGTGCTTCTGAAGCCAGACGTCAACTTTCAATCAGTTCGAGCTTCCACCCCCGCATGCATTCTTCTGGCAAGTACGCACAATCACACCTTCGACGAAGCATTTATCCATCCACGAGAGCATCGAATCCTTCTGCCTCTCTGATTCCCTTCCGCCATACAGCGGCCGGCGGAATCATAGATTCGGCGCCACGTCCCGTTGAATGCCACAGAGCGAATTGATATGAACCACAAATCGTTTGGCCGGCGCGATTTTGTAAGGACAGCGAGCGCCGTCCTTACCTCTTCCTTGTTCACACGCAATCTCAAAGGCGCCAATGATCGTCCAACCGGCGGCTTCATTGGCGTTGGCATGATGGGGTCTGAGAACCTGAAAGTTGCGCTGGAGCAGGGCGTCGACGTCAAGGCAGTTTGCGATGTCTATCGTCCGCATCGCGAAAGGGCTGCGGCCACCGTGGGCGCAACTGGGCTGAAGGCGAAACAAGTCCAGGATTTTCGAGACGTCCTGGCAGACCCGTCGATCGACTTTGTCTGCATCTCGACTCCCGACCATTGGCATCCGTACATGACGATTGAGGCATGCAAGGCCGGCAAAGACGTCTACGTTGAAAAACCAGTTTGTGTCGCCATCAACGAGGGTCTCAAAATGGTCCAGGCGGCGCGCAAGTACGGCCGCGTCGTCCAGGCAGGAACATGGCAGCGCTCGGGTCAGCACTTTCAGAAGGCTTGCGAGATTGTCCGCAGCGGCGAATTGGGACAGGTGGCCTTCGCTCGGACGTGGATCTACTCGAACGAACCGCGCCAGGGAATCGGTAATCCTCCGGACGGCCGCCCGCCGGAAGACCTCGACTGGGACCTGTGGCTGGGCCCGGCGCCGGAGCGGCCGTTTAATCCGAATCGATTCGGGGTCTATCCCAATGCCTACTCCTATTTCCGCTGGTTCTGGGATTATGCCGGAGGCCACATCACCGATTCGGGCGTACACATGATCGACATCCTGCAGATGGCGCTCGGCGAGGCCATGCCGAAGGCTGTCACGGCACTGGGCGGCAATCTGTGGTTCAAAGACAATCGCGAAACTCCCGACACAATGCAGGTGACTTACGAATACCCCGGTTTCACGGGCTCCTGGGAGCACCGATGCAACAATGCCGACGCGACTCTCGCACGGCCCATGGGCGTGTCATTCTACGGGACTCGCGGGACGCTCTACGTGGACCGGAGCCTCTTCCGGGTGATTCCCGAGAAGGGGTCTGGCCTGCCGGCAAGCAACATGAAGCGCGTGGCAGATCCGCACCCGCTGCACTGGGCGAATTTTCTCGAATGCCTCAAGACACGCCAACAGCCCAACAGTGACATTGAAACGTGCTTTCGCTCATCGGCATCCTGCCTGTTAGGAAACCTGGCCTATCGAAGACAGTCGCGGGTTGATTGGGACGATCAGAGGAAGACCGTTTTGCAGCCAGATCTGGCAAAGCACCTCTATTACGAACACCGCAAACCCTGGACACTGGAGGTTTAGGTGGTGAGTTCTTTGATGGCGCATTTTTCGCGACGCCGGTTTCTGATGGCAACGGGCGCCTTTTTGGCGGACGGTGCACAGAGGAAGTTCTCGGGCAAATTCGGTCTCCAGATTTACAGTCTGCGGCGAGAAGCGGAGAAGGACCTTCCCGCGACGCTGGCCCTGATCCGCAAGTTTGGAATCACCGAGGTTGAGGTGTCTGACCTATACGGCCGCAGCGCGCAGGAGTTTCGGCGCCTGTTGCACAAGGCAGGCCTCCGGGCAACATCGATGATGGCGGCTCATGCGAGGCTGGACGGAGAAATCGAGGCAGTGGCCCGAGACGCTCGCACGCTCGGGACCGACTACGTGGTCTGTTCAACGATTCCGCATCGAAAACACCTCACAGCCCGAGACTGTCATCAAGCCATCGATGATTTCAATCGTTGGGGCAAGGTTCTGGCAGAATCCGGACTGCGCCTTTGTTACCATACTCACGGCGTTGAGTTCGGACCTTCGCCAGAGGGTACGTTATTCGACACGCTGGTGAAGCACACGGATTCCAAATTTGTCAATTTTGAGATGGATATCTTTTGGATTGTCTTCGCCCATCAGGATCCCGTGAAGTTACTGAACCGGTATCCTGGGCGCTTCCCGCTGATGCACGTGAAGGATATCCGCAAAGACACGCCCTTAGGCGGTTCGCCGGGCGACGTGCTGGAGGAAGCCAGCGTGATCCTCGGCCAGGGTTTGGTTGATATTCCCGCGGCCTTGCGAGCCGCCGAAGCAACCGGCGTGCGCCACTACTACATTGAAGATGAAGCGGTCGACGCAACCCAACAGATACCCCAAAGTCTGCGCTATCTCGACAGCATTCGGTAGAGCTGTCCCTGATTCGCCTGCAGCTGGCGCCCATGTAGGACTCAGTACTGACATTCGCAATTGCGGTGACGTATTCAACAGCGAACCGAGCCTGAATCTCGTCATTCTCGCGAAAGCGGGAATGCAGCATCTGTGAATTCTCGGAACACCCGCAAACAGCTGGGCTGGATGCCCTCCTACGCGGGCACGACGTTGCTTGATTACGATCACAATACGTCACAGTCATTGCGAATGTCAGCGCTTAGATACCCATTATCCATGGCGTCCCTGGGTACCGGGATGCGAGGTAACACCTCATGCGTTCTTCTCCTCTGCTTTCTGCATTTGCGCTCCTCCTCGCGACGTTCCAGTGCTCCGTAGGACTTGCTGAAACAGTCACGACGGCGGATCTCGAGAATGCCGCCACTGACAACTCGTCGTGGCTCACATACGGCCGCGACTACTTCGGCCAGCGCTTTGCCCGCCTGGAACAGATCACTCCAGCCAACGTCAACCGGTTGCACCCGGCCTGGGTGTTCGCCACCGGTGGTGAGAATCGTGGCTTGCAGGCGACTCCTCTCATTCACAAGGGAGTGCTCTACGTCTCGGCGGATGGATCGCGCGTGTTTGCGCTCGACGCGCGCACCGGAGCCAGGAAGTGGGCCTACGACCCAAAGATTTCTGAAGAGGCCGCGCGGGTGTACTGCTGCGGGTCTATTAACCGCGGCGTGGCTCTCATGGGGGAACTGGTGTTTGTCGGCACGATGGATGCCCGTCTCGTCGCCCTCCATAGAGACACGGGCAGCGTCGTATGGGAAACTAAGGTCATCGACTGGCAGCAAGGGTACAGCATCACCGGAGCGCCGCTGGTGGTGAAAGACCTGGTGCTGACCGGCGTGGCCGGCGGCGAGTTCGGCATTCGCGGCTTCGTTAAGGCGTTCGACGTCAAGACCGGAGCTCTGCGCTGGACCGCGTATACCATTCCCGGCCCGGGTGAGCCAGGCAATGAAACATGGCCGGGAGACACCTGGAAGAACGGCGGTGGCCCCACCTGGACGACCGGCGTCTATGATCCGAAGCTGAACCTGGTCTACTGGAACACGGGAAACGCAGCACCATGGAACTGCCGGGTCCGCAAAGGCGACAACAAGTGGACGGCTTCGACGATTGCAATCGACGCCGATAGCGGCAAGATCCAATGGGGATTTCAATATACCCCGTGGGATTGCTGGGACTATGACGCGGTCAGCACGCCCGTGCTGGCAGACGTCGTTCTCGGCAAGAGTGGCCTGACAAAGGCCCTGTTCCACCACGACAAGAACGGCTTCTTCTATGCGCTGGATCGTACCAGTGGCAAGTTTATCTATGGCGAGCCCATCGTTCCCGGCATCAATTGGGCATTCGGTCTCGATCCCGAAACCGGCCGCCCAAAGGTGAATCCCGCCATGATCGCTGAAACTGGCGGCCCGGAGGTCGGCCCGATTATTCCAAGTCTCGAGGGATCGATCGACTGGCAGCCGTTAGCCTTCAACCCGGACCTTAATAGTCTTTACTTCATGTCCAACCAATGGGCGATGGGCTACAAGTTCTGGGACAAAGATAAGTTCAAGCCGCCCGCCAACGGTGAATGGTATCTGGGCGCCGATTATCAGCAGTACCTGACCAGTGAACATCCCGGAAACTTCGTGGCGTTCGACGTCGTCAACCGCAAGGTGCTGTGGCGAGCGGTGAGCCCGGCGCCCTTCTGGGCCGGTGCAGTGGCAACGTCCACCGGGCTCGTCTTCACCGGCGATATGCGCGGCTATTTCATGGCGCTGGACGCGCGAACGGGAACGCTGCTCTGGCAGTTTCAGACCGGCTCGGGCATCATCGGCAGCCCCATCACCTATGAACTCGACGGCACGCAGTACCTCGCCGTCCCTTCAGGTGGCATCGGTGGCGATATGACATTCTACTACTCAGAACCCAAAGCCGGAAACCTCTGGGTATTCGCCCTGGATGGCGGAGGTCCGGCGCGGGCGTCCCCCGGGACGAATCTGACGACACTCAAGGGAGCTTTGCCTAGAGTGGGAGAGCCTGGGCATACGCTGGGCGGACGGGTCCTGCCTGGTTACGGCTTCCCGCCCACCGAAGGCGGCGAGCCGCTGAAAGGGGTGTCCCCTCCCCAGCCCACTGGAGCGACACAGGCCAGTCCCCAACCGGGCGGAGCGACTCAGTCCAATCCATTGCTCGGTCAGGTGAAGGCCATCACCCAGGGCGGCGAGACCTATCGAACGCGCTGCGTCGGATGCCACAAGAGTGGCGGCGGTAGTGGTCCGAACTTGTTCAGAACCAAGCTCAGCCCAACGCTGTTCTTCGACGCCGTAGCCAAGGGCCGTAAGGGCACCGCGATGCCGTCATTCAGTTCTCTGCTTACGATCGATCAGGTCTGGGAACTCCATGCTTTTGTAGTCTCTCGCGACGGCCTCTGATGGCGAGAAAGTCTCCCTTAGTCAAAACGGGGAGCGCCAAAGGCGCGGGGGTTGTCGCGCAAGGGCGTTCTTGCGCGAACTATTCATGAATAGGGTCACACGGGAATTAAGCACCGAGGGCCTCACCCCGAGTCTGGCCGAACCTGAGAGAAAACTAAATTCCCCCTTAGTCAAAAGGGCACCGGCGCAGCGACAGAGGTCGCGTAGCCGCCCGGGGGTTGTCTTGCGAATGCGGGAAAGCCTCACATCTTGTGACGCTAGCGGCTGAACCCTCGAACCCTTAGGGCAAACTGAAGCACAGAATATTGGATCCCACCGCTAGCACGATGAATTGCTTCCCGCCAATCGAGTATGTGATGGGAGCGGTCTTGATCACTTCATTGGTTGCAAAATGCCACAATGGCTTCCCATCGCGCTCGTTGACGGCGACGAGGTCTCCACTGGCGTCTCCATAGAACAAGAGCCCCCCGGCAGTAGCCAGAACACCGGCATTTCTCTTCCCTTCGGTCAACCCGATCAGCGGATTCTCCCAAACGATTTTTCCTGTCTCAATATCGAGCGCCCTTAGAAATTTCTTTCCGGCATCCTCCTGGGGACGTGTTCCTCGGCTCGTGGATGAAAGCTTGACGACGCATTTCTCGTAAGCCATGACGTAGTAGAGGCGCGTCACCGGGCTGAAGGCCGTCGCATTCCAGTTGGTCGCGTCTTCAGGGCAGCGAATCGCGCCTTCGGGCAACCGCTGTGGACGCCCATCCGCTCCAATCCCGCTCGCCCAGGTCAGCCGGTTGACGAATTTCTCCGTCAGCAAGAGCTTTCCGTTCGTACGGTCAAAAACGTAGAAGAACCCGTTTCGATCGGCGTGCAGCAGGAGTTCGCGGGCTTCTCCTCGATACAGCGTGTCCACCAGGACAGGCGGCTCAGTCGCATCCCAGTCGTAAATATCGTGCGGAGTGAATTGATAGTGCCATTTCAACTTGCCGGTATTGGGATCCAGAGCCAGGATGCAATTGGTGAAGAGATTATCGCCCGGACGGTCGCGGTCGTCGGAATTCGGAAACGGATTTCCTGTGGGCCAGAACAAGGTATCCGTGGCTGGATCGTAGGTGCCGGTCAGCCAGGTTGAGCCGCCACCGACTACAGGCTCCTTCCCTTTCCAGGTTTCGGAACCGGGTTCGCCTTTCCCGGGGATTGTCCAAAAGCGCCACAGACGCTCTCCAGTCGAGGCCTTGTAGGCATCGACAAATCCGCGAATGCCCCAGTCAGCGCCGGAAACACCCGCGATGATCATGTCCTTGACAGCCAACGGCGCCACGGTAGACCCGTAGTGCTGAAGTTCCTCTGGCATGACAGCTTCCCACACCGGGCGGCCGGTGGTCCGGTTCAAAGCAACCAGGTGGGCGTTGTCGGTCACCGTGAAAACTTTGTCATCGAGAAGCGCCACACCGCGATTTGTACCCAGGGATGCATCGCTCACGAGTCCGGCCGTGCGCGGGCGCGAATAGTGCCAGATGGGCCGGCCGGTGAGCGCATCCAGTGCAGAAACCTGCTGGGGGCCCGTCACGAACATGATGCCGTCTGCCACCAGCGGAGTCGACTCCAAGCCGAAGTAGCGCATGTTCTGCGCATAGTAGGGCGTATCTGGTAGCAGCTGTCTCCACAGGGGAACCGAAAAACTCCACTTCACAGCCAGATTCTTCACATTTGTGATGTCGATTTCGGTCAACTCGCTATAGCGGTTTCCGCTCAACTTGCCATTGTAGGTCAGCCACTCACCGGGCTTGGGATTTAAAATCCTCGAGAATTCCAGTCCGTCAGTCTGCGGGCCGCGGACAACGGCCGGTACTCCGGGCTTCACACCTGTCATGCGGCTGAGAAAGGCCATCAGACCCTGAAAGTCCGTCGCACTCGCCTTTACCGGTTGCATCACGGACTGGGTTTCGTCCTGGATAGCTGAAATCTGGTCTTCCTGAAGGAGGTGGAATTTCCCCGCGAAGTCCTGCAAGCGGATATCAAAATTGCTGCGGTTTCTGGCAAAGCCGCGCACAGATCGCCCATCGCGCAACCGGACGGTGACCAGTTCGTAGCCGGGCGTGATGCGCGCGCTGGGCTCGAGCAAAGCCTCTCGAATTTGTCCGACGGTCATTTCACTCCCGACATTTGACAAGTCTGGACCAATCGGCTGACCGTTGCCGTAAACCATGTGGCAGGAAGCGCACTGTCCCTGGCCGAAGAAATACCGCTCCCCAGCCGCTGGATCACCCGACACCGCGCTTTCAGCTGCCGGCCCGTTTAACGAGCGCAACAAGGCAGCCAGTACATCCAGCTCCGGCGCGGGCAGATCAAAGGCCGGCATACCCGTCCCCGGGATTCCTTTTTGGATGATGTCCTGCAGCTGCTGAACGGAACGAGTCCGCAGACGGCGGACCTCAGCGAGCGCCGGCCCGCGGTCACTGCCACGGGCATCGGCGCCATGACAACCGCCGCATCGTGCGACGAAAATTTGATTGCCTTCTGCAGCTCCGATCGGGCCAGCTGGAAGATTCTGTGCCCGCGCGGGTGCCCGGCTAGAAAGGATGGCTGCGAGGCAAGCTCCGGCCAGCCAGGGAAAAATACTCATCTCTGGGAATCCCCTCCTGAACAAAACATCAGTCTGCACTTTCATCATTTGTCCGCCAAGCCAACGCGAAGCGAATAAACCGAAGAGAATGTGCATCCCCTGAAACCTGGCAAGGGTTCTGTCAAACCGACGGGTTTTTGCCAATCAGCCAAGGGCTCTTACTGTCAATGTCCCAGTCTGGCAGCTGCGATCATGGCGCAGTTTGCGGTGGTTGTGGGTCGTTCGCAGCAAAGAGCCGACGGCCAGCCTCATACGCTGACCGTGGCGACCCACGCAAAACGAGAACACAATCATGGTTCAGAATTTGCACAAGGGTCCAGCAAGTTATTGAAAGACGCATTGTAGCGGTGCTCTGCGAGCGGCGCTCGTTTGTAAGTCCCAGAAATGCGACGGTCGCAGACCGTCACTACAACCGTCCGGAAGGCAGCTCGAAGGGCGGCACAACGCTGTATGTCGCCACGCGTGAAGGAATAGTACATCGGCGGCGACAGCAGCCTACATCGACACTCCGAGCAATCCGCGTGTCATCTGGAAATCGCTGTTGCCCAATGAAAGGACCTTTGGCAGGTAACGCCGGGAAGCGACATCGAGCACTTGCTGCAGTAATTCTTGTGACCAAGATGCTGCATTGCCGCCCAGCAGCAGATCGAGGTCGGCGGAGCGTTGCGGCGCCGCAGATTGGGTCGAAACCTGAAGCATCGGCACCAGCGGGTGTCCTTGCATCGGTTCTTCCGCGACATGGGCCAGGAGAATCTCGACGCCCGTGGCACCGATGCCTGTCAGTGTTTCCACCCAGTGATCGGTGGGAGTCTCCATGATGTGAAATCCAGACTCTACCGCAATCTGTCCGTAGGCCAGTGACGGCTCCAGCGTGCGGGCGCCCAGCGTGGCCTCGAGGTATGTGGTCGACGCAAGCAACGCTGAATTGTGAGGGACCACCACTGTCCCCCCAGCGCCGACGATCCATCCGGTGAGGGAGGCGAGGCTCCGAGCGGCGTCTCTGGAAAGCGGCCCGGCTGCCATAAGACCAAGCCTCAACTGCGCGAGCCCTGCCTTTTCCACTTTCGACGGCGGGCTGTTGGAGAGTACCGCCTGGAACCAGTCCTCGATTTTCTGCAGTACCCGCTCGATGCCGCCGTCCAGCTGCACGCTGGCATAGCCGAATTTGTTTAGGTCGAGACCCAACTGCTCGGCCTGGTGACGCATGAAGTCGTTGTGTGTCTTCTCACAACCATGCTCCAGAAGCAGCGCGAACTTCACCAGCGGGTGCGTGAGATAGCCCATCATTGTCCGCGAGTACAAGACCTCTGTCGACCCGCCCGACACGCCGCAGCCTTCTGTGTGCACGAGAGAGACGAAACGGGAAAGTTGCGGCCGGCCCACGCCGAGGTGATTCATGCGCTCGGCGCTCATACGCGCGATCTGACCGGAGCAGAGGCTGGTGGGAAGAATCAGTCCGATCTGGTCGGTAACTGTGTGACCGTTACTGCGGAGCGCCTCGAAGGATGCCGGAGGTTGAGAACCGGAAGCGGCAATCGAAAAGCTTTTTCCGGGTGGCAACGGCGCATTCAGGAGCGCGTCGAGCCTGCTGTCGTCAGTCTGCCGCCAGTTCCTCCAGATGGATGTTTGCGCGTGCCCGGCCAGCTCTCCTTTGCTGCGCTTGCCCGAAGCTACCTCGAGCGCCAGGTCGAACATGCTCTGGCCCAGGGTCTCCAGCGGCGTCCCGTCCAGATACGCGCCCGCGTTCACGTCCATCTCGCGTGAAAGCAGTTCATATCTCCGCGTGGTGTTCATGATCTTGATGGTGGGAACGTACGGGAAGTTGGTGATCGAACCATTGCCGGTGGTAAAGAAAATCATGTTAGCGCCGGCCGAGATCTGGCCGGCAACACTTTCCAGATCGTTGCCCGGGCTGTCCATGAAGCAGAACCCCGGTTCGAGCATGCGCTCGCCGTATTCGATGACGTAGTCGAGTCGCACATCCGGATGCAGCTTGTTGGCCGCGCCAATCGACTTAAGAACGATGTTGTAAAGCCCGCGCAGCTTGTTGCCCCCGGACGGGTTTCCTTCTGCCGAACTGCCATGCCAGCTGGCCAGCTCCTTGAAACGCTCGATGGTAGCCAGGAAACGGCGCGCGGTCTCGAGATTCCGAACGTTTTTGAGTACGTACGACTCCGCTCCGATCAGCTCATCCGTTTCCGCCAGGTTCGCGATACCGCCTTGACGAACGATCTCCTTAGCCACCCAGGAAAGCAGCGGGTTGCTGGAGATGCCGGAAAACGCATCCGATCCGCCACACTGCAATCCTATCTTGAGGTGTGATGCCGGCACCTCGGTGCGAGAGGATTTGCCCACTCGTTCCAGCCAGCCGCGCACAATCGTCTCGCCGCGTTCCAGGTTTCTCTCAAAGCCATCCTTCAGAGTTAGAAACTCATGCGTCACATCGTCGATGGGGTACCTGTGCTTTTCCAGATACTGACGCACCATCGCGTTGGTCACCGGCTCAGATCCATAGTCGACCGCCAGCACGGCTCCAACGTTAGGGTTCACCATAAACCCGGCGAGGGCGCGCAGCAGCAGATCGAGATTGTTAGGGCGTTCGCTGCCGCCACCTTCTGTGTGTGCGATGGCCACAATGCCATCTACATTCGGAACTTGCGCCGGCAGCCGCTTCAGCCGCGACTCCAGTTGCTTTACGTAGCTGGCGGTCCTGGACGTCGTGCCCAGCAGCACAATGCAATTGCGCGTGCCAATGCCTCGGTCTGCGCCTCGCCGATAGCCCAAAAATTTGCGGCTCTTTGGATCGGGCGGTACTTGCTCGCCTGGGCGAAAGCGGCTTTCGTCCAGGCGATAAGGCTCAATGTGGTCCTTGAAGTTGGGTTCCCCGGGAAGTTGGAAGTCAACGGAGCGATCTCGAAGGATTGCCAAGATGGAAGCGTTACAGGCGTAATCGCCGGGAGCCATGTCGCGAACGGCAAGCCCGAACGGCAAGCTCCACGAAAGGAGCCGCTCGCCCGTTGCGATCGGGCGGATGGCAAACCGGTGCCCTTCGAGCACCGTGTGCCTCAACTCAAAATCCTTGCCCTCATGGGTGACGCGAGTCCCCGTCTCCAACCTTCGGATTGCGATCGCGAGGTTGTCGCCCGGATTGGGCAACCTGCCGATTTCACTCAGTTGAAACGAAGCCATGTGCGTTAGCGAGTTTAAGGATTAGCAAGGTGGTCTCCCAACAAGAAGCGGGTTAAGACAACGAAGCTCTTCTTGGAGCGAGGCAACACAGGATGTTACCAGAATCAAAGGTGGAAGACGATAGCGGCAGGGCGTTACACCAGCCGGTCCAAGTCACTCAATGCCGAACGGCGCTGCGATTGGCCATCGTCTATTGTCTATTTCCCAGGCCTATCGTTGGGCGGCGCTCCGCGCCGCCCAACGGACCATCACAATGGACCCATGCACAGTCGCTTGCTCGGCCAGCACTCTTGGCGCTTTGAAGTCAATCACGCAAGGGTTTTCCAAAGCAATACAGTGTCAGGCTGGTGCGAATGAAGAGGCGGCCATCCGCAATAGCGGGGGTTGCGTAGCAGGCTTCACCCAGATCATTGAGAGCCAACGGTTCCCATTGGCTGCCGGGCTTAACAACGCTGACTTTGCCGGTTTCGCTCACGAGAAAAATCTTGCCGTCACCAGCCACTGGTGAAGAATAGTAGCTGTCGATGGCGTTGGGCAGGCGCGCTTGCTTCTGTATCTGTCCGTTGGCAGGATCAGAAGATGTGAGAATGCCACCATCCTTCAGAGTGTAGAGAACGCCTTGGTAGAGAAGCGGAGAAGGAACCTGCGGAACTGAGCGATCGACCTGCCAGATCCGATGGCTATCCGTCAAATCTCCTCGGGCATCGCCAGGGCGGACGGCCATCGAGACGTTGTGTGACGACCGGCGAGCCCGGTAGAAGCTCCAGTCACGCCCGTCAAGAACACCGTCCCGTTCCAAGTCAATGGCGTTCCAACTGCCGCCGTGCTTCCAACGCACCGGCACCTCCTCCGGTGAAAGCCGCCCGTCGCCGTTCTTGTCTCCTTCCTTTAACACCTCCGCGAACTCCGGCAACTCCAGCCGCTCGCCCGCGTCGGCTCCCGGCGCCCAGCCGGTGGCGTAGATGGTATCGTGGCTCACAACGGCAGTTGTCTTCACCTGCCAGGTCAAGCCGCGCACCCACCACAGTTTCTCTCCCGTTTCAACCGAATAGGCCGCCAATTGGTAGGAGCCGGGAACAATGATCTGCTGCCGGCCGCTGCCTGTGCGGAACAGTGTTGGAGTTGCGAAGCCGTGAACGACTTCGGGCCGCTCAGTCTTCCAGATCACTTTGCCCGAATCTTTGTCGACCGCGAGAAGGTAGGACCCACTATCTTGATCGCAGAGCTGTATGACCTTGTTCTCAACAACGATGGGCGATGCAGCCATGCCGTGCAGATTGGAGAACGGTCCCAGCGGAAGGCGCCATCGCTCGCGCCCGTCTCCGCTGTAGGAGATGAGGCCAAAGTCGGCAAAGAACACATAGACGTTGCCGCTGTCGGCAGCAGGAGTCGGTGAAGCCGGACTGTTCAGTTTATGGAGAGCTTCTGAGCGGTTCGGAGAAACTTCCCGCTGCCACAGCACGGTGCCATTCTTCCGAGCCACGCCGATCGTGAGCAGCCGGCTCTTGTCGGCGCCCGTCAGAAAGACATGGTCGGTTGTGACCACTGGTGAAGACGTGCCGGAGGGCACCAGAGTGCTCCAGATAACATTCAGTTTGGGTCCGAACTCCACAGGAAGAGCGTCGGTCTCGGTCACACCGGAGCCGTTCATGCCACGAAACGCGGGCCACTCGGAAGGTGCAGCCAGAGCGACAACACCACAGACAATGAATCCCAGCGCAGAAATAAGAGAGCGCCAGCGACTCCGGATAGCAGACAAGTCGATCATAGGTCCTGGGAAAAGCGGCGTAACTGGATCGAATGCGACTGGAAAACCGGTCTATGGGGTTACGCAGCAAGGGCTGAGCAGAGAAGATAAAAGTACCAAGCAGCTCAACACGCCCTGGATTCTCTCATACCTGAAGACTATTGGGGAAGTTGCGGCACGTCTGAAGCCTTGCGGGCCACCTGGTTGGCGACGGGCTTGAGAGCCTTCATCGCCTCAGCGGTGTGCTTGAACTTATTGGTTGGATCCCAAAGCAGGTAACCGCTGCTTTGTGCCTGGTTGCAGGCTCGGATTTGTTCGCTGATCTCAGTGGCAGTGTAAGGACGATGGTCAAACGCGTAGTCGCGGAAATTCTGCAGCCAGGGGCGCAGCTTCTTCGACTGGCCCTGCAGCCGCTTGGATGCCTTCTCCAGGGTGTAGTACACCACTTCGCGGGAATGCTGGACAGGGTTGCGGAACCCGGGAATGCCCAGGTGATAGCCTGAGGGATACACCATCAAACAGAGATAGTCTAGATGCTGCGCCACGTCTTCGATCTTCTGGCCGATGTCGGTGTCGTTATAGTTCCATGGCGTGTAGCCGAAGATGTCACCCGAGAAATACACATTATACGGGCGCAGCTCCGTGGCAGCAGTTTCCAGGAAGGTATTGATGGCCTTGACCCGGTTCTCCATGTTGTTCGGTTGGGAATACCTGGCGACCGATAGCTTCCCATCGGTCGGGAATCTCATGTAGTCGAACTGGATTTCGTCGAAGCCGGCTTTTGCCGCTTCTCTGGCGATCGAGATGTTGTAGTTCCAGACCTCCCGGCGGAAGGGATCCACCCAGGCCAGTTCCTCGCGGTCGATCCAGGGTTTCTTCGTGCGAGTATCGACGATCGCCCATTCCGGCTTGGCATTGGCAAGAATGTTGTCTTTGAACACAACGATTCTGGCGATGACGTAGATGTTCTTTTGATGAAGTTCGTTGATAAACGACTTCACGTCCTTGATGGTTGGCAGCTTCAGCGCGCCAATCTCTGCGGCCAGAGGAACGTTGTAGCGGGAACTGAGCAGGCCCCTGTCTCCCTTGACGTCGATCACCACCGCGTTGAGTTCCGTTTCCTCAATCAGGCTCAACACCCGGTTGCGCAGAAGCCTCGAACTCACGCCAAAGTGAGTGAGGTAAAGCCCCTTCGCATCAAAAGGACTCAAGGAAATCTTGAGCTTCTGGTTCCCGCTGATGGAAATCGACGACTGGCGATAGCCGCTAGCCTTGACCAGGACAGGCTTCGTCGCATCCGGCTTCTTCAGCTCGAACGCGCCGTCAGACCCGGTGCGAACTGTCGCGCCGTCATGGTAGATCGTGGCGGCAGCAACCGGCTTCTGCGTCTGCCCATCAACGACGGTTCCTGTGATTCGCGAGTCGGACTCAGGCGCTTGCCCCTCTGACTTCGGTTCCTTGGAGACATCCGGGCTGCTTGAAGTGTTGGCGTCCAAAAGGCCTGGTGTGCCTGCCGAAAAATGCAGAACTCCGGGCTGCGTTTGGCAGCCCGACAGAGGAAGAGCCACTAGGTTGAGCCAGAAGAATGTTCGCAGGAGCTTCATAGGGGTAACCGGCGCCCGAAAATCGCCTTTCGATCCTTTCGATCTTCCTTAAGGTTGCGGAGAGTTGTCGTGCTCCCCTCCTGAACTGATGGAGTGCCACTGTGGCACCTGGGTTGTGCCATCCAACGGGAAAATCAGGTCTGGCAGGCGCTGCCAGCCCGCCATCGTGGCAAGCACCTATTTCGTCTGAGGGGAAGAAAGACTTTATGGGTAAGGGGAAAGAAATCGGTAAAGGAAGGATGGGGAAGAGTTTGGTTTGATGTCTGAACGACTCAACTGTCAGGGCTTGCTCTTCATGGCTTCATCTCCCATTGGCACGACGCGGTGCAAATAAAGGATAGCAAAATGAAAAGCAACCAATGGCAACCTGGAGCGGGAGCGCGTACTCTGCCAACGTTGAGGCCCGTAGATGCTAATCCCTGGCCGCTCTATGCGTAGAGAGCGACTCATACCGCCCGGTTTCCTTGTTTGTGGTCCGACTTCCGGCTGCAGTCACAGGATTCTGGTCTGTTCAGCGGCCTCCCACCAGGCAGCAATCCACGGGACAAATGTCGGGGCTGGGCCCTCGAGTTCCCAACGCTCGGCGAACCGGTTGAGGCGATGTCCTTTCCAGAATCAACTCACGGATCATCTCAACGAAAAGCGGATGCGTACCCACGGTTTTGGCTCGAACCATGTTCAGACCAAGGCTGTCGCAAAGAGTCCGCGCTTCCGTGTCGAGGTCGTAGATCACTTCCATGTGGTCGGAAACGAACCCGATCGGCGCCACCACCACGTCTTCGATGCCCTGCTGTTTGAGTTTAGCCAAATGCTGCAGAATGTCTGGCTCCAGCCAGGGGTGCGAGGGCGGGCCGCTGCGGCTCTGGTAAACCAATTGCCAGCGTTGAGCGCTGGCCTGTGCGGCAACCAGTTGGCAAGTCTCCCGCAGCTGTGCCTCGTAGACGCAGCCGGAGGCCATGCTTTGCGGAATGCTGTGCGCGGTGAATGCCAGGGCCGCGGCTTGCCGGCGCGACTCAGGAATCTTTTCGAGAGCAGCCTGGAGGTTCTCGGCCATGGGTTCGATAAACCCGGGGTGATTGTAAAAGGGGCGCAGCTTTTCAACCTCTGGCCCGCCCGGCCCGACGACTTCCTGCGCCCGCTGGATGTCTTCCCGATACTGACGGCAACCGGAGTAAGAGCTGTAAGCCGAAGTGAAGAAAGCCAGCGCCCGGCGAATGCCATCCTTCTTCATCTGTGCCAACGTGTCAGCGAACAGCGGATGCCAGTTACGGTTACCCCAGTAGATAGGGAGGTGCGGTCCGCTGGCTTGCAGTTTCTTTTCGAGAGCGGCAATCAGGGCCCGGTTCTGGGCGTTGAGCGGACTGACGCCTGCGAACAATTCATAGTGATGCGCCACTTCCCTCAGCCGCGACTCCGGAATGTTTCTGCCGCGCAGCACGTTCTGCAGGAAGGGCATGACCTCCTCCCGGCCTTCCGGCCCGCCAAAGGAAACCACCAGAACTGCATCGTAAGCTGCGTTCATTCTTTAGAGTGTAGGGTGCGCTGCGCGTTCCAACGCAGCCAATCGAAGGGCTGGTCGAGCACCTGGCCGTATAGGAATAGCAGGGCACTCAAGGCCTGACTTTGTGTGGAGGCCGCGACCTTCCTCGGTGCGAATGCTGTAATGGTTCAGTCGGATGATCTGCCGGACCTGGTCCAACAGCTTCACCTTATCGGGCGCTTCTTTGTTGGGCTCTAATCTTGTGGCGTTCATGCGGCGTGACTATAGTAATCAATTGACTTCAAATCAACCTGTACCTAAGCTGCTCGAAGTTGACGTAAAACAACAGCCCATTTAGGGGCTCTACTTGTAGATAAGCGGCGCTCGCACCGTCGAGAGCATTCTCCGAACAGGGCGGAGAGGCTTTGGGTCAAGCGTTGAGCCTCGAATAGAAGGGGGTTGCGCCGCTTATCGCCGCGCGAGATAAGATTGAGCCGCCAGGCGGCGCTGGATGCAAGTTACAGCGAGTGCTGAAGCCAGCCATCGCTGCTGGGCAACAGCTCGGTTCGGTGTGTGAGCGGCCGGGGAGATAGGTAACAAAAAAGTCGTGGGACATCGGTAACACTTATTGGCTGCGCAGCAGTCTACCATAGGCATCCTCGATGCGGCGGTGGCGCTCCAGGAAACGACCGAGCTTGAGGGGCCCGAAGTAGACATTCCAGTCGCCGTCGTCGATCTCT
>Ga0187892_10001106_pt1 | contig 64925 bp, 48 predicted proteins | sample MA1701073metaG_FD_139345 | JGI IMG/M metagenome (GOLD analysis project Ga0187892, IMG submission 139345) | Bio-ooze microbial communities from a basaltic lava cave in the Kipuka Kanohina Cave System on the Island of Hawaii, USA - MA170107-3 metaG ... | reverse complement strand
TTAACGAAAACGCTAGTTGACGCTGTCTCGAAGAAGCTTGTGGGCTGAGGATTGGTGAGAATGACTAACTGGAATCGGGAATTCTAATTGTCGTTAAGCGGAAAATCTAATTGACGCCGGACATTTAGTGGCTATGTAAGTTGCTGTACTCATCGAGAGGCATTATACAATGCTTGTGGCACGAGCTTTGGCTTAGAAACAGAACGTTTACAGGACAACCAAAATGACAGTTGATGAGCAGTTAGACCAGTTGGCAAACGAACTTGAGCCCACAGAATTTCAAGAGGGCGAAACGACCATCGGCCCGGATGAGGGGCAATCGTTAGATGCATTTCAGGCGGATGTCCAGCGTCTTCGTCGTTACGCATCAGAAGGTCGCTTTGAAATTAGATGGGAAAATGAAGAAAGCACGAGCGGCAACGGACACGTCGATAGAGTTCGCATACGCATGGGGCCGGAAGGCGTAGCGTGGCGCAGGGCCGCTTAAACGTCGAGACTAGAAGCTTTGACAGTCTGATTCCTTGCAGAATTGTAAGTGGATCATTGCCGTCGGTTGATGTATTCTGAGCTCTAGTGAGAGTGGTAGCACCTCTCCTTGAATTGGCGTCAAAGAGAGCACACGACGAATCCGCGCTTAAGCGTGGAATCCCCGGATCGAGCCTCCTTCCTCAGCTTAGCTGCGTAGGAGGCTTTTGTATTTACTGATGGACAGCCAAGGAGTCGGCACATGATGGATAAATTGGGTTGGGAACTGAGGTTCAACGCAATTAGGAAAGGGCTTGCAATGGCTCGCCCGGAATTTGAGTCCAGTGACTTTCGGCCGGCAGCTAGGCGGAACGTTGACGTTCTTAATATCGCCATTGAAAAGTTAAGGGCATTGGATTTTGAAATCCGTCGAAGTGGAAGGGTTCCAGAGTCTTGGTCCGAAGCAAATCGAGATGATCCTTACGCCGCACTCTTTGTGAGCATTGCAAAGCTCGAAGCTGAATTGGTGCTAGAAAAATACCAACTGCGGCTTCATAGCGAAGCCCAAGAATACGGAGAGGAATCAACGATTCATGAAAGGGAGAGCACCAGTCGTTGAATTGCAATTGACGTAACAAAGTCCCTCTAGCGCTTAGAGTTCGGGCCTGAAGGCGTAGCGTGGCGCGAAGACCTTCGTCCTAACGTTCTATGCTAAAAACCACTTGAAACGGTGAGTCAACGTCATGGCATCTAGGCTCATTTGGGTCAGTCAGTTCAAGTCTGTTGAAGCCAGCCTCGACCGCGCTACTAGTATCAGCGTAGAGCACTGCCAGACCAGAAACCTCCAGTGCATCAGCATCGACGTTTGTTCCCTGATTGTATTCTGCGCATCCTCCTTGGCGCTTCGACTCAACATAGATTCTCATCCGTGCGTCCATTCTGGTGACTTTGAGCGTTGTCGCGTCAAGACCCGTGGCGATAGCTCGATACTGAGCACGGCACTCATAGTCGTCTTCGCCACAAACCAAGTCGTTGTTGACACGCGTTAAATTTCGCGCCCATTCCGTACGGTACTGAGCATCCTTCCGTGTCTGCGTGGCTGACCTACTCTCATCGCGCCCTCGTTGGATCGTGACCGCCCACACGGAGAAAGCGATTGTGGCAGCGATTGCAAATGCGGCTGCAATGCCAACATACAAACGTTTCATGCCGAAGATGTTTGATTTGGCGCTAACGTTCGAGCTGAGGGCAGAGCCGCACTGTTTGCAAAACGTGGCACTAGAGAAGCTCAAGAGCCCGCATCGTGGACACTTCACCGAAGTTTCTTCTTGAGACATAGGATTCCCTTCCTTGTAAGTTGAGCTGTCCGGCTTTGGGGTTCTAAAAGGGCAAAAAGAGACTCAGACTCAATCTTTCTAAGGCTCACTGTATCTGGTATCGTTTGCAGCTTGTTGTTTTGAAAAATTGCGCGGTTATGTGTAAAGCAGCGTCACAGAACGGGTGATGAGCTACGCTGTAGAGCTTATTAGACATAAGCTCGCGGCGAGAGCGAAGGCTACGGCCAGTCTAAAACAAAATAGTTTTAGACGCAAGGTTTATCTTAACGCGCTTGGCCTGTCAGGAGGCTATTCCTGATGGGACGAGCAAAGCGCCATAAGCCAAAGCGGTTGGCAGAAAAACTACTGACTATCCGACTGCGATTAGGTCTGTCGCAAAATGAACTGATTCGGCGTCTGAATTTGCCAGAGATGATAATGCAGGGCAGCGTGTCCGGTTACGAGCTTGGTACGCGTCTACCACCTCTTCCCGTGTTGTTGGAGTATGCAAAGGTTGCAGGTGTGTGTACCGATGTGCTTATCGATGACAGTAAGGAATTGCCCCACAAGCTTCCTAGTGTTGCTAAGCATTGAAGTATAGCGTAATGCGCGTCAAGCTAAAGCTGTGGGATTTCATTGACGCAACAAAGTCCTAACGCTAAGATGCGCTCGGAGGGTAATAGGCATGGCTTACGACGTTTACACATTGACTTGGATATACGACCGAACAGACGGCGACTGTCATATTTGCGGCGGTAGACTCTGTTTCTCGAACTATGGTCGTTTTGGCTCTCGTGGCGCTTGGGAAGTAGAACATTCAGTGCCGCTTTCACGACGTGGCACGAATCGTCTTAACAACCTCTTTGCCGCGCATATAAGTTGCAATCGCAGTAAGCGAGCCTGGTCATCGCGAGCCGCACGCGCTCAATATGGCCGCAGCAGAGCACCATACTGTAAAGGCAAGAAGGAACAAATTAGAAGGGACAACATCCTCAAGGGCAGCTTCATTGGTGGGGTGTTAGGTTCAGTGGCCGGTCCATGGGGAAGCGCCGCGGGTGCGTTCATAGGTGCTCGGATTGCAGGTGAGCGTGACCCTAACGAATAACATGATGCCGAACCGCCGTCACAATTTGCAATAGCGCTTCGACCAACGATAGTGGGACTATGTATGAACAGAATTTGGATTGATGTTAAGCCGGATGAACCCTCAGATAGTTCTGAAGCAAAAACGAAGTTCTCAAAGGTGGATGAACTTCTCAAATCATACAAGCATGAAAGAGAGTCGCTCAGCAGAGGCTTTAGGTGGAAAGTCAGTGATGAAGGTTTGGAGGATGTGAAGGCGCACGCGAGAGTTATTAGTAGCAACTTGAGTCGATTTCTACGTGAGAATGAGTTCTTGGTTTCGTTGGGCGACAACGCAGCAGCCGAATCTTACTCGGAATGATTGCCGACACTACATTTTCGCAATTCGTTCCTACCGAGGTCGCAAGCGCTCTCCGGTCTATCGGCGAGGAATTCACCGAGGCCGAACGCCAAAAGAGCGTCTCGGAGCGTTTAGGGCGAAAGTATGATAAGGCGCTCAGAACTTATGAAAGTGCGCTGTATGAGTGTCCATACTCAGTCGGTGCGATGATAATTGACCCCTCTGAGCATGACGCGATGATGCGCGAGAAAATGAATCAAGAGCTAAAGAGGGTTCAGGCAGAATACGCAAGAATTCTCACGCAGTTCGGGGGCGCATTAGCGCTGACCCCAGACGAAGACGAAGAGCCGTGACTAGGGCGCTAGTGACGGCAATGCCTCAAGGATAACCTCCAAGATCGTCCCGATAGTCATAGGCGCTCAACTAACTTGTGAAGGTGGTCTAATACTTCGATTTGCTTATTGGGAATACGCGCAATCCAAAACGCAAAATCCTCATCATGGGTAATAAGAACGTCAGCAGCCGATGCTTACAGCATGAAGCTCAGAAGAACAGTTATCTTACCTCCTGCAACAGCTTTTAGCAGGGCCTTCAAATCGTCCACAGTGACGCCGTTAGTCTTGGCCTCACCACGTTGACTGCTAATGATGTGGCTGAGAACGTTTTTATCAAGATAGACTTTAAGCATTGGCCTTAACCTCTTTACTTCAAGATCGCCGACTCGGTGAGAAAATGAGTGTAACGCGAACGAGGCGTGAATCAAGCAAGTCAAGAAGCGATACTGTCACAAACGCAGAAAGCGCAAGATAAATCATCACATACAGTGTTCGCTCAACTACACACGCTCCAAGTCGATGTGTAGCTGATCTGTGTAGTTGAACACGAAAACAAAGAAAAATTAGCGCGTTTTCTGCTGCTCGTAAGCTACTGAAAACGCGCTAATTAGAGTCTTGGTGCACCCGGCACGACTCGAACGTGCGACCCCCTGATTCGTAGTCAGGTACTCTATCCAGCTGAGCTACGGGTGCGTGTTTGTGAGACGGGAGAATTGTAAATGGTAAGTGGTAAATAGTCCAAACGGGCAAATTTTGGAGTGCGCTGACCTGTCAGCGCTTTCATATTACGCGACCTGTCGCGGTTGCCGCGCGGATACAATCCGGCGAAGCGACGGCGTCAAGCCGCCTCGGACCAAAGCGGCGACAGATCGCCGCACTCCAAAGCGGTTAACGTGCGTAGTAACCGGGACGTGTGCGGGCGGTCAGTTCGGGATGAGCGAGCTCGATTCGGATCTCGTGCCACTTGCCGTCACGCTGCTGGTCGCTGCGTGGTTGATAAGAGACGGTATAGAGCGTCCGGAGATCAGCGGCGACGGCCGGATACAAACGGGCCATCTGATCCAGCCGATTGATTTCGGTGAGACGTCCGCCCGTTCGATCGGCAAGACTCTGAAGCCGGCTTCGAGCCGCAGCGTAAATACCAGTGATGTCAGGACCAGGGATCGGTAGACGTTTCGGATCGCCCGATGGAAGGGCGAGTGGATAAATAGTCACGCCCTGCCGGTCGGCGGCGTTCAGGACTGCATTCAACGAACTGCTTTCGCCTGGTTTGATCGCCGACAGGGCCTCGTCGTCGGTTTGGGCCTTGGCCACCGCAGCGCGATCGACACTGCGCATCTCTGTGTCGAGCCCGTCTGTCAGCACCACGATCGCTTTTCGGCGTTTGCCTTCTTTCTCCAACTCTTTCAGCCCGAAGCTCAGGGCGTCATAAAAGTGAGTGTCTCCCCTACCATCAGCGATTGAAATCGCGTAAGCAGTCTTCGCACGGTCAGTCGAGAAGTCGATCAGCTTCTTGGTCTTTGCATTGAACTGTATCACGGCCACTCGATCTTCCGGCGCGAGAGCATCCAGAAAGCGCGTGGTGGCCATCTTCACCTGGGGGCGAAAGTTGATGGTCGAACCCGACATATCAAGCAACAGCACCAGACTGAACGGTGCGTCGACCGGCTCAAAAAAGGCGATCGACTGTTTTACTCCATCTTCATAAATAGCAAAGTCGTTTCGCGTTAAGGACGTGACCGCGCGTCCTTCTCGATTAACTACACCAACATTAAGTTGGACGAGCGACACGTCGGTTCGCACGACATCGTCCTGGGCTCGGGCACCGAGCTCGGCGAGCGAGAATGTCAGGGCGACAATAAGAGCGGAGACACAAATCTTGACGGGTGCGAAAAGGTTCATGGAATGAAATACTGCAGCAGACTTTTTTCGAGTATGCCTTTCAGCCCTGGGTTTTAGCAATTGCTCCCACTTGAAGCGGGGCCTCTTTAGGCGTTCCCTTCGGACGCCGAAAACGGTGGTCTAGTTGCTTGAACGCCGCTCGGCCAATGTAATTTAACTTGAAGGGAAACGATCGGCGAAGTCACCCGAACGATCAGGAACAACTTCAGGGGCAATTTCCTGCCATTTCAGGGGTGGTTTGAATTATCACGCCCGGGCGAGCTAACATCCGCTGGCTGAGAACCTCACAAGTTTCTCTGGCGGAGCTCCTCACAATGTACCGTCCAAATTTCTGTTCCGATTGTGGCGCGAAGATATTTCGTCTGAACTGGTATCCGTGGACCAGCCGTCGCTTTTGTGACAGCTGTTCACGACGTTTGCGAAAGGAGCGTCTCAGGATTCCGCTGGCAATCTCGGCGGTAGTTTTTGTACTGGGCTTTTTGATTGGCCGGTCGGGCCGAACCACGCAACTTCCGTTGATCATTGAGCGAAACGGAAATCCGCAGATCCATTCTCGAACTTCAACAGCCGCGGATGAGGCCGCGCCAACGCCGTCGCCCAACGCTTCCGGCTCGAGTGGATCAGCAGATTCCGAGTCGGGTGACGCGGTTTACATTTGTGGAGCCCGCACGAAGAAGGGAACTCCGTGCTCAAGACGTATGCATGAACCGGTGAGATGTTGGCAGCACAAAGGAATGCCGGCGATGTTGCCGGACGAGAAGCTGGTTGTCCGATAACTTGTCCGACACACTTCAGTTTGTCGTTGGGTTACGTTAAAGACAACCTAAGATATGTCGGACAACGTAAGAACAGGATCAGAATTTCCGGTACCTTTTAGATTGCTGGACGGCGATGCCGACGACAAACTAAAGTGCGTCGGAAACGAAGAAAGAATCCTCACCGTGGGCACTTTTGAATTCCAGGAATTCTCGCGACGACATCGTCCTCACTTTCAGCCTCCGGGAGCAACTCTATTTCTCACGTATCGATTGGCCGGCTCAATTCCACAATCGACCGTTCGCTTATACCGAGCAAAGAAAAAGTGGCTGGAAGATGCGATTCAACGGGCGCGTAGGCTCGAGGGCCCGTCGGAATCCAGTGCATGGCTGGAACGTGCCGAGGCATTCAAGCGGGAGTGGTTTCTGAGGTATGAAGAAATTCTTCACAAAGCGGATGTCGGGCCGAAGTGGCTGCAGGATGAGTCGGTTGCGACGAAAGTCGCTGAAGGGTTGGCTCGTCTAGACGACGATGCGTATCGATTAGACGCGTATTCGATAATGTCGAATCACGTTCACGCCGTGTTCAAACCGCTATTGTCTGAACAAGAGCTGCGGCAAATCTTCTCTAGTGAAGATGGGTCGATGTTCGTCAGTCAACATCCGAGCCTTTCGAAAATTATGCAATCACTCAAAGGCCGCAGCGCCAGGGAATGCAATTTGATTCTCAATCGTACGGGTCAGTTTTGGGAACACGAGAGCTTTGACCATGTGATTCGCCCCGGGAAGTTCCTTAAGACAGTTCGATACGTTCTTAACAATCCTCTGAAGGCGGGACTCGTGAACAACTGGCGCGACTGGCGTTGGAATTACTGTCGAAGCGAACTGTTGGAAGAACTCTAGCCAATTGTCCGACACACTTTAGTTTGTCGTTGGGTTACGTTAAAGGCAACCTAAGATATGTCGAACAACGTAAAAGCCTCACGATGTCCGGTACCTTTAAGATTGTCGATAACGCACGCAACGACAAACTAAAGTGTGTCGGACACAAGATCACCTGACCGTCTTAACCGGCGCGGTCGGCTTAGCGGGCAGCTTAACTGGCGCCTTTAGTTTGGCCATCACTTCGCTGATGCCGCGCTCCAATTGTGGATCCTTGCCGTCCAACACCGACTTGGGATCGTTGTCGACTTCGATGTCGGGATCCACGCCGTATCCTTCGATGATCCACTCGCCTTTGGTATTGGCGAACCCCGAGCCGGGAACGAAGATCGTTCCGCCATCGATTAGTGGTCCGCGATTCTGAATGCCAACCACTCCGCCCCAGGAACGCTTGCCAATCAATGGGCCGAGATTGGCTTCGCGAAACATCGCCGGGAATATGTCGCCGTCTGAAGCTGAATTTCCGTCCAGCAGGGCGACCATTGGGCCGGTGAAAACCTGGTCCGGATAAGTATTGGCGTAGTCGTCAGTGCGCGAGTAATTCAGCGCGAGCAGTCTTCGTCGCAGGCGTTCGATCAACATGCGGGAGACGTTGCCGCCGCCGTTGGCCCTCACGTCAACCACTAAACCTTCTTTGCGAATCTGGGGGTAGTACCACTTGATGAATTCGCGAATACCGTTCGCGCCCATGTCGGGAATGTGAATGTAGCCGACGCGTCCGTTAGTGGCCTGTTCTACCTTGCGGCGATTCGTCGCGACCCAATTGAGATAAATTAGGTTCCCTTCATCTGTGATGGGGCGATATTGAATAATGCGTGCGCCCGTCAGCGAGGGAGTTTTGTTCACCGTCAGGCTCACAGGGTTATCAGCCTTGTTGCGCAGAAGTCGATAGGGATCGTCTGTACCTTTCAGCTCCTCGCCATCGATTGCCAGAACGTAGTCGCCCACTTTAACGTCAACCCCAACCTCCGTTAACGGCGAACGGAAAATGTCTTCTTCGTTTTGTCCTTCGAAGATCCTGGCGATGCGATACCTGCCCGACGCCTGGTCGAGTTCAAATCGTGCGCCTGGAAGACCTACGCGCGGTCGCGGCGGAATTTGAAAATCACCGCCTTCGACGTAAGCATGCTGAACGGTCAATTCGGAGATCATTTCGCTGATCACATAATTTAGATCTGAGCGATGGGCCACGTGCTGGAGCAGCGGCTTGTATTGTTCGCGAAGGGCCGCCCAGTCGTATCCATGCATGTTCTCGACGTAGAACCAATCACGATACCGGCGCCAGACCTCGTTGAAGATCTCAATCCACTCTTCGACTGGAACGCGATCGACGAAGATTCCGCCGGTGGAAACTGGCTTTCTGGTTCGGTCTCCCAGCGGAGTGGCGTCGTACAGGTTATAAGCCGGCCCTTGGGCCACCAGCACCTTCGAGCCGTCGTCGGAGAGTGTGTAACCACGAATATCTTCGGCGAGGGTTGTCTCCTTCCGATCTTTGAACGCGAAGATCTTGAGCACAGTCGGCCGATCTCCTGGCCGACCGTAGAAGAAAGCCGAACCAGAGGCGTAGACCAAGTGGCCGGCCTTGGCTGCCAGGCCGCCGTAGTTGTCGGCCCCGACTGGAACCCGCACCGCCCGACTGAGAATTCCGTCAAAATCGATCACCATGGTGGCGGGTGGCTTGGCGGTCGCGTCGGGTTTCGTCTCGCCGGCGGGCGACGGTGATGGCGTTGGGGACGGAGAAGCCTGTTCGGACGGAGCAGGTTTAGTTACTTCTTTGCCGATCTCTTTCGCCGGAGGTTTGGGTTCTTCGCCCGGAGGAGTGCCCTTCGGCTTCGGCGCTTCATCTGGTTTGGTGACCGTTACCTCGTCGCTTTCGGGAGGGAAGGGATGCTTGACGTCTTTCCTGAGCGACAGAGCATAGATGTAACCGGTGCGATTCGTGGCGTAGTTAAACTCGATTTGTGAAATTTGCGGCGCAAATTCGCGGTCGGCGAGGAAATATAGATAGTTGCCCTGGGGATCCCAGGTGGGGTTGGTGGAATTAAACATCTGATCCGTGACGCGATGCACCTTGCCATCTCCCGCGCTCCACACGTAGACCCCGCCAAATCCGGCTTGGTTGTCGACCATGCTAAACGAGAGGTAGTTACCCCGCGGAGACCAGCTGTAATCACGAATCTGGCCGCGGGGAGAATCCACAATCTCGATCATCTTTCGATCAGAGAGAGTAACGACAAATACTTTTCCGTCTTTGTCGCCGAAGGCTATTCGCTTGCCGTCCGGCGCCCACTCAGGCTGGTATCGCATGGCTTTTCCGCCGCGCGTGATCTGTTCCGCTGGCTTCAAACCATCCTGATTGATTATGTGAAGCTCTTCCTCACCGCTCATGTCGGAGATAAATGCGATCTGGGACCCGTCGGGCGACCAGGCCGGCCACTTATCGTGTGCGCTTGAAGAATGAGTCAGGTTCCGCGTAGGACCCTTTTCGATTGGCAGGGTAAAGATGTCGCCGCGGGCGCAGAACACCGCGCGCTCGCCTTTAGGGCTGAGACTAAACGATTCGACCTGATTGCTTGCGGGAATGCGACTCGGGCGGCGAGCCAATCCATCGTCAGGCACTATGATCGAAATTCCGTTGCTCCTGCGGCTTTTCGTATCAAGCACCTGAAGTTCGCCGTTCATCTCGTAGACAATATGGCCCTGGTTGTCTGAACTGGGCCAGCGCACGTCCCACAACTTGGTGCTGGTTACCTGGGTCGTCTTACCGGTGGGAATGTCGTAGGCGTAAAGATTGAAATGTCCATCGCGATCCGAATTGAAGTAGATGGTGTCGCCTATCCACATTGGATCACGCGAGGGTCGAGGCCCCTCAGTGATTTTCTTAGTGGCGTAGGTCTTAAGATCGAACAGGTAAAGCTCGTTGGCTTGCCCGCCGCCATAACGCTTTTCAGACCTGAAGTCACGCGACTGAGGCGAGTAAACGACCTGCGAAGAATCGGGAGAGTAATCGCCCGAGCCGGCTTCCGGCATGGGCAGAGGATCAGTAGGCCCGCCTGCGGGTGAAACGGAGTAAAGACGGGCCATCGGAAGCGCCCAGGAATCGCGCAACGATCTGAAGAAGATCCGCTTCCCGTCGCGGCTCCAGCCCATGACTTGATTGTCCCATCCCCAACGCGGCGCCAGCGGACCCTTGGCCGGATAGAATGTCAACTGACGGGGAACGCCGCCTCCCGACGCCACGACATAAACTTGTTCGTCGCCGTCGTACTGCCCGGTAAATGCGATCCACTTTCCATCGGGCGAAAACTTTCCAAACACTTCGATGCCCGGATGCGCGGTGAGACGAATGGCTGAGCCTCCAGAAGCGGATGATGTCCAGAGATCGCCGCCGTAGGTAAAGACCACCCGATCGCCATGAATGTCTGGGAAGCGAAGCAGTTTTGTCTGCGCCTGCGCGACGGTGGTAAATAGAAACGCGCCGAAGAATATGGCGAGCGCACGGACGAAAAGTGTGAAATCTTTCATTGCCGGGTTAATCCTCCTAATGAAGCCAAAGCTCAGTCGCTGAAAATGGGTTTCACTCAACGTAATCCGTTGTAGGGAAAAGTCAAAAACGATCCACGAAGTATCACGAAATGTCACTAACAAAACTTTGTGTCAATTCGTGTGATTTCGTGGATCGTAAGCCGCGACTATTTCAACGTGGCGCGAAGGTCCTGGTATCTCTACCTTCGATTCTTAAACGCGTCGTTGAGATCCGTATGCCGGCTCGTCAATGGAATCTTTCGGCCGTCGATGAAGAGATGTCGCACATGAGTTCGCGTCTCGAGCAAATCACCATCCGTCACGACCAGATTTGCCATCTTGCCGGCCTCGATTGAACCCAAACGATCGGCGACGTTCATTATTTGGGCCGGGTAAAGTGTCACAGCTTTTAGTGCTTCAGCCTTCGGCAGGCCAAACGCTGCCGCCATCCCGGCATAGAATGGAAGATTGCGAACGTGTGGACCACTGTCACCGGTAGAAATCGAGAACCGCACGCCGGCTTGCTGCAGCTTGAAAGCGTTCTCATACAGGGTGTCGTAAAAATCATCTTCACGACCCGGCAGATCAAAAATGCCGGTCACCACTACCGGAACATTTTTCTCTTTTAGCAGACTCGCCACTTTCCAGGCGTCGTCACCGCCGAAAATGATCGGTTTGAGCCTCATCTCTTCTGCAAATCTGATGGCTGCTCGGATATCGACCTCGCGGTCGGCCCGCAGAATCACCGGACGTTCACCACGCACATACGGCACCAACGACTCGAGCACGATATTTTGATCCGGTCGCGGAAGTGACTTGTCTTTAGCGTAAGCATCCTGTGCGCGCCCGTAGGCTTCGGCCTCTCGCAGCATCTTTCGAATCTGTTCTACCTGCCGATTTGCCGTTGCCAGAGTCTCGGTTAAGTTAGGTTGCTGTTCGGCGAAGAAACCAAAACCTCCACCGCCTCCCGCCGCACGAGGATAAGTAATGACCAGCGCGGCATAGGGAACCACAGCCATCTCAAACTGATTGGTGCCGACGAGATTGATCAATGCGGCCTGCCCTGAAATCAACCCTCCGAGCGGCAGCGAAAGTGCGTTGGTGACTCCGTCAACGCGAGTAATTGCGATATGGGCGCTATGCGGGTTGATCGCGAAGATTGCTTTGGCGTTCGGGTTCATGTCGCCGACCTCGGCTGTATCGACCGTGCCCGGCGCGCCCTGCGGAACTTCCACCAATCCCATTGAAGTTCCGATATCGATCATTCCCGGGTAAACAGAAAGACCGCGGCCCTCGATGGTCTGCGCACCAGACGGAACGTTAACCCCAGCTCCCACTGCTGAGATCTTGCCGTCTTGAATGACTATGGTTCCGTTGTCGATATCAGCCCCACTGACCGTGACGATACGAGCGTTGCGAATCGCATACGTGCCTCGAGGATAGTTAACGCCGTGCCGAGTTGTAGGTTCGCCAATCTGTTGGGCAAATGCGCTATTAGTTAGGAATAGCGTCGCGCACATAAGAAGTGCCGTCACTATGGAGTGCGCCGGCAGAGCGAAGCGACGACGGCGCTCTGTCTTTGACGGAGAGAATTGAAAATCAGATCCAAAGCGGTGTCGCGCTGCGCTTGCCACCGCACTCCAAATCTCTCCACGTTTCATCGTCGCGGTCATGGCTGGATGCCCTCCTCATGATCGTCATGTGAATTTGTGGCCGGACGGCGTCTCGGAGCCTGCGGTGATACACCTCGTTGCGGCGGACGATTAGGTTCGGCCTGTTCCAGCCGCGCGCGTTCCTTCAAAAACTCGGCGCGCCCGGCGAGGTCCTGTTGACGATCAAAGAGGATTTCACCGTCGACGAAAGTCGTATCAACGCGTGAGTAAACGCTCAGTGGATGACCATTCCAGATCGCCAGGTCGGCGTCCTTGCCTACTTCAATTGAGCCGACGCGATTCTGAATCCCAAGCTGCCAGGCCGGATTCCAGGTGATTGTCTTGAGTGCTTCTTCCTCAGTTAGATCGCCGTATCTCATCGCTTTCGCGGCTTCGATGTTCAACCGCCGCGCGCGCTCGTCTGAATCGGAGTTCATGGAAACGCTGACGCCGGCGCGCGTCATGATGGCGGCGTTGTAGGGAATAGCGTCGTACGCTTCGATCTTGTAGGCCCATTGGTCAGCGAATATTGAGGCGCCGGCGCCGTGCTGCGCGATCTCTTTGGCTACCTTGTAGCCTTCCAGGGTGTGCTGAAAGGTCTTGATCTTAAATCCGAAGTCGTCGGCGACCCGGATTAGCATCAGGATCTCGTCTGCGCGGTAACAGTGGGCGTGAACGAGGCGCTTGCCTTCCAAAACTTCGACCAGCGGCTCGAGTTGAAGATCTCGACGGGGAGGAATCAGATTTTTCTCGCCGCGCGAAGTTGCCTCGCGATATTCGTCCCAGCCTTTTTTGTAATCCCGAGCGCGCGCGAACGCTTCGCGAATAACTTCCTCAACCCCCATTCGCGTAGCCGGGTAGCGACGCTGCTGCCCGGGTTGCGGGTTGAAATTGGAGCGCTTCGGATTCTCGCCGAGGGCAAACTTGATTCCGGGCATGGCGCCGGGAAAGATGAACTCGTCGACGGGCCGTCCGTATTTGATCTTCACTACTGTGTTCAGGCCGCCGATTGCGTTCGCCGAGCCATGCAGAAGGTTCAAGCTGGTCACGCCGCCAGCCAGCGCTCGATAAAGGTCAATGTCGTTTGGGTTCAGTGCATCGCGCGTGCGGGCCATCGAGGTTACCGAGAGAGTTCCTTCATTGATCGCGTCGAGCATCGAATGCGAGTGACAGTCGACGATACCTGGCATGACAAACTTGTCTGTGCCGTCGATGACGCGAGCATTGGCCGACGCTTTGAGGTTCTTGCCCACACCACTGATTTTGCCGTTGCGAATAAGCACATCGGAATTTGTGAGCGTGCCTTTGGTGATGGTCAGCACCGTGGCGTTCCGGATGAGTGTTTCCGTGGGTGCGCTGCGCTCCTGGGCCGCTGATTGAGGCATAGAGGAGCCGGCAATCATTATGTAAGCCAGCAGGCAGATAAAGAAGTTTTTCACCATAGATTGCCTTTCAATCTGCTTGGTTTCGCTCAAGGCATTTACTGGGACCGCGGGTCTCGCCCGCCACGAGCGCCGTCAGGCGCGAGTGAGTTTAGAAATCGATGCAAGTGGTGATGGAACATATTTCTCGCGCTTCGCGCTCGTTGCGGGCGAGACGCCCGCGGTCCCACAAAACAGTTGAATTAATTCCCAGGCGTTGGTGACGGCGCCGCCTCCGGCGTTGCGCCGTCCCGCGTGCCGCTGAACGAACCCGGAGAACGGCCCACCACAGTCACAGTTCCCTGCATTTCGTTGCCGGTGATTCTTCCAGAGAACGTGGCGTCTGCGGTTTGACCTTCAAAAGTGGCCGGCACAGTGAAACGAATTTCTCCACCCTGACCAAGGGAAGCGTTTGAGATATCTCCACTACCCAAGCCGCCCTGGATGGATCCGCGCAGGCGTTCGCCTTCCTGCTGCAGTATCAGTGTCACGGCAATATCGCCTGACCCAAGATTGAGGTTTAAAGTCCACGTCCCGGTGGATGAACGGCCTTCGACAGGCGGCGTCGCAGGTCGCAGATCGACCTGACGTCCGTCGATGAAGACATGAACAACCCGCGGATTGCGATCAAAAAGATCGCCGCGGGTGACAGTTAGATTTGCGATCTTGCCGGCTTCGATTGATCCAAGTCGATCAGCTACTCCAAGAATTTCAGCGGGCCAAATCGTCAGCGCGCGCAAAGCGTCGTCGCGAGCGAGACCATTTTCAATCGCCCGAGCCAGATTCGCTGAGAAGTCGGCCATACTTGCCAGGCCGCCTGATTGGAATGCGAAGGGAACACGAGCTGCCACCAGCCGTCCCGCCGTTTTAGGTGCTTCCACTCGTTCGCGTAAAACTCTTACGGGTTCAGGATCGGCTTCCGGCATTGCGGCCGTTGTGCGTCTCGGAAAGTTGACAGAAAGCAGGACCGGAATCTTGGCATCACGCAACCGCGCGGCAAGTTTTTCCGCTTCCATGCCGCCGGCGATCATAGCGCGCAGCTTGAACTCCTGCGCGAGATCAATCGCGCGGCTTATCTCACGCTCGCGATCGGCGTACATCACCAGCGGCATAGTTCCATCAAGAACGGGAAACAAAGCCGCCAGCGATCGATTCTGGTCCGGTCGGCGGGTGCCGCGAGGCGATCGTTCGTAGATCTGCTGAGCTTCCCGATAACGTTGAGCGTCGAGCAACGTCTGCCTCAGGGCCGCGAAGACACCGAGGAGCGAGTTCGGATAAACCCCGGAGCGCAGCGGGGTAAAGCCAACGTGCATCGCAACCGGTGAGCGCACGATCATTTGTTGTGGTGTATCGCCGGCCAGATTAATCAGCGCCGACTGACCCATCCAGATGCCTGTGCGAGGAGCGGTGAGCACTGCTGTTATCCCAGCTGTTCGCGCAGCTTCAATCTGCTCGCCGCCTGGCCTGATAAAGTCTTCGACCATCACCTCGGGTTGAAGTCCCGGAGGCTGTGGCGAATTCGGCGCACTGAGAAAAGTCTGCGGTCGCTGCTGGAAAAACCCGCCGCCACCTCCGCCACCGGGCGACGGGGAGGGTGTGGGTGACGGCTGAGGAAGCCCGAGCGCGGTGTTTGAATCGATCAGTCCTGGGTAGACAGTCAAACCAGCGCCGTCAATCACACGCGCATCAGCCGGTGCACTCACGTTGGCTCCCACCGCCGCAATCAACCCGTCACGAATAACGACCGTGCCGCGATCGATCACTGGTCCTGAGACAGTGACGATCCGCGCGTTGGTGATGGCGTAGGTATCGGTGCCGCTGCGCTGAGCGACTGCGAAAGGCGTTTGTTGAAGAGAAACCAGAACTGAAGCCAGAAGAGCGGCAAGAATGCGCAAGCGGATGGCAGGCATAGGCAATCCAATCCCCGTCAAAATGGTTTGCGACACATTTCCGCCAGCGGAGAAATACACTGGCGAGATCCGAGCTTGAAAAGAGTGGCGAAAGCTTAGCCTAGAAACGCGATTGAGTAAATATTATTGAGGTCAGGACTCACATTGAGGGATTACCACTTCACGCTGCCTTCTTTCGTGGTATCGATCTCTGCGACTGGTTGGGTTTCGCTGAAGAGGTAGCCTTTGATGTTATCGAATAGAAAATTTTGCGCATCGGGATTGGTGACGTCGAGGCCGTAGTGATTGATTATTTGCGTTTGTTTTTGTAGCCAGCCGCTCCAGCAGGGCTGACAGATCTCGTTGAGGATTCTCTGTCCCAGTTCGTTGGGGAACGGCGCGAATGTAAGTGCGGTACGCTTCTCACCGCAGTGTTTACACTTGATTGGTTCCGGCATTTCCAGTTCTCCTTGTGGGAGAATTATAGGCCTTTCTTTCAAATTCAGTTAGCGGCCTCATTCGTGTAACCCTCACGAACTAACCGAACTTTTCGCTTCCTGAATCGCTCTTATAACATCGTCGTCTTTTGGGCGGAAGAGTCCGAGCGGCCTGACGTCGCGATAGCGAATTGTGCCGTTACCGTCGATGACAAAAACCGAGCGCGCCACCTTACCCGGAATCAATGACTTCGCGCCGAAGAGATCCGCGACTTTTCCGCCTGCGTCCGAAAGCAGCCGCAGTGGCAACTGGTGATGCGCAGCAAACTTCTTGTGCGACTCGACGGAATCCGTTGAGAGTCCTACCACTTCAGCGCCGGTGGTTGAATAATCCTCCCAACGATCCCGCACCGAACACATTTGCCGGGTGCAGATTGGCGTTTCATCACCGGGATAAAACAGCAAGACGACAACCTTGCCGCGCTGATCGCTAAGACGCCAGCTATTACCCTCACCATCGCTGAGAGCGAAATCAGGAGCCTGCTGGCCGACCTGGGAGCCTGGTTCTCTGTTCATTGTTTTCCTATTTCGAATATAAACGCGATGGCGATCTTCCTCAACCTACATTGAATCGATAGGACCTATAGAACCCATTGGATCTATCAGGCCGACCACATGAAAGGAGAGAACCATTCAATGATGGGTTGATGGTAGCGTCAGTTTGATGCTCTCAACACTTGCTCGCCTGTCCGCGCCTGACGTGCCAGCCATTGGCGTCCTGAGGTGCAAATTTCCAGAAAGTTGCACATTCGACAATGGGTGGCGGGTTCGACAGGGAACTCCTGAGGTTCGTATGCCGAGACGATCTCGAGCATCGCTTCATCGATGGCCGCGGCGCACGTCTCGGGTTGAAGCGCGTCAGTCGACAATTGGACTTCCACATTAGGCTGAAGAAAGTGAAGTGTGACCTTTACTCGTCCAGACGTAGCTAGATCCGGCAAGAGCTCCCGAACTGCTAATGCATACGCTTGCATTTGAAGTTGGTAGTCCATCGCAGCCTGCGTAACTTGTTCACTGACCGAAGGCGCAGTTTCGACTACGACAGCGGGATCGATCGGGGCGGAGCTAAAGTCAAAACCAAGTTGCGCTGATGTCGTTTTAGAGTTGCCAGCCGAACGAATCAACCCGGCTTCTGACTGAGGCTTTTTATTTAAAACGTCCCCTTGCGGGGGAGACTGTCCCGGTGAAGGGCTTGACGTTCGCGTGGTCTGGTTAATGAATCTGTTGGTCTTGAAGTCGACCACCTCAAGATCGAGACCGTTATCACCAGCAGTAATCAGTAGCTTATCGATTGTTCCCGTTAAAATTCCCAAAGGTCTTCGCAAACGGAAGCTCAGCTCACTCCAGATTCCCGCCTTGCCGGCGGGAGCGCGAGGTCCATCAACCGCATACTTCCGGGCTGCCTTGACTCGTTGAAAGAGTTTGCTGTCCAGATAGTTCTGAGCCAGCGACGAGAGCTCTTTCACTGCTTCGTCCACGTTTATGTCCATCAACCTGCCGACGAGTTGCGACTGGCGAGCGTTGACAACGTCGGTGAAACTCTCTTTCAGCCGAGCCTCGGCGTTCTCGCCGCTGGTATAGGTCTCGCAGAAACGGTGGATTACCGCACCCTTGAGTGTCGCCGTCAGGTTAGCGGGCGGCTCGGGAGCTTCGGCATTGTTCCAAACGGCAAGCTCATCGCTCGCGGGAACGTGTAGCACCCGGTCAAAGTAGTACTGTCGCGGACAACGGCGATAGTTAATCAACTGCGTGACACTGAATCGATGACCGCTGGATGGCTCGGCGTTAATAGGTTGGAGCAATGGAAAAGCTGCGTCCAAAGATGAGCCGGCGTCCACTCTTTGGGTCGACACAGGCTCAAATGAAATCGCTTGTTCTTGAGCTTCATCACCGAGGTTTAGCGTGACTGCCAGCTGAGTCTTTTCATCCAGATTCACTATCCCGCTTCGCGAAGTCTTCAGCTCCAGCTTTTGCCAGATAAGCTTGAGCCAGTTGTCAGCAGTGCTGTTTAGTTTTTCTAACTCCTCAGTTACTCCGGCCAGAATTAGCCGATCCTGTGCGCGAGTCGCGGCCACGTAAAGAAGACGAATACTCTCAAAATGATCGCGTAGCTTGCCGCGCTCTCGAAACTTCTCCAGGGTGCAGCCGGCGACCTGCTTTCCGCGCCCGTCCGGAATCTTAACTGTCAGGCCATGATAACGATCCACCGCAAACCAGTGTTCCTGAGGATTGATTGAGCGGTGATGAAGATTAGGAACGATCACCACTGGAAACTCCAGACCCTTTGCCTGGTGAATTGTCATCAGTCTGACAGCATTTGCCGATTCATCGATTTGACCTTCGCCTTCGCGGCTGCCGATGGCTTCAAACTCTTCGACGTAACGGACCAGATCGCGAATCAGGTACGCTCCGGAATGTTCAAAGCGCTCAGCGAGGTCAAACAACTTCTGCACATTCGCCAGTCGCTGCGCGCCATCGAAGTTTGCAGCAATCACCGTCAGATATTCCGACTCTTCCACCGCAAAACGCAGCAAGTCGGCAAGCGGTGAATGGTTGCGGCGGTCGATCAGTTTGCGCAAAAGACTGCCCATCCGATCGAGCTGTGCGTGATCGTCGGGTTCGATGTAAGCAATATCTTTGTGACGCCGGAGCGCGTAAAAAAGACGCCGCGGCTGATTGAAAAAGCGCGCCGCCTTTTGGCCCTCAACCTCATTCAGCCATGGAGCACAGCGGAGCGCCAGGAGCGCGTTGTCTGAAACGCCGCCGAGTGGAGAACGAAGCACAGAGGCCAGCGCAATCTCATCGGTCTTGTTGTCCAGAAAACGTAGCAGTTGAATCAAATCACTGATCTCTTCGCGCTCGTAAAAGCCTTTGCCTTGAACAGTCTGGAAGGGAATATGAGCGTGGCGAAGGACTTGTTCGTATGCGGGAACGTCGGTCATCGCCCGAAACAAGAGCGCAATGTCGCGATATTGAACGGGGCCCGCTGAAGCGTCGTCCTTCGACTTGCCATTGCCCTCCGTTCCGGCAACGGTGGCGCGGGTTAGCGAAAGAATTCGCTGGGCGACTTGTTTGGCGTCGCGATCGGCGGCATTTCGTCGTGCTCTGAAGTCTTCTTCTCTCAATCCTCTGGTATCAATCAGAAGCTCAACCAGCGGCGACTCGTGTTCGTGAGCACGTTGTTCCTGACTTGGTTCAAAATCGACAAAGCCCAACTCAGCAAAGTTCCGTCCGGCGAAGCTCTCGTCGCGCTCAAAGAGTCGCGCAAACAAATAATTGAAGAAATTGATGAGTGGCGGCTGGCTGCGAAAGTTCAGATGCAGTGGTTGTTCAATCCCGCCGGCGACCTTGAGGGCCTGAGTCGTTTGCTGAAACACGTCGACATCAGCGCCGCGAAAACCGTAGATCGACTGTTTCCGATCGCCGACGATGAAGAGGTTCGCTTTTGCTGCTGCGGGACTCAATGCCAGTTTGTGCATCAACTCGCGCTGCACGCTGTTTGTGTCCTGAAATTCGTCCACCAGAAAGAAACGATATCTTTGCGTCGCCCGGGCCAGCACGGCAGGCTGATCCAGCAGTTCCAGCGCCCGGAGCTGTAGATCGTCAAAGTCGAGCGCCGCGAGGTCCTGTTTCTTTTCGCGGTAGCGTTCTTCCACGCCTTTCAGAATTTGAACAACCTCCTCCGCGTAGTCTTTGGCATACAAGTCGAAACAGATCTGCGGCACCAAGCCAAACGGTCCCTGCTTGTTTTCACCCCAGAGCTGCGCGTCGAGCCTTTCCATGATTAGTCCGGCAGCACTGTTCTTTGCGAGCCGCGCTGCGGTTCGGAAGCTCTCGATGGCCCCACAGTAATCAGCCAGAGACGGGCGCTCGGTCTCGATCAACTCGCGCAAAGCCGGCCAATGTCGGCGTGCATGGTTTCGCTTGGCTTCGGCGGCGACCGAGAGACGACCAAACTCAATGAACGTATTCATGATCTGATCAAGCGCGGCCAGGGCTTGTTTATGAGCATCAGGAGTAGAGTGACTTGCGAGTGTGCGTCGCTCAACTTCGTCGAGTTTCAAACCCTGACCGCGTATGGTTCTATAGATTTGCACCAAGGCTTCGGCGAGTTTGCCGCGACCGAATCCAACTGCAAGTTGCGAGATCAACTCGCGCTCTCGACTGATGAACTCAGTCAACGCTTCTTCTACGGAAGCCTCCAGGAGAATCGCGGAGTCGTGTTGGTCAAGCAAAAGAAACTGTGGGTCGATGCGCGCTTCTACCGGGAATTCACGCAGCAGGCGAGCGCAGAATCCGTGAATGGTACTGATAACAGCACCATCCAGCGTGCGTTTGTAGCGCATCCAACATTGACGTTCATCTGGATCACAAGCACTTAGAATCCGATCGAGATCTTTGCGCAAGCGTTCGCGCATTTCGTTCGCGGCTCGATTAGTGAAGGTGATGGCGACGATTTGATCGATGTTGAGGGTTTTGTTTTCACGGAGGATGTGGAGGTAGCGCTCCACCAGAACGGTGGTCTTGCCCGATCCCGGACCGGCGGTCACCGACACGTGCCGGTCGAGCGTGTGCGCCGCGACGGCTTGCTCGGGTTTTAGTTGACGGGTTTGTTGATCTGTTGGCATTGGATACTACTTAACACTCGGAGATTCGCAACTTGGGAAGGAGAACTTCAAGTTTCATAAGCTCGTGTTGGGAAGGGGGCAAGCGAAGCGCGCCCCCGCTCAAGATCGGGCAGAATCCAAGTTTGAGTCTACTAGCAGCTTTATCCACTCTAGTTGAATTGGTAGGAAAGTTGAGCGGGGGCGCGCTTCGCTTGCCCCCTTCCCAACACAAGCTTATGCGACTTGAATTTGCCCTTCCTAATCTCGAATTAACGATGCCTGATAATGACTTCAAGTCCTGCCCACCCCTCAACCGCTCTCCCTTCGGCTTCTTTGCTTGCGTCCGATTCGATACTTGTTATACCGGCACATCGTCGAGTAGTCGCAGAAGCGACACGTCTTGTAACCTTCTGACGGTTCCACCGTGAAAGATCCGGCACGCATGCGATCGAGAAAATCCCAGATGCGAGCCGTAACTTGACCGCGAAACTGATTCCATTCTGCAGCTGTGAATATGGAATTCTTCGCCGCCAGGCCCAGATAACGGTCGTTCAGCTCGCGTCTATACATCCCGGTGTTGCGTCGCTCCGTTCCACCCCGCAGCGTGTAGTATCCACCGCCGGCAATCTGCTGATCGGGGAAAAAGAGCTGCTCGAGTGCTTCCAGATAGATAGGGATTTGCAAACTGCGCCCTTCGAGCATGTCTTCTTTACGCGCACCCTTCGAGAGTTTGTAATCGTAGGCCACGATGGTTTTATCAGCGGCGATGTCCACTCGATCGATTTGCCCGCTGATCTTCATCGTGTCTTCGCCAACCAGATTCGCTCGCGTCAGCTTCAAGGGACGATCGACGGAGGCAGGATCTTTGGCGGCGGACTGCGTTCCTCCAAACGCCAGTTCAAATCTCCCGGGGGCAACACTCGCTGCGGCGCCTTTCTCCTGAACATCCAACTCAAACAGCAACACTTGCTCGAGCAGGATTTTTCGAATCGCGCGGTCAAGCTTCCAGATTTGCCGATTAAGCGGCGGCACCACTCGCTCATGTTGATCAAACACTTCGTCAGCTATTTTCAATAGTTGGGTGCTCAACTCTTCGCGACGATTTGGATCGAGTCGTTGTCCACGATGTTTTTCGAAGAACCGTCTAAGGATGTCGTGAAGCAACTTGCCGGCGTCGAGCGCTTGAAGATCCAAAGCGGCCTCGCCGCGCGGTTCGAGTTTCAGAACCCGTTGCGCAAAGAAGCGGTAGGGACAATTGCCGAAGGTACTGAGCCCGCTGGCGCTGTGAACGAAGTCGGACCCGAAGCGACGCTTGATTGCAGCCAGCAGATCAGGATCGGTGATCTGTCCGTCGTAGGGTCCGAAGCTTTCGCCGGCCCGCTGACGTTCGATAGCGATTCTGCTGAGCGCCGATTCGGTCAACATACGGTCATTGCGAGCCAGAGTTAAGAACCTGCTGACCTGTGGGTACGGCCGCAGCTCACTGCGGTAAAGTCCGCCTATGTGTCGCTGTTCCTGCCGCACCAACCCAACCGTTATTTCTTTCGACGAGGACGCGGCTTCGAGCTCGCGGCCATCGTAATCCGGCCTGACCACTTCCTCCTTTTGAAGTTTGGTAGGCGCAATAGCGCGTCGCAGCTCGTCAATATAGTAAGAAGCGACCGTTTCAGTATCAGCTTCGAGCACGAGCGGACGGGTAAGATAGAGACGTTCTGTCGCCCGACAGGCCACCTGATAGAAGTAGTGTTCTTCTTTCAGCAAACTGTCGGGCGAAATGTCTTCCAACACGAGTCCAAAACGTTTCAAGCGCTCGCGTTCTTCGTGCGGATAGATCCAATCGCGTGAGGCGCTCAAAGGAAAACCACCCTCGACCAATCCGGCAATGAACAAAGCGCGAAAGCGCAGTCCGCGCACGTCGGTAGCTTCAAACACGCGCAGACCGCTTCGTTCTGCTCGGCCCACAATTACGCTCTGTGCACTTAAGCAGCGACGCAACTCCTCGATAAAAGTTGTCAGCCGCGTAACAGGTGCTTCGCTGCCGGCAGTGATTTCGATACTCTTGATGGTCGTTACTAAAGCGCGTCGCAAGGCTTCCAGAGCGTGTAGGTCGAGGGTGGTTCGGGGAAGTTCACGGGCGTCAGTCTTGCGAACAGGGCGACCGACCTGACCTCGAAACTGAAACTGACCCAGCAGCTTCATCAATGCCGTGCGCAACTCAGACGGTTGTCCTTCGTGTGGAACTGTCTGAATGTGAGCAGCGAATCGCTTGATCGTCAGGGCTGCCCAGGCCAGGGCCGCCGGGTGGACATCGCGTTGCGGACGCCGCTTCTTTTCCAGATGGCGATCTTCTTTCTGGACCGTTTCGGCGCCCTCTAGCTGCGCTTCTTCATCATCGACGCTGGGTTCTGCAGGTCCGACGTCAAAAAGTTCCCTCGTGGCCGGCGCGGTGGGCAGGTCTGCCAGCAACTTGCGGCAGCGTTCCAGCCAGTCGGTCAAACGCAGCTCGGCTCCCACATAGGCGATTATGTTTTCGAGAGTGTCCGCATCCCACCGTCCAATCCCATATTGCCATGCGAGCTCTTCGCTGTCTGATTCATTCGTTTGCCCTTCATGCAACAAGTGACCATGGAGACCAGCAAATTCTTTGACCAACTCATCAATCTCGTCCTGGGACAAACGAAAATACCCCGATTTGATTTGGTCGGCGAGCTGAGGCATTTTCAAGACGTTCGATTCATCACGCGCCAATTCATCAAGCACCGCGAGCATCTTCAAGACGGCACGGGCGGCGGGTATCTCGCCGGCAACTATCCTTCGATCGAGATTGCACGGAAGCGACTCCTCACGCATTACGCGGGCAATTGTTTCCGCATATGATTCGCGTTCGCGCACAACGAGCGCGATTTCAGAGAGTCTGTAACCCTCCAGCAGCGCCAGTCGTTTTATCTCTTTGGCAATCGTCCGAACTTCGGTTTCACGATCCGTGCAATCGAAATAGCGAATCTCGGTCTGTTCGTTATCGTTCGTCTCACCATCAGCCTGGTCCGCAGTTTGCTGAACTGAAACGGCTGGATTGAAAAGTCTTTCGCGCAGGGGCGAAAGAGCACCGAGCGTGGAAAGCTGTTCAGAGCTGTGCTTGATCTGGAAGTCAGCGATCGATGCCATCCGGCTGACGGTGTCCTGGAACGGTTTGAAAATTTCCGGATTGGATTGGTCTTGATTGAGGTTGACGATCACTTCCGGAAAACGCGGAATCAACGCGCGCAGAATGTCGCCTTGAACCGGCGTAAAGTCGAAGAAACCGTCGAGTATGAGGAGACTGGTATTCTCCAGCCACGGAAGAGAGAAGGCTCGACCACCAACGGCGCCGCCCAGAATTGCCAACGCCCGGAGGCTGTCTGCGTCGTCTTCAGTCAGATTGTTTTGCTCGAGCAGACGCGCATAGGTCGAATAAACCAGCGCAATCTCTCGATCGAAGTCAATCTGTGAAAAAGTCGGACGCTCGTCTGATGACGTTCGAAGAACACCGGCTATTCTGGTTGATTGAGCACTTGCGGTCTCATCCTTCTTTGCCGGGTCGTATTCCGCCGCTCGAGAAGCCACAATCTCTTCAAACTCGTTTGGGGTTTTCCCCGCTCGTTGAATCTCTCCAATCAAGGAGGTGACGGTGTTGATGCAACCGTCGCTGTGGGCGAGTGTCCCGATGGCTCTCAGTTTTCCCTGGGCTTTGAGGCGCGCGAGGATCTGTGAAATCAAACTGCGTTTGAGCGGCAGCTCTTCGCGATCGATGGGAATGCGTGATGGGAGTCGCGCTCCGGTAGTTTCATCCACGCTGCTTCGGATGATCCGGCGTACAAACCCTCGGAACAGGTAAACCGGTAACTCGCCCCAAACACCGCGGTTGATTCTCCCGTCAAGGATCGACTCAGTCACCAATTCGAGGAGCGGTTGCGAGGCGGCGAGATAGAGGAAGGTGTCAGTTTTGTTTTCCGAGACGAGTGTGGAGCAACGTTCGATCAAACGCGAACGATTGTTACCAAGCAGCGGGCCTAACCAGATTTCTTTATTGGACAAAACATACTCCCAGATTCGCGCGCGTCACCTTCAACCGCTCAGGTTTCGATAGTTTGCTGTTAGGAAGGGCAATTCAAGTTCACAAGCTTGTGTTGGGAAGGGGGCAAGCGCAGCGCGCCCCCGCTCAACTCTCGGTTCAATTCAATCTAGAGTGGATAAAGCTTGCTAGTAGACTCAAACTTGGATTCTGCCCGATCTTGAGCGGGGGCGCGCTGCGCTTGCCCCCTTCCCAACACAAGCTTGTGAAACTTGAATTGCCCCCTTCCTGACAGCAAGCTATCGGAACCTTGTCTTTCACTCACCCACACCGATGCTCTTGGCGTTGAGCAGCGGCAAATCCTCTTCTTCCTCCACTCCGTTTTCGCCGGCAACAAGGTCGGGGAACAATCCACCTTCATCCAAATTCAGCGACCGAGCCACTTTGTCTACTGGCTCTATCGTGTCGATCTCGTCGCCTGCAATCGCGCCACGCTCCTTGAACTTTCTCGCAGTGAACAGAACCCGCGCCTCAAGCGATCCGACGCCCTTGTTGTAAGCATCAATAGCCCGAACCAATCCTCGGCCAATCTCACTGAAGTGGCTCGTAAAAACGCGCAAACGATCGTACAGAACCTTGGCGAGTTCACCCACCTCCTGGGCGTTAGTAGCCATCTGTTCCTGCCGCCACCCGTAAGAGATTGCCTTAAGTAGAGCAATTAAGGTTGTCGGAGTAGCGATGATGACGCGCTGCTCCACGCCGTCTTCAATCAACTTCGGATCGTTTTCCAAAGCGGCGCTGTAAAAAGTCTCACCTGGCAGGAACAGCAAGACAAATTCCGGGGTGGGATCCAGCGCTTCCCAGTAAGACTTCTTACTCAAAGAGCCAATGTGGGCGCGCACAATCCTCGCATGGTCTTTCAATCTTGCGCATCGAACCTCCTCGTCGGTGGTTGAGATTGATTCATAGAACGCGTCGAAAGGAACCTTGGCATCGACGACGATCGTTCGATTACCCGGTAAGCGCACGATTACATCCGGCCTGATGCGACTATCCTCCGTAGCTACAGTTTCCTGCTCGACAAAGTCGCAGTACTGGAGCATCCCAGCCATTTCAACCACCCGGCGCAGTTGAATTTCTCCCCAGCGACCACGCACGTGAGGCGTGCGCAGGGCTTTCACCAGGTTTCCGGTTTCGGCTTGAAGCTGCGTTTGAGACGCGGCCAGAGTTTTCACTTGCTCGCGTAACTCGGAATATGCTCCGGCGCGAGCTTTTTCCATCTCACCTATCTTGCCGTCAACTTTGTCGAGAGACTCCTTGAGCGGCTTTACGAGTTCATCAATCGCATTCTTACGAACTTCGAGGTCCCCTTTTGCCGTCTCCTGGATCTTTTCCAGGTTGGCTTTAGCGAGTTCCAGAAACGATTGATTGTTATCCTTGAGTGCGTCTCGAGAGAGGGCTTTGAATTTCTCGCTTAACTCTTCGCTGGCCTGTCTGAACGATTCGTTTCGTTCTTCAGCAGCGCGGCGTTCCCCCTCGAGTGCAGCTTTCAATTCCGTGATTTTTATTTGCGCGGCCTCGCGCTCGATTGACTGTCTGTCGAAACCGTCCTCAAGTTTCCTGATCTCCTGGTCTTTGCCCGCTAAACGTTCGGTGAGCGTAGCCACTTGCGTGGCAGTTTCGGATTGGGCGCGTTCATACGCGTGCGAAAGCCTGGTTCGAAGTGCCAACCAGACGAGTAGCGCCCCAAGGCCAATCCCAAACAGGAGACTTAAGAAGACTTCAAGCATTCAACGGTGTCCCTCCAGGTCTCATCAGTCTATCAGACAACTGTTGCAAAAATGAAACGCTGGCCCGAGCGCGGGCCAGGCTCTTTTGTCCGACACACTTTAGTTTGTCGTTGGGCAGCGTTACCCACAAGCTAAAGGAAACTGCGCAACTCTTTGGAGTGCGGTGACCTGTCACCGCTTTGGCCATACGCGACCTGTCGCGGCTACCTCGAAATACATTCTAGCGAAACAACGGCGTCAAGCCGCCTCGGACCAAAGCGGCGACAGGTCACCGCACTCCAAAAGAGTTGAGCGACTTCCTTCATGTTTCCGCTAACGCCGCCCCACGACAAACTGAAAGTGTGTCGGACATTCACCGCCCAAAGCTCGCCACCATTCGCTCGTAGACCTTACGTGTGACGCGCACGTCGTTCAGGTTGTATTCGCGAATCTCGGCCAGCCTTCCCGCCTGATAAAGATCGAAGACTTTGCTTCCTTCAACCTCCGAAGTCTTGCTCGATTCGATCCCGAGCGCCCAGGCGATGTCGTCGAGACTAACGTGACGTTTGGCGCCCAACCACCATCGGTGCATTGTGTCAAAAACACCACGAACGTGAAATTCAGAAAGATCGACGAACGGTCGAACCTGAATGCCATTAATCAGGCATCGTTGGAAAATGAAGGGAAGATCGAAATTCAAAATGTTGTGGCCGACAAGTTCGTCTGTATCCACGTCGAAGTCGTGCAGAAGTTTGAGGAAACGGGTCAATGCGGCTTTCTCGTCTTCTTCCGATCCATCTGGCGCTATTCCGAACACGAATTCACCTTCAGTGGCCTTCACGCCGTCAAACTCCATTCCCGGAACCGGACCCACATGAACCGCAATCGACAAAGCGCGACCCGACGTTGCGCTTAACGAACCCAGTTGATAACAGCGCTCTTCTTCGGCGGCGATGTCTTCGAGGTAACGTTCCTTTTGCTCCACCCGCATGTTACCCAGCCGCAAAGTGCGTTCGAGTTGGAAGCCCACCCGCTCACGGAAATCCGGCAGCGCGAGCGTCTCGATGTCCATCGTGTAAGCGAGCGGCAACACCGGATCGGATACCTGATGCTCACGATACTGTTCGATGGTTACCGGTCGATACTCGGCAACCACAAACTGCGTCCGATCCTGAAATGTTTCGAGACGACCGGTGACGCCCCAGAGACCGGGCTTGATCTCTTGTCCGGCGCTCAACGTTTCACCCCAGATCTTAAGACTGATTGAGCCGGTGGCGTTGCGCGCCAATGCGTCACAGAAGCGTTTCCCTTGCTGCGTGCGCCGATCTCGAACAGACGTAATCAGCAAAATAAGCCAGAGATCTTCTGCGTGGGGAAGTTCAGGGATGGGAAGATTGCCTCTCATGTGGTGAGGTGAAGGCCGGTAGAGTCAAAAGCGAAAACATTTTCCATTTGTCATTTATCATTTCTCATTTGGTCATTGTAAAGCAACATGACGGGCAACATTTCTGTTTCACCTCTGTAGCAAGGTCTCTAAAGTTCGACTGGAGCGTCAGAACTTCTAGATCAGAACCCCGACGTGTCGGGGTAGCGACCGGGCCGCTGCTCCTCAAATCAAGTTCTCAAATCTCAATCTTGGAAGTCTTGAGGCTAACCACAAGTTGAACTGAGTCGTGGCGGCCCGGTCGCTATCGCTCCTCGGTTCTGATTGGTCCGCACAACCTTAGTTCGGCAACCTGTTGCACTTCCAAGTTGAATCTGCCAATGACAAATGAGAAATTATGAGAAATGATAAATGAGAAACGGAAAATGTTCTTATGTTTTCTTAGAACTCTTCGCAACTCGCCCGACCTCAGCCGCCATCCTCCCCAAAAGCATCAGTCCGATCATTTTGTAGTCACCGATAAACGACCAGAGCGGGTATTCGAAGGTGGCGGGTTTGTTTTTCTCGATTAGGAAATGTCCGAGCCAGGCGGCGCCGTATCCGGGAACCAGCGCGAGGGGAAACAACCACCATCTTCCCGAGGCAATGAAGAACACCAACAAGGCGATACTGACAGTGGTGCCGATCAGATGGAGCAAGCGCGTGCCCGGTTTTCCGTGTTCACTGACATAGTAGGGCCAGAATTCAGAGAATGATTGGAATCTACGTTCGCCCATACCTACTCTGCTGCGAATATTCGATTGAAGTCTTCGGGATGAACCGGTCCGACACGCGCGAGTTGCAGATTCTCTTCCACGTGTTCTCGATGACTCATGCCTACGAGAGCGGTCGTGATTCCTGGTGTCGATCGCACGAATTGAATGGCTGTTTGCGCGTCTGTTGCCAACCCACCCAGAGGTTCGCGAATGCTTTCCGGCAAGCCTTGAGCCACGCGGCCTTGAAGAATCGAAGCGCTCGAAACCACTGTTACTCCCAGCGCCGCCGCGGCTTCAAGAAGTGAAACGACTTCACCTTCTGCGAGTTCCTGATTGGGCAAGCTCAAGGCTTCAGGCATAGCCAGGTTATACGGCAGTTGGATGAAGCGAAATCCGTGTGACTCACCTCCAACTTCGTGCGCCAGCTCAACCATGCGAGGCAGCGAGTGATACTCGCGCGAGTCAGGTGGCACTCGAAAGCCATTCCAAGTGGCCACGCCATACATCTGTATGTTTCCGAATTGTCTTTCCTTCTCCAGTTGTTCAAAACCAGCGCGCAGTCGCGTATAGAACTCTTCTTTCGGAACAAATCCCAGTTGTGATTCAGGATTGTGAATGTAATAAACGTCGACGCAGCTGAGACCCATGTTTCCGAGCGACTGTTCCAATTGGTGATGCAGGTAAGCCGACGTCATGCAGTGACTGCCACCGACGAAATCGTCGAGACGAGCGACGCCTGGTTGAACAAAGACTTCTTCGAGGTAACGACGAGGGTCGGTGGGTGGTGCTCCGTCGAAGGGCAAATAGCCGCCTTTGGTGCAGATGAGTATTTCTTCACGCGCAAACCCTCTTTCGGTTAGGACCGCCAGGGCTTTGCCGATTGAGCGCTCGCTGCGCTGGAAGCGATAGTTCGCGGCCGCGTCGATTACATTTGCGCCGAGCTCGACAGCGCGCGCGATCGCTTCAACATACCTGCGGTCGGTAGCTTCATCTGCATTTCCGAGGTAAGTGCCAATTCCGATCGACGAAAGCCACAGGTTCTGTTCGTAACGAAAATGGTTTTCCGCAGCGTGCTTTTTGAAACGTTCTCGGTAACGTGAAGTACCGTCGAGAGTGGCGGGGCCTGGTAGAGTCATGGGTTTGTGACGTCGGTAAAGGTTAGACTATACGAAACAAGAATTCATGCCCGCAAGATCCGGAAAATCCAGGCGACGGATTTTCTACGAGTTGGCGAACGCTTCGCAACGGCAACATACCAAAGGAAGCTCGATCAAGTGGAGACCGGAACCAGCGCCGGAGGCGCGGCAGAAGGTAGCCAGGGGCAAGCGCGTAGCGAAGCGGAGCGCGCCGCCCCTGGAATAAAGTTATCACGTATCCTAGCCCTGAAAGGGCGACATAGAGGGCTTTGGTCGAAACACTCTGGCGCCCCTTCAGGGCGCTCGGATTGTTGACTGTTAATCCAGGGGCCGCGCGCTCCGCTTCGCTACGCGCTTGCCCCTGGCTACCTTCTGCCGCGCCTCCGGCGCTGGTTGTATGATCCACTTAATCTGAGCTTCCTAAAGTGTATTGGACATGAGCCACAGGTTTTCCTGGTTTTCAACCAGTATGTTAGCTTTGCCTGAACCTTGAAATCCGAGGACTAAATCTTCCATGCCCCACTTCATCGACTGGCACGCGCATGCCGGCGCACAGCCAGAAAAGTTCTTTAAGACTACACTCTGGCCGGGAACGCATGTGATGCTTGGCTTGAACTGTCTCGAGCCAAATCAGACTCAAAGCGTGCACGCGCATCAGGGCGCCGACAAGTTTTACTTTGTGCTTGAAGGTAATGGTCAGTTCACAGTCGGCGACGAAGACCGCGAGGCGTCTGCCGGCACGTTGGTGATTGCGCCAGCCGGCGTCCCTCATGGCGTCGCGAATGTTGGCGAAGGACGTCTATCGCTGCTGGTGGGAATAGCTCCCGGAATAAAATGACTAAGACGGAACAGTCGGTGAATCCTCGGGTGTCGACTCTGGATCTTTCTGAAGAGGCGCTCGAAAGTCTCTCGTCTCAAATCACGAGCCTCGTCACAGAATACTTCGCAGATGTTGCCGGCTTGCCGGTTTTTCCACGAACTCACGGCGGTGAAACAATCGAAAAATTAGGGTCGGAACTGTCAACTGAAGGTTTACCGCTGCCAGATTTGATGACCCAGTGCCGCGTGATCCTCAACGGCCTCCGTCACAACGGACATCCGCGTTCCTTTGGCTATGTTGCGTCTCCCGCAACACCGCCCGGCGCGTTCGCCGACCTGCTTGCTTCGGCCGTGAACGCAAATGTTCCCGCGTGGCGTTCAGCTCCAGCCGCCGCCGAAGTTGAAATGACTGTGGTGCGCTGGCTTGGTCAACTGATTGGCTACGACAATGATGCGCATGGCCTGCTTACCAGCGGCGGTTCAATGGCAAACATGATTGCGCTGTTGATTGCGCATCGCACCAAAAGCCCAGACGACATCGCAGCCAAAGGCCTTTGGCATTCAAGTTCGCCAATGATCGTTTACGTCTCGGATCAGGTTCATATGTCTATTCCGAAAGCGGCGGACGTCATTGGTATCGGGCGCGATCAGGTGTGCGTCATCGAGACTGACGAGCGGTATCGAATCGATGTTCAGCGATTGCGACTTCAGATTGAGGCTGATCTTGAGAATAGCTTAAAACCATTTTGCATTGTCGGCAGCGCCGGGACCGTTAACACGGGCGCGGTGGATCCCCTGACTGAAGTTGGTAAGGTAGCCCGTGAATTTGATCTGTGGTTTCACGTCGACGGAGCGTATGGCGCGCCGGGCAGTATGGATGAACGAAAACGACCGTTGTTCGCAGGATTAGATCTCGCTGATTCGGTTTCGCTCGACCCACACAAATGGCTCTACGTCCCGATCGATGCAGGCTGCCTTTTGTTTCGCGATGCGGCGAAGGCTCGCGTGGCATTCTCGTCGGACGAAGCCGACTACATACGCATTCACGAAAAGGATCAGACTGAAGCTTTCGCTTTTTGGGACTACGGCGTGGAGCTGTCACGTCGTTTTCGCGCTCTGAAGATCTGGATGACGCTGCAATACTACGGCGTCAATCGGATCGCGAAAGCAATTGCTGAAGATATCTCGCTGGCTGCGTACCTGGCCCAACGCCTTGACGACGCGGAAGACTTTGAGTTGCTGGCGCCGGTAGAACTGAGCATTTGTTGTTTTCGTTATGTGCCGCGTGAGTTTCGAGCACGACTCGAATCGGCCGCTCCGGAGGGCCGCGCGAAGGTCGATGCAGAACTGGATGAACTAAACACTCAAATCATGCTGGCCGTACAGCGGGGCGGAAAAGCCTACGTCTCCAATGCGACGGTACGTGGAAAGTTTGCTTTGCGAGCATGCATCACGAACTTCCGCACGACGGAGGCCGATATTGACAAGACACTTGAGATCATTCGGGCAGCGGCATCGGCAATTAAGATTGAATGAAAGCGGTTTTGGGATATTGAAGGGTTCGGAATGGGCTAAGATGGCTCAAGTGGCGCTAACTTGTGACAGTCAAGGGTGCATACCATTAGGACACGCTCAAGCTTCATAAGCTTGTGTTAGGAAGGGGGCAAGCGAAGCGCGCCCCCGCTCAATGTAAGCTGCCACTGATCATCGAAAGTAATGTTGAAGCTGCATGAGCTTTTCAAACTTGATGGCATTGAATCTTGAGCGGGGGCGCGCTTCGCTTGCCCCCTTCCCGACACAAGCTGACTTAGCTTGAGCGATCCAAGCTGAACCCTTCCTGATCAGCGAAGCCAACGGACGGTTCTCAGTGGACGTTCAATCAGACAACCTGATTTGATAGCGACTCAGTCATACAACTACGATCACGAACTTCGCATCGCTCTCGACCTCGCACGCGAGGCGGGCGCGGCCATACTCGAGTTTTATAAGGGCCCTCTCGAGATTGAACAGAAGACTGGCTTCGACGACCGCGAGCCTGTCACCCAGGCTGACAAGGTGGCCAACGAACTAATCGTCAAAGCCTTACGCACGGCGTTTCCGAATGATGGCATCCTCGCTGAGGAATCGATTGACACTGAACATCGTCTCGACAAACAACGGGTCTGGATGATTGATCCGCTCGACGGCACCAATGGATTTATCGAAGGCAATGGAGATTTTGCAGTGCAGATTGGCCTGGTGGTGGACGGAGAAGCCCTGCTGGGAGTTGTCTATCAACCTTTGACGGGCGTCCTCTATCGCGCGGTGCGTGAAGGCGGTGCCTGGATCGAGCGTCCTGATCGAGATGCGGAGCAAGCGAGGGTTTCCTCGCGCACGGAACTGTCCGGAATGCGTTTGGCTGCCAGCCGATCACATCGGAGCCCGCGCATGGATAAGGTGGTGAAGTCTTTTCGAGTGAAAGACGAAATTCGTCGTGGCTCAGTGGGGATCAAGGTCGGCCTGATTGTCGAACAGCAGTGCGACCTTTACGTTCACCTTTCGCCGCGCACCAAACAATGGGACACGTGCGCACCGGAAGTAATTCTGACTGAGGCCGGCGGCCGTCTCACAGACCTCTTTGGCCGTCCACTGCGATACAACATTCTCGAGGTGCAGAATCGGAATGGCATCGTCGCCACCAATGGAGTCGCTCACGAGAAAATTGTCCGCGCCCTTGGTCCGTTGCTGGCTGAGTTTGGGCGGTCACCGGTTTAGTATCGAGTCTCAGAGCAAGAGTTTCCCGCAAAGTCGCAAAGGCGCAAAGAAAAAGAGCAGGAAAGAGAATACTTGTAGTCTTGGCGCCTTTGCGCCTTTGCGGGAAATTCTCTTGGTTTCGCCGTTGGGCAAATGTATTAACCTTAACCTGACCGACTAAGTTATTATCTCATCATCCCTCCGCTGGAGAGCAAGCTTGCCTACTCGCGCCAAACCCTTCCTTAAATTCCTGGCGATCTGCGTTCCACCGCTCCTACTACTTGGAATTTTCAACTGCTGGAACGGTTTGCGTACGACGAAGGCCACCTTGCGTAGCAATCTCGCGGAAGGTCTAACAAACTTCACTGACACCTTCAATTACTCTTTAAGGGAACAAGAAGAAGACCTGGTTACCCTAAGTCGTTCGTACGCGATTCAAAACTTTCTTCGCAAGAGCGACGAAGAAATTGCTCAACCTGCTTACCTTGTCGATTCGTCCTGTGAACTTCGGGTCGTCCTGGCCTCGGCTGTCAATAGACGTGGCTACTTCGCGAGTCTTTCAGCTTTCCGGCCAGATCGCCAGCGTGTGTTAGTCGCGCGGCCAGGGTCGGTGACTGGCGATCTGCTTATTCTTACCAAGGATTTTCTTTCGAGTGAGGCTCAGCCGGATGAGCGCGTGTGGACGTTGGCTGAGCCAGAGGTGTTGCTGTCCGGAACTGATTTAACTCCAGAAGGAGCCCGTCTGCGTTTGAGCATTCCGGTATTCGAGACGGGGAGTGAACGAAGACTTGGCGTGCTGGCGGCTGAGCTCAGAATCGGCACGATGCTGGAAGACGCGGCCAGGAGTTGGAGTGCCGGGAATGGCGCATCGGCGCCGGGTCGCACAGTGATTGTGCTGGATGGGACAGGTAGAATTCTGTATCACCCAAATCACGCTCTGCTGCATCAGGCAGTCAGCCCGACGATGCCTTACTTCCGTGATGTCGCCGCACGAATGGGTTCCGCGCAGAACGGCGTCGGGAGTTTCTCGTCAGCGGGCGGAGCTGAAAGCGAGGCTGCGTTTGCACCGCTTCCAGCGGTGAATATCTTTGTGGCCGTAACCGCAGATCATTCGCAACCGCTGGCGCGTGCCCGTCGCAGCGGATGGATTACGCTGTTTGCTTTGGTTGGCCTAGGGACGCTGGCCGCCGCCTTGATGACGCGTTACTGGGATCGCAAACGTCGTGGCATTGAGCGCGTCAAAAGAGGGGTGGCTGCGATTGCCAAAGGAGAATTGGATCATCGCATCGACGTGCAGTCGGGCGTTGACATGCGGCCGCTGGCGGATGACGTGAACTTGCTGACTGCGCAACTGCGCGAACAAGTTGTGCGCGAAGCTGAGGCGCGTCAGTTTCAGTCGTTCGTAAAGCTCTCGGCGATGCTGACGCACGACCTGAAAAACGCTATCGAGGCTTTGTCGCTGATTGTCGGAAACATGGAACGGCATTTCGACAACCAGGCTTTCCGCGCGGACGCGATGAAGTCGCTCAACCTTGCCACACAGAATCTGAGATCTCTGGTCATTCGACTCACGAATCCCGTCACCACTCTCAGCGGTGAACACAAACGTCCGCAGCCGGTAGATCTTATTCCGATGTTGCAACGAGTGATCGCTTTAACCGCCGAGCCGTTTCGCGGATCTCATCAAATCGAAACCAATCTACCGGCCTCGCTTTTCGCTCTCGTGGATGCGGAGCGAATGGAAAAGGTGATGGAGAACCTGGTGCTGAATGCTTTGGAGGCCATGGCCGACAAGAGCGGCACACTTACGATCGCGGCGGGAAAGAGAGATCAGGACCAGGTCTTCTTCAGAATCACCGACACCGGGTCTGGAATGAGTCGCGACTTCATCGAAAACCGTCTCTATCGTCCCTTTGCCACGACGAAGAAAAGGGGAGTTGGTCTGGGTTTGTACACATGTCGAGAGGTCGTTCGAGCGCATGGCGGCTCGATCGAAGTGGAATCCCAGGAAGCTGCTGGTACAACCTTCACTGTAGTGCTACCTTCTTCCGGTTGAAAGCTGTCAGAGACCGCTCAAGTATCGGCAATTCGCAGATTGGATAGGGGGCAAGCGAGGCGCGCCTCTTTGGAGTGCGCCGACCTGTCGGCGCTTTGGCAATATGCGACCTGTCGCAGATTGATCTACAGACTAACGGCGGCGTCAAGCCGCCGACTAACAAAGCGGCGACAGGTCGCCGCACTCCAAAGAATGCGCGCCTCGCTTGCCGCCTCCCTACCTGCGAATTAACGCCGCTTGATTAGACATCTCTAGAGTCCTCAGCGCGAAAGAGTGAGTCTTCTCAATGCCCGAAGAACCAACCAATCCGAAACCCACGGTGCTGGTAGTAGACGACGACGAATCGGTTCGTCGCGGCCTCTGTTGGGCGCTCAAACCCAACTTCCGCGTGCTGGAGGCATCGTCGCGATCTGAAACTAACGAGATCATGCAACGCGAGAAGATCGACGTCGTAGTGACAGATCTGCACCTTCCCCCTCACGTTGACGACACCTCAGAGGGACTCGCCATCATCACAGCCGCGCGGGGTCTTCATCCTCCGGTTCAGGCGGTGGTAATCACGGGAAGTAATTCCAAACATGCGGCGTTGGAAGCGGTTAAGCATGGGGCTTACGGTTTCTTTGAAAAACCACTCGAGGCTGATGAGGTGCTTCACATCGTCAATCAAGCGGTGCGGATGCGGCTGCTTGAACTTGAGAACGCACGGCTGCGCGACGAACTGCTGAGCTCACGAGGGTTTAGTCATCTGATCGGCGGCAGCCAATCGTTGGAAAAGATCGTGAAGCATGCGCGCGCCGTCGCCTCAACCAGCGCGACGGTTTTGATCATCGGGGAAAACGGAACGGGAAAAGAGATGCTCGCGCGGGCCATCCACGAAGAGAGTCCGCGCGCGGGCGGTCCATTCGTTCCGGTGAGTTGTGCCGCGCTGCCTGAGTCGTTAATCGAATCGGAGCTCTTTGGTCACGAGAAAGGATCATTTACCTCAGCGACGCAATCACGCAAAGGCAGGTTTGAACTTGCCGACGGCGGAACGTTGTTCCTTGACGAGGTGTCAGACTTGACCCAGCCAGTGCAGGTGAAGTTGCTGCGCGTCTTGCAGGAACGCTCATTCGAACGGGTAGGTGGAAGCAAAACTCTCAGCGTGGATATTAGATTGATTGCCGCGAGCAATCGTGACCTTGAAAAGGAGGTTGAGGCAGGGCGCTTCCGGCGCGATTTGTTCTACCGTTTGAACGTTGTGCCGCTCACGTTGCCGCCACTCCGCACACGCGAGGAGGATATTACGGTTCTGGCTGCACACTTTGCCGCGAAGACGGCAGAGAAACATGCGCGCCCGATGCCGGAGCTGGATCCGGCTCTGATTGATGCGTTGCAGGAATATGAATGGCCCGGAAATGTTCGTGAGCTGGAAAACCTGATCGAGCGATTGGTGGTGCTCTCTAACGGTACACGGCTGGGGCTCGAATTCCTGCCCGATAAAATGCTGCGTGTGCTTCCAGGTGCGAACGCGGCAGACGAAACAACGCTGGAAGGCGGCATCGCGGCATTCAAGCGTCGTTTGATCTTGCGGGCGTTGGAGAGTGAAGGCTGGAGTAAGGTTGCGGCTGCCAAGCGGCTCGGGATCAGTCGTTCGTACCTGCACCGGCTGATCAATGAGTTTGATTTGGAACCTTTGGAGTGCGGTGGCGCGTGAGCGCGACACCGCTTTGGGTGTCCGACACACTTTTAGTTTGTCGTTGAGTTGCGCTACGGACTCCTTGGGATGTAATTACTTACCCGATTCAGTTTGACTCGTTGGTAACGTAGCTCAACGACAAACTAATAAAGTGTGTCGGACATCCAAAGCGCCGTCGCCGCTTCGCTCTGCCGGCGCACTCCAAGGTTGCACTTCGTCGCCACCTTGAACCCCGCCCGCCGTTGCGCCATTATGAAGCCAACGATTCCAGTCGAATGGCAAACCTTCTCGAGCGGCTGCTGCAAAACGTGAGCGGCGATTTTTTTGTCGATTCCAGTTGTATCGACTGCGACACTTGTACCCAGCTTGCCCCCACGGTGTTTCGAGACCACGGCGAGCATTGCAGCGTTCATCATCAACCGGAAACGGTAGAGGAAACACGTCTGGCATTGATGGCGCTGGTCGCTTGCCCAACTGGGTCAATTGGCACCACGGAAAAGCATGACGCGCACATCGGCATCGATGCCTTTCCCATGCCGATTGCCGACAATGTCTATTTCTGCGGTTTCACTTCCGAATCCAGCTTTGGCGCGTGGAGCTATTTGATTACGCGGCCGGCAGAAGAAGGCGGCAATGTGCTTGTCGACTCTCCCCGGTTTGCAACGCAACTGGTAAAACGAATCGAATCGTTGGGTGGCGTGAGTCGAATGCTTCTTACGCACAAGGATGACGTTGCGGACCACTACCGCTTCGCCCAGAGATTTGGCTGCGAGCGGCTCATGCATGCGGACGATGGCGCCCGCCGACTCGGCGTCGAGCAAGTCGTCGAGGGTGAAGAGGAACTTGCTATCGATGACCATCTGATAGTTATTCCGGTGCCGGGACATACGCGCGGTCATGTGGTTTTTCTATACCGGAACAAATTTCTTTTCACCGGCGACCATCTGGCGTGGTCGCCGACACGCGAGACACTCACAGCTTTTCGCAGCGTTGCCTGGTATTCATGGTCTGAACAGACGCGATCCATGGAGAAACTCCTCAAATATGATTTCGAATGGGTGTTGCCGGGCCACGGCGACATTCATCACGACGCTGCTTCTAAAATGCACGACCATCTGAAGCGTTGTATTGCCTGGATGAAGACTATTCGTTGAAGATCGATCCCGGGACGAGTCCAACAACCTGAAACGAGGAAAACATGAACAGAAATCAAAAGATCGCTCTCGGTTGCGGTGGCGCCGGATGTTTGGGATTAATTGTGGTGATCGCTGCCGGCGCCGCTGGTTATTACTTCTATCAACGCAGTCCCGAGTACGCCAACCGAAATTACAATTTCAATCTAAATACGAATTCGAATAGCAACGCTTCCGATAACACTGCCGACGAGACGACGCCCGAAACGTCTTCTTCAATGTCTGACGACGACAAGCACAAACTCTTTCAAGCCGCAGGCATGACACAAGACACTCAGCTGATTACCCGAGTGTTGAAGAAGATCGGTTTGATGCGAGCGGACGGTACGGTTACCCCCGCCCATGAAACGTTTACGAAGGAGCACTTTAACTGGGCGATGAACAACGTGAGTTTCATCCAGTCGGTAAGCACTCCGGACAAAGCCAAAGCGTACGTCGAAGCACACATCGACGACTAAGAATCCGCAGATTACGCAGATTACACAGATTAGAAATAGGGCCGCTGGAGCCGTTTAATTTGAGCGGCTCCAGTCTTCTTGTGTTATTGAATCTGTGTAATCTGCGTAATCTGTGGATAGACTATCACTGACTTTTTTGTATGACCCCTGAACGCATCCGCAATTTCTCCATCATCGCGCACATCGATCACGGCAAGTCGACGCTGGCCGACCGTTTGCTCGAGCTGACCGGCGCAGTAACCGGGCGAGACATGTCTGCGCAGGTGCTTGATGATATGGATCTGGAACGCGAGCGTGGTATTACGATCAAAGCGCACGCAGTAAGACTGGACTATAAGGCGCGTGATGGCCAGTCGTATATTTTGAATTTGATCGACACGCCGGGACACGTCGACTTCTCTTACGAAGTTTCGCGTTCTCTTTCCGCATGCGAAGGGGCTTTGCTGATTGTTGATGCTTCCCAGGGTGTCGAGGCGCAAACGCTGGCCAACACTTATCTCGCCATCGAAAACAACCTCGAACTGATCCCGGTGGTAAACAAGATCGATCTGCCTGGGGCTGAGCCGGAAAAAGCAATCGAACAAATCGAGCACTTCATTGGTCTGGAAACTCACAATGCGATCCTCACCAGCGCCAAAACTGGCGAGGGTGTGGCGGAAGTGTTGGAGGCAATCGTGCGGGAAGTGCCCCCGCCAAAAGGTGATCCGGATGCGCCACTGAAGGCGCTGATTTTCGACTCCTGGTACGACTCTTACCGTGGCGTGATTGTTTTGTTTCGCGTTATCGATGGAACCATTCGTCCGGGCATGAAGATCCGTTTGTTCAACGCGGGCCGCGATTATCAGGTTGAGACGCTGGGCGTGAATCGACCCCGGCCGACACCCATCGACAAACTCGGCGTTGGTGAGGTTGGTTTCCTGACAGCATCGATCAAGCAGGTTGCCGATGTTCAGATTGGCGATACGATCACCGAAGCCGCCCGGCCTACCAAGGAACCGTTTCCTGGTTTCCAGGAGATCAAACCGATGGTTTTCGCCGGACTCTATCCCGTTGACACTAATCAATATGAAGAGTTACGAGATGCACTGGATAAGCTCCGTTTGAATGACGCCTCGTTCTTTTACGAACCAGAGTCGTCAACCGCGTTGGGCTTTGGGTTTCGTTGCGGATTTCTCGGCCTCCTTCACATGGAGATCGTGCAGGAGCGTTTGGAACGTGAATTCAATCTTGATCTGATTACCACCGCACCCGGCGTGCGTTATGTTGTGACTACAACCGACGGGAAGGTCACGGAAATTGACTCGCCGGCGAAAATGCCGGAACCCGGTCGCCTTATGAAAATTGAAGAGCCCGCCATTCGCGCAACGATCCTGACGCCGGACGAACACCTGGGTGGAATCCTTGCGTTGCTGGAGGAGAAACGAGGCGTGCAGAAAGGATTTGAATACATAACTTCCAATCGGGTGATGCTCACTTATGAATTGCCGCTCAACGAAATCGTGCTCGATTTTTACGATCGCTTGAAATCAACGTCCCGCGGATACGCTTCGCTCGACTATCACCTGGCCGGTTACTGGGAAAGCGATCTCGTAAAGCTCGATGTGCTGGTTGCCGGTGAACCGGTCGACGCACTTTCGTTGGTTCTTCATCGCGATACCGCGGCCGTGAAGGGTCGAGCTTTGGCTACAAAAATGAAGGAGTTGATTCCGCGTCAACTTTTTGAAGTCCCAATTCAGGCCGCAATCGGCATGAAAGTGATCGCGCGGGAAACTGTGAAGGCTTTGGGCAAGAATGTGATCGCCAAGTGTTACGGCGGCGATATCACGCGCAAACGAAAACTATTGGAGAAACAGAAAGAGGGCAAGAAACGCATGAAGAAGGTCGGCCGCGTGGAGATTCCACAGGAGGCTTTTCTGGCGGTGTTGAAAGTGAATGAGTAAAGAGTGAACGATCCACGAAATCACACGAATCAACACGAAATACCGATCTTGTTCGTGTGGTTTCGTGTGACTCGTGGATCGTGCCGCCGATCGTCATAGTAAACTCCACCGAATTGGCGAGGAACGCTAGCCACTAATAATAATAAGGTCATGAGAACACTGATATTAACTAGCTTTCTCGTCGTAACCCTTTCCACCCTAACTTATGCGCAGCACTCGGGTCACGCAACCGCGCCGAAGACTGCACAGAAACCGGCAACCCTCGTAGCCGGCATGGGCTCTCACCATCACCCGGTGTCTACGAACAGTCCTGAAGCCCAGAAGTTCTTCGACCAGGGTCTAAGTTTTCTTTACGCGTTCAATCACGACGAAGCCATTCGGTCATTCAAGCGCGCGGCCGAGATCGATCCGCAACTCGCCATGGCTTACTGGGGAATTGCGCTGTCGCTCGGTGCGAACATCAATTTAGGTATCGATCCGGAGCGTGCGAAGGCAGCTTACGAGGCCGTGCAAAAGGCCCTGGCGCTTCGGACGAAGGCGCCCGAAAACGAACGGGCTTACATCGAGGCCTTATCGAAGAGGTATTCCGGTGATCCCAACGCCGATTTGAAACAGCTCGCGACAAATTACAAAAACGCGATGGGTGAACTGGTAAGACGTTATCCCGACGATCTCGATCTCGCCACGCTCTACGCCGACGCGGCAATGAACCTTCGACCATGGCAGTTGTGGACACCAGATGGTAAGCCTGCCGAAGGTACTGAGGAGATAGTGGCCATACTCGAATCGGTTTTGCGCCGCGATCCGGATCATATTGGGGCAATTCACTACTACGTACATGCGATCGAAATGTCTCCTCATCCGGAGCGCGCTCTTGCTTACGCGCCAAAACTAACTTCGAGTGCTCCCGCCGCTGGTCATTTGGTTCACATGCCGGCCCATATCTATCAGCGCGTGGGCGACTATCACGCTGCGGCTGTAAGCAACCGCGAAGCGGCCGCCGCGGACGAAGCTTTCTTTAAGACCCACGGCATTCAGGGTGTCTATCCTCTAATGTACTACTCCCACAACCTCCACTTTGAAGCTTATGCACAAGGTATGTCTGGGCGTTATGCCGATGCTTTGAGCGTCGCGCGAAAGCTGGAAACGTTTGTCCGCCCCTACACCAAAGAGATGCCGATGGCCGAGGGATTTATGCCGACCCCTATCGTCGTCATGGTTCGTTTTAATAAGTGGAATGAAATTCTGGCGCTCCCTAAACCGGATCAATCCCTTCCCGCAACAAATGCGTTTTGGCACTTTGCCCGCGGAATCGCGTTTTCGAAATTGAATCGCCGCCAGGAGGCAGTTCAAGAACAATCGGCTTTCGATCAGGCGCGGAAGTCTGTTACGGCAGACGCGATGATTGGTCTGAATAGCACGGCCAACGTGCTCAAGGTCGCGGAGCATGTCCTCGCCGCGCACGTTGCCGGAGATAGTAAGACAACAATCGACCTGTTGCAGAGAGCTGTCGAGGCTGAAGGGTCACTAGCCTATGATGAGCCGCCCGGCTGGTTTATTCCGGTGCGCGAGATGTTGGGCCATGCTCTTTTGAACGGCGGAGACTACGCTGGAGCCGAGGTTGTGTTTCGGTCCGATTTGGAACGAAACAAGCGCAACGGTCGCTCGCTCTTTGGTCTGCGAGAAGCCCTAAAAGCTCAGAACAAGACCTACGCGGCCAGGCTGGTCCAGCGCGAATTTGAGAATGCCTGGAGGCATGCAGATACAAAGCTAAGTCTGGAAGGTCGCTGAGGGTCAGTTATAGAACCCGGAGCGGTAGTCATAGGATGCTGCCATTCAAAGCTTTGCCTCAAAAGTCGATTACCGTGGTAATAAGTTTCGTGTTTGGTTCGTGTGATTTCGTGGATCGTTCCTGTCTTACGAAAAAACAAGGACGATCCACGAAATCACACGAACCAACACGAACCAGAATACCCTGACTCGAGTTAGGCCCGACTTTAGAGGCAAAGCTGCCATTCAAACCAGATTACGCTCAACTTTAACCGCCCGGACAAACTAGTATTAGAAGACAGCTATGCGGTTGCACCGGCCATGAGTTGCGGGCAGACACTTCAAGATCACCTCTCGCGTCCAGAACACGCACTGGCCGTTTACTGTTCGCGTACCCATTTGGATGACGGCACGGCTACGAAAATCGAAACCCTGCTCAAAAACGAAATTGACTGGGACTATCTTTTCAAGTTTGCCCGCAGACATTCGGTGCTGCCGCTACTGTATCTTCAGCTCAAAACGCTCGCACCAGGAAGCGTTCCGGCCGATGAGTTGAATCGGCTCAAGACCTTTTATCAGGAGAACCTCGGACGCAACCTTTACCTGACCGGCGAACTCTGTCGCATCCTCAGCACGTTTTCGGACGCCGGAGTCGAGGCCATTCCTTACAAGGGGCCTGCGCTCGCAATTTCTGCTTACGGCAATCTTGACTCCCGCCGTTTCGTCGACCTCGACATCATGGTGCGGAAAGCTGATGTTAAGCGGGCCAAAGAACTTTTGCTCGCCCGTGGTTACCAGTGCGAAACGGATTGGACCGAAGCGCAGCAAACGCTGCTGATGCGCACGCAGCACAATATGGCGATGCGCCGGGAGCATGGCCGTCTAATTGTCGAATTACACTGGGAAGTGGCACCTGATCTTTTTGCATCTTCCTTTCAGGCAGAACAACTCTGGGAGCGACTCGAGCCGATGTCGCTCAACAATCTTACAGTCAAGACTCTGTCAGGCGAGGACCTCTTACTTTCGAGTTGCATCCATGGTTCGAAGCATCTTTGGGAGCGTCTCGCCTGGATCTGCGACGTGGCTGAGCTGCTGAGAACCGGGCGCGATTTGAATTGGGCGGATCTTTGTCGGCGAGCCAATGCGACGGCCACCGATAGGATGATGTTCCTCGGTCTTTGTCTGGCGCATTGTCTTTTCAACGCGCCCGTGCCTGACGATATCCGTTCGCAGATGTTTGCTGATAAATCTGTGTCAGGGCTTGCTCGGCGTGTTTGCGAGGGGTTGTTTCGTGGGCCTGAACCCGTGTTACCCCCTCTGCGGGAAAGCCTGTCATTCAACATGCATTTGCGTTCGACGTGGGGCTCCCGGTTTCGTTATTGCCTTTTGATTTTTAGACCCACAGATCGCGACCTTGGCGCATTCTCGTTTCCTCGTTCACTTAGTTTCGTTTATTACGCAATGCGACCGTTCCGCATGCTCCGGGAGGAACGTAAGCGCCGGCTGGCGGCAAACTAACAACTACTTTGGCTCGTAAGCCAGAAAATGAGTTTAATGCGGGTTTTTCATAGAGAATAATTGACGGCTGCGACTTCACATGGTAGTTTTTGTGCGCGTCGACTCCCTTGTAGTCAATCCGAACGAAATACAGAGTTTGCCCCGGTCACCTCACGCAATGAGGTCGAGTGGTCTGATCGAGAGTTACATGAAACTTTATTGTCGAAGTATTCTGGTAGTAGTCTCAGTCTTATTTATTTTGGCGGCTGCTTCGTCGCTCGGTCGGGCACAGAAGGCTGCGCCGGCTCAAAAAACCGTCACGCCCAAGCCCGCGTACACGCTGAAAGTCTCAACGAGAGATTTAATAACGCTGTCTCTGAAAGCGGACAAGGCTCCTCTTGCGAACATTGCAGCTGACGTTGCCAAAAAACTAAGAATTCCAGTGGTGCTTGGCGCTTCGGTTCAGAAGCTAGACGTTACGGCTGATTTCAAGAGTTTGACTCTTGAACCGGCCATGAACCTTTTGGCGCCATCAGTCTATATAGATTATGAGGTAAATCGCGGCCCAGGTGTGCCGCCCCAAGCAGTTGGCATCTATCTAAATGGATACGAAGATGCCGCTCCGGCGATCAACGCCACGGTTTCTAATAATGCTCAAGCGATCCTGATCGAAGGCGACACTGAGGAAGGCGTCGACGATCCCAAGAAGGCTGCCGAAAAAGAGCAGCAGCCGCTTCGTATAAGCTACGAAAGAAACTATTTGACGGTGAAAGCGATTCAGCAACCTCTATCAGTTGTGCTCTACAAGATCGCCAGCGAGCTCGGGATTCCTTTGGAAATAAGATCCGACTCGGCTGAGATGGTGAACCTTGATATCAACAAGATGCCATTGGAGGATGCGGTCCTTAGATTATCGCCAAACGTTCGGTTGTATATTCGCGCAGACTTGCAGCGATCAGAACGAAGGCCTTTCCGCATGGTTTTAGTCGCGCCTGATAAAAGTTCATAGCCAGTTGACGACGGCTTTATAGGTAATCCCGGGTTGCCGGGACTCGCAGCTCGGCTTAACATAGACAGCAAAACTATTCTTCTTAGGAGGTTGCCAGACTTGACTAATAAGACTGATGTGACAAATGTGCCGGGAACTGCTAGTGCATACGAGCTGGAAACAGATGCACCAGACACCAACGACTCCGGGAAGAAGCAGTTTGTCGAGCCTGAACTTTCTGGTGCCGTCTCAGTTCTTGAAGTAACCACTTTTTTCCAGAACGCAACCAGCGGGGTAACTAACTAGCACCTTGGAAAAAACGCGAACTCCAGATGTTTCTGTTCACGAGCGGCCAGGCTGCTGTATTGCCGGAGGGTCCGAGTGGTTGTGATTGGTCGTAACAATGCGATTTCCCTTACGGGCCGCTGGGGGGCTGAATTTTTAGCCACAGTTTCGTGAAAGTTTGATTTTTTAGTTGCCCCGCTTTCGGGGTTATGCTTAAGATAGCCGAAGAATCATAGCGAGGAGGCTGCTAGACTTGATTAACAAGACTGAAGCTACAAACGTTCCCGACATCAATGAACCACTTGAAAACACACCGGATGCGATCGCTCCAGGAGCGAAGAAGATTTTCGTGGAGCCGGAAGTTACGGTCCCGGTAGATATTCTTGAAGCCACCACGTTTTTCCAAGTAGCAACTTCCGGCGCGACTAACTAGTTCTGCTAGACGGTGCTGAGATCCGACGGTCTGCCAATTCGTTGGCAGGCCGTCGAACTGTTAATAGACCAATAGCTGAACTTTTGAGCTCGGAACATTCGACTAATGTTCCAGTAGTTCGGCTGCGGAATCCCAGGGCTGGAATCGCAGGAAGATCAGCGGTATCTGAATTACGTCTCACCAACCTGACCCCTATTCCAACGGAGTTCTTATTTGGTTGCACGACCGTCGCTCAAGAAACTTTATGAAGTGGCCGGTCGCCGGCTTTTGATCGACGCTGAGGACGAGTGGTCAGACCTCGCAGTAGCAAGACTATTCTCCGGCTGGTACTTAACGCCCCTCGCCGACTTTGAATCCCATGCCGATGCCACGATAAAGATCAGCTGCGGTTCGTTCATGCCCGCCGTTCCCAAGGGTCTCGACGCGTTTGATATTTCGCACGGCGGAACGTGTTACACCGACGGTGAAACTCTCTACCTCAACATTGATGAATCACTGGTGATAGTCAGACCGGGCTTGATGAGTCCGACCGTCCGCGTGTGGATCAAGCAAGGCTATGATTTCTGGTCGGAGATTCTGGCGCAGTTGATTTCGCAGGCCTTCTCCTCCGCGTTGCGACGTTGTGGTCTGTTTGAGCTGCACAGCGGAGGAGTGTTGCCGCCAAACAAAGAAAGGGCTTTCTTGATTGTTGGTGAGTCAGGAAGCGGGAAGTCAACCTTGACGTTGCAGCTGGCCACGTGTGGATGGCGCTACCTCTCCGATGATATTCTCTTACTAGACGACACGAGTCAGGGAATCGAGGCTCACAGTTTACGCCGGTTCTTTGCCTTGACCGCCGACACGATTGATGCGGTTCAGCTGCCAAATTTGCAATCGACGGCCAACGCTCGGATTAAGGAACGTCTCGCTCCGGAAGATTTGTTTCCAGCAGGCCGAGCAATATCGGCACGCCCGGGAACCATTCTATTCTCGGCCATTACAGACGAATCCGGGAGTCGTGTGCGGAGACTGAGCCAATACGAGACCATGGCCCGCCTCTTGAGACAGTGTCCATGGGCTACTTATGACAAGTCGACTGCCGGCCCACATTTGAAAACGCTTAGCGGTTTGACCGGCCAGACGATTGGATACGACCTTTTCGCCGGGAGAGATCTGCTGGGAAATCCGGCGCGCACTGAAGACTTGTTTGCCGGCTGTTTGCGAGAACTATAGATGAGCGAAACCAATCCCAGTCCGGGACCTGATTTTGGCCCGCGCCGAATAAGCGTCGAACTGACCAATATCTGCAATCTGCATTGCAGCTATTGCCTGCGAGACGACGACGCCCTCTATCACACACCCGCAAATTTCATTGCGCCGGAATTCCTGCAGAGTTTGGTGAGCCAGGCTCGCGACGTGATGAGCATCACCAGCCTCATATTCACCGGCGGCGAGCCCACGCTTCATCCGCAGTTTGCTCGGATGCTGGAGATAGCAGCAGAGAATGAGCTGAAATGTAGTTTCGTGACCAACGGTTGGCACTTTGAGCGCGTCTGGCCGGCAATTATCAAACATCGCAATTCCATCGCGGCGGTCGCTTTCAGTTTGGACGGTGCAACTCGTGAAGAGCATGACCGTTGGCGCGGCGACGGATCGTTCACCAGACTAGCCCGGGCGCTGTCACTCTGTTTCATGAGCGGTGTACCGTTCAATATCAAGGTCGGGATTCGCCGAGATACGCTTCCAGCTCTGGAAAGAATCGCTGTCTTTGCTGCTCGCATGGGAGCCTCGGCGCTCAGCTTTGGCCATGTCATGCCGACCTCAATGGAGGTTGAAGATGCTTCCGCGCTTTCGTTGGAAGAACGCGCTCAAGCCGAACGGGAGATCGCAACTCTTTCCAGAATCTTCAAGATGAAAATCGGGATTGATGTCGGTTACTACAACGTTGATGAGTCCTCGCCGTGCTCTGCGCTGGCGGGAGTCAGTTGCAACGTGGATTATCTGGGCCGGCTCTCACTGTGTTGCAATCTCTCGGGTTTTCGAGGAGCCGTGGGAGAAGGCGACGTCGTTGCAGACTTACACACGGAAAGTTTTGCATCCGCCTACACTCGCCTTGCACGCGTGGCTAGTGAACAATTGGATGCCCGACGTGCGCGTCTGGCGATGTTTGCTGAGCAGGGAATTGCGCCGGACTTGCATACGGGGGGACCGTGTCTCTTCTGCCTGAACACCCTGGGCAAGCTGCCATGGAATCAGCCGCTGACCAGCGCCGCCGCCGCGAACCGTTCGCTGCCCGTCTTGCCGCAAACCTGATGAGGTTTCGCTAGGAAGTTTTACGCAAAGACGCAAAGGGGCAAAGACGCAAAGAGACGAAGGCTGAATCTCGCTTCTTTGCGTCTTTGCCCCTTTGCGTCTTTGCGTGACCCTCACCCTCCCATACGAGTCGGGACATGCTATCCTCAGTTTCACCGCATCTATGACAACAGTTAAGACCGTCAACCACCCCAATCAACTGGGATTGCCTCCCGAAGTCGAACGTCTGAAGTCGTGGCTTCCCGTCGATGCCACGATCAGAGACGAACGGCCGATGATCGAGTGGATGAATATGTCTGGAGTCGTCCTGTCCGAACCGTTTTTTCAACAGACAGTCGACAGAGTCAGGAAGACAGTTGAAGCTGAATCGTTGTTCACCGATCTCGACGTCTTGATACAGCTGGAGAAGATTTCTGACAGACTCGATCCTACCGGGTTCATCTTCCATTCCTCTCGTTGTGGTTCCACGCTCGTCGCAAATGCCTGCAAAGCCATCGGCGATTCAATCGTGATCGCCGAGTCGTCTGCCGTCGACAAGTTGATCACGCGGTTCTTTACTGACCTTGACGACGCCGGAACGAAGGAACTGCTCTATTCAGTATTTCTGCGCGGCGCAATTCATGCTCTGGGACAGCGTCGCATGAAGAATGAGCGTCACTACTTCGTGAAGTTTGCCAGTACCAGCACACTGCAGTTCGCTCGCATCAGAAAAATCTGGCCGAAGGTCCCAGCCGTCTTTTTGTATCGAGATCCAATCGAAGTGATGGTTTCGAATCTGAAGACCATTCCGGAGTGGATGATTATAGAAACCAATCCCGCGACTGCGGCCGCAACTGTTGGCGTCGGCGAAAGCGAAGTCTCGCAGATAGGGCGCGAGGAGTTTTGCGCCCGGGCGCTGGGGCGATATTATTCAGCTGCTGAAGCGAACGCAGACCAGCAGACCTGGTTGGTAAATTACGACGAACTTACGCCGGACTTGTTGCTTCGTATCATTTCATTCTTCGGCGTGATCCCTAGCAGCCAGGAGGCGCAGACCATCTCCCAGACCGCTCGTCTGTATTCCAAGGACGCAGTCGGCCGCACGACCTTTCACGGCGACCGTGAAGAGAAAAGAACCAAAGCGTCGGCGCAGGTCAGGGAGATGGCAGACAGGTGGGCGACACCGGCTTACCAACGGTTGGAATCAAAGCGTCAAATAATGACCCGCTAGCTATTCAATTCAATAACAAGGACTCATAGGACAATGACTTCATCAACGCCTGTTCCAGTAAAAGATATCGTCTTCACGGATTTCGAAGGCGGCGAGGGTATCCTCGTCGACTTAAATACCAAGCAATATTACCGGCTCAACGAGACCGGGGCGCTGATTTGGCGAGGGCTGGAAAAGGGCCGGACCGTCGCAGACATTGCCTCGGAGATGCAAACACTTTACGAAGTCTCGGATGATCAGGCGGTGGCGAGCGTCGAGAAGCTTCTCACCACTCTTGAATCAAATAAACTTGTCAAACGGTGATTCGTAACGCTCTTTTATGGGTGCTCTTGGCCCGTTGTTCGATGCGACGTGCCTTGGATTGCAACCAAAACAACCCGATCCACGAAACGACACGAATCACACAAATAAGTTCGTGTTGATTCGTGTGGTTTGGTGGATCGTTCTTAATCAAAAATCCGATGCCTGAGTTTGAATCTGAAGATCCACGACAAGAGGAGAAGATCCTCACGCGGCGTTTTCTCTTTCGCTATGCACTCCTGACGATCGCGATCTTTGCTCCGTTGCTCTGGGCTTTTGTCACGGTTCGCAATGTCTATCCGATTGCTTCCTGGACCGTGATGATGCGCGGCGGCGATCTCGAGCGCGGCCATCGATATTTCATCCTGCGAGGCGAGACGGTTTCCGGAGACACGATTGACATACCTGCGGTGACGCTTACCGATGCGCTCTACGCGCGCAACTGGACTTTCGTCGCGGCCACTGTCGACAACCAGAGCTTTCGTTTGCGCTCACCACATCCCGAGAACGCTGCCCTCATGGCAAACGCGGTACTTCCAACTGCCGCGCGACTGCCGGAACTGCTGCATGCCTGGGGCGACATCTACAATTCACGCTTACCCTCAACATCGCCGCAGCGCCTGAAGGCGATTCGTCTCGACGCTTACCAGTGGATGGGTCAGCACTACTCCGATTACGATCGCTTCATTCAATCGTGGCGCGAGGAACTCTAGCCCGGCTTGTTCCGACATCTGACACGGCCCTCGGAATGATTCGGGCCGGAGTAAGTGCTGTCTTCCTCATCTCAATTCTCGCAACCTCGTTCCCAAACCTGGGCCGACTTCCCGCCACACTCCTTCGTCCCAACGGAATCATGCAACTGCTTTCGTGGAAGTTCTATGACCTCTTGCTGACGCCGCAGGGAATGTCGCTCTTGAAATGGGCGTTGGTGATCTCACTGTCGTTCAGCACGATCGGCTATCTGACATCACTCACTACAAAATCTTCCGCCTTGCTGGTGGTTTTCTATGAAGGACTGCTGAGAAGTTTTGGACACTTCAACCATGACGAGATGCTCGCGGTTTATTGTCTGATCGTTTTGGCGTTCTCACCGTGTGGGGATGGCTTCTCGGTTGACAGTTTGCCGGGCCGCACCAGGAAAAAAGGGGAACAGGCCTATGGCTTTCCCATTCTCCTGATGCGACTCCTGGTGGCCTGGGCTTACTTCAGCTCAGCTCTGATCAAGTTGCGAGTCGCCGGTCTCGGTTACTTTAGTAAGGACAATCTGCCCGCGCTGGCGATCATGCATTCGCTCGACAACCTTCACGACACACACTTTCGTTTCGCTTTCTCACTGCCGGCCATCCGCGACTATTTGCCTTATGTAGTCGCTTTGGTTCTCATTTGGGAATTGCTTTTCCCGCTCGCCGTCTTCTGGAAGCGTGCCCGATGGTACATCCTGGGTGTGGGCGTCGCGTTCCACGTGAGCACGCTATTCATGATGAACATTTTCTTTCCTTATCAACTGGCGATGTATCTGGTCTTTGTTGATTGGCCGCGAGTAGCCGGGTGGCTTGGCGACACCCGACTGCTTCGTCGCGTCCGAGACTGGTGGCGCCACTTCCGCAACTTGCCCGAGCAGTTTAACGGGCTGCGCATCGCAGGATTGGCAAATGATGGCGTGCTGCTTTGGGATGGAGACTGTGGCTTCTGTGCCGCCGCACTGCGTTTGACCAAGCGACTTGCTCGACGGCTATTTCTGGACGTGCCTTATCAGTCTGTGGAAGCCAAACTGCCGGCCGAGATCGTTCGCACATCAAAGCGCCAGGCACACTGGGTCGACTCCAGTGGGCAGGTTACCGGCGGAAGCGCGGCATTTATTGAATTGTTACACGACTCCGGTAGACCTCTGCTGGCAGCGTTATTGGATAGTCCCCCGCTGAGACCTTTCGTGTGGCTCGGTTATCGGCTCGTGGCCACCAATCGCGGGCCGCTGGCGAAAGTGTTTCTCAAGAAAGGTGCCTGACTCTTACGTAACTCAAAACAAACCGCGACTCGTCGGTACCAAAAAAACCAATTCGATTGACCTGTCTGAGCGTGCGTGATAGCTTTGCCGTCCAATCCACAGGTATCAAGCGGCGCGACTCCGAGTCTTTTTGAAAGCTTCCTAAGACGCCTCTTCAGGAGAATCTAAAAATGCGATCCCACAGACTAACTACTCTGACAGCTTTCCTGCTCAGCTTTCTACTCTGCACTTCACAAATATTTGTTGCCACCGCCCAAAGAACAACTGCCGCCCGACGCGCCAGCCGTCCGATGTCACCACGGATTGAACAGAACAAATATTCCACGCTTAACCCACAACCGTCAGACAAGTTAGAAAGTGATGAAATCCAACAAGCCTCAGAACTTTTTGAGATTCCTCTTGACAGCCTGAAGCCGTCCAGGGGTCGCAAGCTTCGAGAATCTGTTCGGGAAATCGTTCCCAGAGTTTTAACCGGCAGCATTGGAGGTACTGAGGTCGAACCTAACGGCACATCGGCCACTGCCACTCCGTTGGGTTCAACCAACACGAGAATCACCGGAAACGTTTTTCCAAACGCCGATGTGGATTTTTACTCCTTCCCAGGTACAGCCGGCGACCGTGTGTATGCCGCTGTGATGACGTCTTTCTCCGCCAGCGCCAGCGTTGACAGCGTCCTGGATTTGATTGCACCTGACGGGACCACCATACTGGAAACAGATCTGGACGACGGTTCTTTTGGAGCGACGTCATCGGGTATTGCTGGCGCAACCCTACTCGCCACTGGAACTCACTTCATCAGAGTTCGTCATAACCTCGCCACCGCTCAGCTACGTCCTTACGAACTTTATGTACAGGTGCAAAGTGGATCGCCTGTAGCTGAAACAGAGCCCAACGACACCTTTCCAGGACAAGCTCTTCCGGGTTCTGGTTGGGTGAGTGGATCAACCAGTGCGACTACCGATCTTGACTTCTATTCGATCGCCCTGAACGCAGGCGATACTGTCTATCTTAGTCTGGACCTTGATCCCGAACGCGATACCGTCGAGTGGACTGGCCAACTCGGACTCGGCGCCTTCGGCACTCCACCCAGCATTCTGGTTGTAAATGACGCGGGCGCTGCCACACCCGATTCGGAGTCTTTTTTCATGACGGTGAATGCTGCGGGAACCTATGGAATCTTTGTCGGCGTGCCAACTGGCGGCGCAACTTTCGGAACTTATAATTTGAGCGTCAGCGTTTTGCCGCGAGTAAATGCGGGTGTCAACTGCACCACTTTCACGAGCACCAATGTGCCGGTGGCGATTCCGACGGGTCCCGCCGTAGTCAGCTCGACGCTTACGATTCCAGGCAGTGTGACGATCGAGAATATGAGGGTGGGCATCAATTTGACTCACAACTTCATGGCCGATCTCGACGTGGAACTCACCTCGCCCACTGGCAACACAATCGGTCTGTTCAGTGACGTGGGGTCGGTTACAGCGGGCGCACAGACTACCATGGACACGACCATTGATGAGGGTGCAGGCATACCAATCGGGCAATTCACGATCGTCCAGGGGGAAGCGTTCAAACCCGAGTTGAATTACCGTCTTGACTGGTTCCGAGGGCAGCCTGCAGCGGGCACGTGGACACTTACTATCAGGGATGATGCGGCCGGCGATGGCGGCACCCTGAACGCCTGGTCCATCGAGATTTGCGAACCGCCGCCGCCGCCCTCGTGCAGTGGTTCTACCTCTACGGTTTTCACCACCGACTTCGAAAGTGGAGACGCGGGTTTCACTCATTCCGGCACGCAGGACGAGTGGGAGCTGGGCAACCCTTCGGCGGTACCTGTCACGGGTTGCAACAGCGGCACAAACTGCTGGAAGACGGATCTCGACAATACGTACAACGCCAGCAGCATCCAGGACCTCGTATCGCCAAATATCAGCCTGGCGGGAATCAACGGACCAATAATCGTTACCTGGGCACAGAAGTTCCAGATTGAATCGGCGACCTTTGACCACGCTTTCGTCGACGTTCGCGAGGTCGGGAATCCCACCAATTCAAAGCGTCTGTGGGAGTGGTTGGGGGCCACTATGACAAACACGGTAGGAAACCCTGCCGTAACGGTTCAGGAGGCTGGGGGGTGGGGCACTTACCGCGGTGACATCAGCGCTTTTTCAGGTCTGAATGTGGAGCTGGTTTTCCATTTGGACAGCGACACAACGGTCCAACTGGGTGGTCTCGCGATTGACGACGTAACCGTTACGGGATGCCCTGCCGGCCCGCCGGCTACGGCAGGTCAGTTGATCATTAGCGAGTTTCGGGTACGTGGGCCGAGTGGGGCGAATGATGAGTTCATCGAGATCTACAACGCGTCGGGCGCCGACCATACTGTCTCGGCTCTTTCAGGAACCGGTTATGGCGTGGCAGCTTCAGACGGTACAACCCGATGCACCATCCCCAATGGTACGGTGATCCCGAACCGAGGTCACTATTTATGCGCTAACTCAGTGGCTTACTCGTTGAGTGGCTACGCCACAGCTAATGCGACGTACACCACCGACATTCCCGACAACGCCGGAATTGCGCTCTTTAATAACAACACCGGCGGAGGAAGCTATATCCTCGCCAATCGCCTGGACGCAGTGGGTTCAACCAGCGAAGCAAACACGCTCTACAAGGAAGGCACGGGCTATCCCGCATTGACGCCGTTCTCGATTGACTACAGCTTCTATCGCGACACCTGTGGCAAAGGTGGATCAATTACCACCTTCGGGCCGTGCCCGACTGGAGGTTTGCCTAAGGACACCAACAGCAATTCGGCGGATTTGATCTTCGTAGATACAAACGGTACCAGTGCTGGAGCCGGGCAACGGCTCGGCGCACCTGGCCCGGAGAATCTTGCAAGTCCGATTCAACGTACCGCTTCGTTTGGTGCCGTGCTTCTCGATGCAACGATTGCGGGATCTAACCCACCCAACCGGATCCGCGATTTCACCAGCGACCCGGCGAATAACTCAACCTTCGGCACGCTTTCCATTCGTCGACGGTTCGTCAACAACACCGGAGGCGCTGTCACCAGACTACGCTTCCGGATTATCGACCAGACCACATTCCCTGCGCCTTCAGGTATCGCTGACCTGCGCACACGCACGTCGGTCCTGGTCGTGGTGGCAGGCATAAACGACGCGGCTACGTGCGCGGCATCTGGAACGCCAGCTGTGCCGCCCTGCACGGTGAATGTGGAGGGCACTACGCTCGAGCAACCTCCTTCTTCCCCGAATGGATCTGCATTCAATGGATCGCTTTCGGCCGGTACAGTGACGCTCGGGACGCCCCTGGCTAATGGCGCCTCTATCAACCTTCAATTCCTGCTGGGTATTCAACAGACCGGCAGTTTCAAGTTCTTCTTTAACATCGAAGCCCTGCCGTAATGCTGACCTAAACCGCCGACGAGTCCATCGTCGGCAAAGACAACGGGAGAAGCGACTTAGGTCGCTTCTCCTTTTTGATTACCGGCCCCGACGAACTCATGTGCGAAAGGAGGGATCTAGTGTGCCAGAATTGTTAACATAGACGGGTTCGGTAACCGTTGTCAGTTAGATAAAGCAGAGGGACCAAGCATCAGTGGGCAGTGGATGTTGGAGCGCACTTGCGACGAACGAATCACGTGCGTGACACGCCGAGAGAGGGACGAAAGTGTCTGCCATTGTTACCTGGGAAGATGATTGACGCCTAATGGCATTCATGTTAGTTTTCAAGCCCCCCCATGAGAACACTCAATTAGTCATGTCTGAAAACGAACTTCAACCAAAATTGAGAGGCATATGCCCGGGCTTTGGTCTGCATAGAGCTTCATAAGGAGAAATCGAGAATGACCACTCTTTTTCGGCGCCTTGCGTTTGCGTTCTTTGTAACTTTTGTTCTTTTGACAATTCATATGATTGTCATGACACCTGTGGCCGAGGCTCAAACGGCAACAGCGGGTCAAATCATCATTAGTGAGTTTCGAGTGCGTGGCCCAAGCGGGGCCAATGATGAATTCATTGAAATCTACAACGCGTCGGGGGCCGATCACACCGTTACCGCCGCTTCCGGCACGGGTTATGGCGTGGCAGCCTCTGACGGCACAACGAGGTGCTCAATTCCGAACGGTACGGTCATACCGAATCGGGGTCACTATCTGTGCACCAACTCAGTGGCCTACTCCTTGGCTGGCTACGCCACAGGTGACGCTACGTACACCACCGACATTCCCGACAACGCCGGCATCGCGATCTTCAACAACAATACTGGCGGCGGTAGCTACATTTTGGCCAACCGCCTCGATGCCGTAGGCTCAACCAGCGAAGCGAACACGCTCTACAAGGAGGGCGCGGGCTATCCGGCACTGACGCCTTTCTCAATTGACTACAGCTTTTATCGCGACAACTGCGGAAAGGGTGGAAGCATTACGACCTTCGGCCCATGTCCTTCAGGCGGCCTGCCGGTTGATACAGACAACAATGCAGCCAACTTCGTTTTCGTAGACACGAACGGCACCAGCGCCGGAGCTGGTCAGAGACTCGGAGCCCCGGGCCCGGAGAATCTCGCAAGTCCAATCAATCGAAATGCAGTCGTTACAGCGAACCTGCTCGATGCAACGGTTGCAGGATCTAACCCGCCCAACCGGGTGCGCGATTTCACCAGCGACCCGCCGAACAACTCGACCTTCGGGACGCTTGCCATTCGTCGTCGGTTTGTGAACAACACCGGAGGGGCTGTCACCAGACTACGATTTCGCGTTATCGACCAGACCACCTTTCCCGCGCCTTCAGGTTTCGCTGACCTGCGCACCCGCACGTCGGTCCTGGTCGTGGTGGCAGGCATAAATGACGCGGCTACGTGCGCGGCAACCGGAACGCCAGCTGTGCCGCCCTGCACGGTGAATGTGCAGGGCACTACGCTCGAGCAACCTCCTTCTTCCCCGAATGGAAGTGCCTTCAATGGATCGATGTCTGCAGGCACAGTGACGCTCGGAACGCCACTGGCTAACGGCGCCTCTATCAACCTTCAATTCCTGCTGGGTATTCAACAGACCGGCAGTTTCAAGTTCTTCTTGAACGTTGAAGCGCTGCCGTAGGACTGATGAACTAAAACCGCCTGAAGAGCTGCTCTTCCGGGCAAACAGAAGGGAGAAGCGAATGGTCGCTTCTCCCTTTCTCTTTATGGAGAGAAGCCTCGCGTTGGAGTGCTTCGTTGGCCCTCAGGCTACGGATCAACTTTTTGACTCGTTGGTCAGTTTACGGGCCTGAACATAGATCGTGTGGCAGCAAGGTAGGTGTAGTTCGGTGCGTAGTGTCGTATTTTCGAGCCTTACAGATCACGATCCACGAAATCACACGAACCAACACGAAGGACTTAGTGACATTTCGTGTGATTTGGTGGATCGTTTTTCCCGAGTCTGGCAATGAGCCACGAAACTAGACCGAAAACATGACATTACCGTTCGGTGAAATATATTGACTGGCTGGTTTTGTCTGTGCTAGTAAGTTAGATCTCCTCACTCAATACAATTACTGAAAATTCTGGAAGGAGAGTTCTAAATGAGACTGTTCCGCCTTGGCTTGGTGACATCAACTGCTCTTCTGTTTCTAATCGTTCTATCTTCAGCGCAAACCGTTTCGGCCCAACTGATTATTAGCGAGTTTCGCGTGCGAGGTCCCAATGGAGCAAATGACGAGTTCATTGAGCTCTATAACAACTCAGGTGCTGATCACACGGTCGCCGGAGGTGGCACGGGGTACGCGATTGCAGCGTCAAATGGTGTGGCGCGATGCGTAATTCTAAACGGCACTGTCATTCCAAACCGCGGTAACTTTCTGTGTGTGAATTCAGTCGGATATTCATTGGCTTCCTATCCGGCGGGAAATGGCACAACCGCCACCGGCGACGCTACATACACCACTGACATTCCAGACAATGCCGGCATCGCGATTTTTAACACGTCAGTGCCAGGAGACTTCACGTTGGCCAATCGGCTCGACGCCGTAGGGTCTACCAGTGAAGCCAACACACTCTACAAGGAGGGAACGGGTTATCCTGCGCTGACTCCATTCTCAATTGACTATGCCTTTTACCGGGACACCTGCGGCAAGTCGGGAAGCATTACGACATTTGGGCCGTGTACAATCAGCACCCCGAAAGACACGAACAACAACGCCGCGGATTTCATTTTTGTAGACACGAATGGCACGAGTGCCGGCGCCGGGCAAAGGCTGGGAGCGCCTGGCCCGGAGAATCTGTCCAGTCCGATTCAGCGCAATGCCAGCTTCGGCGCTAACTTGCTTGATCCTTGCGTAGCCGGCGCGTCACCACCGAACCGCATCCGCGACTTCACGTCAGACCCGGCGAATAATTCAACATTCGGCACGCTTGATATTCGCCGCACATTTACTAACAACACCGGCGGCAATGTGACTCGGTTGCGTTTCAGAGTAATCGACATCACGACCTTCCCGGCGCCGAGTGGAATCGCCGATCTGAGGCCGCGCACTTCTACGGCGGTAGTTGTTACGGTTGACCGGGCTCCGTGCGGAAGCGGTACCTCGAATATCACGGTGCAGGGCACGACGTTGGAACAGCCACCATCGCAACCGAATGGCGGAGGCTTCAACTCGAGTCTCTCAGCTGGAACAATCACACTTGCGACACCGCTCGCAAACGGCGCTTCAATTGACCTACGTTACCTGCTGGGTATTCAGCAGACCGGAAGTTTCAAATTCTTCCTGAACGTTGAAGCGCTGCCTTAGAGCTCGATTGTCAGTGATCGCGGTCCGAGAGTCGCAAATACAGGGAGAGACCGAAGAGGTCTCTCCCTTCTTTTTTTGTTGAAAGCTCTTCTGAAAACTCTTTTATTGCCCTTTTCTAGATCGCGTGCTAGCTTGCACGCGATTCGTCGTTCCTTTTGCCCGGGTTCCAATCACTTCAGCAGTATCAATCGATAGACGTTGGATGTACGCCTAACGCTAAAAGTGTTTGTTGACAACTTCCAATCTCATTAAGGAGGGTGAAGCATGAAGACCATGTCCAGGATTGTTTGTGCGGTCTTGGCTACGTTGCTTATTTGCCTGGAGGTTGTTCCGGCGCAGAAGAACCGCTCGCTTCGGAAGGTCGGCCGGAACAAAAGCCGCATAATCCGCTCCGCGCCTCCTCAACCAGAGACCGCGGCTTTCGGACGACCGTCCAGGCGACCGCCCAAACCAAAACCGAGCTTCGCATCGCAACTGGTTTCCAACCCGACCCCGATTGCTATCCCCTCCACTGGAACTGCCTCTCCATATCCTTCGAGTGTCTCCATTGCCGGCCTGGCGGGCAGCGTCACCGATCTGAACGTAACCATACATAACTTCAGCCATACGTTTCCAAACGATGTTGGAATCGTTTTGGTTGGACCAACTGGCACGTCTCTACTGCTTCAGGATGGCGCGGGTGACGATCCGGATATGGTAAACGTGACCTATACGTTCACCGATTTCGGACTCTCGCAGTTACCCGATTCGGTTGCGTGGGGACCCGGCGGATACAAACCAACCAACTACATCACGCCCCCCGATTCTTTCCCGCCCCCAGGTCCCGACACGTTTTATAACAACCCCGGTCCTGCCGATGAAGGTGCAGCAACGTTGTTCTCGGTCTTTGGAGGCACGAACCCAAACGGCAACTGGCATTTGTATGTGGTCGATTTCTCCGAGGGCGACGCGGGTGAAATCGCCGGGGGTTGGACGCTTGAAGTCTTCACGGACGCGGCGCCGGCCGCGGTGGGCGATTTGCTCATTAGCGAGTTTCGGTTGACCGGCCCGGCCGGGACCAGTAATGAATTCATCGAACTCTACAACAACACCGACTCGGGTCTCACCGTCGGCGCCACAGATGGATCGAGCGGATATGCAGTGGCTACAGCGTCAAACAGCACACTAAACGATGGTAGTCCAACCATAAGGTTTGTCATTCCCAATGGCACAGTCATTCCGCCGCGAGGGCACTTCCTGGCAGTCAATTCGACCATAAGCGGCACCGCACCGGTTCCCAGAGGAGCTGGGGTGAGTGCAGACATCACTTACTTCGGCGACATTCCTGAGAACGACGGTATAGCGATCTTCAACACGTCGAATCCGGCAGTGTTTTCACTGCCGACTCGGCTTGATGCAGTTGGTTCAGCTTCAATGGTGAATACACTTTACAAAGAGGGCACAGGGTACGCGCCGATCGGCGCAGGGTCGATTGACTACAGCTTTTATCGTGATGAATGTGGCAAGGGTGGATCGATTCCAACGTTCGGGCCGTGTCCTTCGGCCGGTGCAGTGGTAGATACTGATAACAATGCTTCCGACTTTATCTTTGTGGATACTAACGGCACCAGCGCCGGCGCGGGTCAGCGTCTGGGAGCACCCGGGGCCCAGGGTCTCGCGAGCCCGATACAGCGCAACCTTTTGATCACCCCGAGTCTTGTTGATCCCTGCCTGTCAGGCTCCGCTGCACCAAACCGCGTGCGTGACTTCACGTCTGACCCGGCTAACAATTCAACCTTCGGCACACTCGACATAAGGCGGACCTTTCTCAACAACACCGGCAGCGATATGACACAGCTGCGTTTTCGCGTAATTGATATCACTACCTTCCCGGCGCCGGCGGGCATCGCTGACTTGCGACCCAGAACTTCCAGCGACACGTCGGCGAATGTCAGCCTTGAGGGGTGCGCTTCAGGTACTACCACCATCACCGTAAACGGAACTATTCTGGATCAGCCGCCGTCACAACCAAACGGCGGAGGTTTCAACAGCACGCTTTCCGCAGGTACTATCACCCTGGGGACACCCCTTCCGGATGGAGCCACGATTAGCGTGCGTTTCCTTCTGGGAATTCAACAGACTGGGAGCTTTAAGTTCTTCATCAACATTGAAGCGCTGCCATGACCAAGAAGGCGCGCGCACTAACACAAACGCGACCGGATTGCCGCAGACGGGAGAGATGCGAGGACATCTCTCCTTGCTTTTTGTGACTGGATGCCTATTGTTTGTCTCATGGATAACAACCTTCGGAACGGGATGCGAGTGAAAAGTCGAGCGAACTTGTTCTTGGGGGTCTTAGTGATACTTGCTGTCGGAGAGATTGCTGTCGCTAAAATTGCCAATCAAACGAGAGTTGAACAAACGAGGAGCGAATCGCTTGCAATCGATCGATCACGGCAGCTGATTCGAGCGCTGCCGCAAGAAAACGTGATGAGAACCACTGATGCAAGCCCAAACTGGACTGATAGTCAGAAGAAGTTGATCGACGGATCCAAAAAGGCCATATTGCAAACCGGCATGTCGCAAGCTTATTTCGATAAGCATTTCAAGCTGGTCGACGTGATTGATCGTCCCAGCGATCGTCGCGTGATTTGGAAGTTCTCCATAAACGAGTACGAGGCAACAGTGATTGACTCGATCGGATTTTATACAGAGGGCACTGAACGGAAAGATACCCATAGCGTGGGGAACACGCTGGTGTCGACTACCGACATCCGAAGAACGATTCCGCGAAAAAGAGCGCTCAGAATCATGCGCTCGTGCCTGGGAAAATTTGCCAATACTGAGGTGGAGTACAGCTCCGTCGGCTTCGCAAAGGCCACACTGGTCATGAGGGCGTACAGCGCGCCTAAGTCCGAACGAGTAGGAAACACTGAAACTCGCAATCGGAAAGAAAAAGAAGCGCGCGAGCGTGCCACGAAAGAGCCTGATCACGATGTGATCGAAGAAGATGAAGATGGTGATCGCCCACCTGTTCGGATTGGCACCGTAGATCTGGTAACGGGACGGTGCACGAAAGGAATCGGGCGAGCTGGTCCGCTGCGACCGCGGTAAGGACGGTCCTTGTATCACACGCAATTGAAGCAGTGTTTTGGACAGTGGTGTTCAACCAGTTTCGGGTTTTCTATTGCTACGTCTGTCCAGCATGTACTATCATCTCTCGTGTTTAAGTTCCTGGCATTCGCCAATCCGATTTCTAGCTGAATTCATAGCTGATGTCGAGCGTGGAGCATCCCCAGCCTCTTACCGTCAAGACCCTTGACCAGGCTAGTAGAAGACCTGGAGCCTAAGCGATTTGCGAACCGACGTCGCAATTGAAATTTTGCCAAGTCTCGCCTCGTATTTCTCTAGACCGACCGAACATTTGTAGAGAGGACTCCCATGAACAGACGTAGCTCGCGAAAATGGTTTGCGCAAACAGCATTGACTCTAAAGCTGCACTTGGGCAAAACGCCGCATGTGGTGGGAAGGGTCACCTTGTGTGTGGCGGTACTGACTCAAAGCGTGCTGCTCGGTGCTGTGCATCCGGTTGCCGCCCAAACGCGGACCGCACGCTTTGCAGCTCAAAGCACCAAGACCCAGGATGCGACCAACGGCGGCGGGGTGCAATCGGAGCGTGTCACCGCTGATGCTGTGTCTGTAATCAATTTCAAGAGTCTTTCGGAGGCCGAAAAACGAAAAGCGGCCAAGAGACGTGGAGTCCCTCCCGAAATCTTCCAGGCAATGCCGGCGCCAATGACGATTCAGGAAGTAGACGCGCCACCCAGTGGCGACGCGCCTCCAGTGCCCAAGCCGCCTGCCACCAGCGACGAGGGAGGCCCTTTGGTGCCTTCGCCGGCGCCGTCACAGAGCTTCCTGGCTCACCCGGACGGGCCGAAGATCGGGAGCGCCGTTTTTACTATCCCCCCGGACACCACCGGTGCCGTCGGCCGGGATAAGATCATGACGACGCTCAACAATAACTGGGTCGTACAAAACAAAACGACCGGCGCACAACTGAGCGGAGTTTCAATGGATACGTTCTGGGCAGGGACCACCGCAACCGGTGCCTTCGACCCGCGAGTTCAGTATGACCCGTACAATGACCGTTGGATCGTTTCCGGCGTGTCGAACGCGCAATCCGCCGGCTCGTCTATACTGATCGGTGTATCCAACACCTCTGACCCAGAGGGCACGTTTACACTTTTCCGCTTCCAGGCCGACGACTTCACCGGTGGGGGCAACGTCGTGGATGATGAGTGGGCCGACTTCCCAATGATTGGCTTCAACAAGAACTGGGTGGCTGTTGGCGTCAACATGTTCACGAACTCGACAAATGCTTTTACGAACGGGCGCATGCTCGTGATCGATTACCCGATGCTCCGTGGAGGAACGTTCAGCGCCACCTATTTCTTCGGCGTCACTGCCGCCAACGGCGGGTTCTGCATGCATCCGGCGACGACTTTTTCGGCCACCGAGAACACGCTTTACGCGCCGGCCCACCAAAGCAGTGCTGGTGCAACCTATCGCTTGCAGACGATTACTGGCACACCTGCCGCCCCTGTTTTTACGATCGGCGCCCTACAAACCCGTCCGGGCGGGGGTTGGACTCAACCTGGCGGCGACATCCTGCCACAGACTTGCATAGGGGTCCCTGGCGTCACGTGCCCGGTTACTATCCGTCAGGTAGACGTAGGGGACGCCTTCATTCGTCACAATGTGGTCTTCCGCAACGGGTTCATCTGGTACGCTCAGACAGTTGCGCTACCAGCAGGCGGGATCACCATCAACTCACGCATGGCAGCGCAATGGACCAAGCTCAACACCGCCGGCGTTTTAGCAGACGGCGGGCGCGTCGAGGATCCAACGGCGACCCTCATCAACGGCGGCGAACATTATGCCTACCCATCGATCTCGGTCAACAAGAACGACGATGTGCTCCTGGGCTTCTCAAACTTCGAGTCGGATGATCTGGTAGACGCCGGCTATACCTTCCGTCTCGGCACCGACGCGGCGGGGACGATGCGTGACCCCCTCATCTTCAAGGAGGGTGAGGACTACTACTCGAAGGCATTTTCGGGACCAAGTAACAGGTGGGGTGATTACAGCCACACTGTCATTGATCCGGTCAACGACCGCGACCTGTGGACGATACAGGAGTATGCGCAACCACGAACGGTCCAAGACAACCAAACGACAACCAACAACAGCCGTTGGAGCTCATGGTGGGCGAAAGTATCTGCGCCGGCTGGCCCTGGCGACCTGATCATCAGCGAGTTTAGGCTGCGTGGGCCATTGCCCGGTGCAGCTAACGACGAATTCATTGAGATTCATAACGCCTCAGGCGCGCCGCTGACAGTGACGACTTTGGACGGCTCTGCCGGCTATTCGGTGGTGGCCTCCGATGGCGTGGTGCGGTTTACCATTCCGAACGGCACGGTCATCCCGGCCAAAGGACATTATCTGGGTGTTAACTCGGTCGGCTATTCCTTAGGCCTGTACCCGGCGGGCAATGGTACGACCGCTACCGGTGATGCAACCTACACGACTGAAATCCAGGACAACGCCGGTATCGCGCTTTTCAACACGTCCACTCCGGCAAACTTCACGCTGGCCAATCGGCTCGACGCCGTCGGCTCAGTTGCGGAGGCCAACACACTCTTCAAAGAGGGAACTGGCTACCCGACTCTGACTCCGTTCAATATTGACTACTCATTTGTGCGCACACTTTGCCCGAACAACACACCGGTCTTCGGCACCGCGCTCGGGTGCGGCCCATCCACCAGCGGACTCCCGAAGGACTCGAACGCCAATCAGAACGACTTCATCTTCGTCGACACAAACGGCACCAGCGCGGGCGCCGGGCAGCGTTTAGGCGCCCCCGGACCGGAGAACCTCTCCTCGCCCACCGAGCGCAATTCCGTGTTTGGGTTCCTCTTACTTGACGCGACCGTGGGAGGCGCCGTACCGCCCAACCGCGTCCGCGATTTCACGAGCGACCCGGCGAACAATTCGACTTTCGGCACGATCGAACTCCGCCGGAGGATCGTAAACAACACGGGGGCTCCGGTGACAAGGTTGCGTTTCCGGATAAATGACATAACAACCTTCCCGGCGCCTGCCACCTTCGCCGATCTGCGAACGCGCACTTCGTCCCTGGTAGTGGTTACCGGCGTCAATGACACGGGAACCTGCTCACCAGCGCCGGCACCGTGCATTGTGAACGTTCAGGGGACAACGCTTGAACAGCCGCCGTCACAGGCAAACGGGGGCGCGTTCAACTCGTCTTACTCCGCGGGCACAATCACGCTGGCTACGCCGCTCGCTCCGGGAGCGTCAGTGAACGTGAGGTTCCTGTTCGGCATTCAGCAGACTGGAAGCTTCCGGGTCTTCGTGAATGTAGAGGCGCTGCCCTAAGCGGCAATAACCGTCGCTCGCCGAAAACATGAGCGAGCTGACCAGACAAGAAGGGCCAGGCGATTGAGCAACGGTCGCCTGGCCCTCTTTCTTGTCCGACACACTTTAGGAAACTCTGATCAAGTGTCTACAGGATGACCCTTGCGCAATGAGGTCAGTACCACCTCGCGGTAGCGGGTGGGTCGCTTCGTCAGAAATCTGGCCTCGATTGCGTAAAGAACCCACCCGCTACCGCG
>Ga0187892_10001105_pt1 | contig 64995 bp, 56 predicted proteins | sample MA1701073metaG_FD_139345 | JGI IMG/M metagenome (GOLD analysis project Ga0187892, IMG submission 139345) | Bio-ooze microbial communities from a basaltic lava cave in the Kipuka Kanohina Cave System on the Island of Hawaii, USA - MA170107-3 metaG ... | reverse complement strand
TTGAAAACGATCCCCGGGAGATCGTGATCGACGGCGTCGTCGACGAGCATCCGTTCCACCTTTTCCTCCGCGGCCCCCCGGTCTTTATTAATTGATGATATATCGTAAGCCGTCACCTCTTTCGCCCTCCCGCCTTCGACGGAAACCCTCGCGGCGTAGCACCTGTCGAAGAACCTGACCCCGTTCTTCCGCGCCTGGGCCCTGTAGAATTCCCTGAGCGAGTAATGGTCTATGAGCCCCGCTTTTCTCGAGACCGAGAGCCCTTCTATCCCTTCTATGCTGTCGACGAGGGGGAGTATCGAAGGCACCTCTTCAGCGGGGTACAACTCCACGGGGAGCCCGTATTCTACGTAAAGCGGATGGTTTTCGTTTATCTCCCGCCACGACTTGGCGCCGTGCATCCAGAAGTAGCCGAGCTCCCGGAACTGTATTATTTCCGCGATCGATTCGTAGAAGTCGATCGAGTATTTGCAGAGCTCTATGTTCGCCCGGTTCCGCCAGGTGGCCCTTACGCCCCCCGCGTTTTTGAGCGTGGAGGAATGCTCCCCTTCCATGTCTATGTCGATCACGCCGACAGCGGCTTTCACGCCCCTTTCGCCGAGCTTTTTTGAAAGCGCCCAGGCCCCCGCCGAGCCGAGTATGCCCGCGCCTATGAAGAGGAAGTCGAAATTGTGATCGCTCATAGAAATATTCTATCACAGGGCCGTTACCCCGGCGTCCCAGGGATACACCTAGGGTTTATACCGGAGAATTTGTGGCGGAATTTATGTTATCATTTTTACGTGATGGGTGATCAAACGCTTGGGTGGCTTTTCGTCGATATGAACTCGTATTTCGCCTCGGTCGAGCAGCAGCAGAGGCCCGGCCTCAGGGGAAAGCCGACTGTCGTCGTACCTGTTATGGCCGACAGCACGTGCTGTATAGCCGCGAGCTACGAGGCAAAGGGATACGGGATTAAGACCGGCACGAAAGTAGCGGAGGCGCGCAGGCTTTGCCCGGACCTTGAAATCGTGGAATCGAGACCCGAATTATACATCGAAACCCACCATAAGATAGTTTCAGCGGTCAATTCGGTACTCCCCGTGGATAAGGTACTTTCAATCGACGAGATGGCGTGCCGGTTAACCGGGAGGCAGACGGAATACGGCAACGCCGTCTCCATAGGCCGCCGCGTGAAGGAGGCGATTAAAGCGGAGGTCGGGGAGCACGTGAAATGCTCCCTTGGTCTCGCCCCTAACCGCTTTTTAGCCAAGGTGGCGACCGATATGGAGAAGCCCGACGGGTTTACGGTTATAACGAAGGAAGACCTTCCGCATAAATTATATTCCCTCTCGCTTACAGACCTGCCGGGCATAGGAAGGAGGATGCATAAGCGTCTTAAGCTCCATGGCGTGGGCACGGTAGAGGAGCTGTGCGGATTGTCCGAGAATAAGATCGCAGCCGTCTGGCAGAGCGTCGTGGGGAAGCGTTACAGGCTTTTGCTCATGGGAGAAGAGGTTACGGAGCCTGAAACAGGGCGGAAGACCGTAAGTCATTCACACGTGCTTGCGCCCCGGCTCAGGACAGACAGGGGGACGCGGGCCGTCTTCGTAAGGCTTATAGACAAGGCCGCTTTCAGACTGAGGAGGCTCGGGTATCTGGCGGGGAAGATGGTAGTCAGGATAGACTATCTCGGCGGGGAAACGAGCTGGAAAGCGAGAGCGGACGTACTCGTGAGGAACGACACCCAAACGATGATCGAGGCATTTTCCTCTATCTGGGAAAAGAGACCGGGGGGACGGAAACCGCTCCGTGCGTCCGTCATTTTTACAGACCTGGTCCCGGCGAGAGAGACAAGTTTTTCCCTTCTTTCCGGGGAGAGGAAGCGGGACAGGGTCGCAAACGCCCTCGATAAGATAAACGAGCGGTGGGGGGCGAGCAGCATCTATTACGGGGCGATGCACGGGGCTTCCGAGTCTGCGCCCCTCAGGATAGCGTTCACGTCTATTCCGGATATAGTCGCCGAAGGGAATAAAGTGAAGCGGAGCTTAAGCGGCTCCGGCAAGGATTGAGCGCATTACTGAATTCTATACCCTGATATTCTACAAATCAGCCCTGCGGCCGCGGCCCTTCTTCCCGAGCTTCTTTACGGCCTTCCTGCTCTCGTCGGCTACCTTGCCTATGGGGAAGAAGAAGAGGTACTGCCCCGTGTCCTTAAGCACGTCGAACGCCCTCGACGACACCCTGTCGAAAAACTGCACGGTCTTTCCGTCCGTTATGAGCACCCAGTTCTGGGGCTGACTCAGGACTTCGGGCATCTTTTCCTTGAGGAATGTAAGGACTTCCCTGAACCGGCTTACGGGTATGCCGTTTTTCTGGAGCGATACGAGCCACCTGAGCACTATGAAGTCCTCGGTCGAGTAGAGCTTGGGCACCCCCCTCCCCTTCGAGCTCCTCAGGCTCGGCACTATGAGCCCCGTGTGCTCGTAGTAATAAAGGTGGTCGAAATCGAGCTTCACGCCCTCGAGCGCCTCTATGAGCTGTATCACGTCTTTACTCTTGAGCCCGGCCTGCAGCCTTCCCTGAGTTTCGGGTTTTTCCCTGGCAGCATTTTCCTCTCTCTTTTTCACCTTATGTTTTCCGAGAAAACATCCGAGCCGGGTATTCTGACTTCAAAATATCACAAACGTCCCGCTAACGCAAACCCGCTTGACACCCACCTGCGGCACCACTATGTTTCTAAAGAAAATTCTTCGGAGACGGGCTATGACGAATGGTCAGAGACTCAGGGAAATACTATCCGCGCCGGGGATCCTGGTCCTGCCGGGCGTCCACGACTGCATAAGCGCGAAGCTCGCTGAGCGGGCCGGGTTCAGTGTCGCGTTCACGAGCGGGTTCGGCATCTCGGGCGCTACGCTCGGTATGCCGGATTACGGTTTTCTCACGGCTACGGAGATGATAACGAGCGTGGGCCGTATCTCGGCCTCAGTAAGCATCCCCGTAGTCGCCGATATAGACACCGGGTACGGGAACGCTTTAAACGTAATGAGGACCGTTATGGACGTGGTTGCCGCGGGCGCAGCCGGGATAATCCTCGAGGACCAGGTGTGGCCCAAGAAATGCGGACACTTTGAAGGGAAGAGGGTTATACCGATGGAAGAGCACGCGGAGAAGATACGCGCGGCTGTCGAGGCGCGGGGCGGGAGCGGTCTCGTGATTGTCGGGCGCACGGACTCACGGGCGCCTAACGGCCTCGGGGACGCGATAAAGAGGGGCAGAGCGTATTACGAGGCGGGGGCCGACGTGGTATTCATAGAAGCCCCGGAGTCAGTGGAGGAGCTTGAGGAGATCGCAGCCGCTTTTCCCGGAGTGCCTCTATTCGCCAATATGGTCGAGGGCGGGAAGACCCCCATTCTCACCGCCCGTGAGCTCGGAGAGCTCGGGTTCAAGATAGCAGTGTTCCCTCTGGCTGCCCTCTTCTCCGCGACTCGGGCGATCGAGTCCTGCTTCACGTATCTCAGGAAGCACGGGACTACGGCCGGGTACGGGGACATGCTCTCGTTTAAAGAATTCGGGGAGTTAATCGACGTTTCCGGGTGGAGGGAGCTTGAAAAGAAGTTCGGAGTTCCAAAGGACTAATCGCCTATAAGCGACTGCATATCGAGCGGCTGCCCGTTGAGCGTTATCTGTCCCATCTCATAGCTCGCGCTGAGCTCGTAATTTTCAGCGGTCTCGGTGATAACGCCCTGATCCATGAGACCCTTGATCTCGTCGCCCATTTCTTCTTTCGCCATCCCGGCGATCTCCTCGCCGGGAGGTATCTCGTCGTTGGCTTTTCTGAAATCTTCCGTTATCTCTTCCCGCTTGTAGTCGGTGATGACGGTTTCGAGGAGCGGCTTTGTCACGGACAGCTTCGCCTGCGCCTTGATCGCCGTAACCAAGAAGAGAGGGTTCGACGCAAGCTCCGGGTTATCCAGATTAGACCCGTCGACCGAGATCTTCAGGTGGCCGTCGAGGCTCCCTTCTGATGTATTTATGGTTAATTTAGTGAGCTCGATCTCAGGGGACTTCTTTACCAGGCCGGGAACTATCTTCATCAGCTCCGCCATGAACACCGCCCTCTCCTCCTCCGTTTGGGAAGTATTCTGGTTCTTTTTGAGCAGCTCCTGGATCTGTATCCATGAAGCCATATCTATATTCCTTATCGCGAGCTCGTATCCGCCCGGGCCGTATTTGCTGCCCCCCGCGTCGAGCTCCTTGAACCCGAGACTGTGGGTGCTGTCGAGGACGCCTTCGGACTCGGTCGAAGTGCCGGTCAGTCCGATGCCGGTTATAGAGAAATTATCGTACTCGCCGCTGTTTTCATCCTTCGATTTGACTGCGATTTCCCCGACCGTAAATTTGATGTCCCCGACCGGGTATTCATTCCCGGGCCCGACGTATTTAATTTTCGACTCCGCTTCGAGGCCGGCAATTGATATGTCGCTGTCCTTTCCGGCAATATGCAGGCCGGGCGATTTTAACCCGGTATCCACGTCATTAAATTCGGGGCTGAATTTTACGTCCCCGGTCAGCCCTTTCCACTGGAGCTTCTCCCCCTGCCCCCCCTCTTCCGTTTCTATGCCGGGCATGGTGATGTCCGTTATGCCCCCGCCGTCGAGAAAGAGCCTGGTCAGCAGGCTCGCAGGAGGTATCTTCTTTATGATCTCTGCGTATTCCGATTCCCCGGCTGGTACCGGGACCAATTTCGAATCTATAACGGCCATGACCGGCGTGAGACCCGCACGCCCGCTCAGCACCGCCTGGAGCGGGAACGGTCCGTGGTAGATCGTATCGCTTTCTTCGAGCTTGATCAGCTCGGCATCGCCGTTCTTGATAACGAAAGTGGTTTTAGCTTTAGAATTAAGCCAGCCCTTCTCGTAACTTTTCTCTACGACAGATACGCTGCCCGTTTCCGAATATTTATTTAGGATATCGTTATAGGTCTTCTCCGCCTGGATGCCGAACCAGTAAGGCAGTCCGAATATTGCGAGAACGATAATCAGAACTATTGCGAGTATGACGCGGCGCATTCTTGTCTCCAGACAGCCCGAAATGTCCTATAATTATATTTCTTTTGACATCAAAAAATCAACTCTAATAAATAATATCCGATTCCGCTCTCATATTCCGGTCCGGGACCTTGTTTGCCGTACCCCGGCCCCCATCTGAATCAGGCGGGGCGCGGTCAGTTGACGTTATTTTTCAGGTCCGCGAGAAAGGCGTTCAATATTTCACCGAGTGCCGTATTCCAGCCCTGCATGAGGGCCCCAGGCGCAGTCGACTGGATCGGTATTTCCGAGCTGTAGTTCTTTCCTAACACGACCTTCGTGTTGTCGTCGTAGCTGCTGTCGGGGGCGTACTTCAGGAGCACGAACTGGATCTCCATCACGGCTTTGGGCGATGATCTGAAATCCCCGTACAGGCGGACGACGTTGGCCTCCATGAAGTAATCGGCGTCCGCCTGCGTGACCGAACCGAAAACGTCTTCGAAGAGGTGGGCGTCGTTGAGCCACCGACCGGCAACCTCGGTAAGCATTGCGCCGGGGGGCCTGAAGAACTGGTTGTAGAAATCGGATTCGTAGCTCAGCTCCCCTGTCCTGTATATGAATTCCTTGCCTTCGCTGCCCGGGGAAACGTTAAACCGGGAGATCTCGACGAACGCTCCCTTTACGGTCGGATACTTCACAGTTACGGGTGGCACCTCGAACATGTAATAATTCCTCTCGGGATAGCTTTTACTCAGCCCCGTGCATCCGGCGGTGAAAACGATGAAGAAAACAATCAGGCATAGGTTGATATGGCGTGCGTATCTCATTCGGCTTTATCCTCCCCTTCTATGTGCGGCGGCGGGTTTCCGAAAAGGACCCACGAGGGGTATTTTTTCAGCAAGTCCAGCAGCTCTCTCGCGTCTTCGGTGATCCGCTCAATATTTTCCATAGTGAGCTTAAGGCTGTGCTCCCTGCTCGAGAGGAGGCGGTCCGTCCGGTTGAGCGTGGTCCTCAGGTCGGAAGTAATTGCGGTGACGTTGGCGAGCGTTTCTTTTGCATCGTCGCTCTTCAGTATTTTGTCGAGCTCGGTAACCGTGCTGTTCAGGCTGATAATGAGCACCTTCAGGTCCTTGCTCAGCTCTCCGACCTTTGCCTCCTCTACCGCCCTGTTCAACGAAACGACCAGATTTTCTATTTCATCGGAAATCTGTTTGAAGTCTATTTTTTTGATGCTGTCCGAGAGTTCTTCGATCGTTTCCGTGATTTGAGTGATAGTCCCGGGCGCGGAAGGGATGTACATGAACTCGGGCTTCCATTCGTGCTCGAGAGGGGGGTAACGCTCGGGGTCGAGATACACGGCGTTCAGGAACGCGATCCCGGTAATGCCCTGGGACGCGAGCTGGAGCCTGAGTCCCTGGCTTATCATATCCTTAAAACCCTCCACCCTCTCCTTATCCGTGTCATAGAGCCGTCCCTTGCCCTTACCCGCTATCTTGTTGCCGTATATTTCCGCCCTTACCAGGACGTACTGCCTGTTTGTCTTGTACTCGTTGAAGACGAACCCGATGTAGCTCACGTTCCCTATCTGCACGCCCTGGAATTCTAGAGACGACCCGACTGATAGTCCCTGGACCGACTGGTCGAAATAAGTCTCTACAGTGACCTTTTCCTCGAAGAATTTTCCGCCTCCGAAAAATATTATCGCCCCCGCGAGAATCACGAGAGCCAGCACGACGAACAATCCTATTTTGAAGTAATTGGGTTTCTGGCTCATATTCTATTTCCCCTCACCTCTGATTTTGCGCGCCGAGCTGCTCATCGGTCTGCCTCCTGAAAAACTTTTGGACTACAGGGATCGTCGAATTATCCCTCAAATACTCGGGGTCTCCCGATGCGATTATATTCTTGGTGCTCTTGTCGAGCATGATGACCCTGTCGGCGATGGTGTAAATGCTGTTGAGCTCATGCGTAACGACGACGAACGTTACGCCGAGGCTCCTCGAGAGCTGTATTATGAGCTGGTCGAGCTCCGCTGAAGTTATAGGGTCGAGTCCCGCCGATGGCTCGTCCAGGAACAGCACCTCCGGATCGAGCGCCATGGCCCTCGCGAGGGCCGCCCTCTTTATCATGCCCCCGCTCAGCTCCGACGGCATTTTTTCCTCGGAGCCGTCCAGTCCGACGAGCTCGAGCTTCATCCTGCCGATCAGGTGCCTCACGTCCCTGCTCAAGTCCGTGTATTCCTCGAGGGGCAGCATCACGTTCTCGAGCACCGTCATGGAGCCGAACAACGCGCCCAGCTGGTATGCGACACCTATCTTCTTTAAAAGATCGATCCTGTCCCGGCCCTCTGCCTTCGTGATGTCTTCTCCGTTTATTATTATATTCCCGCGGGCGGGTTTGTAGAGGCCTATCATGTGTTTCAGGAGCGTGCTCTTTCCGCATCCCGAGCCCCCCAGTATCACGAATATCTCGCCCTTCAAAACTTCGAACGAAATATCGTCGATGATTACGACGTCCCCGTATTTCGCCGTAAAATCCTTGACCTCTATTATCACGTCTTTTCCTATTATTACGTCTTTTCCGCCGCTCATGTCAGATCCCGAGGATGTAATATATTACTCCGAATATTCCGTCGACGACGATCATAAGTATAATCCCCGTCACTACCGCCGTTGTCGCCGCGTCGCCCACCGCGGAAGGCCCTCTCGACGCTCTCATCCCCGAAAGGCAGCCGACGCCGGCAATGAGCACGGCGAAAAAGAGGGTCTTGAACAATCCCGCGAGCAGCATCGTATACGTCCCCGAAGCCGTTATCTGGTTTATGTATGTCTGGAAGGTGAACCCCATCGAAATTATTACGACGAGACCCCCGAGGAGGCCGAAGAGGTTGCCGAAGACCGTGAGCAGGGGGAGCATGAAAAGCGCTGCAAGCACCTTGGGGACCACGAGGAAATTGACAGGGTCGAGACCCATGGTGTCGAGAGCGTCGAGCTCCTCGTTCACCTTCATCGTGCCGAGCTCGGCGGCGAATGCGGAGCCGCTCCTGCCGTTTACGACGAAGGCCGTCATGAGAGGGCCGAGCTCCTTAAAATAGGCGATGACGATAAGGTCGGCGACGAATATCTGTGCGCCGTACTGCTGCATGGGAATGGCGGACTGGAACGCGATTACGAGGCCCACCAGAAAGTTCACCAGTGCGATGATGAAAAGGGAGTTGGCTCCGAACTTCTCGCAAGTGACGAACACCTCCTTCCATCTGACCCTGAAAGGGTTGAGCGCCGCGGTCACGAGCCCGACTGTGACTCGTCCGGTGAAATATATGTGCACCCTCAGCTCTTCCAGCATCTCCCACGATGTCTTGCCTATCCTTTCGACGATATTTCCCGAAGGGGGTTTTACCGGTCCTTCCGGTTTTGAGAGTAAATCGAAATTAAAGAGCCTGTAGAGCTTCTCGTTGTCCCCGCTCAACCCCCTCAGCTCGAAGACGCCCCCTTTCTTCTCCTGTATAAGCCTGAGCTCGATAAGAAGCGCTATGCCCGAGGCGTCGCAGTACTCTATTCCCTCTCCGTCTATAATCAGTTTACGCGGGGTCGATTTCTCTAATTCGTATGAGGAGTCTTTCCAGATTTTTCCCGTCGAATATACGTCGAGTCGGCCCTTTATCTTCAGCGTGAGTGTATCGTCAGGGCCTTTAGATGCCTCGACCGAGGGCGGGGAGTACACGGCGTCATGGTCTTTCATATAATTGTCGGCGGGTATTTGAGTACCGTTAATATGACATCAAAACTGTGGATTAACAAGTGAGATTAACATAGAATAAACAATAGCGAAGGATATGAAAGGGAATGCACCATTTGTCAGAAACCTCGATGCGTTCTACTACGCCGAAGTCTTCCTGGTCTGCGCGGTCTCCGCGGTCCTGACGATAAGGCTCTTTCTCCACATGACGGGTTATCCCCAGATAGGCGGCGGCGCACTGCATATAGCGCACATGCTCTGGGGCGGGCTCCTGATGCTCGTATCTATAGTCATGCTGATCGCGTTTATCGGGAGGCGGAGCGAGCTCTGGGCGGCGGTCCTCGGGGGAGCGGGTTTCGGGACATTCATAGACGAAGTAGGGAAGTTCGTGACCAAAGACAACGATTATTTTTTCGAGCCCTCGGTCGCGATCATGTACATCGTATTCATTCTCATTGTCATCTCTTTGCAGATGATCAAGTCCGGCTGGTCGTTCACGAAGAGGGAGTATCTTATAAACGCCCTTAAGGGTCTCGAAGAAGCGGCGCTCAGGGACCTCGACGAAGACGAGAAAAAGAAGGTCCTCGGCTATCTGGCAAAGAGCGATCCGGAGAACCCTCTCACGGCCCCCGTAAGGGAGCTTATCGTTGCGACTGTTCCTCACCCTGCCCCGTTCCCCGGTGTATATACGAGAACGAAGAGGGCGTTCAGCGGTGTATATGAGAGGATCGCCGGCAGCCGTTATTTCAGGACGGGCATCACCGTCTTCTTCCTGCTGCAGCTGTTCGCGACACTCGTGTACGTTGCGGTAATCACGCTCTTTATAGGGTTCGGGAAAGACAGGCTGATGAACGTACGCGCGCTTGAAAATATTACCGTCAGTCTCGGAGACCTGACGTTCGTCGACAAGGCGCGTATATTCTCGTCTTTATTATCGGGCGTTTTCGTTTTTCTCGGGGTCTATTACCTGAGGAAATCGCGTCTGCTGGCTTACCGTATGTTCGAGTGGTCGGTACTCGTCTCCATACTCCTTACCTACGTGTTTATATTCTACAAGGAGCAGTTCGCGGCCCTTCTGGGACTGACGTTTAACGTCCTGATACTTATAGGGCTCAGGATAATGATAAGGAGGGAGCAGGTGGATGCGGTAACGAGAGAGGTAGCCCGGAGCTTGGGCGGGTTCAATTAGCCGGGGATAGCGCCTGCGGATATGTAATAGACGAGGACGAAATAATAAGATACCGGGAATACGAACATCAGGCTGTCGAACCTGTCGAGCACCCCGCCGTGGCCGGGCACTATGTCGCCCGTATCCTTGATGCCCGCACCCCTTTTGATGGCCGATTCCACCAGGTCTCCGAACACGGCCGTGACCGCTATGAGTATGGAAAAGAATATCGTCCAGTCTGAATTTAGAGGGGATCCGAACCCGTAATTCACTATTAATCCGGTCAGGATGCAGGTTATTATCCCGCCGATCGTACCCTCTACAGTCTTTCCGGGACTTATGTCCGGGGCGAGCTTCCTTCTGCCTAAACGGAGCCCGGTGAAATAAGCCCCGGTGTCGTTAAGGAACGTACAGGCTACCGTGAAAAATATATAGAAAAAACCGGGGTCTTTTAGACCCTGGACACCCGACGCGAATTCCCTGACAGACCCCATGTGGCCTATGTCCCGGAGGAGTATGGCGTGGCTAAGTAACCAGCCGATGTAAATTACCCCGAATAGGGTCACTCCCGCCCTCAGCACCGTGCCGCCCTCCCTGAGCTTCCAAAGCTCGAAAACGAGTATGAGCACGACCGCGCCCGTAAAGGTCATCATGAAATAGAGATAGCCCAGGTATGCGGAGAGGGCCAAAAGGAGCGAAAAAGCGATCCCCGATATCTTTTCGTCGGGGAAGTTCTTTGAGCGGAGGAGCTTCTGGAATTCAATCTGGCCGAGGAGAATCAGGGCCATTATGAAGAGAAGGTATATGACGCCCCCTATGCGGAAGATCGCGTAGAGAATCGGCACCGCGATAGCGGCCGTAAGTATCCTCTGCCAGAAGTTGCTCATGTTATTCAACCCTCTACGCCTTTACTGATACCTTTCGCATCTCCGGTGACGAGAACCGTTCCAGTATCGAGCTTCATTATCTTGAATTCTACCTGTTGTAGTCTTTATCGCTAATCGGTACTTACTCCGAAGGAATGATAAAAAATAAGGCATTTTTTAATTCTTCTTTTCCTTGATGACTCGTCAGGGCGGAGCCTGCCGTAGCCTGGAAAGAAGCAAAAATCACACACGTAGTGTGTTTTATGAAAAGACTGTACATAATTTGCTAAAAATTTCATATTAACGCTAAAATCTATCAATTCAACCCGCATAAGGCGCGATGTATGTAGATTTGTCATGCCGGACAAATTTACGTTGTTGCTCGTAAGCAAGTGCGACCGATTTAATTTAGCTTCAATAGAAACTTTCAGAAAAATAAGCATTGGAGTATTCAGCCAGAAGCGACCGGATTCTCACTCGTTCGAATCCATTTCTTGCTCGGAATCGTCCCCTGATAGATTTTTTAACGCGTTAACAGCTGATTTTATTAACGCCAATTCTGTAATGTCGGGAAAGACAAAGGCGAAATTGCCGCGCTTCGTTTGCGTAGATATACTTTCCCTGACTTGGAAGATATTGCAAATGAATTTTACATCCGATGAATACCCCTCTGATAGAGCCTATATACAGTCCCTCGGATGAGCCCATGAGGGTCGCGGTCCTCCTCTCGGGCTCGGGGACGAACTTCACGGCCGTATATGAAGAGGGAAAAAGACTAGCCGGCATAGGCGGGAAACGTTACGCAACGATAAGTGCCGTGTTCACGAACGTCCCCGGATGCAAGGGGGCATTAAAAGCGGCCGGACTCGGAATCCCGGTCCTGAGCTTGAGCTCCAAACTCTTCTTTTCTTCCCTGGGAAAGAGCCCCGACGACGAGGCGGGAAGGGATTATTTCGACGCCGCCGCGGTCGCCATGATCGAGGACGCGTGCAGGCCCGACCTCATAGTGCTCGCGGGTTACAGGCGGAGGCTTGGCGGCATGTTTCTCGGGAGGTATAGGAACCGTGTCATAAACCTCTATCCCGGGGATATAACGAAGGGCTATCTCGTGACTGGCGTTGACGCGTCCGTCCAGGCGATACGGGCGGGTGAGGGCTCTATAAAATGCACTGTTTATCTAGAAAGGGAGCGCGAGAGGTTCGGCCCGGCGCTCGTACAGTCGGAGCCCATATCCCTTGCGGGATATAAAGAAGGGGATGCGGAGGCCGTGAACGAGCTCATACGCTCACAGGGAGAATGGAAGATATTCCCTTACGCGGTACATGAGCTGATAGCCGGGGGGAGACTAGGGATTGACTCGAATGACAACGTATATCTCGACGGAAAGAAGCTAGGGAAGGATGGTTTTCAATACCGGGGATGATGCGTGTAGTCGGCTGAATCAAGCAGCAACGCCTAATCCTGTTTGCCCTTTTCTCTGGCCCACGTGTCCTTGAGCGTGACTGTCCTGTTAAAGACCGGCGCCCCTTTTTTCGAATCGATGTAGTCCGGAGTGAAATACCCAAGTCTCTCGAACTGATAATTGACGCCGGGTAGGGCGTCGGCAAGACCGGGCTCGAGCCTGCAGTCCTTAAGCACGGTGAGCGAGCCGGGGTTGAGAAAGTCCTTATAATCCCCGCCGGCGCTTCCGGGCTCGGGGTCGGTGAAGAGCCTGTCGTAGAGCCTGACCTCGGCGGAGACGGCGTGCTTCGCCGATACCCAGTGTATGGTCGCCTTGACCTTCCTGCCGTCGGGCGCGTCCCCACCCTTGGTCTCAGGGTCGTACGTGCAGCGGAGCTCCGTGATCTCCCCTTTTTCGTTTTTGACCACGTCAGTGCATTTTATGAAATAGGCGTACCTGAGCCTCACTTCGACTCCGGGCGAGAGGCGGAAGAACTTTTTGGGCGGGTCTTCCATAAAATCGTCCCTTTCGATGTAGATCTCTCCCGAGAAAGGCACCTTCCTTTTCCCCATGCCCTCGTCCTCCGGGTTATTTACCGCATCCATTTCTTCCGTTAGGCCTTCGGGATAGTTGGTTATCACCACCTTGAGCGGGTTGAGCACCCCCATCACGCGGCGGGCCTTTTTATTGAGGTCGTCCCTCACGCTGTGCTCGAGCAGCGACATGTCTATCACGCTCTCCTGCTTCGTGACCCCGATCCTGGAGCAGAAATTCCTTATCGAGGCCGGTGTGTACCCCCTTCTTCTCAGACCCGAGATCGTGGGCATCCTGGGGTCGTCCCAAGCGGTGACGTACCCCTTCTGCACGAGCTCTAGGAGCCGTCTCTTGCTCATGACCGTGTAGTTGAGGTTGAGGCGCGAGAACTCGATCTGCCGAGGGTGATATATGCCGAGCTCGTCCAGGAACCAGTCGTAGAGCGGCCTGTGGTCCTCGAACTCGAGCGTGCAGAGCGAATGCGTTATCTTCTCTATAGAGTCCGATATGCAGTGGGCGTAGTCGTACATCGGATAGATGCGCCACGCGTCGCCCGTCCTGTAATGGGGCTCCCGGAGTATCCTGTACATGACCGGGTCGCGCATGTTTATATTTCCCGAGGACATGTCTATCTTTGCCCGGAGCACGTGTGCGCCCTCCTCGAACTCGCCTTTTTTCATGCGCTCGAAGAGGTCGAGGTTCTCCTCTACCGGCCTCTCCCTGTAGGGGCTTTCCCTTCCGGGCTCGTTGAGCGTGCCCCTATACTCCCTTATTTCGTCGGCGCTCAGGCTGTCGACGTAGGCCTTGCCCTTTTTTATAAGCTCGACTGCGTAATCGTATAATTGCTTGAAATAATCGGACGCGTGGTAAAGCCTGTCGTCCCAGTCGAAGCCGAGCCACCTGACGTCGTACATTATGGATTCGACGTATTCCGTGTCTTCCTTTTCGGGGTTCGTATCGTCGAACCTGAGGTTGCACGTGCCCCCGTATTCCTCGGCGGCCCCGAAATTGAGGCATATGGATTTCGCGTGACCTATGTGGAGGTAGCCGTTCGGCTCGGGCGGGAACCTGGTCGCGACCCTGCCCCCGTATTTCCCGCTGTCTAAGTCATCCTCGATGATCGCCCTTATAAAGTCCAGGCTCTTTTTCTCTTTATCGTCGTCCATTGTCTTATGCCGAGGCGGCTCCGCCGGGAATTAATAATATACAAAAGCCCGGAAACATCAAAAGTTTAGGCGGGAATATGAAGGCGGTTTATTGACTTACCGTCCAAAGAGCAATTAATATTAATAGCAATGTATTTCCCCGCCTACCGTCCGAGAAGGCTCAGAAAAAACGAGCGGCTTAGAGATATGATCGCCGAGACCTCTATATCGACGGGGGAGCTCATATACCCGATGTTCGTCGTGCCTGGGAAGGGTCAAAAAGCGGAAGTAAGCTCGATGCCCGGTATCCGCAAGCAATCCGCGGACAATCTCGTAAAGGAGGCGCTTCTGGCCGAAGAGCTCGGAATTAGTGCGATTCTCCTCTTCGGGATTCCCGAAAAGAAGGACGAGACGGGCTCAGAGGGATACGCCCCTGACGGCGTTATTCAAAAGGCCGTACGGGAGCTCAAAAAGAAGGCGAAGGGCCTGGTCGTTATCACGGACGTCTGCATGTGCGAGTACACGAGCCACGGGCACTGCGGCATTATAAAGCAGGGCGTAGTGGATAACGACGAGACTTTGGAATATTTAGCCAAAATTGCGCTCTCCCACGCGGAAGCGGGGGCCGACATGGTCGCTCCGTCCGACATGATGGACGGGCGCGTGGGGGTCATAAGGGACGCGCTCGACGATAACGGCTTCGAGAACCTGCCGATAATGGCCTATTCCGCGAAGTACGCCTCTTCATTTTACGGCCCGTTCAGGGAGGCGGCCGAGTCCCCTCCCCAGTTCGGGGACAGGAAGGGCTACCAGATGGACCGCCGCAACGTGAGGGAGGCGATGAGGGAGATCGCGCTCGATATAGAAGAAGGGGCGGATATTGTGATGATAAAGCCCGCGCTCTCCTATCTCGACGTGATAAGGGCTGCGAGGGAGGCGTTCGATCACCCTATCGCGGCTTACAACGTGAGCGGGGAGTATTCCATGGTCAAGGCCGCGGGGCGCATGGGGTGGATAGACGAAGCGGAGGTCATGATGGAGATACTGACGAGCATCAAGAGGGCCGGAGCCGATCTCATAATCACCTACCACGCCCTGGAAGCGGCCAGGTTACTCCACGGGTCACGGAAATAAACCTATGGAATACACGAGCTACAAGGTGGTCGAGGTCCCGCTCGTTACAGACGAGGAGCTTGAGAAGGTAATAAACAGGTGGGTCGGCGAGGGCTGGGTGTTAGACGGCATACACTTCGCCATGAGGGAGTCCTCCCGAAGGCCTTCTATGGCTTTTATAGTTTTCGCCTCCAACAGGAACGAAGCGGCAAAGAACCAAATGTGATCCTTCCGCACTTCTTTTTCTGTAATCGCGAAGCTCCGGAACCTTGTGCGAAGGAGCAGTGGCGGTCTCGCTTTTTCATGAGATTGCTTCGCTTACAGGATTCATTTGGATTAGTCCATAGAAAACTTGCTAAATTGCAATTAGCCGAAAGCGACCGATTCCTCCCTAGGTCGAAATCGTTGCTCGCAATGACAGGTTTATTTTCGCGGCTGGAAGCCGCTCCTACATAATTGACCTTAACCTCGTAGGAGCGGCTTCCAGCCGCGATTGAGATTCTCGATTAAGGATTTCGGAAAATGGCAAAAGTGGGCGATTAGAGACCGTATGCCTGCTTGAGCGCAGCCGCTAATCGGGGACTATCCTGTCCCAGTTTATGAGCACTATGCCGATAACCACGAGAAAAATACCTGCGAGTCGTACGGCGCTTATCTGCTCCTTCAGGAAAATGTACGCGTAAAAGGTCGTGAAAAGTGGGAATGAGGCCGCTAGCGGCACTACGTGGCTCGCCAGGTTCTCTTTGAGCACGACGAAATAGAGGAGAAGGCCGATGACCCCTCCGACTAGTCCTCCCAGGCATATCCAGATGAGGGAAACGGCGTCCACGTTCTTTATATCCCTGAAGTGGCCCGTTCCGATGGATATGATTACTACTAGGGACGTAGTGAATATGAACCTGATCGTCATCGCCGTAAACGGCGCTGTCCTTGCGAGGCTCAGCTTTTCGAAGATCGGAGAAATACCCCATACGGCCGCGACCAGTAAAGCCAATGCTGCTCCTGTCATGATGCACCCCCTCGATTGATAAATGATAACAAGGTTCAGACTTTTTTGCCGAGGACGCTCTTGATCGCTGTGAGGTTTTCTACCCTGTCCATTCCCCGGACCCCGGCGTATTCCCCTCCCCTGTCCAGCAGCAGAGCCCTGATGCCGAGAGCCCTCGCCCCGTGGAAGTCGTTACAGAGGTCGTCCCCAACGTGTATCACCTCGTGGGACTCCCTGCCCGCGCGCTCGAGGGCAATCGAGAAAATTCCGTGGGACGGTTTGGCGTGACCCGCTTCGCTCGATATTACGAATAGGTCGAAGAATTCGTGTATGCCGAGCCCCCTCATGACGTCGTAAACCCTCGTGTCGAAGTTGGATATAATTCCGAGGCTGTAGCCCTGATTCCTGAGGGACGCGAGGACGTCCACGGTCTCGGGAAAGAGCGTCCACGCCTCTCCCCTGAACACCTCGAAGAGCTCGTCGAAGTGAGGGTCGAACTCGTCGAACATGCCTATGTCGGAGTAAACGCTTACTACGATGGACCTCCACCACTCCTTTTCGAGCCCTTTCCTTTCTTCTTCCGAAACGTTTCCGAAAGCGAGCGGCGGGGCCGACTTGAAGGCGCGCGAGAACGCTTTCCTGATATCGGCAGGGTCGGGATCAGCGCCGTATTTTCTCGCGACGTCGGCGTACGTGCGGCCGAGTCCGCGCCTTATGTAAAAGAGCGTATCGGCCGCGTCGAAGAATATGGTCTTTATCCTGTCCTTTTTTTTCACGATCTCCGCCGTTTTGAGTGAACGGGGATTTAATATACACTCTATTTTTAAAGGGAGTAATAGGTGGCCGATAATAGAGATCAAGCGTACATAGTCGCCATACTGGACGATATGTTCTTCGCTTCGAAGCTGAGGGAAGCGGCGAAGTCCTCGGGCGTCGATATAGAATTCATAAAAGAGCCTGACGGCATAGTTGAAGCACTCATATCCAAAGCCCCTTCAGCCGTTATAATCGACCTGAACAGTAAAAAGATCGATACGTTACGGTTAATAAGAGACATGAAAGCAAATGAAATCCTTAAAGGTGTTCACACCATCGGCTATCTCCCCCATGTCGAGAAAGGTCTCATGAAGGAAGCCCTCGACGCAGGTTACGATATTGTCCTTCCGAGGTCGTGGTTTTCAGCGCACGTCGGGGAAATGTTCGCGGATTTTACCCGAAGCAAATAGAGGGCGTCTAACACTAATCAGTAGCCGAGGTTCGGCCTAAGCCATTTCTCCGCCTCGGCGAGGGTCATGTCCTTCCGCCGGGCGTAGTCCTCCGCCTGGTCCCTGTCTATCTCTCCGACGTGGAAATATTTTGCCTTCGGATGGGCGAAATAAAGTCCCGCGACCGAGCTCGGAGGGTATATGGCGTAGTTCTCCGTGAGTCTTACGCCTATGTTCTTCTCTGCGTCGAGCAGTCGCCATAACGTTTCCTTCTCCGTATGGTCGGGACACGCCGGATAACCGGGTGCGGGCCTGATGCCCCTGTACTTTTCCTTGCTCAAATCCTCGTAAGAGAGGTTTTCGTTCTTTCCGTAGCCCCAGTTCTCGCGCGCCTTTTTGTGCATCATCTCGGCAAGGGCCTCGGCTATCCTGTCGCCTAACGCCTGCACCATGATCGCGGAGTAATCGTCGTGCTTCTCTTTTAGGTATTCGGCGTATTGCTCGACTCCCTCGCCCGCCGTGACGACAAACCCACCCAGATAGTCCTCCCGCCCCGATTCCGCGGGCGCTATAAAATCCGCGAGGCAGAGGTATTTCTCGTTCTCCCCCCGGTCCTTTTGCTGGCGGAGGAAGTGGAGGGAGGCGATAGCCTGCTTATGGCTCACGTCCGAGTAAACCTCGACGTCGTCCCCTTTTCTTCCGGCGGGCCAGAACCCGAGCACCGCTTTGGGCCTGAACCTTTTTTCGGAGACTATACGCTTCAGGAGCTTTTGAGCGTCGTCGAAGAGGTTCTTCGCCTGCTTGCCCCATTTCTTGTGCTCGAGAATTTTAGGATATTGCCCCTTGAGCTCCCACACCCAGAAGAACGGCGACCAGTCTATGAACGGTATGACGAATTCGAGGTCTAAGTGCTCGAATACCTGGACGCCGAGCTTTTCAGGCACGTCGATCCTGGCCTTCTTCCAATCCTCGGCAAACCCCTTCGCCCTTGCCCTGTCTATCGCAAGGTATCCCGTTTTTTGTTTCGTTCTCTCGTGGAGCTTCCTGAGCTCGTCGTGCTTCTTTTCCTGCTCCCTTACGAATTCCCCGTGCTTTTCCGGGTTGAGCAGGTCGTTGCATACCCCTACGACGAGGGAGGCGTCGAGCACGTGGCTCACGACGCCGCTGTAATGAGGGGCTATTTTTATCGCCGTATGCGCCTTGCTCGTGGTGGCCCCCCCTATCAGGAGCGGCGTCCTGAACCCCTGCCTCTCCATCTCGGAAGCGTTATGGACCATCTCGTCGAGCGAAGGTGTGATGAGACCGCTCAACCCGATGATGTTGGCGTCCACCTCCTTCGCCTTTTTCAGGATATTCTCGCAGGGCACCATCACGCCCAGATCGAATACTTCGTAGTTATTGCAGCCCAGCACAACGGAGACGATATTTTTTCCTATGTCGTGTACGTCTCCCTTGACAGTCGCGATGACGAATTTCCCCCTGGCCGTGCCGCCGCCCGCCTTGAGCTTTTCGGCTTCCATGAAGGGCTCGAGCCAGGCGACCGCCTTTTTCATGACGCGTGCGCTTTTTACCACTTGCGGGAGGAACATCTTCCCCTCGCCGAATAGCTCTCCCACCACCTTCATGCCGTCCATGAGGGGGCCTTCGATCACGTCGAGGGGTTTCGCATATTGAAGGCGCGCTTCTTCGGTGTCCTTCTCTATGTAAGCGTCTATGCCCTTGACGAGGGCGTGCGAAAGGCGTTCCTCGACGCTCCCTTCCCTCCACGTTTCGGCCTCTTTCTCCCTGGTCCCGCCCGTGCCCTTAATCTTCTCGGCGTATTCTACGAGCACTTCGGTGGCCCCTGGTTTTCTGTTGAGGAGGACGTCCTCTACCTTTTCGAGGAGCTCCTTGTCTATTTCCTCGTACACCTCGAGCATTCCGGCATTGACTATCGCCATGTCGAGGCCGGCGTTTATCGTATGATAGAGGAACGCGCTGTGCATAGCCTCCCTCACCAGGTTGTTGCCGCGGAACGAAAACGAAATGTTGCTTATGCCGCCGCTCGTTTTAGCAAAGGGGCACGCGGCCTTTATCTCTTTCACCGACTCTATGAAATCGAGCGCGTAGTTGTTATGCTCTTCTATCCCCGTTGCGACGGTGAGGACGTTGGGGTCGAATATAATGTCGTTCGGGTCCATGCCCACACTTTCGGTCAGAAGCTTGTAAGCCCTTACGCATATCCTGACCTTGTCGTCTTTGGTCGCCGCCTGCCCTTCCTCGTCAAACGCCATCACCACGGCCGCAGCCCCGTAGCGCATCACCTTCCGCGCCTGCTCCAGGAATTTTTCCTCGCCCTCTTTAAGGCTTATGGAGTTGACTATGCACTTGCCCTGTATGCACTTGAGACCCGCCTCAATAACGGAGAATTTCGAGCTGTCTACCATCACCGGAACGCGCGATATGTCGGGCTCGGACGCGATGAGGTTCAAGAAACGGGTCATGCAGGCCTCCCCGTCGAGGAGCGCCTCGTCGAAGTTGACGTCGATGACGTTAGCGCCGCTCTCGACCTGCTGCTTTGCCACGGCGAGCGCCCCCTCGAAATCGTCTTCCTTAATGAGCTTCGCGAACCTGGGGGAGCCGGTTACGTTTGTCCTCTCCCCGACCATGATGAAAGGCGCGTCTTCTCCTATGTTAAGCGCTTCGAGACCGCTAAGCCGCGTCGCGGGTGGGGTCCCGGGTATCGGGCGCGGAGGGTACTTCCCCACTTTATCAGCAATAGCCCTTATGTGCTCGGGCGTCGTGCCGCAGCACCCGCCGACTATGTTGAGGAACCCGCTCCGGGCGAATTCTTCGAGATAAGAAGATGTGTCTGCCGGCGTCTGGTCGTAGCCGGTCTCGCTCAGCGGATTGGGAAGGCCGGCGTTCGGATAGCAGCTGACGAAGCAGTCTGCGATCCTCGAGAGCTCTTCCAAGTAGGGACGCATCTCCGCCGCCCCGAGGGCGCAGTTTATGCCCACGCTGAGCGGCTTCGCGTGCCTGACGGAATTCCAGAAGGCTTCTATGGTCTGCCCCGAGAGTGTTCTGCCTGAAGCGTCCGTGATGGTAACGGAAAGCATCAGGGGGAGGCGGACCGGGTGCTCGTCCAGGAACCTGTATATTCCGTAAATGGCGGCCTTCAGGTTAAGCGTGTCGAACGTCGTCTCGGCGAGTATGATGTCTATGCCCCCGGCGGCTAGTCCCCGGAGCTGCTCGTAGTAGGCCTCAGCCAGCTCGTCGAACGTTACCCCCCTTACGGCCGGGTTGCTCACGTCGGGGGAAATGGATGCGGATTTCGTCGTAGGGCCGAGCGCTCCGGCGACGAAGCACTTGCGGCCGGGGTGCTCCGACATGAATTCGTCCGCCGTTTTTCTGGCGAGGCCCGCCGCAGCTTTGTTTAATTCAAAAACGATCCCTTCGAGGTTGTAGTCCGACTGGGAGATGCGGTTCGCGTTGAACGTATTTGTCTCGATTATGTCGGCGCCCGCTTCGAGATAGCTCCTGTGTATGCCTGAGACGATATCGGGCCTCGTCAGGCAGAGGAGGTCGTTATTACCCTTCAAGTCGAGCGGGTGGTCTTTAAATATCTCGCCCCGGAAGTCTTTTTCCCCGGGCCTGTGGCGCTGTATCATCGTGCCCATAGCGCCGTCTATGAAGAGTATGCGCCCGGCTAGAAGCTCTCTCAGGGCTTTAAGCTGTTCCGAATCCTTTATAATCATAAGTTTTTATTATACCAAAACGGATAATTCAGGGTAGTTTCAAGTCCCTGCCGCCCTTTATTTCCAATTGTCCCTCAGCTTCCGGAGCTCGATGAAATAAGAGGCCCTCGAATCTTCCAGGCCGGGGTTTCTTTTCCTAAGCTCTTTTATTATCTCCGGGGAACCGTAGCGGAGAAACGGGTTGTATGTCTTTTCCTCGCCTATCGTCGTCGGCGCGGGCTCTTCTTTTTTCTTTACGAGTTTCCGTATCCCGGTAAGCTTCGTTTTCGCCGCTTTATTTCCGGGCTCGATATCGAGGGCGAACCTGAGATTAGCGTCCGCGTAGTCGTGCCCGGGGAATACACGGAGGCCGTCCGGGAGTGTCAGCAGCTTCGTTTCCACTGTCCTGAAAAGCTCCTCGCCGTCACCCCTGTTTCTCAGATTGCCGGTGCCTGCCAGATAGAGCGTGTCCCCCGTGAATACGTTTCCCCCCATGACGAGTATCATGTGCTCCGGGCAGTGTCCTGGCGTGTGTATCGCGCTCAGGCTCAATTTCCCTATTTCAATCTTATCCCCGCCGTTTACTGCCCTCGACCTCGGAGAAACCATGTCTCTGCCCAGGGGGTGGACCAGTATCTCGGACATCGTCACCTTGAGTATCGGGTCGTTCCCTTTTATGTGGTCGGGGTGGCAGTGCGTGTTGATTATGTATTTGATTCTGAGACCGCCCTCTCTTACGAAGTTCAGTATGGGGACCGGGTCGAACGGGTCTATTACGGCGCACTCGGAGGTCTCGGTGCACCAGACTACGTAGTTATAGTTGCTGTCGCTTTCGGGGGCCCTTATCCTGGCGATTCCATAACCGGTTCCGGAAAATACATCCATATTTTCGTCTTCCTCTGCAATCTATCTGTCCCGCTTCATTACGGGGCGAGGTATTAATTATGCCATATTAATATTAATATTAATTTAACGGGTAGGGTAAAATATAAACCACGTGAGAGACTGAAACTAAATTCTCGAACAAATATGGACGAGTAAAGGGGACCGATATTGAGACCTGAGAGAATGACTTTGATTGCGGTGGTTATGCTGTTCGCCCTGGCTGCGGGCTGCAATAAAGAGCCCGAATACGTACCGGGGATGAGCGTTCAGGGGTTCAGGGCTTCCATTTCGAAGATACTCTTTTCCCCTATCGCCTTCGACGGGGCGACGGTCGCCGTCGAGGGTATAGCCGCTTCCGTGAGCGAGGTAAGCCCCGGCGGGGAAGACGCCGAGACCAACTTCAGGCTCGTCGATCTGAACGGTAATTATATCAACGTCGAGATGCCGGGCTCCTGGGAAATCGCCGATAACGATTATATTATCGTAGGCGGCATATACAGGAAAAACGGCAATATAATCGAGGCTGCCCAGTACGAGCTGATAGAGATCGAAGGGGACGACAAGGACCAGGACGAGGAAATTCAGAAGCGGGACAACTGGTAGCGTCGGCGGTATACTAAGCCCGGGCTTTGACAATATTCCGGTTAGTGGGTAACCTCTTTGATTTATTCAATATATCTGCAGGAGATTTTATGAGTTTTGTAAAGGGATTAAAGTGCAAGGAGTGCGGCGAGCAGTACCCGAAGGAGCCCCTTCACGTCTGCGAGACGTGCTTCGGACCGCTCGAAGCCTCATACGATTACGAAGGGATAAAGAAGGTCCTTTCGCGTGAAGTAATCGAGCGGAGGGACAGGAGCATCTGGAGGTATAAGGAGCTCCTGCCTATAGACGAGGAGCCTACGGTCGGCCTCAAGGTGGGTTTTACCCCTCTGATCAAGGCGGAAAACCTCGGCCGGGCGTTAGGCGTAAAGGAGATTTACGTAAAAAACGACGCCGTGTGCTTCCCGACCCTGTCGTTCAAGGACAGGGTCGTTTCCGTAGCCCTCTCCAAGGCGAAGGAGTTCGGGTTCACGACGGCCGCCTGCGCTTCCACCGGGAATTTGGCAAACGCCGTGGCGTCCCTTACGGTTTCCGGGAACCTCGAAAGCTACATATTCATACCGTATGACCTGGAACAGGCGAAGATAATCGGGACGACCGTCTACGGCGCGAACCTTATCGGCATCAAGGGTACGTATGACGACGTCAACAGGCTCTGCAGCGAGGTCGCCGGGAAGTTCGGCTGGGCTTTCGTGAACATCAATATGAGGCCCTACTACGCCGAGGGCTCGAAATCGTTCGCTTACGAAATGATGGAGCAGCTCGGATGGCGGACGCCCAGGCACATAGTCGTACCCATGGCGAGCGGCTCTTTGCTGACGAAGGTCTGGAAGGCTATAAAGGAGTTCGAGATGCTTGGGCTCGTGGAGTCGAACGGCACGAAGATCTACGGGGCGCAGGCGACGGGCTGCTCCCCGATAACTACGGCGCTTAAGAACGACTGGGAGATATTCAAGCCCGTAAAGCCCGATACAATAGCGAAATCCCTCGCGATCGGCACACCTGCCGACGGATTTTACGCTTTGTGCGTGATGAGAGAGAGCGGGGGCTGGGGGGAGGACGTTACGGACGAAGAAATAATCGGCGGAATAAAGCTCTTGGCGGAGACGGAAGGCATATTCACGGAAACCGCGGGAGGGGTGACGATGGCAGTTACGAAAAAGCTCATATCCCAGGGTGTAATCCCGAAAAACGAGTCCATAGTGGTATCGATAACCGGTAACGGGCTCAAAACACAGGAGGCCATAGCCGACAGAGTGGCTCAGCCCCTGATAATAGACGCAAGACTCGAGGAATTTGAAGAGCTGTATTTAAAACTAAAGGAACAAGAAGATAAAGGAGGTATGAAAGATGCCCTCTGTTCGCATTCCCACACCGCTTAGGAAGCTGACTTCCGACAAGGACGAGGTTAACATAAGCGCCGCAAATATCGCCCAGCTCATAGACGAGATGGAAAGCCGGTATCCCGGCATCAAGAGCAGACTGTGCGATGAATCAGGCAACGTAAGGAGGTTCATAAACCTCTACGTCAACAATGAGGACATAAGGTTTTTAAAAGGGAAGGAAACCGCCCTCAACGAAGGGGACATCGTTTCGATTATCCCTGCCATCGCCGGCGGCTGTTAGCGGAATATTGTTGAGGCCGGAGCCGATGCGTTCTCAGGTGATCACTTGTTGAATATTTCCTGAACCTTGGTAACGAACCTCTTCACCATGGGTACGTTTTCCACTTCGCTCGCCCTGGCGAATTCTTCGAGCAGGAGCTGCTGTTTCTTGTTGAGCCTTACTGGTACCTCCACCTGAACCTCGATGTAAAGGTCGCCCTGCCCCTTGCCTTCGAGCCTCGGCACGCCCTTCCCTTTTATCCTGAAAGTCTGGCCCGACTGCGTACCCGCCGGTATCTTGATCGTGCTCTTTCCCTTATGCGTCGGTATCTCGATCTCGGCCCCTAATGCGGCCTGAACGAACTCGATCGGGACCGTGCAGTAAAGGTCCTGCTCCTCTCTCCTGAAAAGCGGATGCTCCTCCACGTGGATCTCGATGTAGAGGTCCCCGCCGGGCCCGTTCAAAGAGCCGCTGTCGCCCTCCCCGCGCATCCTGAGCCTCATACCGTCGGAGATACCGGCGGGCACGTTAACCTTGACCAGGTGCTCCGCCGTTACGTACCTTTCCCCCCTGCACCGGGTGCAGGCCTTCGTGATCCTCTTTCCCGTCCCTCCGCAGGTGGGGCACGCCCTCTTTATGGCGAAAAGCCCCTGGGAGTATCTGAGCTCGCCCCTGCCCCCGCAGCTCGTGCATATGACTTCGCCCCCTCTCGCGGCCCCGCTCCCCTGGCAGTCGCGGCACGCTTCGCGCCTCGGTATCCTGAGCTCCCTCTCGCACCCGTCTATGGATTCGTCGAACGTGAGGTCGAGGGAGTATTTGAGGTCCCTGCCCCTCCGGGCCCTTTCGGCGCCGCCCGAGTTGAATACCTCTTCGAACAGGTTACCAAATATGTCGCCGAACCCTGACTCGAAGTCGACGTCGGTGAATATACCCTCGGCCGAGATGTGGCCGAAGCTGTCGTAGCGCGCCCTTTTATTCGGGTCGCTCAGCACCTGGTAGGCTTCGTTTATTTTTTTGAATTTCTCTTCTGCTTCCGGGTTGCCGGGGTTTCTGTCGGGATGGAATTCAAACGCGAGTCTCTTATACGATCTTTTTATTTCCTCGCCGTTCGAGTCGCGTTCGATCTGAAGAATCTCATAATAGTCGATACTTTCCATTAATAAAGAATCCGTACGGGGGTCTTATTCCTTGCCGCCTTGCGCTTCGGTGTCTTTATCCTGTTTGGAGTATATCACCTCGGCGAATTTATACGACGCCTCCTTAAGCTCTTCGAATACGTCTTTTATGTGTACGTAATCGACTCCCGTGAGCGCCTCTTTCATCTTTTCGACGGACTGCTCGATCTCGGACCTGAGTTCGTCGTCGACCTTGTCCCCGTACGAGTCGAGCGTCCTCCTGACCGAATACAAGAGCCCTTCCGCTTCGTTCTTGAGGACTGCGGTGTCTTTCCGCCTCTTATCGGTGTCGGTGAATTGCTTGCTCTCGGATATTATCGACTGTATATCGTCATCGGAGAGGCCGCCGGATGTCACGACGTGAACGGCCTGTTTCTTCCCGGTCCCGAGGTCCTTGGCGGAGACGTGCAGTATGCCGTCCGCATCGACTTCGAACGAAACCTCTATCTGCGGAATCCCCCTCGGCGCGGGGGGTATGCCGATGAGGTTGAAGTTGGCAAGCGATATGTTGCCGTCCACGAGCTCCCTCTCCCCCTGGAGCACATGGATGCCGACGAACTCCTGGTTGTCGAAGGCCGTCGTGAATATCCTGCTCCGCTTGGTAGGTATAGTCGTGTTTCTCTCAATGATTTTCGTGAACAGTCCGCCCCTCGTCTCGACGCCGAGCGAGAGCGGCACTACGTCCAGCAGCAGGACCTCTTCGACCTTCCCCTCGAGCACCCCTCCCTGTATGGAGGCGCCTATCGCCACGACTTCTTCGGGGTTTATACGCGTCTGAGGCTCTTTCTTGAATATCTCCCTGACTTTTTCCTGAATTTTTGGCATCCTCGTCATTCCGCCGACCAAGACCACTTCATCGATCTCGGAGGGGTCGAGCTTCGCGTCCTGGAGCGCCTGTCTGCACGGTATTTCCACCCTGTCCACCAGCTCCTGGACAAGATCAACGAACTCGTCCCTCGTGATCTTGTAATTCAGGTGCTTGGGGCCAGTCTGGTCGACCGCTATGAACGGGAGGTTAATCGTCGTTTCATGGATCGACGAGAGCTCGTGCTTGGCCTTTTCGCACGTCTCCCTGATCCTCTGAAGCGCCATCTTGTCGTCCCTGAGGTCGATCTCGTGCTGTTTCTTGAAGTCCTCGAGCACGAGCTCGATCAGCATCTGGTCGAAATCGTCCCCTCCCAGGAACGTGTCGCCGCTCGTGGATTTCACCTCGAATACCCCGTTCGCGATTTCTAGTATCGTAATATCGAACGTCCCGCCGCCGAGGTCGAAAACCGCGATCCTTTTGTTCTCTATCCTGTCGAACCCGTATGCGAGCGCCGCGGCCGTGGGCTCGTTTATGATGCGCCTCACGTTGAGGCCGGCTATGCGGCCCGCGTCCTTCGTCGCCTGCCTCTGGAGGTCGTTGAAATGGGCGGGCACCGTAATCACGGCGTCCGTTACCTCGTACCCGAGATATTCCTCGGCGACCTGTTTCATTTTTAAAAGGACTATGGAGGATATTTCCTGAGGGCTGTAAGTCCTGGAGTTCGTCTCTATCCAGGCGTCGCCCGATTCGTTGGGGACGATGTCGTAGGGGACAATCCCCATGGCCTTCTGGACTTCGGGGGAGTCGAACCGCCTGCCTATGAGGCGTTTCACTCCGAATATGGTCGTCGTCGGGTTTACCACGGCCTGGCGCTTGGCGACCGCGCCCGCGAACCGGCTGTTGTCTTCGGTGAACGCGACTACCGACGGGGATACCCTGCTCCCCTCTTCGTTGGGTATCACGACGGGGCTCCCGCCCTCTATTATCGCGACGCATGAGTTGGTGGTTCCGAGGTCAATGCCTACTATAGCCATGTTCTTCTTCCGTTAATCAGATTATTCATCGCCGCCCGTCAGGTCAAATACGTCTCCCGCTGCCGTACCGCCCTGGCCCTGGTCGGTATCACCCGCGCCGCTCGGACCTTTGGATACGACAACGAGCGCCGGCCTGAGGAGCCTGTCTTTCAGCGTGTATCCCCTGAGCATCTCGGATATTATCAGGCCGGGCGTGAAGTCGGGGGATTCGACACGCTCGATCGCCTGATGGAGCCTGGGATCGAATTCCTCACCCGGGGAGGCGTCTACGAACTGTACGCCGAACTTTTCAAGACAGCTCAGGAATTGTTTATGCACCAGCTTCACCCCTTCGATGAGCGGCTTGGGGTCTTCGTCGGAATCCGCGTGATCGAGTGCGCGCTCGAGGTTGTCTATCACGTTGAGAAGGGCCTTTATGAGCTCTTCGTTCCCGTACGCGACGACGTCGGCTTTCTCTTTTGCGAGCCTCTTCTTATAGTTTTCAAAATCTGCCGCAAGCCTTATGTACTTCTGATACAGGCCCTGGTAATCCTTGCCGCCGTTTCTCGGGCCCTCCTTTGCTTCAGGCCCGCTTTCCGTCCCTTCCTCGGTCATATTGTCCCCGTTTTCTCTCAATTCGATGTCTCCTTCGTGGTCGTCGTTATCGTTCGGATTCATAACTTACCTCCTGGTTTCAATCGACCTGTAAACGGGCATAATCGATATATAATTATAGCGCTTATCACAGGCGACCGCGTTACCGTTGTGCAGATGTTATGCGGTAGAGGGCTTTACTCCCAAATCCTTATGCAAAATATAATAATCCTTCGATAATTTGTCAACGTAGCGAAGCCCGGGATTTATCAGCCGCGCGCCTCCATGCCGCCCCCGCGGCCTATCATGTTATAGGCGATGCCCTCCAGGAGCCCGGCGTCGCTCACGACCATCCTGTCCGATGAAAACCTTCCCATCGTCCCTAGCACCATAGCTATTCCGGAAACGATCAGGTCCTCCCTCCCCTTTTCGAGGCCCGGGACCTTCGTCCTCTCTGACTTTGGGAGGCTCAATATAGTTTGCAGGGTGCTTTCGATCATCCCCCTCGTAAGTATGAAATTGTTTACGAGGGCGGGGTCGTACTTTACCAGCCTTAGCTCTATCGCCGCAAGCGTCGTGGGGGTCCCGGCCGTTCCTATGAGGGTAATTTTATCGCCTGCTGCCGCGGGAAAGGACGAAAGGCAGTCTTCGATGGTTTCGCGTACGTGTCTGTCCAGCAGGGCGATATCCGGCTCACTATCGCTTTCGCCCCCCAGGTACTTTTCCGTGAGGCGCACGACTCCGAGTCCCGTGCTGGTTATATTTTTAATCTCCCCGCCTTTTACATATACGTACTCGGTGCTCCCGCCCCCTATGTCGAATATCAGACAGTCGGGCGTGTCGAACCTGACTGAATTAAGCACACCCTCGACCGTAAGCCTCGCCTCTTCGTCGCCCGATATGACCTCCACGGGAATACCCGTCTCGGCCTCGACCTTCTTCACGAAATCCCGGCCGTTGAGCGATTCCCTGACGGCGCTCGTGGCGACGGCCCTGAGCTTGCCGACATCGTACTCCTTCAGCTTGAGAGAGAAGCCGGAGAGGGCGTTTATGGATCTGTCTATTGCGTTCGGGCTGATGAGCATCTTTTCGGGGGTGAGCCCTTCCCCGAGGCGTGTGATCTCGCGGCCGACGTAGAGTTTATTTAAGGAGTTTCCGCTATCCGCCTCGGAAACGAGGAGCCTGAATGTGTTTGTCCCTATGTCTATCGATGCTATTCGCACTCGCCCTTCACCGGGTTATGGATATTAGGCCTTGCCTGCAGCCCTATCCGCGAAAAGCAGCGGGCATGCTCAGGCACTATATAGATATACCAGATTTATAAAGGAATGAAAGGGCAAAACCGGGCAAACTTAAAGAACTTGTGTAGAAATATCGGACCCATTTTTTCAAGCCCTGCGTGATGCTGCTTAACCCCTGAATACGCCTATCAGTGCTCATGGGCGGATTTAGGGGCGCCCGCCTCTTCTATTATTTTAGATACGAGATGGTCGGGGACCTCTTCATAATGGGAAAAATCCATGCTGAACGTGCCCCTGCCGCTCGTGATCGATCTCAGCTCGGGCGCGTACGTGAGGACCTCCGACATAGGTATGAGCGCCTTCACCACGTGGGTGCCGTTCAGCGGGTCCACCCCCGAGACCTTGCCCCTTCTCGAATTCACGTCCCCGATCACGTCCCCCATGCATTCGTCAGGGATCATTATTTCCATCTTCATGACGGGCTCGAGTATGACGGGCCTGGCATCTTCCATCGCTTTCCTGAAACCCATGGAGCCCGCTATCTGAAAGGCTATGTCCGAAGAGTCGACGGTATGGTATTTACCGTCGAAGAGGGTGACCTTCATGTCCACTACCGGATAGCCCGCGGCGACGCCCCTCTTCATCGCCTCAACGACCCCCTTTTCCACGGAGGGTATGAAGTTCTTGGGAATCGCTCCGCCCACAATGTTATTTACGAATTCGAAACCTCTTCCCCTGGGGAGCGCCTCGACCTCGAGCCACGCGTCGCCGTACTGGCCCCGGCCGCCCGTCTGCTTTATGTATTTTCCTTCGGCCTTTGCCTTCCCCTTCACGGTTTCTTTGTACGGCACCCTCGGCTTCTTGAGCTCGACGTGCACGCCGTACGTGTCCCTGAGCTTATTTACGACCACTTCGACGTGGGACTGTCCGGTGCCCGAGATGAGGAACTCCTTCGTTTCCTCGTCGAGCCTGTAATGTATGGTCGGGTCTTCTTCGACGATCCTGGCGAGAGAGGGGTTCAACTTGTCCTCGTCGTTCCTCGATTTGGGCTCTATGGCGTAGGAGAGCACTGCCGGCGGGAGCTCGACGGGCTCGATCACCATCTGGTGGGCCTCGTCGGTCAGCGTGTCCCCAGTGGAGGCGTCCTTCAGCTTGTTGACGGCCACTATGTCGCCCGTGGCGGCGGGCGTGAAAGGGAATTCCTTCTTGCCTATGAGCCTGTGGAGGTGCCCCAGTTTCTCCTTTACCCTTTTACTGGAGTTGAACACGGACGAGTCGCCGTTGAGCGAGCCGGAGAATACCCTGAAGATCGAAATCTTCCCGGCGTAGGGGTCTGAGACCGTTTTAAATATGTACGCCGACAACGGCTCTCCGGCGTCGGGCTTTCTCTCCACTTTTTCACCCGCCGGGCTCAAACCCTCGATCGTCTTCTTCTCGACCGGAGAAGGCAGGTACTTGGCAATGGCGTCGCTCAGCACGTTTATTCCTATCATGTGCGTCGCCGAGCCTATGAGGACCGGGAATATCTTCGCCTCCAGTATCCCCTCGTGGAGCATCCCGATTATCCTGTCCTCGTCTATCGCCTCACCATCGAGATACTTCTCCAGAAGCTCGTCGTCGAGCTCGGCGACGGACTCTATTATTTTTTCCCTTTGAGAGCCGGCCGCTTTCTCCATGTCGGCGGGTATGGGTATCTCCTCGAAGCCCGCGCCGCCGCCGTATTTATAGGCCTTCATTTCTATAACGTCGATGACGCCTTTGAAATCGTGCTGCTGGCCTATGGGGAGTATCAGCGGCAGGAGCTTCACGTTGAGCTCCTTCGATATGCTGCCGAGGGTCGCTTCGAGGCTCGTGTTTTCCTTCTCGAGCTTGTTGATGAATATTATCCTGGGCAGGCCGCCCGTCATGTCCCAGTACTTGCGGACCTGAACGGACACGTCGCCGCCGACGGCGCCGACCACTATCACAGCGCCGTCCACTACCTTTACCGCGCTGTCGGTTTCGAACAGGAAGTTTAAAAATCCGGGTGTGTCTATGAGGTTGACGAGATGGGTCTTGGTTTCGAAGAACGCTACGTGGGAATTTATAGACATCCTTCTGTGTTTTTCTTCGGATTCGTAATCCAGAACTGAGCTGCCGTCGTCGACTCTGCCCAGCTTGTCGGTGGCTCCGTGCAGATACAAGAGTGCTTCGGCCAGAGAAGTTTTACCTGCGCCGTGGGGAGCAACGAGCGCAACGTTCCTTACGCTTTCCCTACCATACTCCTTCATGGAAGATTACCTCCGTAGTCTGTCGTTGACAAAAACTTTCATAAAAGCCCTTTGTCGTCTCCTCTGTAAATAAAATTCCCTAAAGTCGATGGTATATTGGTTCCCGGGGTCGGGGTTTTAGTTCTTGGCGTACTTCCTTCTGAACCTTTCGACCCTACCCTTGGCCTCAGCCGTCCTTTCCTTCCCTGTGTAGAAAGGATGACAGTTGGAGCAGACCTCGACGGTGAAGTTTTCAAACCGCGTGGACCTGGTTTTATACTGAGCGCCGCAGGAACAGCTTATGGTGACTTCTTTATACTCCGGATGGATTTCCGCTTTCATTTTTAATGCCTCCTTATGTGCGGTCGATACGTCGTAGATCTTATACGAACCCAGACTTATTAATATAAAATTAACATTTAAATGCTGTGTGAGCAATAGTAAATCTGAGCGCATTAAACAAACAAAAAGGCGGCCGGAGGGCCGCCTTTTATGCTGTTTTCGGTATCGATACTGCTTTTTTATTCTTATTTTTCTGTGAACTCGGCGTCTATTACGTCGTCGCCGTCTTTGCCGCCGTCGCCTTCCCGGCCCGCTTCGCCTTCGGGCGCTTCGCCCGTGCCTTCGGGTCCGGTCCGGGGCTCCTCCGCCCCGTCCCCGCCCTGAGCCTGCTGCTTGTACATGAGCTCGGCGAGCTTATGTGAGGCTTTCGTTATCTTTTCCGTGGCAGCCTCGATCTCGTCGGGGTCGCTGCCCTTTACCGCTTTTCTCCCCTGCTCGAGGGCCTCCTCGAGCTCCTTCTTGTCGGAGTCGGGGAGCTTGCCTTCGAATTCCTTGAAGCTCTTCTCCGTCCTGTAAATGAGCTCGTCGAGCTTGTTCCTTTTCTCCACGAGCTCGTGGCGCTTCTTGTCCTCTTCCGACTTTTCCTCGGCGTCCCTGACCATCTTGTCCACTTCGTCCTTGGAGAGCCCGCTCGAAGCCTCGACCCTCACCTTCTGCTCCTTCTGCGTAGCCAGGTCTTTAGCGGATACGTGGAGGATGCCGTCGGCGTCTATGTCGAACGTGACTTCGACCTGCGGGATGCCCCTCGATGAAGGCGGAATGCCGTCGAGTATGAACCTCGCGAGGGTCCTGTTGTCCCCCGACATCTGCCTCTCGCCCTGGAGCACGTGTATCTCGACCGAGGTCTGGTTGTCCTCGGCCGTGGTGAATACCTGACTCTTCTTCGTCGGGATCGTCGTATTCCGCTCTATAATTTTCGTCATGACTCCGCCCAGGGTCTCGATTCCGAGCGAAAGGGGCGTAACGTCGAGCAGCAGGACGTCCCTTACCTCGCCGCCCAGTACCGCGCCCTGAATAGCTGCGCCCATAGCGACCACCTCGTCCGGGTTGATGCCCTTGTGGGGCTCCTTCCCGAAGAAGTCGGTGACGACCTTCTGGACGAGCGGTATCCTGGTCGATCCTCCGACGAGTATTACCTCGTCTATGTCGCCCGCTTTAACGCCCGCGTCCTTAAGCGCCTGGCGGCAGGGCTCGAGCGTGCCCTTAACTTTGTCTTCGATAAGCTGCTCGAACTTGGAGCGCGTAATTTTCATAACCAGGTGTTTGGGCCCGGCGGCGTCTGCGGTGATGAACGGGAGGTTGATCTCCGTCTCGAGCGTATTCGAAAGCTCGACCTTCGCCTTTTCGGCCTCCTGCCGGAGCCTCTGGAGCGCCATCTTGTCGTTTCCGAGGTCTATGCCCGATTCCTTCTTGAACTCGTTTATGATGTAGTCCATTATAAGCCTGTCGAAGTCGTCTCCGCCGAGGTGCGTATCGCCGTTCGTCGACTTGACCTCTATGACGTTGTCGCCGACCTCGAGTATGGAAATGTCGAACGTACCGCCGCCAAGGTCGTAGACCGCTATCGTACCCTCGCTCTTCTTGTCGAACCCGTAGGAGAGGGCGGCCGCGGTAGGCTCGTTAATGATCCTTTTTACTTCGAGTCCCGCGATCTTGCCCGCGTCCTTGGTGGCCTGCCTCTGGCTGTCGTTGAAATAGGCCGGGACCGTGATGACGGCGTCTTTTATCTCGCCCCCCACGTAGTCCTCCGCCGCCTTCTTCAGCTTCATCAGCACGTGTGAGGATATCTGGGGCGGTGAGTACTGCTTCCCCATGGCCTCTACCCATGCGTCGTCGTTTTTCGTCTTTACAATTTTGTACGGGAGTCTCTTGGCTTCGCCCTCGACTTCTTCAGAGCGCCTGCCCATGAGTCTCTTAACAGAGAATATCGTGTTTTCGGGATTGACGACCGCCTGTCTCTTGGCGGGGCCGCCGACGAGAATATCGCCGTCCTTGGTAAACGCGACTATGGACGGGGTTATCCGCGCCCCCTCTTCGTTTATGATTACCTTCGGCTCTCCGCCTTCCACTATGGCCACAACCGAGTTGGTGGTCCCCAAGTCGATCCCGATTATCTTGCCGCTTTTCGCCATTTGCATAGCCTCCTCAACTTGTATTCTGTTTTCCGTACTGTTTTAACTGCCCTGAGCGACCGAAGTCTCGACTTCGCCCCTCAGTTTTTTAAGGGCCTGTACTTCTATCTGCCTTACTCTTTCCTTGGATATGCCGAGCTCGTCGCCGAGCTCCCTCAGCTTGCCCTGTGGCGTCGAGAGATACCTCCGCTCGATCACGCGTTTTTCACGGGGCGTCAGCTTTTTTAGTCCCTTCTCGAGCCCTTCTCTTGCAAGCTCCGACTGCTCCAGGGATTCGAGCACCTCTTCCTGGTTGGAATTCGAGTCCGAAACCGTGTCGAGGTAGGTTATCGAATCGTCGTCCTTGAGCGACGTATCAAGGGAAAAGTCCCTCGACGCCATTCTGAACTCCATGTCGATTACGTCCTTGTCCCTCACCCCGAAGAACCCGGCTACCTTCGCGATATCGGATTCCGTCAATCCGTCGTGCTGTATGTTAAGGTCCTTTTTCGCCCTTCCTATTTTATGGAAGAGCTTCCTCTGCGCCTGGGTGGTGCCTATCTTCACATGGCTCCAGAACTTCATTATATAGTTCTGTATCTTCGCCCTTATCCACCATACGGCGTATGAAATCAGCCTGTAGCCCTTATACGGATTGAATTTTTTGACAGCGTTCATGAGCCCGATAGTGCCTTCCTGCACGAGGTCGCCGAGCGGGAACCCGTACGATATATATTCGGACGCTATCTTGACCACGAACCTGAGGTTGGACACAACGAGCGTATTAGCCGCTTCGAGGTCGTTCTCCTCGTAGTATCTGACCGCCAGGCTGTACTCTTCTTCCTTGCTTAAGACCGGGTATTTATTGACTTCCTTCAAAAAAATACCTATCGGCTCTCTGACTGCTACTGCTTTCATCCGTTTTAAACCCCCCTTTTTGAAACCTAATCATCATCGGGGAAATGTCAAGGGGATGGCGCTGTGAAAACTGAAATATGTTATTCTAATGATACTGGGCAGTTATTATAGATATATTAATACTTTGCTTAAATATTGCAAGGGGCCGCGGACCCGGCTGCGGGCGCGCGGTGGAATATGGGGCTAAAACGCTCAGCCCGCCTGCGTCGATTCTACGACTTTCTTGGCGGCTTCCCTCATATCCGCGCCTGTGATTATGTTAAGTCCCGATTGGGACAGCATTTTTCTTCCGAGCTCGACGTTTGTGCCTTCCAACCTGACTACGAGCGGTACGTTGATGCCGACCTCTTTCGCCGCCGTTATGATGCCCTCGGCTATCGTATCGCATTTCATGATGCCGCCGAATATATTTACGAATATGGCCTTCACGTTGGGGTCGCTCAGTATCATTTTGAACGCCTGCGTGACCTGCTCCGTATTCGCGCCCCCGCCTACGTCGAGGAAGTTCGCCGGCTCCCCGCCGTGGTGCTTTATTATGTCCATTGTCGACATCGCGAGGCCCGCCCCGTTTACGAGGCAGCCGATGTTGCCGTCGAGCTTCACGTAGCTTATGCCCCATTTCTTGGCTTCGAGCTCTGTCGGGTCCTCTTCGGACGGGTCGTGGAGCTTCTCTATGTCCTGGTGTCTGAAGAGCGCGTTGTCGTCGAAGTTCATCTTGGCGTCGAGAGCGAGCACGTCCCCGCCCTTGGTGAGAATGAGGGGGTTTATCTCTGCAAGCGAGCAGTCCTTCCCGGTGAAGAGCTCGTAGAGGCCCGATATGAACTTCACCGTCTTGTTTACGGTCTTGCCCTCGAGACCGAGGAAATAGGCTATTTTCCTGCACTGATAGGGGAGGAGTCCGACCGTGGGGTTGACGTATTCCCTGGTTATTTTCGAAGGGTGTTTCCTTGCTACTTCCTCTATTTCCATGCCCCCTTCGCGGCTCGCCATTATGACTATCTGTTCCCTCGACCTGTCTATCACCATGCCGAGGTAGAGCTCTTTCTCGATATCCGAGGCCTCCTCGACGAGCACCTTCTGAACGAGCTTCCCGTCGGGCCCCGTCTGGTGGGTAACGAGTATCATGCCGAGTATCTCGGAAGCTATGCGCCTGACCTCATCGAGCGTGGTGGCGAGCTTGACGCCGCCTCCCTTCCCCCTTCCGCCCGCGTGTATCTGGGCCTTTACAACGAACCTTTCCACGTTTAAGTCTTTCGCGATCTGGTGCGCCTCGTCCTCCAGGAACGCGACCTTGCCCGTGGGCGCGGCTACTCCGTACTGCGAAAGAAGCTCCTTGGCCTGATACTCATGGATATTCAATTAACATCCTCCTCGGCGAGACTATGATTACTGATCGGGGTTTCCCCTGAATTTGTCGAGCACCCACTGAATCGGGTCGAAGTACGTATCGGCGACCCTTTCCTTCAAGGGGATGATGGCGTTGTCGGTTATATGTATGTGCTCCGGGCAGACTTCGGTGCAGCATTTCGTGATATTGCAGTACCCGAGTCCCGCCTGGTTCCTTAAATATTCCTTCCGGTCGAGCGTATCGAGCGGGTGCATTTCGAGCTCGGCGACCTTTATAAGCATGCGCGGGCCGATGAATTCGTTCTTCTTGTCGTGGTTCCTGAGTATGTGGCAGACGTCCTGGCAGAGGAAGCACTCGATGCACTTTCTGAACTCCTGTCCCCTTTCGACGTCTTCCTGATACATCACCCATTTCGTGTCCTTAGCCGGGGTGAACGGCGGTATCGTTTTTCTGACCTTATAGTTCCAGGACACGTCCGTCACCAGGTCCTTTATTATCGGGAACGTCCTGATCGGGTATACGGTCACGGGCTTGTCGAGGGGGAGAGTATCGAGCCTGGTCTTGCAGGTGAGCTTCGGCATGCCGTTTATCTCCGCGCTGCAGGAGCCGCATTTGGCGGCCTTGCAGTTCCACCTCACGGCCAGGTCTCCGTCGTAATTGGCCTGGATGAAGTGGATGGCGTCTAGGACGACCATGCCCTCTTCGAGAGGCACTTCGTATTCCTTTTCCCCGCCCCCGTTGGAGTCGCCCCTGTACACGCGCATTTTCACGACAGCCATTTTATTTGTGACCTCCCTCTACGATCTTTCTAAGCTCCTCTGGCATCTGAAGCAGCGGGGACGTGCCTATTTTCATGGTACCGTTATCTTTCGAGATTACCGAATTCACGTTCCCCCATTTTTCGTTGTCGTATTTTGGGAAATCCACCCTGCTGTGGGCGCCCCTGCTCTCTTCCCTCTGGTGAGCGGATTTCGCTATGGCCTCGGAAACGATGAGCATCGATTTCAGGTCTTTGCAAAGGTGCCAGCCGGGGTTGAACATTCGCGAGCCTTCTATCCTCAGCTGAGAGGCCCTTTCTTTCAGCACCTGGAGCTCTTCGAGTCCCTCTGCCAGTTTTTCCTTCGTTCTGAATACTCCAACAAAAGAGCTCATGGCCTCCTGGAGGGCCTGGTGAATTGTGTAGGGGTTCTCTCCTTCCGAGTTTTCGAACGGCCGGAGCATCTCCTGCGCGGCCTTTTCGAGATCTATATCATCTATCTTGAGCGTGTTGTCCCTTAGCTCGTTAGCGTATTGCGCGGCGCCGAGTCCCGCCCTCCTCCCGAATACGAGGAGGTCCGAGAGGGAGTTCCCGCCCAGCCTGTTCGCGCCGTGCATGCCGCCCGCCACTTCTCCCGCGGCGAATAAGCCCGGCACCGTGCTCCCCGCCGTGTCTGCATCGACACGGACCCCGCCCATCATGTAATGGGTGGTCGGGAATACTTCCATGGGTTCTTTAGTGATGTCTATCTCGGCGAACTCCATGAACTGGTGGTACATGCTCGGGAGCTTCTTCTTAACGTATTCGGCTCCCCTGTGCGATATGTCGAGGTAAGCCCCGCCGTGGGGTGTGCCGCGCCCTTCCTCGACCTCGATATAAATGGACCTAGCGACGACGTCTCTCGTCGAGAGCTCCATCCTCTCGGGGTCGTATTTTTCCATGAACCTTTCGCCGTTCCTGTTGGTGAGCAGGCCGCCCTCCCCCCTTACTGCCTCCGTGACGAGGAGTCCCTTCACGCTCGGGGGCCATACCATCCCGGTCGGGTGGAACTGTACGAATTCCATGTCGATAAGCTCGGCTCCCGCGTCGTAGGCGAGCGAGTGGCCGTCCCCCGTGTATTCCCAGGAGTTCGATGTCACTTTGTAAGACTTACCGATGCCGCCCGTGGCGAGTATCACGGCTTTGGTCTTGAACAGCACGAACCTGCCGCTTTCTCTCCAGTAGCCGAAGGCTCCGGATATCCTCTCGCCGTCCTTTAACAGATGAGTAATAGTGCATTCCATGTACACGTCCATTCCGGAGTGTATGCCCTTGTCCTGGAGCGTGCGTATCATCTCGAGCCCGGTCCTGTCGCCCACGTGCGCGAGACGCTTCCACGTGTGTCCGCCGAAGGCCCTCTGCATTATCTTACCGTCCTTCGTCCTGTCGAAAAGGGCGCCCCAGTGCTCGAGCTCCCTCACGCGGTCGGGAGCTTCCTGCGCGTGGAGCTGTGCCATGCGCCAGTTATTAAGCATCTTCCCGCCGTGCATCGTGTCGTGGAAATGGACCTTCCAGTCGTCCTGCGCGTCGACGTTCGCGAGCGCCGCGGCGACGCCCCCCTCGGCCATGACCGTGTGGGCTTTACCCAGGAGCGACTTGCAGACAAGGCCGACCGAGGCCCCCATTGCCGATGCCTCTATCGCCGCCCGGAGACCCGCGCCTCCCGCGCCGATCACGATGACGTCGTGCGTATGTGTTTCGTACTTCTCCATTTATATTAACCTCACGTCTGTGATAACGCCCCTCGCGAGAAGGAATATATAGAGGTCGGCCAGCGCTACGCCGAAGAGGCTCACCCACGCCCAGAACATGTGGTGCTCGTTCAAGGCGCTAGCCTTTCCCCATAGCATGAACCGTGTGGGGCATTTCGAGAATACATCGAGATTGCCGCCTATCAAATGGCGGAGAGAATGGCATGAAAGAGAATAGAGCGTAAGGAGCGCCGCGTTAGCGAAAAGGACGAGAGTGCCTACTCCGACGCCGAAGCCGTCTTCGAATTTAAGGGCCTTGAACGCATCGACCCAGAGGAAGAAAAGAATTATTGTGGCCGCGTAGAAGAAATAACGGTGTATGTTCTGGAGTACGAACGGGAGCTTCGACTCCCCGGTATAAGAGCCTTCCTTCGCGAGAGGGCGTACTGCGCACGCAGGCGGGGCGAGGAAGAACGACCTGTAGTAAGCCTTCCTGTAATAGTAGCAGGTCGCCCTGAAGCCGAGCGGGGCCCACAGTATCAGCAGCGCCGGTGAGAGCGGCCACCAGGAAGCGAGTATATAAGGCGAGTAGAAAGGAGAGAGGTAAGGCTCGTAAAGGAAATCGGCGTTCGCGAACGCGCGCCAAGTAGAGTAGATGCCGAATGCACCGAGCACTACAGCGGTCACGAGGGGAGCGACCCACCATGTGTCCCGCCTCAATGTAATTGTGCTCTCTGCGCTTCCGTTTGCCATCTCAAAGCTCCTTCCTAAGTTATCTCAGTAGATGAATTTTGGTGTCACGGGCTTATTTTTTAAACGACTCGGGAAATCGGCATGTAATATTATATAAACGCTAAGTTCTAGTCAAGCTGTCCGATATACCTAGAGGGCCGTGATTCCCCTTAGACTCCAGTCGTTTTATCTATGTGCTCGCAGAGCTCTTTCACGTGGCCTGCCGACACACGGAGCTCCTCGCTCTCTTTCTTCGTGAGCTTTATCTCGAATATCTTTTCCACGCCCTTTTTCCCGAGTATGACGGGCAGACCGACGAAGATGTTGTCGATGCCGTATTCGCCCTCGGCCAGGACGCAGCACGGGAGAATTTTCTTCTTATCCCTGAGTATCGCGTCCACCATCTCGACGGCGGATACTGCGGGGGCATAAAACGCGCTTCCGGTCTTAAGAAGGGCTACTATTTCTCCTCCCCCCTGCCTCGTCCTCTGTATGATGGATTCTATCCTGTCCGGGGGGATGAGCTCCGTGATGGGAACTCCCGCGACGGTAGTCGCTCTCGCGAGCGGCACCATGTCGTCCCCGTGACCTCCGAGTACGAACGCGTGGATGTTTTCGACCGACACACCGAGCTCCATTCCGATGAAGGACCTGAACCTCGCGGCGTCGAGCACTCCCGCCATCCCCATGACGCGCTCCCTCGGGAAGCCGCTTACCTTGTGGGCTATATAGACCATCGCGTCAAGCGGGTTCGTGACGAGGATCAATATTGCGTTGGGCGATCTCCTGGCGACGTTTTCCGTGACCTGCTTTACTATCCCGGTGTTCGTGGCAATAAGGTCGTCCCTGCTCATGCCGGGCTTTCTCGGTATGCCCGAAGTGATTACGACGACGTCCGAATCCGCGGTCTCATCGTAGCTGTTGGTCCCCGTTATGTTGACGTCGTAACCGTAAACGGGGTTCATCTCCATCATATCGAGAGCCTTGCCCTGGGGCATGCCCTCTACTATATCCACGAGTACTACGTCTCCCAGCTCGAGCTGGGCAAGCATTAAGGCCGTCGTGGCGCCGACGTTGCCCGCGCCTATTACTGAAATTTTTGGTCTGCTCATATTGAATGCTCCTTCATTATTTCTTTATTGTTATTTATTTCCTGTTGTTTCACGGATACTACGAATAACACACGCAGCACAACACTCTAAACGAGCACCCTGTCCATATTCTCCGCAATCGCCTGGCCGAACTCGGAGCACTTGAGGAGCTTCGCGTTCTCGAGCTGGCGCTCGAGGTCGTAAGTCACCGTCTTATCCAGTATCGTAAGCTCCATCGCCTTGACTATGAGGTCAGCCGCTTCGTTCCAGCGGAGGTATTCGAACATCATAACGCCCGAGAGTATGAGCGAGCCCGGGTTCACCTTGTCCTGGCCCGCGTATTTGGGCGCTGTCCCGTGCGTGGCTTCGAAGAGCGCCAGGTAATCGCCTATATTACCGCCGGGCGCCATGCCGAGGCCCCCTACCTGCGCGGCGCAGGCGTCCGAAAGGTAATCGCCGTTCAGGTTCGCCGTGGCTATGACGTGGTATTCCCTCGTCCTCGTGAGTATCTGCTGGAGCATGTTGTCGGCTATCCTGTCGTTTATTACGACCGTCCCCTCGGGTCGCTTTCCGTTGTATTTGTCCCAGAGGTCGTCTTCCGTTATCACCCGGTCGGGGAATTCTTCCTTCGCGAGCTCGTAGCCCCAGTCCCTGAACGCGCCTTCCGTGAATTTCATAATATTGCCTTTGTGTACGATCGTAACGCTCTCCTCGCCCTTTTCGATCGCGTGTTTTAACGCCTTCCTGACGAGCCTCTTCGTTCCGAACGGGCTTATGGGCTTTATGCCAATGCCCGAGCCTTCCCTGATGTTGGCGCCGTATTTCTCGACGAGGTAGTTCCTTATCTCTACCGCTTCCTTGGAGCCGCTCTGCCATTCTATGCCCGAATAGACGTCCTCCGTATTCTCCCTGAATATGATCATGTCCATATCCTCGGGTCTCTTTATCGGGGATGGAGTGCCTTTTATGTACTTTACGGGGCGCACGCAGGCGTACAGGTCGAGCAGCTGCCTGAGCGCGACGTTAAGGCTCCTTATCCCTCCGCCTATCGGAGTGGTGAGGGGGCCCTTAATCGAAACTACATATTCCCTCAGGTCTTCGAGCGTTTCCTCGGGAAGCCATTCTCCCTTGAAGTTAAACGCCTTTTCTCCCGTGAGCACCTCGCGCCACGTTATCTTCCTCTTGCCCTTGTACGCTTTTTCCACCGCCGCGTCGAAAACTATCTGGGACGCCCTCCAGATGTCAGGCCCCGTCCCGTCTCCTTCGATGAAGGGTATAATCGGGTGATCGGGGACGATTATTGATTCGTTCTTTTTGTCGATTTGAATTTTTTGTCCCACACTCGGCTTTGAGGATGACATCGTTAAAACTCCTGTTGAAAAATTTGGACTGAAATATAAATAATAAACGCCTGAAATTCAAATAATTGAAGCCCAGGCGGCGCCCACGCCCTCCTTCAGGCGCACTGATTCCCTGACGGCTAATTGAGACTGTTTCATCCCCCCGGCTGAGGCGGATGTTTTACTGCTTCATCATCTGTCTCAGTACCGTTTGCAGTATTCCGCCGTTTTTATAATATTCGACCTCGATAGGGCTGTCCATACGGCAGGTAACGTTAAACGTAAAGTTATCCCCGTCCTTTCGCGTGACCCTTACGGGAATGTCTTTCCCGTGTTTCAAGTCTTCGGTAACGCCTTCGATGTCGTACGTTTCGTAACCTGTGAGCCCGTACGTGCGGCTGCTTTCGCCGTCCTTGAACTGAAGCGGGAGGACGCCCATCCCGACGAGGTTGCTCCTGTGTATCCTTTCGAAGCTCTCGGCTATCACCGCTTTTACGCCCAAGAGTATGGTGCCTTTGGCGGCCCAGTCGCGGGAGCTGCCCGTTCCGTATTCCTTGCCGCCGATCACGATGAGCGGTATCCCTTCGGCCTGATATTTCATCGAGGCGTCGAATATGGGCATCTGCTCGCCCGAAGGGATGTGCATGGTCACGCCCCCCTCGACGCCGGGCAGCATGAGGTTTTTTATTCTTATGTTTGCGAAAGTGCCGCGAATCATGACCTCGTGGTTGCCTCTCCGTGACCCGAAGCTGTTGAAATCCCTCTGCTCGACGCCGTGGGACATCAGGTATTTCCCGGCTGGTCCGTCTTTTGGTATGGAGCCCGCAGGCGATATGTGGTCGGTCGTTATGGAATCCCCCAGCAGCGCGAGAGCATACGCGCCCCTGATGTCTCTCGCGCCGGGTACGTCGAGCGAGAACTCCTCGAAGAAGGTCGGGTTCTGTATGTAGGTGGATTTCTTGTCCCACTTGTAGAGGTCTCCCTCCGGAACGTCGAGTGTCTTCCATGTCTCGTCGCCTTCGAATACGTGCTCGTACTGGGCCCGGAAGAGCTCGGGGTTCAATACCTTGTTCACCGTATCGCTTATTTCTTTCTGTGAGGGCCAGATGTCCTTTAAATAAACGGGCTTTCCTTCAGACCCCTGGCCTATGGGCTCTTTATAGACGTCTATGTCCACTTTTCCCGCAAGGGCGAACGCCACGACGAGGGGGGGAGAGGCGAGGTAGGAAAATTTAACGAAGGGATGGATGCGCCCCTCGAAGTTCCTGTTCCCGCTCAGTACCGCGGCGCACGTGAGGTCGTTTGACTTTATGGCCTCTTCGACGGGAGCCGGCAGCGGGCCGCTGTTCCCGATACATGTGGTGCATCCGTATCCTACGAGACTGAAGCCTAGTTTATCGAGATATTTAGTTAAATCCGCCGCGTCCAGATAGTCGGTCACTACTCTCGAGCCCGGTGCGAGGCTCGTCTTGACCGAGGGCTTTACAGTGAGACCCTTTTCCACTGCCTTCTTCGCCACGAGACCCGATGCCACCATGACGGACGGGTTCGAGGTGTTCGTGCAGCTCGTTATCGCGGCAATCACAACGGAGCCGTTTCCGATCTCGTCTTTCCTGCCGTCGATTTCGATCCCGACCTTTTTATTTAAGTCCTTACCGTTCCCTGTTTTCGTTTTGAGAACTTTTTCATACGATTCCTTGAGCGTCTTGAGGGAGACCCTGTCCTGAGGGCGGCTCGGCCCCGCCAGGGAAGGCTCGACCGTTGAAATATCGAGCTCGAGGGTATCCGTGTAAACGGGGTCGGGCGTGGAGTCCGTCCTGAAAAGGCCCTGATCTTTCGCATATGCCTCGACGAGCTCGACGAGCTTCCTGTCCCTTCCCGTGATTTTGAGATAACGGAGCGTCTCCTCGTCTACGGGGAAAAACCCCATCGTAGCCCCGTATTCGGGGGCCATGTTGGCAATGGTCGCTTTGTCCGAGAGAGCGAGCTGGCTTAGTCCCGGCCCGTAGAACTCGACGAACTTCCCGACGACGCCCTTTTTCCTGAGCATCTCGGTCACCGTGAGCACGAGGTCGGTCGCCGTGACGCCTTCCGCGAGCTGCCCGAAGAGCTTGAACCCTATAACCTCGGGCACGAGCATGTAAAGCGGCTGCCCCAGCATGCAGGCCTCGGCCTCTATTCCGCCGACGCCCCAGCCGAGCACGCTCAATCCGTTTATCATCGTCGTGTGTGAGTCCGTTCCTACGAGCGTGTCGGGATATGCTATCGTCCTGCCGTTTTCCTTCGTCGAGGAGACGACGCTCGCCAGGCATTCGAGGTTCACCTGGTGTACTATCCCGGTGCCGGGAGGGACGACCCTGAAATTATCGAACGCCTTCTGCGCCCACCTCAGAAACGCGTACCTCTCCCCGTTCCTCTCGTATTCGCGCTCGACGTTCAGAGTGAACGCCTTGTCGCTTGCGAAATAATCGACCTGGACGGAATGGTCGATGACGAGGTCTACGGGGACTATCGGGTTTATCTTGTCGGGGTCTCCTCCGAGCCTGTTGACTACAGTCCTCATCGCCGCGAGGTCGACCACGCAGGGCACGCCCGTGAAGTCCTGGAGGATTACGCGGGCGGGGCAGTAAGGTATCTCCTCTGAGTGCAGGGTGTCCGGGCTCCATCCCGCGAGCGCACGGAGATGGTTGTCGTTTATTATGCTCCCGTCGTAATTCCTAAGGACGTTCTCGAGCAGTATTTTTATGGATACGGGCAGGCGGGAAATGTCCTTCCCGAGTGTTTTTTCTATTGATTTCAAAGAATAATAACCGACTTCGCCCGCGCTCGTTTTAAGCGTAGAAAGGGCTTTCAGTTTATTGCTTATCTCACTCATTCTATTCTCCTTAGCTTGCTGGTTAAGCGGAAGGTTTCTCCTAACATTCTACAGTTGAATCGGTACAAATCAAGCGGAAGAGGCCCGTAAATACGTGCGGATTCCAAAGGCGCGGCGGTAAGGCCGGCGCGAGGATTTCTTGAGTGATTCCTATGGCTTTATAAACGGAATCTGCGATGCGGGATACCGGTATTAACCGTAAGCGGCTGAAGCGCTCACATAGGGTTCAATCTATCTTTCTGAATATGAGAGAAGCGTTCGTTCCCCCGAAGCCGAACGAATTGCTGAGCGCCGTTTTTATATCGCCCTTCCTCGCTTCGTTGGGTACGTAGTCGAGGTCGCACTCGGGGTCGGGGATTTCGTAGTTGATCGTCGGCGGGAGTATGCCCCGGTCGAGCGCCAGCACCGTAAAAGCCGCCTCTACGGCGCCCGCCGCGCCCAGGAGGTGCCCCGTCATCGACTTCGTCGAGCTGACCGGTAGGTTGTAAGCCCTCTGGCCGAAGACCTTCTTGATCGCGTTCGATTCGTTGGAGTCGTTGAGAGGAGTCGAAGTCCCGTGGGCGTTTATGTACTCTATTTCGTCGATGTTTATCCCGCCGTCCTTGAGAGCCGCCAGCATGCACCTCTCGGGACCGTCGAGAGACGGCGCCGTTATGTGGCTCGCGTCGCTGCTCATACCGTACCCGACGATCTCGGCGTATATCCTCGCGCCCCTTTTCTTCGCGAATTCCAGCTCTTCCAATATGAGCATCCCCGAGCCTTCGCCGATAATGAAGCCGTCCCTTTCCCTGTCGAACGGGCGTGAGGCGCGCTCGGGCTCGTCGTTTCGGGTGGATAGAGCCCGCATGGCGTTAAAGCCGCCGAACGTGAGCGGGATGATGGGGGCTTCGGTGCCGCCTGCGAACATGACGTCGGCCTCGCCGTTCCTTATAGCCGCTGCGGCATAGCCTATGGCGTGGGCGCTCGCCGCGCACGCCGTGGTCGTGCAGCAGTTGGGGCCCTTGGCGTTGAAGAATATGGAAACGTACCCCGCGGCCATGTTGTTGATAATGTTGGTAATGAAGAACGGGGACAGGCGTCCGGGGCCTTTCTCCGCCAGCATGTGCACCGTGTTGACGTATGTCTCCATGCCGCCGATGCCGGAGCCGATGATGGTGCCCGTAAGCGGGGAGAGCTCTTCCGTTATCTCAAGCCCCGAATCATCGAGCGCGATCTTGGCGGAGGCGACGGCGTACTGTATGAACGCGTCCGTCTTCCTCGCCTCCTTCGGGTTCATGTAGAGCTCGGGGTCGAAGCCGTGTATCTCCGCGGCTATTTGCGTTTTGTGCTCGGACGCGTCGAACTTCGTAATCTTCCTTACCCCCGAACGCCCGGCGCACACTGCGTCCCAGGTCTCTTTATTCCCGATCCCGAGAGGCGTGACCAGCCCGACGCCCGTAACCGCTACCCTTCTTTTCATTACTTTTTACGCTCCAGTATGAAGTTGACCGCGTCCTGAACCGTTATGATGGATTCCGCGTCCTCGTCGGATATCTCGAGCCCGAACTCGTCTTCCATCGACATGATGAGCTCCACCAGGTCGAGCGAGTCGGCACCCAGGTCCTCGATGAACGAGGATTCGGGAGATATCTCCTCCTCGGTTTTACCCAGCTGACCCGCCACCATCTCTTTGACTTTCGCGAGTATTTCCTTGTCCTGAGCCATATCAAACACCTCCTTTTTATCTTAAGTGTATATTCCGCCGTTAACCCTTATTACCTCGCCCGTAATATAGGAAGCCTCGTCCGAAGTCAAGAAAGCGACCAGCCCGGCGATGTCTTCGGGCGAGCCGTACCTCCCCATTGGTATCCTTTCTATGTACTGCTTCTTTATCTCGTCCGGGAGACTATTGTTTATGTCCGTCAGTATAAAGCCGGGGCTGATTGCGTTTACGGTTACGGCCCTGGGCGCCATCTCCCTGGCCGCGGCTTTCGTGAAGCCTATGATGCCCGCTTTCGACGCGGCGTAGTTCGTCTGACCGGCATTCCCCATTTCGCCGACGACCGATGTTAAATTTATTATCCTTCCCCACCTCTGCTTCATCATCGTGCGCGTTACGGCCTTCGTGCAGTTAAAGACCCCGTTGAGGTTGGTGGAAATCACCCTGTCCCAATCCTCTTTGTTCATCCTCACGAGGAGCGTGTCATGTACGATCCCCGCGTTATTTATGAGGATGTGTATGCCTCCGTGCTCCGTTATTATCTCCTCGATCACCCTCTGCGACCCTTCGTAATCGGAAACGTCGAATTTCGAGACAACACCCTTTCCTCCCGCTTTTTCTATCTCCGCGACCACGTCCTGGGCGGCCGATTCGTTCCTGGCATAATTGACCACTACGAATGCGCCCTCGGCCGCGAGCCTGAGCGCGACTGCCTTTCCGATACCTCTCGAGCCCCCTGTTACGAGCGCTATCTTCCTGCCGTTTTCAGCCATTTTTGAGTGACTCCAATTGTGACATGTTTTCGAGACAGCCTACCTCTACATTGGGGAGCGTCCGTTTTATCAGACCCGAGAGCACGTTCCTGGGGCCTATCTCGAGGAACTTCCCGACTCCCTCCCTCCCCAGAGTCTCCACGGATTCGTACCACCTTACCGGACTCGTCACCTGCCTTACGAGCAGCTCTCCCGTCCTTGATGAATCGCTGTTGACCGAGGCGTCGCAATTAGTCACGATCGGCACGTTCATATCGCTGAATTCTATACCGTCCAATACCTCCGCAAGCCTCTCGGCCGCGGGTTTCATCAATATGCAATGGAACGGCGCGCTCACGTCGAGCGGCACCACGCGTTTCGCTCCTTTTAATTTCGCCTGCTCGGATGCCCGCATGACCGCGTCCCTGCTCCCGGAAATCACGGTCTGTCCCGGCGCGTTCAGGTTGGCGGGGCTCGCGACGCCGGAACCGGCGGACACCATATCGCATATCTCCCGTATGGCTCCGATTTCGAGGCCGAGTACCGCCGTCATTGCGCCTTCCCCGACGGGCACGGCTTCCTGCATGAACTCACCCCTTTTTCTTACCACAAAAACTGCGTCTTTGAAAGCCATCGAGCCGTTCGCTACGAGCGCCGAATACTCCCCCAGGCTGTGACCTGCTACGAAGTCGGGTCTCGTCCCCGACTCGGACTCGAGCACCCTCAGGGCAGCGGTCGAGGCGGTGAGGATCGCGGGCTGGGCGTTCGCCGTGAGCGAAAGCTCTCCCGGGTCTCCCTCGAAGCAAAGCCCGGCGATGTCGAAACCGAGCACGTCGCTCGCTTCCTCGAACGTCCTTCTCGCCGCGCCGAACTCTCCATAAAGCTCCTTGCACATCCCCACGTACTGGGAACCCTGGCCTGGGAACACGAATGCAATCATTGGGTTAGATCCTTAATCGACCGGAGGAAGCTCTATGAAAGCTGTTCCTGCTTTTCCTTTATGTATGTCTTTCCTTTATAGAACCCGCAGCCGGGGCACGCCCTGTGAGGAGGCTTGTGCTCCCCGCAGTTCTGGCAGACGGAAAGACCAGGACTCGCAACCTTATAGTGGGTTCTGTTTTTTCTGGACCTGGACCTGGAATGTTTTCTTTTCGGAAGTCCCATTTTTCATTCTCCCTTTGTCTTCTTCGTAATTTATATTTTCAGTTTTTTCAGCACCGCGAACCTAGGGTCCTGCCATTGTTTTTCGCAGTCGCATGTCTCTCTGTTCAGGTTTGCCCCGCATTTCGGACACAAACCCTTGCAGTTTTCGCTGCAGACGACCTTTACGGGAAGAGAGACCGCGATGAGCCCCCTCAGGTAATCATCGAGGTCGACCTCGTCTCCCCTGTAGGTCTCGTGATCGACGTCATCGATGTCTTTCACCTTGTCGGCCGGCGAGAGCATGAGCCTGATCTCGGGCCTTATGTCGAGCCTGACCGTATCCAGGCACCTCGAGCAGGGGACCTCTATGGAAAAAGCGAGGTTCCCGAGGACGGTTACTTCCCTGAGGGCCGTCGTCACGACGAGGTCGACGTCTATACCGGAAGCGAGCTTCGTACCCTCTTCGCCCGACTTAAGCTCGGGTATGTTATCGAGCCACCCCGGACTCATGCTGGTACGGATGTGGAGTCCCTCGTCCCTGATGTCCGATAAGCTGATCTTCATCGCCCCGGCCCTTGTCAAATATCGATTATAAATTAACGGGTTTAAATAATAATACAAGATGAGAGGTTTGCAAGTAAAAAGCGAAAGCCGGGGTTTTCAGGCGAGGTGGCAGGACACGAGGTGCCCCCCTCCGGCGTCCCTCAGCTCGGGCTCGACGGAGCTGCACTTCTCTACGGCGATCGGGCAGCGCGGATGGAAACTGCAGCCCGCGGGAGGGTTTATGGGGCTCGGCACGTCTCCCTTGAGCACGGTCATTTTCCTTTGCTTGCCGGGGTCGGCGACCGGGACCGAGGATATAAGCACGCGCGTATAGGGGTGGAGGGGGTTTTTGTAGAGCTCCCCGCTCGGGGCGAGCTCTACCACCTTCCCTAGGTACATGACCGCCACCCTGTCGCTAATGTGCCTCACCACGCGGAGGTCGTGGGAGATGAAGAGGTAAGTGAGCCTGAACTTCTCCTGGAGCTCCATGAACAGGTTTATTATCTGGGCCTGCACCGAGACGTCTAACGCCGATATGGGCTCGTCGCAAACGACGAACTCGGGGTTGAGCGCGAGGGCCCTCGCTATAGCTATCCTCTGCCTCTGCCCTCCGCTGAACTCGTGAGGGTAGCGGGGGAGCGCGTCTTCTCTCAATCCGACTGTACGCAGGAGCTCGCGCACTATGCCCTTTCTTTCGCCGGGGGTGGAAATATTGTGTATGACGAGACCTTCCGCTACAATGCTCTCGACCTTCATCCTCGGGTTGAGCGAGCCGTAGGGGTCCTGAAAAACGATCTGCATCTTTTCCCTGTACGGGCGCATGCGTGCGGGGCTGAGCCCGGTGATATCATCTGCTCCGAAAAATATTCTGCCCTCCGTGGGCTCGAGGAGCTTTATTATGGTCTTGCCGAGCGTCGTTTTCCCGCAGCCGCTCTCTCCGACGAGCCCCAGCGTCTCGCCCTCCGAGATGTTCATATCGATCCCGTCCACAGCCTTGACGAAGTTCGTAACCCTGGAGAGGACCCCGGTCTCCACGGGGAAGTATTTCTTGAGGCGTTCTATTCTTACGAGCTCTTTTAGCGCCATGTCGGACCTATATTGTTACCTCGTCCGCCCTGAAGCACGCCGAGTAATGGCCGGCTGCGTGCTCGGAGAGCGGGGGCTCCTCACTCCTGCATTTATCTATTACGAGCGGGCACCTGTCCTGAAACCTGCAGCCCGGCGGGAAGCTGCCGGGGCTCGGAACGAGGCCGGGTATCGCGTCCAGCTTCTCCTTACTCCCCCTTAGATCGGGGATGGAGTTGAGCAGCCCGACCGTGTACGGGTGCTTCGGATGCTTGAAAATTTCTCTTGTAACAGCGTGCTCGACGACCTTCCCCGCGTACATTACGTATACGGTGTCGGCCACCTCCGCGATTATTCCGAGGTCGTGCGTAATTAACAGTACAGCCATTCCCAGCTTGACCCTGAGGTCGTCGATGAGCTCGAGTATCCCCGCCTGTATCGTGACGTCGAGCGCCGTGGTGGGCTCGTCCGCGATGAGCACCTCGGGGCTGCAGGCGAGTGCCATGGCGATCATGACCCTTTGGGACATCCCGCCCGAAAGCTCGTGGGGATAGTTCTTTATCCTGCTCTCGGGCGCGGGGATTCCCACGAGTTTCAGCAGGGCTATGACCCTTTCCTTTTCTTCCTTCCCGGTGATATTTAAATGAGTCCTGAGCGACTCCCCCACCTGGTCCCCTACCGTAAAGACGGGGTTGAGCGAGCTTATCGGCTCCTGGAAGATCATCGATATCCTGTTCCCGCGTATAGAGCGCATGTCGCGGTCATTCAAATGGAGTATGTCAGCGCCGTCGAAGATTATCTCGCCCCCTTCTATCCTGCCCGGGGGCTCGGGTATGAGGCGCATTACCGAAAGCGCCGTGACCGTCTTACCGCAGCCGCTTTCGCCCACGACCCCGACTATCCTGCCCTGGGGTATGGATAGGGACACGCCACTCACGACCTCGACCTTCCTCCCTTCGGACGAGAACGATACCCTTAAGTCTTTTATCTCGAGTGCGCTTTCCATTCTAGTTCCCTTTTCTTTCCTCCGTCGTTCCCCCTCATTCGTTCCCCGTGAATTTCGGGTCTATCGAGTTCCTGAACCCTTCTCCCAGGAGGTTGAAGGCCGTCACTGTCAAAAATATAGCCGCGCCGGGGAATAGGACAAGCCACCACGCGAAATCGACGTACCGTTGCGACTGGGAGAGCACGTCGCCCCAGCTCGGGTCGGGCGGAGGGACGCCGAACCCCAGGAAGCTCAACCCGGACTCGACCAGTATCGCCCCCGCGATCCCAAAAGTGGAGTCGACGAGCACGGGTGCGAGCGCGTTAGGGAGCATGTGTTTCATCATCACCCTCAGGTCGTTCCCGCCTAACGCGACCGCGGCCTCGACGTATTCGAATTTCCGGAGCTTCAAAAACTCCCCCCTTATGAGGCGCGCGACCCCGGTCCAGCTGGTGGCCCCTATCACTATCATTATGTTGTAAATGCTGGGGTCCCTGAACGCCAGTATAGTCAGGATCAAAAAGAAGACGGGGAACGTCATCATCACCTCGAAGAGGCGCGACACTATAAAATCGGTGGTCCCACCGTAATATCCGGCAATGCCCCCCAGCATGATGCCTATCACCGCCGATATGCCGACGGCGATGAACCCAATCGAGAGCGAAATCCTGGCCCCGTATATCATGCGCGCGAGCACGTCCCTGCCCCTGTCGTCCGTGCCGAAGGGGTGCTCCCCCGAGGGCGGGTTCAGTATCGACAGGAGGTCGTTCTCCGTAGGGCTGTATCTTACGGGGGGGAATATCGCGAAGTCCCCGGGGCCGAGATTTTTGTCGAGCTCCTTGAAATCCTTACCGAAGAACTCCGGGTAGCGGAAGACGACTGGGAAATAGTAATGCCCTTCGTACTTTAGGACTATGGGCTTGTTTCCTGCGAGGAAGCTCTCGAACACGGCTATGAAAAGGAGCAGCAGTATCACTATCAGGGCCGAGAACGCGAGCCTGTCTTTTTTAAATTTCCTCCAAACGCTCCCCCAGTATCCGACGCTCTTTGTCTCCGTCAACTTCTGCCCTCGAAACTTATCCTGGGGTCTACGAGCACGTAAACCAGGTCCGATATCAGGATGCCGATAAGCGTTAGGAACGCAGATATCGTGGCGATAGCCATGATCATCGGGTAATCGCGGGCGAGCACCGACTCGAAGCCGAGCTGGCCTATGCCTGGTATGGAGAATATCGTCTCTATTATCACGCTCCCGCCTATCATGGCGGGGAGTATTCCCGCAAGTATAGTGATAATCGGTATGAGCGCGTTCCTGAGGGCGTGCTTGAGTATGACCTTCGATCTCGGGAGGCCCTTGGCAGCGGCCGTCCTCACGTAATCCTCCCTCAGGACTTCTAACAGGCTCCCCTTCTGGAACCTCGAGAGGTATGCGAGGCTCCCGTAGGAGAGGCAGAATACCGGCAGCACTATGTGCCAGAGGAAGTCGGCCGCTTTTTCGGGGAGGGGATAATTCTCCGCCCCCGGCGAGAGGATGCCGTAAACGGGAAAGACGTTCCAGTACTCGCCGCCGCCCAGAAAGAAAATCAGGATCATCGCCATCCAGAAGCTCGGTATGGAGTAAAGGATGAAGAGGACGAACGTGCTCGCCCTTTCTCCCGCGCTCCCGTGCCTGACCGCGGCATAAACGCCTATAGGTATGGCGGTCAGATATATGAGGATGATGGAAATTACGTTGAGTGTAATGGTGATCGGGAGCCGCTCGGCGATTTTATCCATGACCGGGCGGTGGTCCTTGTACGAGCGGCCGAAATCGAGCGTGACGATCTGCTTCAACCATATCCCGTAGCGGACGTATATGGGCTTGTCGAGTCCGTAGAGCCTCTTGGTCTCCTCGACTATTTCTTTCGTTATGGCCTCCGATTTTATGCCTTCATCGAGCTGGAGCTTCCTCTCGACGGGGTTTCCGGGGGCGAGCTGGATAATGAAGAACGTGATTATGGTGATCCCGAATAATGTGGGTATGAGAAGTATGAGCCGCTTTATTATATAGTCTCTCATGTCCGGGCCAATTGGAATTATATGCGGTTATCGGGGAAATATTAAGCGTAATTATAAAATGGCGCTCTATTGTGCGCACCCGGATTAAAATTATACGGGGTTGCGGAAATAAATCTCTTTTCGGATTCGCGGTCCTTCGTCCCTTGATCTACTCCGCATATTTCTGGAGCGGTGTAGGCACGTACCATTCTATGGGATCTACTCCCAGGGGATAGACTATGACGTTCTCGAAGCGCTTGGCTACGGCGACGGTCGCCTTCCTGCAGAAGAGGAACGTGTAGGGCTGCTCCTCGTTCACGATCTCGGAGAATTTCCTGTATAACTCTATCCTCTTCGTCCTGTCGAACTCCTGCCTCGCCGTCTCGATTAAGCGGTCTGCCTCGGCGTTTTTAAACCCGACGAAGTTCGAGCCGCTCCCGGCCTGTGTCGAGCTCCATATCTGATATGGGTCTGATTCGACGCCCATAGACCACGCGAGGGTAACGGCGTCGAACTTCCTGTCGTTCAGCCTCGACGTGAACACGGCCCACTCGGTCTTCCGTATCTCCATTGCTATCCCCGTCTTGTCGAGCTCTTCCTTGAGTATCGTCGCTATCTTCTCGCCGGTCTCAGAGCCGCCGGGTATCAGGAACTCGAACGCGAACTTTACCCCGTCCTTGTCCCTTATCCCGTCCCCGTCGTGGTCGGTCCACCCGGCTTCGTCGAGAAGCGCCCGGGCCCGGGCGGGGTCGTAGGGGATGGGCTTTATGTCCTTATCGTATTCGGGGCTGTTGATGTAAAACGCGTTCGTGACCACCGCCCCTAGGTTGAACATTATCTTGTCCAGGATGAGCTCCCGGTTTACGAGGTGCGTCATCGCCCTCCTCACGCGCTTGTCCGAGAAAAAGGGCTTCGTCGAGTTCCATCCTATGTAGCTGTAGTTGGGGGTGTAGTAGCTGAACTTGTCGAAGTTGTTTTCGAAATCCGGAGAGCCCGTCTGCTTTTCCCACTGTATGGGGGTGAGGCTCGAGACGTCGAGCTCCTCTCTTTTCAGCACCTGGAGCGTTACGGAGGGGTCATTGATTATCCTGAATACGATCCTGTTCAGATGAGGCTTTTCCCCCCAGTAGCCGGGGTTCTTCTCTAGCACGACCTCCCTCCCCGTCGTCCACTTCACGAACTTAAACGGGCCCGTGCCTACGGGGGCCCTTCCGGCGGGATTGGTGTTGAAGTCTCCTTTTTCGAATATGTGCCTGGGCACTATGGGGATGCCGCCGCAGAATTCGAGCGCGAGGAAGTAGGGTCTCGCGTATGTGAACCTGACTGTATGCTCGTCCAGGGCCTCGACGCTCTTTATCTCCTGGTAGTAGCTCCTTAGCTGGGGGGCGTCCACCTTGGGGTCCATTATAGTCTTGTAAGAGAATACGACGTCGTCCGCTGTGAACGGCACCCCGTCCTGCCACTTTATCCCCTTTCTTATCGTGAACGTGTACGTGAGCTTGTCGTCCGATATGGTCCAGGACTCGGCCAGGAGAGGTTTCAATTCGAGGGACAGGTTGTCACGCTCGACGAGCGTCTCGTAGACGTTCCCGCCCGTGATTATCCCCTCGTACGCGTCGGTCGCCGTTATTGGGTTAAGCGTTGCGGGCTCGGCGCTCAGGTGGTAAATGAGCCAGTCGCCTTCAACAGGCTCGGTGGACGCGGTGTCGGATGCGTTTTCCTTCGAAGAAGTTTCCGAGCTCTTGTCCTGCGACTTGCATGAAAAGAAAGAGGATAATAAAACTATACCGAGCAATGTGAAGAAGAATATTCTTTTCAACTTTAATCTCCTTTCGCAGAGCGGATTATTCGTTCCCTGATTTATCTATCGCCTTGAGAAGCGGCGTTACGAGGTCAATCGGCAGCGGGAAGACTATCGTCGAGCTCTTTTCGGACGCCATCTCGGCAAGGGTCTGAAGGTACCTTAGCTGAAGGGCCATCGGGTTTCTGGACAGAATGTCCGAGGCCTCGTGGAGCTTGGTCGCCGCCTGGTATTCCCCTTCGGCGGCGATGACCTTGGCCCTCCTTTCCCTTTCGGCTTCGGCCTGACGCGCCATGGCGCGCTGCATCTCCTGGGGGAGGTCCACATATTTTACCTCGACGAGGGTTACTTTTATCCCCCAGGGGTCGGTGTGCTTGTCGAGCACCTCCTGGAGCTTCATGTTAAGCGTCTCTCTCTCGGCGAGGAGCTGGTCGAGCTCCACCTGTCCCAATATGCTCCTTAGAGTGGTCTGGGAGAGCTGTGAAGTCGCGTAGAGGTAATTCTCGACCTGTATTACGGCGTTTACAGGGTCAACGACGCGGAAATAGACGACGGCGTTTACTTTTACGGATACGTTGTCCTTCGTGATTATATCCTGAGGCGGGACGTCCATCGTGATTACACGCAGGCTTATCTTAACCATCTTATCCACGATGGGGATGATCCAGGTGAATCCCGGCCCTTTGGGGGCGACTATCCTGCCGAGCCTGAATACGACACCCCTCTCGTATTCCTTCAGGATTTTCACGCCCGAAAGTATGAGTATTACTATGATTCCTATGAATATTACAAGCGGTGAGAACATTTTTTGCCTCCTCGTCTATATGTGCTTAAACCTTTTTTACCTTGAGCTTAAACCCCTTGAGCACTTCGACTACCTTTATCCTGTCTCCTTTCCGTATAGGCTGGTCGCTTTCGGCGTCCCAGTATTCCCCGTCGATATATATCTTACCCGCTGCCTGTATTTCGGATACGGCGCTGCCCTCCTTCCCTATGATGCCTTCGAACCCCATACGGGGCGTAAGCTTCTGGGCCTTGATCAGATAGAATATCACGTATGCGAAAAAGAGCCCGAAGGCGAGGGTCGAAGCGATGACGACGTCGAACCCGACCCTGAGGTCCGACTCGGGTGTGTCGAAAAGTAAAAGCGCACCGAGAGCGAAGCTTATTATCCCGCCCAGGGTCAGAATACCGTAGCTCGAGACGTATATCTCCGATATGAAGAGCGCAATGCCGAGAACCAGAAGCGCTATGCCCGCGTAGTTGAACGGAAGTATCTGGAACGAGACGAACCCCATGAGAAGGCACACGGCGCCCGCGACTCCGGGGAATACGAGCCCGGGGTTATAGAATTCGAGCAGGAGCCCGAGCGAGCCCAGTGACAGGAGCAGGAACGCTATGTCGGGAGTGCTGAGTATGTCGACCAGCTTCTGCTTCGCGTTCATCGCGATTTTCGTTATGACGGAGCCTTTCGTGCTGAGGACCTTTTCGCCGCCCGGCAGCTTCACCTTCATCCCGTCGATCTCTTTGATGAGACTATCGAGGTCGGGCGCTATAAGGTCGATGACATTCTTTTCGAGGGCTTCGGTCGACGTGATGGAGGAGCTTTTCCTTACGGCCTCCTCGGCCCACTCGACGTTCCTCCCCCTCTCCTCGGCGATGCTCTCTATGAACGACGAGGCGTAGTTCTCGAGCTTTTCGCCCATGATGTCCCTCTCCGCATTACCGCCTTCCGGAGAGCCGTCGCTTTTTTTCGACTGTTTGTCATCGCCGCTCTTGTCATCAGTAGTCCCGTCGGGCCCGTTTTTCTTTTCAGGCTCCTCTTTCGAGGGCGAGATCGAGACCGGGTGCGCCGCCCCTATGCTGGTGCCGGGGGCCATGGCGGCGATATTGGCCGAGAGCGTGATGAACACTCCCGCCGATGTCGCGGAAGCCCCTTTGGGAGAGACGTATACGACGACTGGTATGGGGGAGTTGAGTATGAGCTTCACTATCTCCTTTGTGGAGTTCAAGAGTCCGCCCGGCGTGTCGAGGAGTATAATAAGCGCCTCGGCCGACCTCCTCTTTGATTCTTCTATGCCCGTGCGTATGTAATCGAGCGTCGCGGGGTTTATCATTCCGTTTATTTCTATGAGGACTAGCTCAGGGGGGGGTGAGTCCTCCCGTGCGTCCGACTTAGGGGGCGATTCGGGCGGTGCGCTCCGCCCCGGTTCTTCTTGCGCCGCGGGTGAAGCCTTGCGATTCCCTGCGTAGTCGAGCGGGAATACGCAAAAAGCGAGTATTATTAATATTATGGGAATTAACCTTATCATGCCCGGGCCCTCGGTTTAGTTTAGCCCCGGAGCCGGGAAACCGCAAGGAATGAGGTGCTGCGAAGCCTCGGGCGCGCGTTAACCGGCCCCCCTGATTAACCTTGTAATTCCATTGTCTCTGATTATAATTCTCCGCATGGCGACGAAAATAAAATATACGCAAAAAGAGCTGAAGGGCCCGGATAAGTTCAGCAGCACTGTCATCGCGGGTTTCGAATATTTTTCCGACCACTCGAAAAAGATAGTCCTGATAGTAGTAACGGTGATAGTCCTGCTCGTCGCGGCTTACTTCATCCAGGGCCACAGGGAGAATAAGGACGACGCGGCGAATACGATGTTCAACTCCGCCGTCGGACAGTTCAACGCGGGGAACAATCAGGGAGCCCTTAGCGAGTTTATCGCGCTCAGGAATGAGTATCCGGACTATAAAATTACGAAGATAGCCCTTTATTACGCGGGGGTCATCAACTTCAGGCTCGGGAACTACGACGAGTCCGTAAACGATCTGAACGAATTCCTCTACTCCGGAGTCGAGGAAGACATGCTCGTCCAGTCGGCCCTTCTTACGCAGGGGCTCGCGAGGTTCGAGCAGGGGAAGTGGCAGCAGGCGGTCGAGCTGCTCTCCCAGTTCGAGAAGATGCCCGAAGGACCTTTACAGGAGCGCGCCAGAATACATCTCGCTTTATCCTATGAAAAACTGGGCCAGCCCCAAAAGGCGGATGCTATCTACAAAGAGCTTTACAAAAGGCCTGCCGGAATAAACCCGGGCATGTCCCCTGTGAACTTAAACCCTTCTTCGGGTAATTAAGATAAATTTATATTTCGGTTTGATTTAATTTCGCCGGGGTACTAAACGGCGTTTAATCGGTTTCTCTTATGACTTTCGTGGATATCCAGCCCTCTTTGCCGTCGGGGGCCTGAATCTTAACCCACCTGCCCTGTTTTTCACCGAGCCCTATAAACACCTCGCCCTCTTTCACGACTGTAACGACGTCGTTCCCCATTCCGGGGCCGCTCCTGACATTTGCCCCCACGCCTACGACTGTGTAGTTGACGGAGTCTCCGGGGGGCGGTTCCGCGGGAGGCTGTCCGGGGAGCTCGGCGTCAGGCGGAGCCGCGGGCCCGGCTTTCGTCTGAGCGGGCGCTTCCGGGGCTTTTGCCTCTTTCTTCGCCAGGGCCGGGCTTTCGCCCGCAGGTTCTTTTTGGCCGCTCGTTACGGAGGAGGTCTCGATGTCCACGACTGAAACCTCTTCCACGCCCCACATCCTCATCAGCATGTCGTAGAAGAGTACGCCTACGATGATGCCGAGTATGAGGAGACCCGCGCCGATGACGTAGGAATTTTTTATCTTCGCCTCTTTGTCGGTGTCGGAGGGCGCGGCTTTGGGAGTCGATTTTATTTCCGGCTTCGACTTCACGCTCGCGGCCGCCTGCGCCGCGGGCTTTTGGGGCGCCTGCTTAGGAGGCTCGTCCGGTCCTATGTAGTCTATATTCCTTACCCTGGGCTTTACCGTCTCCGCCTGCTGGAGCGTAGGCTTAACGTAATCTATCCCGGTTACGTCCTCCGCCTTCCCCTTATCGATGAGACCCGAGCCGTTAGGCTCCGCGGCGCGCGATATCTCTTTCTGAAGCTCCCTCAGCTTTATATCGAGGTCTGTCTGGGACGCGCCCAGCTGGAGGTTGTATACCGAATAGACGGAATCGAGCTTGCTCAGATATTCGTCCTTATTCTTTTCGATCTCGGAGCCTATCTCGTTCAGGTAATCCCTGATTTCGTGCACTATCCCGGCCACGGTCTCCGGGGTGAGCGCGGGCTCCCTGGGAACGCCGAAGAGGTTTTCGGAGTCCTGGGCACGGGAGGGCTCGCGCGAGCTTCTCTCGAGGTCGAGGAGCCTTATCGTGAAATCGCTAAGCCTGAGCTTATACCTGTCGGTAAGCGCCTGAATGAAGGTTATCTGCCCTTTGTATAGCTCTTTTGACTGAGAAATGAGGTTGAGCGTCTTTATAAGACGCAGGAGCTCCAGTTCAAAGTTTGCAGAGATCCTCTTCAGGTTCTCCTGAGCGAATTCTTTATCTATATCCCCTTTCATGTCAACCCATCTGGTAGTTTAGATATATTATATATCCGGAAGTATGGGAATGGGAAGTATTAATTGTAAGCTGAACACGCGGAATGAGCCGGACCGGCCGCCATATTACAACTTTTATATCTCGAAACATGCGCCGGAATCCCGCCTTACGGCAGGAAATGCTTTAATACCGTGGGGTTAGGTAATCGGAGTCAACAGGGTCTTATCTTCGACTTCAGCAGCGCCTTGAGCCTTTCCCTTATTTCCGGGGTCACGAACGACCTGTCCTTGAGCTTCCCCGTAAGCTCGAGCATCCTCTTGTACGTGTCCACGAACGCCCTGCACTCGGGACACTCGGAGGTATGTTTTTCGAGCTCCTCGAGGGTTTTCATGTCGAGCTCGTTATCGATGTAATCCATAATATTTTCTACAAGGTCCTTACAGATGAACATTTCGTGACTTTCTCCGGCGGCAGGGCGGGCTCATAAACCGGTACGATTTCCGGAGCGGTGTCCCGTGCGGTAAATGTATCCCGCAGCGAAGACCCGCAGTTCCGGCTAAGGCCGTTCCCTCCATAAGTCTTAGATGTAAAACAGGCGGATAAGACTCGGCCGCCCTGGTTTTCATCTCCTGCCGTCCCTCAATTATATACCGGTACGGTGCACGATGAAAGCCTGATAAAGAGCTTCGTTAACGCGCGGGCTTCAAATCGGCGCGGATTACAATTATAATTTTCCGTGTAAGCTATTTTAAACCGGCGGAGGTTGGAAGCTGCGCCGGGTCCGGGGTCTCTCCTTTTAGTCGGCTGTTCCGATTGAGAGCTTCTTTACGCACGCGCCCCGCAAGAGAACGGCAATCACTGCAGACGTTTCCGGAGGAGATAATCATGTTCGATAAACCCGCAACGATCGGGCAGCTCAAGGCGAGCGAGTACAGGGTGCTCTCCGTAAGGGACGAGATGAGGAAGAACCTCATCAGCAAACTCAGGAAGGGGGAGACCCCGTTCCCGGGCATCATCGGCTACGAAGACACAGTCATTCCTCAAATAGAGACCGCCATACTCGCGGGTCACGACGTCATATTCATAGGAGAGAGGGGCCAGGCGAAATCCCGCCTGATAAGGTCGCTCGTAAATCTCCTTGATGAAGAAGTGCCCGTGATAAAGGGAGGCGAGCTAAACGACAACCCTTACTCGCCCGTAACTAAGAACTGCTGCGAACTCATCGAGCGGTACGGGGATGATACCGAGATAGAGTGGATCGGCAGGGAGGAGAGGTACAGCGAGAAGCTCGCCACTCCCGACGTCTCCGTCGCCGACCTCATCGGCGAGGTGGACCCTATTAAGGTCGCTGAAGGGAGATACCTCTCGGACGAGCTCACCATCCACTTCGGGCTCATCCCCAGGACGAACAGGGGCATATTCGCGATAAACGAGCTCCCTGACCTGGTAGAGAAGGTCCAGGTAGGCCTCTTCAATGTGATGGAGGAGAAGGACATACAGATAAAGGGGTACAAGATCAGGCTCCCCCTCGATATATGCATCGTGGCCACTGCCAACCCGGAGGACTATACGAACAGGGGCAGGATAATCACACCGCTCAAGGACAGGTTCCAGTCCCAGATAAGCACGCATTACCCGAAGACACGCGATGTCGAGATGGTCATAATGGAGCAGGAGGCGTACGTCCCCGAGATAGAGGGGTCGAGCCTCAGGGTGCCCAGGTTTATAAAGGAGATCATAGCGGAGCTGTCGTTCCAGGCCAGGAGCTCAGGCGACATCAACCAGCGCTCGGGTGTGAGCGTGAGGACCACGATAGCAAATTACGAGAGCCTCATAGCGGCCGCGGAAAAGAGGGGCATAATGCTGGGCGAGCGCGAGGTCGCTCCCAGGATAACGGACTTCCCTTCCATCGTGCCCTCGACGAGCGGCAAGATAGAGCTCGAATACCTGGGAGAAGACGCGACCGAAGGCGCGGTCGTGGAGAAGCTCATCAAGCGCTCGATCAAGACGGTGTTCGATTCGTATTTCCCGTCTTTAGACGCGCTCGCGGACGTGATAAAGAGCTTCGAGCACGGATACGTAGAGGTCGCGGACGTGATGCCGTCCGAGGACTACATAATGGGCGTGAGGGAGATAAAGGGACTCCAGGGCTGCATCGACTCGCTCGGTGTCTCGGAATCGCCCGCGGAGATAGCGGCTGCGGTTGAATTCACGCTCGAGGGTCTCCACCTGAACAACAAGCTCAACAAGGAAGACGTCCGGGGAAAGATAATATACAAATGACTACTTTATTCAGGTACCTGAAGTGGGATGGAAGACAGCCCGGGTTCGACCTCGGCGCCGAGGACTTCTTCAGCGAGATGTCGGATTACCTGATGGAAGGATGGACCCCTGACGAAGCCTACGAATGGATACTGAAACAGGGGCTAAAAGGCCAGAGCACGAGGGTAATGGGTATAGACGACCTGCGCTCGGAACTGGGGGCGTGGAGGCAAAGCGTCTACGACAGGTTCAATCCAAGGAAAGCGTTCGACGAAATAAGGGACGAGCTCGCGGAAATAGTCAGCCGCGAGATCAGGCATTTAAACGAGGCCCTGCCCGCCGGTTCCGCGGAGCTTCAAGATAGGGAGAGGTTCCTTAACAATCTTGACTCGAGGCCGGGCCAGGCTATCGAAAGCTTAAAGGACTATGAATTCCTCGACGGTGAGGCCGCCCGCAGATATAAGGCGCTCCTCGACAGGCTCGAAGACATAAGGAAGGCCGAGAGGTTCGTAAAACGCTTCGGCGAGAAGTTTACGGGCGAGTCGCATATAACGCTCGACGAGCTCCTCGAGCTTATAGACAGGCTCGAAGAGATAGAAAGCATCGAGAAGAACCTCATATCCGGGAATTTCGACGACATGGACCCCGGCCGGGTCGGCTGGGTGCTGAGCGAGGAAGGCCGGAGATCGCTCCTCCTCCTCAGGAACTTCAAGTCCGCGCTCGAGCAGTCGGGTTTCGTAAAGACGAGCGGCGAGCGCACGGAGCTTACGCCTAGGGGGATAAGGAAGCTGGGCGAGACCGCGCTCACGGACGTGTTCTCTTCTCTCAAGCGGAACAAGATAGCGGAGCACGAGACCGGACTCAGGGGGTCGGGATCGGCCAGGCCCGAGGAATCGAAGGACTACGAGTTCGGCGACCCGTTCAATCTGAATATAGTGAATACTCTCAAAAAATCGCTCGCGAGGGAATCCCGCGGTAAGGGGATAAAGGTCGATCCCGGGGACTTCGAGGTCTACGAGGCCGAATACCAGACCCACGCCGCTACGGCGCTCCTGCTGGACCTCTCCTGGTCGATGAGCTTTCAGGGCAGGTTCCCCGCCGCAAAAAGGGTCGCGCTCGCGCTCGACCATCTGATAAGGACGAAATACCCGAAGGACGACCTCCACATAATAGGTTTCTCCACGGGCGCGAGGAAGCTCAGGACGAGGGACCTCGCGGTGACGACGTGGGACTCGAACGACCCGTTCACGAACATACAGGAGGCGCTCTCGACCGCAGCCAGGACGCTCTCCGGGTCGAGGAACTCGAACAAGCAGATAATACTCATCACGGACGGCCAGCCGACGGCCTATTACCTGGACGGATACCTCCAGGTGGAGCTGCCGATGTTCTTCGGCGGGCTCTCGCCGAGGGCGACTTTCGAGACGCTAAAGGAAGTGAAGCGCGTGACCGGGATGGGCATACGCATAAACACGTTCATGCTCGACGACAGCCCGTCGTTGAGACGCTTCGTCGACGAGATGACGCGGATAAACAAGGGCCGGGCGTTCTTCACCACTCCCGAGCATCTGGGGAAGTATCTCTTCGTCGATTACCTCAAGAGGAAGAGGAAGATGCTGTGACACACGTAGTGTGGCACACAATGTGTGCTCATATATGACATTATTGGGACCCCTCTGCATACCCGATCACGGTTATAATCTTCTCCGTAGGAGCGGCTTCCAGCCGCGAATGATGAAGATATAGAAAAGGCAAATATTATTTCTTATTTTTCCTTGATGAAAAGACACACAGTGTGTGTTTTATGAAAGACTGAACATAATTTGCTAAAAATACGCCCTTCGACCCTTCGACTGCACACTACGTGTGCGCTTTCGTCTTCGCCGAAGGCTACGCCGGACAGGCAGGACAGGCGGGTTGGGTTTCGTTGCCGGCTATATGGAGGAGATTCGGAAGGATCGTAGAGCCACACTACGTGTGTCAATCACACTCGTACGGCTTCGAGAGTGTGATGACCTTGTCGAGGCCGGGGGTGTAGAAGTACCTCTTGTGGTTCCGCGACCTCACGAGCAGCTTGTCCGAGCCGCAGGCGAACGTGAGCACCCTCGATTCGGGCTCCTTCATTCCCCAGAGGTCGGGGCGTATGGAGGATATTTCGATGAACGTCGTTCCGCCCAACTCCTCCTGCGTGACGATAGTGTCCGGCAGCGACTGGGGGATGTGCAGGTGGCCCGAGAGCCATATATCGACTTTATAATCCCTGAGCACTTCCCTGAACCTCTTCGAGTCGACTATCTTCCTCGCCTTAAGCCCGGAGAATATAATGCCGCTCCCGTCAAGGGGGGCGTGCGTCGTAACGACTATGATCTTGTCCTGATTATTTATGACGAGGTCCTTCCACCACTCGAACGTCTCGTCCGTAATGACGGTCGGCTTTCCCCTGTCCTCGTTCGACATGAATATGAAGAGTATGTTCCCCTTCTCGACCGTGTAATTCACGTCCCCTCCCCCTCTCAATTTCTCCCTGAATATATTCCCCTTGTCCGTTTTATAGTCGTGGTTCCCGATTATCTCGTACCATTCCTTTATGTACGAGCCGTCTCTCGTCTTTATATAGAGGTCGTAACTCTCCACGGTAGGGAAATGCGCGACGTCGCCCGCGTTTATAGCCATGTCCACGTCGGGGACGTTGTCGTTCACGTCCTCGACCGCGTTACGGAACGGTTTCATGTGCTTCTTGTCCTTTATGTGGGTATCGGAAAGCGCCCAGACGGTGAGCGTCTCCCCGGGGACGAACCAGTCGGCCTCGGTGAGCTCCTTACCCGACAATGAGCCAGCATGGCAGGAGGCGTGTGTGAATATCAGGAGGAAAAGTAGGGGTATAAAACGTTTATTCATACTCTCTAAGTTAATACGGGGTCAGGAGGCTTCCCGGATGGGGGCCGAGAGCGCTTCTTCGCCCGAGATGCCGGTGATCGTGACCTCTATCTCATCGCCCGGGGCGTGTTTTCCGCCCGTAAGCCTTACGGGTATGTAGTTGGGGGTAGTGCCCTTCCCTCCCGTCTCGACGAGAACGGGGAGCGTGCGTCCGATAAAGCCCCTGTAGAATTCGGTCTTTTTCCTTATGCCTAGCTCCCGGAGCATTGCGCTCCTCTCCTTTATGGTCTCCGGTCGCACCTGTCCGGGCATTGAGGCCGCGGGCGTGGCCCTGCGCTTCGAATAGGGGAATACGTGGAAATAAGTGAGCGCCGACCGGCCGGCAATTTCATATGTGTTCCTGAACTCCTCGTCCGTCTCCCCGGGGAAGCCGACCATGATGTCCGAGCCTATGGCCGCGTTGGGGATCCTCTCCCGTATCAGGTCCGTGAGGGCGAGGAACCTGTCGGGGGCGTAGCGCCTCCTCATCCTTTTAAGCACCTCCCGGTCGCCGCTCTGAAGGGCGACGTGGAACTGCGGGCATATGGTCTCGGCCCCTGCTATGAATTCGATCAGCCCGGGCTCGGTATCCGCCGGGTCGAGGGACGTGAGTCTCACGCGCCCGACTATCTTCTCCCGCTCTATGCGCCTTAGAAGCTCCTCGAAGCTCGACCCTATGTCTCTACCGTAGCTCGCGATGTGCACCCCGGTAAGGACGATCTCCTTATATCCGGACTCCGCGAGCTTCTCCATCCTCCCCAGTATGTCGGCTACGGGGAGGCTCCTAGACCTTCCCCTCGCGCGTGGTATGATGCAGAACGTGCAGGCGTAGCTGCACCCGTCCTGCACCTTAAGAAACGCCCGCGTCCTTCCGGGAAAGTTTTCGATGCCTGGGGTCTCGAAGCACTTTTTTTTCTCTTTGAATATGTCGGATACGAATAATTTGGGCTCGCTCTGCGGCTCCCCTTCGCGTATTACTTTAAGCAGCTCCGAGAACTTGTGCGAGTTTCCGACGACGTAGTCTACGTCCGTCATCTCCTTAATCTCGTCGGCCGAGACCTGGGCGTAGCAGC
>Ga0187892_10001104_pt1 | contig 65035 bp, 73 predicted proteins | sample MA1701073metaG_FD_139345 | JGI IMG/M metagenome (GOLD analysis project Ga0187892, IMG submission 139345) | Bio-ooze microbial communities from a basaltic lava cave in the Kipuka Kanohina Cave System on the Island of Hawaii, USA - MA170107-3 metaG ... | reverse complement strand
GCCGAGTCGTAAAATGACTGCCCAATGTTTGAAGATAATTCCTTTACGTCTTCTTCGAAACCATTTACGCCTAGAACCTTCATAGTTGATCTGACTTTTATGCATGCATCCAAAAGCAGGCATGCATCTGTTTTTGTAATCTTTTTTTGCAAGTACAAAAGCTTCCATATGCCATTGCCAATCTCATACATAGTGAGGTCAAGTACTGCCTGCCCGGATAAGGCGGAAAGTGATTTTGAGCCCTCATTTAACAACAGATTCAACAGGGCGCTGGCATCATAGAGCCTTTTTGCAGCCTTATCTTTCATCCCTTGATGACCTAATGGTTTTGGCGACGTCTTCTTTGGTCAGTTTGGAGCCAACCTTGCTGCTAAGCTCATCAAGCTGTGATGAGAGCATTTGATTCTCCATCGAATTGACTTTGGCTTCAAGCGCCTCCCTTACAAGCTTCCCAATTTTTACTCCGTACATGTCCGCCTTTTTCTTTAGCTCCTCTGGAATCTTGGCTGAAACTACTTTACTCACAGTAATATTTGTCAGTATTACCTTAAAAGTATTACTAATTTGGTAAACCGTTCTTGGGCGCAACACAATACGTGCGTCAAGAAGGATATTATTTCGTTGATTGCAAGCCTTGGGTAGATGCACGCACTAAAGGAATGGGCAACGGTTGTATCTGCTTTAGAGTCAGGCGATCAGACCGTTCTTTTGCGCAAGGGCGGAATCATGGAGACTGCATCTGGCTTTGTTGTCGAGTCAAAAAAATTCCTTCTTTACCCAACGTATGAACACCAAAGTTCTGATAACATAAAGCCACAGTTTCAAAAATACCTAGATTCTGTGATGGAAAACAAACCACAAGGCAGCAAAAACAAAATTACTTCATATGCTGAGGTAATCTCAGAAGCAGACATCACAGACCAAAAAAAAATACGGCACCTATCAGAGTTTCACATCTGGTCAGACTCGTACGTCCAGACCAGATTAAACTGGATGCCAGACAAGGCACTCAAGGCCATTTTCTTAAAGATATACAAGATCCCTCCATTTGAAATCGACTCAAAACCCGAGTTTCAGGGCTGCAAATCTTGGATAGACATAAATGCAAAACTTGATTCTGCACAGGCAGTGCTAAGCGACTCTGATTTGAGCTCAAGGCTCAAAAAATTCGGGGAGGCCACATCGTGAGATACCGAAAACTCGGAAAAACCGACATTACAGTATCGGAGATAGGGTTTGGCGCATGGACCATAGCGCTGGATTGGTGGGGCAAAAAAATAGAAGAGGATGAGGCAAAAAAAATGATCAAAAAAGCCTACGACTTGGGAATTAACTTTTTTGAGACTGCAGACATGTATGGCAAGGGCAAGTCAGAAAAAATACTCGGGGAGGCCCTCAAGGGGATGCGGAACGAAGTTGTAATTTCTACAAAGTACGGATATGATTTTGGCGGAGTTGAGCAGATAGGGCACTCTGAGCTCCCCCAGCGATTTGATCCACTCTTTACTGATCATGCACTAAAAAACAGCCTTGCAAGACTCCAGACGGATTACATTGACGTCTATGGACTACATAATCCAAAACTTGCCCACATTCGTGACGACACCATATTTTACACCCTTGATTCCAAGATTAACGACGGGCTAATTGATACGTACCAGGTGGCACTTGGGCCTGCAATCGGATGGGCGCAGGAGGGCCTAGAAGCCATGAGCAGAAAAAACGTCTCTGCAGTCCAGACAGTATACAACATCCTTGAGCAGACGCCAGGAAATGAGCTAATACAAAACGCTGGGCAAAAAAACATAGGAATCCTGGTCCGTGTTCCTGATGCATCAGGCATCTTGACTGGCAAGGTAAACGCTGAGACCAAGATAGACCAAAAGGACCACCGTTCAGTTCGAAAAGGCGAATGGATAAAATCTGCACTAACCAAAGTAGAACAGCTAAAGCCCATTGCGGACAGAAACGGCCTTTCGATTACCGAGCTTGCAATCAAGTTTATTTTATCAAAAAATGCAGTAGCATCGGTCCTGCCTACCGTGATATCAGAGCAAGAAGTTGAGCAGTTTGCGCAAATCTCTGATGGAAAATATCTATCAGAACCAGACATGTCAGAGATATCAAGACTATACGATTCATGGCCGCCGTACGAGCTCAAGGCAACAGTCCAGGCTGCATAATATCTGGAGCTGCGCCATTTAGAATGCCATCGTGAATAATGTTTTATTAATTGTAAGTGCAAAGTATTGTGAGGCGCCATGTACGAAATTCCTACCGCAATAGTAGTAGATGATAGCAAGCTGACAGTCCAGGTATTATGTGACTATCTCGCAATGATCGACGTCGACGTGCTTGGGCGAGGCCATAACGGCAAGGATGCTGTGGAGCTATACAAGAAACATAGGCCAGACATTGTGTTTTTGGATATCATGATGCCAGATTACGATGGGTATTATGCGCTTGAAAACATCAAAAAGGAGCATCCCACAGCAACAGTAGTCGTAGTGACCTCAGACCTGCGCCAAAAGGATTCAAAGGAGCTGGAAAGGCTCAATCCTACAAAGATCATCTTCAAGCCCTTTGCCATAGAGACAATCAGGGAGGTAGTTGAGAAGATCAGAAAGTCCAAGCAAAAATGATTTACTCAAATCACATCTGCCAGATCAAGTAACATTGTGACGTAAATTTTAAGTTTGAATGTCAGAGACAATAAAAAGAAATGCCAAGGCAGGTGGGACTGCGGCGTTTATTACAATCTGGGCAATAACTCGAATGCCCGACAACTTGATTACTGGGAGAGCCGGCTCTGTAAGCCAGAATGGAATAATAGTTGAGGCAATGCAGCTTGCATTCATCGGCCTTTTAGTGGCAATCCTTGCTTATGAGAAAAGAAAAATTGCTGTTGGCACAAAGTGATTCAAAACAAGCCACTTGCCTTCAAAAGACATCAAGTGTTGAACTCCACTCAACTTTGAGAATTCTTTTACGGCAGTTATTTTGTTTGAGGCGCTGGTAATACGACCGTAATTGTTGTTGGGTTGTTTTTTGCAGATATCTTCCCCCCGTGCTGCTCTACAATGTTTTTGCAGCTTGTTAGGCCCAAGCCAGTCCCTTTTTGTTTTGTTGTAAACAAGGGATCAAAAATCCTATCAATGTGTTCCTGTGGAATTCCTGGCCCCGAATCTGTCACTTCCATTATTACAGAGTCCGACTTTTTTGCAAACCTGACGTATACCTGGCCTTGGGTGTCTGCAATTGCCTGAATTGAGTTTAGCAGTATGTTTCCAAAAACTATCTCCAGTTTGATTGCATCGCAGTTTAGAATCAAGTCCGTACTTGGAAAATTAATCTTGACGTTGGGCGGTATGCTCAGGGGCAGAAGCGATGATTTGAGAATGCCGATCAACGATGTCGGGGCGGTTTTTAGCGGGGTACACTTGAGATAGTCCAATACACCGTCGATTTGGTGGCTAATACGAAAAATGGAGTCATCCACCATATCAAATCGCTTGAGGACGTACTCGTCTATCTGCTTGCCTTGTTGCGCTCTGAGAAGCTTGACAGTGTTTTTGATCATAGTCAGCGGATTCTTTATGTCGTGGGCAAGCCGCGCTGAGAGCTCGCCTATGGCAGTCATTTTTTCTGACACTAGTAATTTTTTTGTCTTTTCATCCACTTCGACTTGTAGGTGGTTTTTGCGTTGTTCTAGCTCTTCGTCTATTTTTGCAATTTTGAGCAGGTTTTGCTGCAATGTCTCGTTTAGTTGCTTGGTTAGCTGTTTTTCTTCTTCTAGGTTTTTCTGCAAGAGTTTTGTCTTGTTTTCAGTAAAGGCATTAACAGCGTGCAGCGATTCGTCAAATAATTTTTTTATCTCTTTGGACTGTGCCAGCGTATCGTCTGAGACGTCACCATCGTCTTCTTTTTCAACAATATCTGCAAATTCCGATATTTGCTGGGCGTTGTACGATTTTGAATCTTCAGATTCTTGTTGCAAGTCACTGCCTGAGGATTGGTTCTGGGAGTCTTTTTTGAAAAATACCGAACGCTCCGTATGGCTCATGGGATCCAGAGTTTTGGTTTGAAGTGGTGATTCTGGGTCACTGTCCTTTCTGACTATGAACTTGCGCACAGAAATAATGCGTGACTTTTTTAAAAGGGATTTGTTTTTTTATTTGAACAAACACAGTATGCAGTTCATAATTAGTGCGGGTTTTTTAAAAAAATTACCTAACAACATGGCGACATATCTGATTTTTTTGTACACACACAACATTAATTCAGTTTTAGTTATAGAGTACAGAGTGATCGAAAACCCAACTGCCATAGTAGTAGAGGACGATGAGAACATGTTGACGGTGTTTACGGAATGGATACGGATGTCAGGCATTTCTGTTTTGGCTACAGGTACAGACGGAAGGGACGCGGTGGAGTTGTTTGATGAGCTCAAGCCAGATGTCGCCATAGTGGATCTCATGATGCCAGAATATGACGGATTTTATGCAATAGAGGGGATTCGAAAAATCGACCCGAATGCAAAGATACTGGTTTTGACAGCAGACGTCACAGAAAAAACAAAAAAGAGACTGGACCAGCTCGACTCAGTCTCTCTTATGTACAAGCCATACGATTTGGATGACGTTGTGCACGAAATCAAAAGGCTTGTTAGTGAGACTGTCGAGGCCTGATCTTTTAAAACATCAACATATCTTAAAAAAATTGAGTCGACCCAGGCATTAGACTAATTTTCAACAAGTTTTTGCACAAGAATTGACACTGCCAGATAAACGTCGATTTGTGGTCAATTATTAATGAAGCTGGATGAAGACCTACGGCTGAGTATACTAGAGAAGATTGGAGTTTTTTCTGGCAGACTCTCTATTTCGGAGCCAAGGACCTTACTCTCGACAGCCGAAGTTCTCAAAGTGCCAAAGGAGCTCACTGCAGGAAGAAGGACAACAGCGTACAAGTATTACGGTGTATCGTACCTGCAACACAATCTGGTCTTCATAAATGTCAAAAAAATCCCAGACGAAAAATCACTTGATGACACCATTGCGCACGAGTTGGTGCACCTAAGATTCCCGTATCTGAGCCATGGAAGGCGATTCAACAAGCTGGTACGACAGGTACTAAAGGGAAAAACATTTGGCCCATACCAGAAAAGAAAGTGCTGATTTTCCATTCTAAGAATTTGCAAATCAAAGTAGACAGATCTTACAAAATCATACAAAAAAGATGTTTTTTCCAGCATACAAAGATAGTAGCTTTATATTTCCTAGATTTAGGCTTGCAAGTAAATGGAGCTGCAACAAATTCTTCCTATCGGTGCAGCTATCGCATCTTTTGCCGTTGCGGCCGGATATGCGGTTTGGGTTGGCAGACAAAAAGCCGGCACCAAAGAGATGATGGAAATATCCGATGCTGTAAGGGTCGGCGCATCGGCGTTTTTAAGGCGTGAAATGAAAATAATCATACCAATTGCAATCGGCCTATCAGTAATAATTGGATACTTTATCGGTTTTTCAAATGGCGTGGCATTTGCAGTGGGAGCCGCACTATCAGCAGTTGCAGGACTTGTCTCACTAAAAATAACAGTAAAGGCAGCAGTCCGGGCAGCAAACGCAACTGGTTCTGGAATAGGAAAGACGTTTGCTTTGGCATTTAGGGGCGGGGCGACAGTAGGCCTGGCAGTTCCTGCAATGGCACTGCTGGCACTAGCACTACTATACATGGCATTTCCAGACCCAATAACGATTGCCGGAGTCGGAATAGGTGCAAGCCTCATTGCATTATTCATTAGAATCGGTGGCGGCATATTTACAAAGGCAGCAGACATGGGTGCCGACCTTGTAGGCAAAGTAGAGGCAAACATACCAGAAGACGACCCAAGAAACCCTGCTACAATTGCAGACAACGTTGGTGACAACGTAGGCGATGCAGCAGGAATGGGCTCCGATGTCTACGAGTCATACATTGTAACAGTACTTGCATCCATACTCATTGGAGCATTAATTGGTGCACCAAAAATTGTAATCTATCCAATCTTAATTGGCGCATCAGGGCTAATTGCATCCATAATCGGCACTGCCACCATCGGCTCAAAGGATCACGCCGACGTCATGAAGCCGCTCAACCGCTCATTTTATGTATCTGCGGCAATCGCAATATCACTAAACTTTGCATTTACGTATTTGTTCATAGGTCAGGACAAACTATCATACGCACTCTTTGGCAGCACAGTCATTGGTGTCATACTGGTCCCAGTAATCCAGAGAATCACCGATTACTATACCAACTACAAGTACAGGCCAGTAAACGAGATTGCCGAGTCTGCCAGGTGGGGCTATGCATCACTCACATTAATGGGAATCATAAAGGGAATGCAGTCCACAGGCCCGTTCATGATTGCACTAGTTGTTGCACTAATCGTATCATTTTCTGTTTCTGCGTCTGCAGCCCCTGACCCATCACAGGCACTAATCTATGGAATCTTTGGCACCTCGCTTACTGCAATGGCAATGCTGAGTCTGGCAGGAATCGTACTATCAATTGACGCGTTTGGGCCAATTGCCGACAATGCCGGAGGAATAGTAGAAATGACTGGGATGGGTGATGAGAACCGAAAGGTCACAGACCAAATTGATGCAGTTGGAAATACCACAAAGGCAGTAACAAAGGGGTTTGCAATAGCAAGTGCTGCCCTGGCTGCTCTGGCAATGATCCAGGCCTTCCAGTACGAGGCAAAACTATTCTTAGAAGAACGTGCAACAACTACGTTTGCGCACCTGTCTCCTGAAAACTTTGCCAAGTTATCTGATTACACCCTGACAAACCCGACAATCATCATAGGATTGCTAGTTGGAAGCCTTGTTCCGTTTATCATTACTGGCCAACTCATTTCTGGCGTATCTCGTGCAGCATCAAAGATGGTAGATGAGGTAAGGCGCCAGTTCAAGGCAGACCCGGAGATTCTAACCGGCAAGTCAAAGCCCGACTATGCAAAGTGTGTAGATATTGCAACTGTCGCATCGCTAAAGGAATTATGGAAGTCCGCAAGCATTGCAATTGCCGCACCTATTGTCTTGGGCATACTGCTTGGACCCCCTGCAGTCGCAGGATTATTGATGGGAGCCGTAGTGACTGGAATATTTTTGGCATTCCACTTGGCAAACACCGGTGGCGCATGGGATAATGCCAAAAAACTCATAGAAATGAAAGGGCAAAAAGGAACAGAAGAGCACAAAGTAGCTGTAGTCGGCGATATAATTGGCGACCCCTACAAGGACACAGCCGGGCCTGCGCTGAACACTGTGATAAAACTGCTAAACACTGTGGCAATAGTGTTTGTTTCTGCTTTCGTTGCGATTTTGGTTTTATAGAACCTTTTTTGTCACACATACGGTAACTTAACCACACAGAAATGCGCTAACATCACATCCTATAACTAAAAATTAGTCGATTTCGTCCGCAAGAATTTTTCTTAAATTCACATACTCTTCCTTTGTAATTTCGCCTTTCACTAACCTATCTTTTAGAATTTCAAAATACTTCGAGTTTCCACTCTGACCTTTTGTTGTTTTTTGACCTTGACAAAAGTGTAAAAATCCTTCTTCTTGAGTCTCAACATCTTCAGGTATTGATTCGTGTCATGCACGAATTTCTTTGCCAATGTGCACTAATTTTTTTTCTAATTAATAAAGATGTTCTTGTTTTGTAAATAGTTTCTAGCTCAAAATCAACACTGTATTAATTGATGATGTTATGGATTTACAATATTCATATTGTTTTAAAAAATTTTTTAAAGTAGGATGTCATGTTTACTGAAATGGAGAGAAAACTACGATCATTGGTAAAAACCCTCATTTACAGAGCAGTGGCAATCACCACAATAGCTACACTCACATGGTATTATACTGGCAATCCATACACTGTCACCACAGTAGTCATATTGTACAACGCAGTAGCATGGTCATTTTACTATATCCATGAAAGAATATGGTCTAGGATATCGTGGGGAAAAATCGAAGTAACAAATAACATGTGATTGGAAATGATCCAACCAGACAATATGGCCACCTAATTGACGTTGATTTCATAATGTCTAATCAGATCAATCCGCATTAGTTGAATCTAGGACGGATATTGTCTGTTTGATTGTAACAAACAAAGCACTATGAGTATTATTCATACCATCATATCATATGTTGTCACAAAAGCACGAGTTATCTTATCATTCGGCAAGGGTACTTTGTGGCAAAATACTAGAGTCCAATTTCAAAATAAGGTCGGCGACAATCTGCCGTGACGACGGCACGATTGTCTGCTCTGATCACAGACAGAGTCACAAGCCCCTTACTCCCCATGCAGAAGGTCAAGCATCATTAATTCGTGCATCAAGTAGATTCTTTAATCGAAAAATGAATGAGAAAAACTTTGGGAAAATAACATACAGTCTTACCTTACATGAAAAAGTAGCAAGAATCGCAGTACCACTACATGACAAATACGTAGTCTTGGTATCAGCAGACAAAGACACAAATCACACAGATCTCATAATGCTCGATATTTACCCAGTCGTGGAAGCAGTAAAAATTTAGAGTTTTTGAATTGGCGCTATCAATCACGGTTTTTTTCAAGTGGAACATGAGAAACATGTTTTCTCTCCTTCATTGTCCATTTGATTAGAGACGAGCTTGCAACGATTAGATCAAGGCCTTTTTGCGTTATGTGATATTCCACTTTGAGTGGCGGGGCATCGCCGTATGCCACGCGCCTAACCAGAGATGCCTTTTGCAGATACTTTAGAACATCAGATAAAGTCGAAGGCGAGATGCCGTGCAAGGAGTACAACAGCTCGTTGTATCTTGCCTTTTTTTGGTTGCGCATCTCCCAGAGGACCCTAAAATTCCACCTCTTTCCAACAATGTTACTTACTTCGTGCAGAAATGGTCTTATGTAGTCAATGTCTTCGAGGACTCGTTCCACGCATTTCCAATTATTCTGTGATTTAAAAATCAGTTGTTTAACCTCAGTACCCTTAGAAAATCAGCAACATCTTTTTCTGACACAATCTCACCAAGCTCAACTTCCAAGTTGTCCACTATGGATTTATACTCAGACCCATATACGTCTCGTAAAACCGCCCTTAGATATTCTGGATGCTCAAAGCAATCAAAGATCTTGCATCCATAATCGCGCTCAAGCCTTGCCAAGGTCTGATGGTATTGCGGACCGCCCTTTCTCATAAGCACCACCTCTACTGAGAGGACTACCATCGACTTGTTAGAATTTTTGTCATTCATCTTTGTTCAACATCTTTAGTAAAAGAAAAGGTGGCGTTTGTCTATTCAGCACAAAAAACCCGAAAAATGTGAGAAGATCATAAGATTTAGTCATACTATTCGTACAATACACACGCCTAACAATATTAGCTGATTTTTCATTTAAGGATAATGTAACAAAGTTACTTCGATTCTTCGAAGCTGATATTTTAAATAATTACAGAAAAGACAGAATTTGATAATTTTGCCAAAAAAACGAGTCACATTCACGCTAGATGAGGATCTGGACAAAAAGATCCGTAGCCTACAGGTTGGCCTCATTACCACCACTAACGAGGGCTGGAGTTACTCATCAGTACTCGAAATAGTAATAGAGGAAGGCCTCAAGTCAGTCTCTGTCAAAAAGCTAGGAAAACACAAGCACTGACATCATCGCCATTTTTGATGGTTTTGCTGCGAGTTTTCGCACCTTGGACATTTTAGGCCGTTTGTCTTATAGCCGCATTTTTTGCAATAATGGCTGAACTTGAGCGCAGTCTGCGATGGCGTCCTAATTATCTTTCTTATCAGAATTATTGCAACTAGAACCCCCAATGCAATTCCAATCCAGACTAGTACCATGATATCATTACGTCATACTGCAATAAATTAAGTTCGGGATCTTCTAAAAACATAGCTAAAGGCAGTCTTTAAAAAAATAAGGAGGGTCAGAGTTTTAGTGTGTAATCACATATCATACAGCCACCGTCTCATCATACCCCTATTTCATCAGATTCAGAATTGCTTTCGTTTTATTTCTAAGTTCGTCTGTTACCCTCACCACTACTAGCCCTTCGTTTGGTTGCCCGTACAGAACTATTGCATTTTGCGGTGCGTAAATGCATGCTGGGATAACAAGTAGGTCTTCTTCCCCATTCACTACGATTTGGAGTGGTGGTTTTAAGCCAAATGCATTTCTTATCGTATCGATGCTTTGCTGCGTTATCTGACCGGCAGGGTTGTCGCAGAATAGTTTTGTTGCACTGCTTTGTGGGGGTTTGCGTTTTGCTCTTTTTTCGAGTCCGTCGACAATCTGCAATGATGGAATGATGTTAAAATACAGCATTTTTTCAGTTGTTGCGTCTCCAACTGTAATTATGTAAGAATCTGCTGAAAGAAAGTGCAAAAGGGTTGCCCTTGATACATTTTGATCTTTTACTAATATCCCAATAGGGTTTTTTAGCGCCTTGCGTAAATTTTCTGGTAGCTTCAAGTCTTATGCCTGAGTTGTTGCCTGCATTTCTTCTTTTAGCTTTGCAGCTAAAATACTGCACTGTGCTGCCACGTTTTTTGCAGCAGAGCGGATTGCTTCGGCAGATGGTGACGAAGGATTCGTAATTATTACTGGCTTGCCCTTATCGGAACCCTCCATTATTCCAGAGTTGAGCGGGATCTCACCAATAAATGGAATGTTGTGTTTTTCACTAATTCTTTTTGCCCCGCCCTCCCCAAAGATGTAGTGCTTGTCGTTACATTTTGGACAAACAAAATAACTCATGTTCTCAACCACGCCAATTAGTGGGACGTTTAGCTTGTTGAACATTCCAATTGCCTTTACTGCCACATTGCTCGCCACATCTTGTGGTGTGGTGACCACTAGTATCCCAGTGATTGGAATAGTTTGTGCAAGTGTAAGAGGTATATCACCTGTTCCAGGTGGTAAATCAACTATAAGATAATCAAGGTCAGACCAACTTGTATCCACCAAAAATTGTTTTAGTATTCCGGAAATTATTGGCCCTCGATAGATTGCTGCTTGGTGTTCTTGTTCTGCAAAAAATCCAAATGAGACCACTTTGATGCCATGAGATTCGGCTGGCTGGAGTTTGTTGTTGTCAACTTCTAAAAAGGCCTTTTGCATCCCAAGCATCAGTGGAATACTTGGCCCGTAAATGTCCGCATCAAGCAACCCGACTTTGGCGCCAGATTGGGCAAGAGCCAGAGCAAGGTTCAGTGAGACGGTAGATTTGCCGACGCCGCCTTTGCCGCTTGCCACGCCAATTATGTTTTTGACTGTGGCCATTGCCTCGTCTGCATCAAGTGAGCGACCCTCCATTACCTTGGCAGTCACATTCATATCAAAACTTTTGATTCCTTCAAGATCGCCTACTGCATTTCTGACATCTTGTTCTATTTGGTCATTGAAAGGGCATGCAGGCGTTGTAAGTTCTAGCGTAAATTTTAGGTTACCATCATTTAGCTCCAAGTCCTTTATCATCCCCATAGAGACAATGTCCTTTTTGAGGTCGGGATCAATTACTGTTGCAAGCTTTGCTAGAACGTGGTCTACGCCAACCATGCACAAAAAATTTCATTTACATTATTTAAATTTAGGTCAATTTTCAAAACGGCGAAATTTTTCACCAAAATAATTACAAATTAGGGACTCCTAAGTGGAAATTCTTTTCACATGCAGGCAAATCAAAAATATCACAATTTGGCAGTTTTTGTACAAAGATTATCAAAATAATCAAAAATTCATCCAAAGATTCATAAATTCAACTCGGAGAGTTTGCCTAGTTGTTTTCTATATCTACCCTAGAGGATGTTGTGCGAATTCCACCAAGCATGTTTGGGGCCTCTCTAAAAAAAGCAGCTATTGCCATCCTCAAAGAAAAATACGAGTCAATGATCAACGCAGAGCTTGGCTACATAATCATGATCCTAGATTCCAAAGTAGACGAGATGGGAAAGATGATTGCAGGAGACGGTGGCACATACCACAGAGTAGAGTTTGAAGCACTTACATTTACTCCAAAATTACAAGAAATTGTTTTGGGCGAAATTGTCGACATTACTGACTTTGGAGCGTTTGTGAGAATTGGTCCAACAGATGCATTACTACACTTATCACAGGTAATGGACGATTATTTGCAGTCTGATGTCAAGTCCGGCATGATAATTGCAAAGCAAAGCAACCGCACGCTAAAGGTAGGTTCTACGATTCGTGCAAGAATTACAGCGGTGTCACTTGGTAAGGCCGCAACGATGGGCAAAATAGGAATTACTTGCAGACAGCCGTTTTTGGGGGCAGAGGAATGGATTGCAGAGGAGATAAAAAAATCCGGCAAGGACGATTCTGCTGACAAGGGCGACTCTACAAAAAAAAAGCTAGTTGAAGTGAAAAAATAATGGTTCGAGAGATGGCTTGCAGAAAGTGCAAATACGTTTTTGTTGGAAAGGTTTGCCCAAATTGCAAATCCTCAGATCTTACCCCCGACTGGACCGGTGTAGTAATTGTTGCCGATCCCCAAAATTCTGCCATTGCCCAGACACTTGGGATAACACAAAAAGGCAAATACGCAATAAGAATAGCGTAGGACACAGGCACAACTAGCTTTTAAACAATTTGTTTGTTTAAAACACACACAAATTCATACTAACTCGTAAAGAAAATTCTTTAGTATGTCAGATAACAGTCCATACTTTTTCATGAAAGAGTTTTCCAGTGAAGAGTTGGTGCATCTTTTGGTAAACAAGGTAAAGGAGTTAAAGGCAGAAAAAGAAAAATCAGATGATCTCAACGCCAAGCTAGAAGACAACATGGCAAAGCTAGAAGACAACATGGCAAAGCTAGAAGAAGCACAACAAGAAATTGAAAAGCAGCGTGACTTGTTACAAGAAGAGGTAAAACAGAAAACAGTAGATCTGCTCAAAGTCGAACGCCTCTCGGCAATCGGACAGTTGTCGGCAAGGATTGCACATGATTTGAGAAACCCACTTACTGTAATTCAGAACAGTTCAAGAATTTTACGGACAAGACTTGACGGCAAACTAGACGCCAAAGCCCAACAACAATGGGAAAGACTTGACCGCGCCATATATCGAATGACTCATCAGCTTGAGGATGTCATGGATTATGTTAGAATGCCGCAGCTCAAAAAGAGGAATTATTCACTTTCGCTAATTTTTCAGGATGTAATGGAACGAGTCGAGGTTCCGTCAACAATTACAATTCATCCTCCACTAAGCGACCATACCGTCTTTTGTGATCCTGAAAAAATGGAGATTGTCTTTGTCAACCTATTTGTAAATTCAATACAGGCAATTGGCGACAAAAAAGGAGACATAACAATAGAGATAACAGACGACCCCACAGATGAGAGTGCAATAATCAAGGTTATTGATACAGGGATTGGGATGCGTGAAGAAATCATAGAAAAAATTTTTGACCCGTTGTTTACGACAAAGCAGGTCGGAACTGGCCTTGGACTGTCAAGCTGTAAAAACATTGTAGAGCAACACGGAGGCACAATAAGTGCATCAAGCAAGGTTGGTGAAGGATCCACATTCACCATTAGCATACCAAAAAAGTCCGATTGGTCTGCGATTTCAAAAAATAAAACAGAAAATCCTTTGATTGTATAAGACACATATGCCGATATGCTGTATCATAGAAAAGATTCTATTTAGGAACAAAAACCAGTTCTGTAAATGAATGTAAAAAAAGAGATTGGCAGATTTTTATCAGAAGATGTCGGTAGAGGGGACATCACAAGCAGTATTCTGACAAATAAAAGAATTTCTGCCAAAATAATTTCACGCCAAACCGGAATTGTGGCAGGAATACAGTTTGTAAAAGAGATCTTTTTGGCGAATGGATGTTATACCAAAATAACAAAAAAAGATGGCTCGTCGATCAAACAAAACCAAACAGTACTGGTAGTATCAGGCCCTGCCAGAAAAATCCTTAGCTGTGAGAGAACAGCACTAAACCTGCTTTCAAGGATGAGTGGTATTGCTACACAAACATCAGAACTTGTAAACAAGATAAAGAGTATAAATCCAAAAACAGATCTTTATTCCACACGTAAGACTGCGCCAGGTCTACGATATTTTGACAAAGAAGCAGTGGTGATCGGTGGTGGGAAAAAACATAGAATGACACTTGAAGACATGATAATGATAAAGGATAACCACATTGCAACAGAAGGATCACTAGTCAGACTAATTCAAAAGGCGAAGAAAAGAAAAAAAACATTTGAAGTTGAAGTCGACACGCTGACCGATGCAGTTTTGGCAGCAACACTTGGAGTGCCAATAATTATGCTTGATAACTTTACGCCAGCCAGAATACAAAAAACCGTAACAACGCTCAAAAAGCTTGGATTACGTAACAAAGTAAAACTTGAGGCATCTGGGGGCATCAACTCTCAAAACATCAAACAATTTGCCAAAACTGGCGTCGATATGATCTCAGTTGGATTCATTACAAACTCTGTAAAAGCAATTGACTTTAGCCTTGAAGTTAAATAACATCAGCACTACGAAAACATATGGGTGACAACCCTCTTATCAGACGTGTTTTTTATTCGATGTACGCTGTAGGATAGTTTTTCAAAGCGTGTTTTTTAGCTCCCAACATTCATCAAAGCGGTAAATTCCGAGTGCGGATCAGTTTATTGCAAGCATCCGATCAATTGCAAGGCGCGCCTTGTCTGCTATTTGTTTTGGAACGCGTACCTCGTACTTGTCCTCGACTAACGAGTCGTAGACCTTATCCAATGTTATCATCTTCATGTATTGACATATTGCTGCACGTGAGGCAGGTATGAATGTCTTGTCTGGGTTTTGCTGCTGCATTCTGTATAGGATTCCAGTTTCTGTTGCAACAACAAAGTTCTTTGCAGTGGAATCTTTCGCATAGTTCATCATCCCTTCTGTCGAGAGGATTTGCACCTGTCTGTTTTTGTAGTCTCCAACTGCCACATCATACATTATTTGCGAGGTACAACTGCATTCTGGATGAACTAAGAGTTCGGATTTTGTGTACGAGTCAAGCTGTTTTTGAATGTCAGCTGAGCTGATTCCCGCGTGAACGTGACACTCACCAGCCCAGATGTACATGTTTTTTCTTCCTGTTACCTTAGCTACATATGAACCCAAAAACATGTCAGGCAAAAATAAGATCTCTTTGTTTTTTGGTATCGCATTCACTACGTTGACTGCATTTGAGGAGGTACAGCAATAATCAAGCTCAGACTTGATTTCCGCAGTAGTGTTGACATATCCTACTGTAATTGCACTTGGATGTTCTTTCTTCCATGTACGTAGCTGATCAGCATTTATAGAGTCGGAAAGTGAGCATCCTGCAGCCAAGTCTGGAATCAGGATTTTTTTATTAGGACTAATGATTGCTGCAGTCTCTGCCATGAAATGCACACCGCAAAACAAGATCGTCTTGCTTTTGGTTTTTGCTGCCTGTCTTGACAATCCTAGGGAATCACCTACAAAGTCTGCTACGTCTTGAACCTCAGGCAGCTGGTAATTGTGTGCCAATATCACTACGTCTTTTTTCTTTTTTAGCTCCAAAATTTTGTCAGCAAGCATACGATCTAAAGCTTACCTTGTGTATTCATTTAAAGAATGAGATTAGAGTTGATTTTTTCAGAAAACTGCACTATTACGGCAATTTTTGCCATCATGTTCCTATTCGAATATCATCCGAGCACGCCAGCCTGAGACACTCAATTGCAGACAAAATAGCAAGCCTGCTAGTCTTTGGGTTGTTAAGATCTGGTACGTTTTGCACACTAATTGTTAGATTTCCGAATTTACCTTTTGCCTCAATTTGGTGGATGTTTTTGTCTGCGGTTGGGTCGGCGACGATTTTGACTTTGGTTTTTTCACTCCCCATACCTGCTAGACTCAAGAGAGCTGCTACATTGATGTTTGCTGGAAACATCTCAACTGCTTCTTTTGCATTTCCCTCGTAGAGCACAGTTGACTTTGTTATAGAATCCAGATTAATTTTGTTTGTATCAAAGAACTTTGCTCCCGCAAGCGATTTTGGATTTTTTGTTGTAGTAAGCGCTACAGATTCCAGCTCAGCTTTGACTGACTTTATTGCATCAAGTCCAGCAATTGCACCAGAAGGTAGATAGATCTTTTTACCAAATTCTTTACATGCTGAAAGAAGTATTTCTGAAACTGACTCGTCAAGTAATGCACCAACACTCATAACCATCAGGTCTCTGCGATTTTGAATTATGCTTAGGGCGTGGTTTTTTACTGCATCCTGAGATGCAGCCTCCACCACAATGTCAACTGGATTTGAGGATAGCAGATGAGGATTATCAACTATGATTGGTTTTTTCTTTAGCTTTGACGCCAAAATTTCGGATTTTGTTTTATCAGAATCATACATGTGTGTCAGTTCGGCTTGAATTTTGCCAGAGTCAATTGCCAATGCTATCTGCGTGCCAATTGCACCGCACCCAAAAAGACCAATTTTTTTCATAACAAAACTCAAAACACTAAAGGAGTAAATGAAGTATTGGAAGCTTGCAAAAAATGTGTCGTAACTGTACAAAGTAGGCAAAAATAATAATCAGTGTTTTTGGATTAACTCATGGTAAAAAGAAAGAAAGGAAAACATCAAAGATCAGCAGACCAAAAGGCTGCTAGAAGATGGAAGAAAAAATAAGCTAATACAAATCAATTTGAAGCTATTATCATGTTAGCTGTTGTTTCATCCCAACGGTTTTATTTTAAGAGGTAAAGAACAGGTATGCTCAACACTGTCTATAAGGAAGCCATAAAAAACCGCGAAAACATTCTTTCCATTCTAAAGGGGCCAAAATTTGAGCAAATCATCGCGCGTGCAAAGAAAAATTGGTTAGAATATCAGCCAAAAAAGCAAGAGTCTACGCTGGCTGGAATTGACAGCAGTTTTAACAGCACAAAATTCCAAGGAATGGAGCTTTGGGTAGTCACTGCAGTTTCTATAAAATCTGACGGCAAGATAATTTCCAGTGATCACAAGCAAGGACTTGGAAAACCCGAAGTGGAGCTATCAAAACTTGCAAGCAGTATGGAAGTCAAGGCCTGCGAAGAAACTGTGGATCTGGTGGACTATGTGATGATGGATGGTTCGCTGTACTCACAATTCATGACTAGACAATCTGGTCTTACTCCTGCCATATCCAAAGTCATGGTAAAGAAAAATAACGTAATCTTTGTTGCCAAGACGTCAAATACACAAAGACAGTTTTCCGATCTTGATTCCAAGGCAGGAGATATTTTTTACTACAACCATGCAACTAAAACTCCAGGCTTTAGCAAAATTTTTGTGGACCGTTTCAAGGGAAAACTAATTTCATCAATTTATGCAAGGCTTTCTGACTCTACTCCGCTTATAAAAATAGAAATGCTTGGAGCAAACCACACAGAAAATGAGATAAAATCAATCCTTGATAAAATCTACAAGAATAGTGTAGGTGGATACCCATATGCGCTCAAGCTTGCACACAACAACTGCAAAATAAGCAGTGGCGATCTGGCAAAACTTGTAAGCCTATATGGAATATCAAACGAAGTTGGCGCAAGAGAGGTCCTAGAATAACACCAATTCTGAAAACAATTCAATTACTTTCCAATCATGTTAAGAGTTGTTGTTCCCCTGATGTTTGCCATCCTCCTAATTTTTTTGGTGACTACGTCCGAGATATCGTTGTAGGTTGGCGCCATAACGTTACACATAACCTGATGCGATGAAATTAGCACGTCAGCATTAGTTACTTCAGGTATCGCCCTCAGATTATTAATGACATCAGCTTCGCAGTTAGGCTCACAGTCAAGCAATATGTGAGCCTGTGACAGATACATGTCCAAGATTTCTTTTCCGTCGATTGTTTTACTAAAGCTGTTTTTGTCGTCGGCTATCAGTGTGTAGGTACCAATGATTTTTGGCATTTTACGAATTTGCTTTGTGACTACATCCCTCATCTTTTCTTCGGAAACTGTATCAAGCGTTGCAAGAACATCATATGCGCCCAAGACTCCCTTTGCGCTAGTTACTGAATCCAGTGATCTCAAATTTGATATGATATAGTCCTCAGAACCGCTTTGGCATTTTAGTAGAACATAAGCCTTTGTCAAGACTACATATACGTAAAACTAGACAAAATCTTTTTCGCTCACGTAATTTGAAACCTAGAATTTCTAGCAAACTCCTTGCGCACAACTTCCTGAATTTTGTTATGATAAAACATGGTTTGCCAAATTATGGTAAACAAAATTTTCTCATTCTAATTTATTGCCAGCCTTTTGGCATTGTTCTTTTCTTGTTTTGGCAGTCGTACATGCTCTTGGTTTGTTCGTATGTAGTACTTTCTATTAGATACGCCTCACCTCTGTTAGTTTTGTATCCGCCAGAAGCAGAGCTCGTCTCAACTCCTCTTAACAGTGTTGGATCGATTCCAGACTGGCCTAGTTTGAGTTCTTTTTTAGCCTTTTTGCTGCTCCACCAAAAGAATCCGCCTGCCCCCACAGCAGCCATGCCTACCATCCCATAAATGATGAATATTGGAAACTGTCCTTGCTGGCTTGGTGGAGTTCCAGACGGTGCTGTTGGGCTCACTCCAATCGCTTCATGCCCCTCAATCATGGTTGGAATGGCATAGCCTGGAACAAACAAGTTTGCATTGTCTGCAGCCTCGTGCACTTGTATTATGTATTTTTTGTCTGCTACGAAGGTAACCTCTGAGAATTTTTCTTTGGTTGGTGTAAAAATTGTACTCTCACCCATAGAAAATGCAGTTAATACTTCACCTTTGAATCCATATTGTGAAGTATCAGATATGATTGCAGTCGGGTCAGTCAAAGAGTGCCATTTGACAATTGCTAGTTGTTTTATTCCAGATGCATCAACCATGCTTGATTCAAGTATTTTTTTAGCACTGTTTCCTGTAATCATATCATAAACAGTTGGAAATTCTTTTTGCAAAAAAGATATTGGATAGTTGATCTCAATTTCTTGTTTTGAATCAGATAGTATTATTGGCCCGTCTACTTTGATGCCTCTCCAACTTGCGTCAAACAAGGCTGGCATATCTTCATTATATTCACGAATTAGAAACCCGCTAATTGTCGGAGTAAGTATTATTTTGTAATCAATTGTCGCACTGTTCTCTCGCCCAATTAGCTCAGCTGAATACTGTAAAGTGAGATCTGATACCCATACAGTGCTGCCACTTTTTTGTAAATCTTCGTTTATTTTTTGGGCTAGAGAATCTACTCCTTTTGTTGTGCCGTCCGCATGGAATTGTATTGATACTTGCTTTCCTCTAAACTCGTCTGCAACTATTCCCCCATCATCATACTGAACTGAAACTGTTCGCTGAAAAGTGAACTTTGGTGCAGCTGCGCCAACAATGGATCTCGCATCCCAGCTTAGCTGTGCAGCAAACACAGGTATGTTTGTGAAGAGGAGTATTACAAATAACAAAACAGCGATTACCTTTAGCTGCATGTATAACATATCCATAGAAATAGATATATCCATTATTATCATATAGGTAGTTAGAAATGGATATGTCCACGCATGATCAGACCCAGATCAACCTCTTTAGAACCATTCTTGAGGAAGGCCCGTTGACGCTTTATGCAGCAAATGCCAAATCATCGAGCCCTATTGGAACAATTCATAGGCACTTTCGTGAAATGATGCAAACAAAACTGATCAAAATTTACACAAATCTTGAAGACAAAAGTAGAGGCAAGATTCACTATGGTCCAACTCTTTTTGGCGTAGTACATTTTTACCGCCTCGATAAAACATTACAGGCAAGGCTTGAAAACTATTTCCTAAAATGGATACGCTTTGATGACTTTCTATCGGATCTAAAAGACGAAGGCTTTGATCTAAACGATATTGTAAAATCACAAGACACCAAGAACTTGTTCAAAAGATATGTTCATTATTTTGCTGGAGTCGAGAATCAGATTGCATTACTTAAAGAACCAAACGCCATACCAAGGGATATTTTGCTATACATCGGAGAATTTTTGCTCGTAAGAAAGCCAGAGTATATGAAAATTTGGGAGGAGCTTTATGGCAAGATGCCAACCATTCGGAAAAACGTTGACGGCTATATGCAGTCTACAATAGAATTTTATAAAAAATTAAAGAAAAAAACAAAATGATCAAGAGGAACTAAAAAATAATTCCACGTATCTGAGATTTATCAAAATCTCAAAGATTACAAATGCTATAACAGAACTAGACATTGTGAGCCTGAATTTTCTCTTTGTGATTTTGTTTTTTGCATATAGCAAATACAAAATTGATAATAATGATCCCATTAATCCAAGTGCAAAAAGATCAATTGTTAGATAATCACCTTCTCCAAACACCGAACAATTTCTAATGCCCACAAAACAATACGATAGTAAAAATGCAAGATTCCATCCAGTATGAAATAAAATTGCAAACCACCCCTTTCCACTAATCCATGTCCTCAAACTGAAAAATAAGTGAGGTATTGTTGCAAGAAATGTGACATACCCCAGACTATTTAGCTGAAAAACCTGCGTATTGAAGATGTGTGCTACAGACCAAATTGAGCCTAAAACCAGCACCGCGTATGGATTTCCAGTCAAATAATATGGCAAACCAAAAAATAGGATCTCTTCTATTGGCCCCGAAGTTAGTGCCATAACAATGGAGACTGGAAACGATGGTTCTCGATAGTCGGTAATTACATGAATCACAAGTTGTGAACCAACATAGGTCAGTCCGATGCTGAGAAGATGGTAAAAAATAGCCATCTTGACAAGATAGAAAATTGAGTTTTTTTGAAACTGCCGTATCCAGTATTTTGGATTCATGTCATGCAGCTCATGGAGTGACATCACTAGAAAGATTGGAATTTGATATTTAGTTCTGTATGTTTTTTCCCACTAAAAATTTACAAAAAAATCATTAAAATAATATAATTATAACACATCTAGTTGAAATTCTTATATTTCTTTTCATTTTTATACATAACAATTAAAATCATTGTGAGGATTAGGGGAGAGATCGTATGGTCACAGCTGCATTACTAGTATATGCTGGAGTCAAGTCTTATTCCCTCAAAGGGAAGCTGCTAACAAAAAAAGACTTTCAGACACTTGCAGAAGCCAGAGACCTCGATGAGCTTGTTACCAGAATGAAAAACACAGCATACAATGATACAATATCGAAGGTCCAAAAACCTTACACGTCACAAAAAATAGAGCTCGCGCTAAGAGATAGACAGGCGGAGCTGCACTACAAGATGATCAAGTCAGTTGGTGGTTCGACTTTGCTTTTTGCATACTATCTAAAATTTATTTTACGAAACCTCAAGCTGATAATAAAAGGAAAAATTCTCGGTAGGTCACAAGAAGAAATAGAAAACATGCTCAGCCTGCATGCTGAAGAGCTAATCAACGAGCGCGACATTATCCTCAAGGCACTGGTAGCAAAGGACATAGCAGAATCAATAAACACGCTTAGGGGAATTGGTATAGGAGGCGAAGTCGAAAAGGCATATTCATTGTACGTTGAAAAAAAACAAATCCAAATACTAGACATGTATTTTGACAAGTTTTTTTATGAAAAGCTAAGTCACGCCATTACAAATTCCTCGGATTTTTCAGTTCACCCCTTGTGCGGAAAGGAAGTCGATTTCTACAATATTTTAAGCATTCTGCGCGGCAAGTTTTGGGGCCTTGATGAGAACCAAATCCAAAATCTGATTGTTCCACATTCATCTAGCAGCTCAAAAGAACTCCTAACAAGGATGATATCGGCTGATTCTATCAAAGTAGCCTTAAACGAATTGGTTGGCACGCCCTACAAGGACATTATACCACAGCAAGAAAACCCTATTGATGCAATAAGCCAACTCGAAAATTCCTTTGAGCATCTAATCCATGATGCCATGCAACGTGAGTTTGTACGGGTTTTCAGCTTTTCAACTGTTGTTGCGATAACTAGGTTAATTGAGTACGAGGTAAGAAACCTCTCCTCAATTACGTTTGCAGTAGAACAAAAAATTCCAGCAGATGTGGTAATGTCCAAGCTGATTCTAAAAAGCGAGTAGTTTCAAGACAAAATCGGCAAACGTTAGGATTTGAGTAAAAGTAATGGCACCCTTACTTTATGACTGACAGATTGTATTATGTCGTCATAGTGGGCCTCTTCAAATTCTGACAAATTAGGATGATCTATTATCAGAAGATCAACTTTGTTGGAGTGAATATATTCTGCGATCCAAGAAGGAATTGAGTCCGTGATAGCAATTTTTGTCTTAATTTGTATGTCTGAATCCTTGGCAACTTTTTCTAGTTTTTCAAGAGATTTTTTTGCCTCTTTTTTCTGGAATTCGATTTGTTTTTTGTCTGATTTTGTTTCAAAAAAATGGAATTTTGGAGCTGATCTATATAGGCATTCAACAACAGTTAGATTTGCATCAAATTTTTTCGCAAGACTAAGACCTACAAAGAACGGCTTTACCTTTGTTTTGTGGGTAACAAAGATTACTACAATATTTTTGAACAATGTTTACTACATTGATTAGGCTTTAATGGTTTTAAATAATACCATATACCAGCTTTGATGGCAGTTGAAGCGAATAGAGATCACATCTTTCCCGGACAAACAGGAATACATTGAAAACTTTCTTGACAAACAACATGTCCCATTCCAGAGATTTGAGGGAAAGACCTCTGAGGACAGGCTGCTTTATCGTTACATAGTAATTGCACCAGATGGTCTCGCAAGTTCTATTATCCAGACATTTTCAAAAATCATAGATACAAAAGAACGTGAATTATACATAATTAACGAAAATGTAGAAGCCACGGTTTCAGATTACCTACATCAGTTAAAAGATACAATCACGCCGAAAAAGAAAACACCACACATGATTGAAGAGCTTGTCCCGCTTACCGAACCGTTTGTACGCTTTAGAAAGGACTTGACAATAATGATCATCATATCTTGCGCAGTAGCCCTTGTTGGACTATTTTCCAACAGCCCTGCCATCGTCATAGGCGCTATGTTGATTTCGCCCCTGTTGGGGCCAATAACGGCATTTGCGTTTAATGCCGCAGTTGGTAGGCCTTGGAAGATGTTACAGTCGGCGTCTTCTGGTTTTGCTTTGATAGCCATGGTAGTGATAGCAAGCGCAGTCATGACTTTTCTGACTGGACTAATTTTTGATTTACCTGTAACAAATGAAATTGAGATAAGAACAAAAAATTCTCCAGTTGACGTAATGATTGGAATTTTGCTTGGAATCGCAGGTGGTATTGCAATGGTGTCCACCATCCCAGGGATTCTTGTCGGTGTCGCAATAGCAGCAGCCCTTGTTCCACCAGCTACAGTAACTGGGATAGGTATCGCTTTTTTTGATTATGAGATCTTTACGGGTGGACTGCTTTTGACTTCATCAAACATCATAGGACTGATTCTTGGGTGCATGATAGTGTTTTTTCTAAAGGGAGTAACACCGAGAAAGTATTACGAAAGAACTGGCGCAAAAAAATACCTACTCATCAGCATCATCTTCTTTGCATTTCTTGGATTATTACTTGGAGTGTTCAGTATTTTTTAGATAAAAAGTTATTTTTTGATCAGATGATACTCTAGTTTTTCTACCATCGTTCTGATATCAGAAGCAATTCTTTGATACATCTCAAGTGTCTCTTTGTCTATAAAGACGTCCTTTTGTCCCTTCCATTCTGAACTGATGACTATTTTTGCGTATGATTCCTTTTTTGGTTTATACTTGTACCAGTACGAGTCGTCCTTTACAATTTTCAGATAGTCATAGTTTACCTTAGTTTTTGGTTTGTAGACTGATACTGTGATAACACGCTCCTTTAGCAGAGAGTGCATCATTAGTTCTCGGAGCTTTTTGTCAGCGTTTAGTGCAGCAATAACGTCGTCTGGAATCATTCCTGGAGGAAGTGTTGTAAGCTTGCCGTATCCATCCCAGATGAAATCCTCTACCTTAGAGTGGAGCCTGCCTTTGAGGATTTTAGTTAGGGTGCCAATGTTGAGTGGCCCAATACTGACTTCTGCTGGGAATGATATGAAAAATCTTAGTTTCCATGTTATTCCCTCTGCGATCCCCATTCCATGGATGCCGCCAGGGGCAAATTCGCTTTTTGTTATGGTCTTTCTTTTTAGTATATCTACATAGTCAATGCTGTCATTTACCTTCATTACCCCTCTGCTAGCTATTCCTGGAGTTGGTCCATCAAGGGTGGCTCGTGGATAGTCATATTCAAAATCCATCGTGCCGTCGGGAATTAGCTTGCAGTCTAGCCCTAGTGATGAAAGGTGCTTATGCAGTTTTTTGGCCACCTTTTCTTCTACTGCCTTTGCCAGAATTGTATCAGGATAATTTAACGTAGTATAGCTATACACCTAATATTTTTAAGAGTATCTATCATTAAAAAAATAATTTTACATTATCAGAGTTTTTTTGTATATTTTACATTATTTATTGAAAAAAATATGATTTTAGATATGCATGACTTTTTGGTTACCAATCGACATTACAAATCGCTTCTTTCCAGCTTCCAGTATATCCCAATAATCTAGCAAATGAACGACTGCGATCAATGCACGTACAGCACAGCCTAGCTGTAAGCTAATCTGCCAATTTAATTACTGCAGACATCTAGATTTTTTGTGAGTCCTTTTCATTTTTGTATGGTAGGAAAATCTCTTAAGGCTATGTCCCTAGTTTAGTGTGAGAAAAAATGACATTAGGGGTTGTAGTTGGAGAGTCAAAGCCTACTTCAGTAACCGCACAAACATCGAGGCCACTTTCAGTAGGCGAATACGTGATAATTGATTCACATGATGGGAAGCTTCTAGGTCTTGTAGAGCGCTCCTTTGTACAGAGCGCAGCTCTTACTGATATTCACAACTTTGATGAGGCAGTAGAAAGTAAGGAAATTGCAGACATTAATTCACGTGACAAAAGCTTTACTGCAAGGATCACAATTTTGGGATACCTACCAGAACTGCAAAAAAGCAGAGTCGTTCTTCCAGCAATTCCTCCAATTCCTGGAACGTCTGTTCTGGATGCGACAAAAGATGATCTTGGCATTATATTCGCCCCGCAAAAAGACGAGTGGGCCAAAGTTGGCACGCTGTTAAGAAATCGGCAAATTGAAACTCGTGTGAATCTCAACAAGGTTGTCTCTCGTCACCTTGGAATTTTGGCGATGACTGGAATGGGAAAAAGCAATCTAGTCTCACTTTTGGCAAAACAGATTGCCACGCTTGATGGAACATTGATTATTTTTGATTATCACAATGACTATTCTGATCTGCACATACCCGGAATTAACATAATTGATGCAAAGATAAATCCAAGACTTTTGGATTCAAGCACGCTTGGGGACGTTTTGGAGATTCGTGAAAACGCAGACGTCCAGCAGCGAATTCTACGCCTTGCATTCACACCGGACATAAAAGAGGCCAAGGATTTTTGGGATGCGCTTGACCACAGTGTTGCAATGATCGGTGCAAACCCAGAACGAAAAGACGACAGACATTCTGCTGACAGAGTACAAGACAAAATTGACGATGCCAGGCACCGCTTTGCAGACATTTTAGATCCTGACATCATGGATCCACTTGGCTTAATCAAGGAGGGCAGGGTAAACATACTCAACGTATCTGAGCTGAGCGAAAAACAGGCAAATGTTGCACTTGCATATTATTTTCAAGAACTTCTAAACGATAGAAAGGTAGCACTTGCGGCAAGAAATGCAAAAACCAAATTAACAAAACAATATCGCTTCGACTCGCCAATTTTTGTAATTGTTGAGGAGGCTCATGTATTCATCCCAAAGGGAGAAGAAACCCATACAAAATACTGGGCCGCAAAAATTGCCCGTGAGGGAAGAAAATTTGGATTGGGGCTAGGCATCGTATCGCAAAGACCAAGAAACATCGACCCTAATGTCTTATCCCAGATGGGCTCACTCGCAGTAATGAAAATAGTACAAGAAGACGACCAACACCAGATTGCGTCTGCTGCTGAATCAATCAGCAGGGATTTGATAAACCAGCTTACATCACTTAATGTCGGTGATGCAGTACTTGTTGGACAGTGGGTCAACCTACCAGCAATGGTTCACATCGAAGAGGTCAAGGACAAGATAGTTGGCTCTGATAAAAATGCAGTCTCAGAATGGCGCCACGCGAAAAAATTTGAAAAAATTGCAGCAGAATCCACACAGGGACTAATTCAGAAAGATCTGCTCTTAGATTGAAAATGTTATTTTCTCACATTTCAGATACGCATCTTGGGCTTACACAATACGGCCTAGAAGAAAGAGAAAACGACATTTACGATGCATTCAACGAAGCAATCGACACATCAATTAGGGATCATGTGAGTTTTGTCATTTTTGCAGGTGACATTTTTCATGTTCCAAACCCAAGTGGCACAGCAATTATTCAGATGGCAAACGCGCTTAGGCGTCTAAAAGAAAACAGCATAGACTCGTTTTTTGTTCTAGGTGAGCACGACATATCCAGGATTCGTTCAACGCCAATTCCATATGTATACCACAACCTCAAATTTTCAAGATACATTGGTGACGGCATACCATTCGTGCACAAGGATGTTTTTTTGGCTGGGTTTGACAAGATGCGAAAAAACGAGATTACAAAATTTGCTGAAAAATTTACTGAGCTTGATAGAGTGGCGCAAAAGCACAAAGGCCACAAAATACTAGTCATGCACCAAGGAATTTCAGAGATAAACCAGTTTGCATCCGAGCTTAGCTCATCTGATCTCCCAAGAAACTTTACTTATTATGCTATGGGTCACCTCCACGATAGAGTTGAAAAAAACTTTTCACATCTTGGCGGACCACTTGTGTACCCTGGCTCAATTGAAATGACGACCAGTGAGGGAATAAAGGAGACGCAAAAGGGATTTTATGAGGTAGACATCTCCGCACAAGAACCACACTCGAGTTGGATTAAACTCGATACACGGCAGCAACTTTCAGTAAAAACAGAGTTTGAAAATCTTGCTAACACTATTAATGACGTACTTGAAAAAATTGCAAAATATACGAAAAAACCAATTGTCGAGCTGAAAATTTCTGGAAATGAAATTAAGACCGAGATAGTGCAGACATACCTTGGACGCCTTGTCCCACACACACTGCATTGTACTTGGAAGATAACCCAGAAAGTCAATGATGAGTCATCAGTGCTAGATGAGAGGCCTGCGAGTATTGATAACGAGTTACTCAGACTTGCGATAACACATCTCGGATCAGAAAAGATAGCAAGATTTGCGATATGGGAAATGCTCCCAGTGCTTGCAGCAGGAAAAATCGATGAGGCAAACCAAATGATTGTGGAAAATTTTGAACAGTTCAAGAGGGCAAAGAAATGATAAAATCAGTTGAGCTTGGGAATTTCATTTCCCACTCTGAGACAAAGCTGGACTTTGAAGACGGTGTAACAGTCTTTGTTGGACATAACGGAGCGGGTAAATCAAGCATAATTGACGCAATAACATTTGCGTTGTTTGGGGAGCACACACGTAAGTCAAACAGGGGCCTAATTAGGCGTGGAACAACACAGGCATACTCCAAAATCTGCTTTTCATCAAATGGCAAACAGTATGAAGCCGTAAGAAAAATTGACTCCAAAGGAACACTTTCTGCACAGTTTTTTGAGATAAGAGACGGCCAACAACTACCTCTTGCCACTGGGGAGCGAAAGCAGTTTGGCGAATCAATGACTGAACAAATTGAATCTAGGCTAGGTCTTGATTTTACAAAACTAAAAGTTGCATCAATTGTTCAGCAAGGTGAGCTTGGTGCAATAATTAAAGCAAAGCCAAAGGAATTCAAGGAATTACTCAATGCAATAATTGGAATCGACAAGCTTGATTTGGCATCAGAAACACTCAGAGCCATCCAGAAAAACTTTAGGCAGTCAATTCAGCAAAAAATTGGATATGATGATACCCACATCGATATTCTACAAAAAGAACTAGAGCAAAAACGACAGGAAATTACAAAAACAGAATCTCAGATACTGGAACTTCGAAAAAGAAAAGAAAGGCAGGAAAATGAATTGCAGGAATTAGGGCAAAAAATAAAATCTGATTCGCAAAAAGAGATAGTACTAAAACAGATTGAGGAGCGAAGACAAGAACTGCTAAGATACGTAAGAGATGCAATCATAGGAATTCAAAAAGAAATTGCAGAAAAGGAACGTAAAATATCAGAATGCGAAGGATGTTTTGAAGATGCAAAACAGTGTTCAAACTTTGAGTCAATGTTACAAAAAACAGAATCAGAAATATCTGAGATTGACAAAAAGATTTTGGGTTTTGAAAAACAGCAAACCATTTTGCAGGAACACCAAATTCTTGCAAAAAAACTGCTGCTTCAAGACGGTAAATGTCCCGTTTGCGACACCAGAGTAGAACATCTAAAGCCGATCTTCCAAGTCGAGCACATTAGATCAGAACAAGAAAGAATAAGACAAGAACTCGATACGCTCATGACAAAAAAGCAACAAACCCTCAAAGACAAAAACGAGGCTACAGCTAGGCTCAAAAAGGCGATTTTGGCTCAAAGGACACTCGATGCACACGCAATACAAAAACCCGAACAGATCCAACAAATAAAAAATGAGATCGAAATTAGGCGAGCACAAATCCAAAAAGTGCCAAATATGGATTCCTCAGGACTTTTAATTGAGGCTGCCTCAATTGATTCACATGCACGAATACTTTGTGAGAAAATAGAATCCCTGCAAAAGGAGATCTCCAGCTTTGATCCTGTAGAGTTTAGTAAGCTGAAAATCGAATTTGAGAAAAAACGACACGAATCTAGTAAAACTGATCAGGAGTACGGAGCAGTCATAGAAAAGGTCAAACAAACAAATCACAGAGTGGAAAGAATCAGCTCCATTCTTGTTGAGCTAAATTATGTCAAAGATTATCTTGTACAGCTAGACGAAATTCAAAGTAATGTATACAATCGAGATGGCCCAGTTGCCACAAGCCTTAGGTCGTGGGCACTGACAACCGTCTCAGAAAAGACATCTGAATATCTTGAAATGCTGAATACAAAAATTCACAGAATCGCACTTGCGGAAAAAGTACGCGACATCTCAATTACCTGCTACTCCAAAAACACAGTAATTGACATTGACTCGCTCTCAGGTGGAGAGCAGGTAAGTGTTGCATTAGCACTTAGGCTTGGAATGGCACACCTGCTTGGAGCGTCAAACCTTAATTTTGTGATATTAGATGAGCCAACAACACACCTTGATGAAGAAAGGCGCAGATCACTAGTTAGGGTTCTGTCCCAACTTTCAGATATTTCAAGTAATGTATCAGGGCCATTACAGTTGATCATAATAACACATGATTCAGAAATCTTTGAGGATTCGACTGTTGAGAAAATCTACAAGTTTGAGGCTAACCCTAATGGAACCAAAGTGTCTCTGCTCTAATACTGTAACCAATCTTTCAATAATTATTATCCACGTTTTTAATACGTACTCAATATTCATGTAATAAATTGTGGCTAGGCATCAGAGCTAGAAAGATAATTTACTAGCCACCAGTAAGCTTGGCAAATTTCTCATTTTTGCTTAGCTTTTCCATGAACTGGATGTTTGATAGGGCAACTACTGCGGATTCTATTACTGGAGTGCTTGAGTCTTTTAGCGCATCTTCGAGTGTCTGTTTTGCTTCCCTTGCCCCAACTACTCCCAACGCAATTGCGGCCTCATGCCTAACAAACATGCTCGGATCATTTTTTGTTGCCTCTTCTAGTTGTTTTATTGCGCTTCTATATCCCATCTGGCCAAGCGAGAACGCAGCTTCGTGTCGAACAAGTTCATTTGGATCATCTTTTAGAACCTTGGCAATATACGGTACTTTATCTTCTCCTCCAAAATCAACTAAAATGCATGTTGCCCTTGTTCTGATCACGTAATCTTCATGATCTAAAAGTTTGATAAAATAGCCTGTGTCCTTTTTTTCATATCTATTCTCCATTTCTGCAAACAAAGCTAGTCTTTGCTCAGGTACTACACTCATTTCTAATTTGCAGAAAAGTTCTGCGCTATATTATCCTAATTCATAAAAATCACACTTACAGTTATAATAAACGGAAATCAATCAAAATTGTTGATAGCTCAGTTAGGACAAAAGGCACCAAACATCTCAGTATCAAAATGGGTACAGGGAATGCCGACAAACATCGATCAGGAAAAAGACCGCATTGTTCTAGTCGAGGTTTTTCAGGTAAACTGTCCTGGTTGTTTTCTGTATGGAATTCCAGAGGCAATAAACATCTACGACAAGTATCACAAGGACGGAGTACGAGTACTTGGAATAGCTACTGCATTTGAGGATTTTGACAAAAACACACTAGAGAATTTGGAACTTTTAGCTACGACAGGCCAAGTAATTGGCGAGACAAAAAAGGCGCTAGCACAATACGGTAGAATTGCAGACGGTAACAAGCTCCCATACAAGATTCCATTTCCACTTGGGATGGACGTACTAGTCAAAGAGACAGGCCAGCCAAACACGCAAAAAATGACTGATTTTATCAAAAGCCAGATTCCTAACTTTGATTCGCAGGCAGAAGAATACAAAAAAGAGATTTTTGCACGAGTCGAGCAATATTTTAAGTCAAAAGAGTATTCCGCAGAAACATTTGAAAAATACTCCCTTCGTGGAACCCCAGCATCTATTCTGATTGATAGGAAGGGTGTTTTGCGTGACGTTTCCTTTGGCCAAATGGGCCACCTTGAATCCCTTATTCAGGAACTGCTAAACGAGTAAAACCACAAAGGCACACCGCTCAGGATTCTTTTAATTTGCACTTGAATTCGACAATTTCTATTTTTTCGTTTGTTGGATCTTTAGATATAGTTGGGTGAAAGTTTGGTGCGTCTTTTGTAGATTCAACTGCATCACCAGTTGCCTGTGCATCCGTAATCGTAATTACTGCCATTACCAACATTATTGCCACTATCAGGTATTTCATGCAACTTCATAAAACCACATAATCATTAAAGAACGTGGAACTATTTTGAAAATCATGGTTCCATTTTGGTACCATTTTAATCTCAAATAAATCTAAAAATAAGAATACTCATGTAGATTTTTTTCTTTTTACGTAAAATGCAATTGTACTACCAACCCCAACTGCCACTACAATTCCCACAACAGATGCAACCACCATAAGCTGATCAAACTTCGTTGTTTTATCAAGTGGTTCTGACAGGTCATCTGTAGACTCTTCACCCGATATCACCAAGACGTGCGTTCCATTTCCTGCAAACTCGATTGTAACAAAAGATATTCTGTCATTTTGCAGCACTTTTGCGTCAATTTCATTACCATCTAGATAAAATTTTGGCGGTCCTTTTGTTACATTTAGTGGAATTTGCATCTCACCAAAGTTGTTCTCAAGACCGCTCCAAATGTTTAACACGAGATTACCGTCTTCAAATCTTAGATTTGACACATCAAAGTTTGAAACAATCTCTATAACAAACATCTTTCCGTCAACCACTACATCAAAGCTTGTCTTAAAACCAGTCTTATCGGAGAGCGGTTGGGCAAATGCAGGTGCCATAATTAACGGAATTAGTAAAAGTATGATTTTCAATTTATGCTGGGATTAATCGTTTTCTTAGCTCTTTGTCCTTTGCTATTCTCGGATGAGCCTTGTCTGCTAAAATTACCTCAAACCAATAATGAAATCCATCTTTGTACAGAAAGTACGAGCCAAGTAATTTGAGATTCTTGTACCTTTGCTGGGTTCTTTTTTCTGCAACTTGCTGCATGTTAACATCTGCTTTGATTCTTGTTACTCCAAGATGTTTTTGTCGTCTACCAGCTACAGGTCTTTGGCGCCTCATACCACCTGTTCCGACGCGGGTTCGAATAACAACCATACCTTGTTTTGCCTTATAACCAAGTCTTCGCGCTTTTTGAATTCTGTTTGGACGCATTATTCTTGTAAAGGCATTGTCCTTTCTCCATTGGATAGCCCTTTTTCTTATTTCTGGTGAGTTTTGTTGCCATAATTTGAGCCATGAGGCGTCTTGATGACTAAGCATTATTCGGCACTATTGTAATCCCCTTAATATCTCTACACAAGTCAGGTTCTGTTCTGCGTTTAGGTTTGATTAAAAACATGTCTACTAGGAAAATACTAGATTTTTTCACTTGTAGGAATTTCAATTCTAGAATCCAGATGGTTAGAAATTTATGCCATAAAGGTATCTAAAGGTTGTGTGTCTTTTTTAAACGACAGCCAAATCATATCGGGGATTTTGTAACCATACATAATGGTAGAAAAGCACCTAAACAGAAAGAACAGTGGAGATGAAGATGATAATACATCTCACATTACAGAGCTCGGCCTAAAACTTGATGACTCTACAGGCTCAATTGATCCTATGGAAGTAACTGCAAGAACCATCACTTTTGGAAAAGAAGTTAGTAATGCACCAAAGGATGCAGTGATCAAAGAAAAATCCGAGAAATTCAAGGATCAGATGAGTAACACGACACAATATCTAAAATTTATCAATGCGCATCTTGCCGCAAAAAAATCTAAGATAGAAAAACTAAAAGAGTCTGAGAGGCGATTCAAAGAAGAGATCGAGTCTCTCCAAAACAATCCGGTAAAGCCACGAGCTGATCTTGACAAAGTTAACTACAAGTACATTACAGAAAATGACACCAAATCACTTCTTTCCCACTTAGAGACAGAACGTCACGTGCTACAGGAAAAACTTTCCCACCAAGAACAACAAATCAAAAACACAGCACAACAAATACAGCAAAAAGACGAACAAATAATCCAGATAAAAAACGAGCTTGACAGTCTAGTTAAGAAGAACTCGCAGCTAAGCGAAGACCCAATTGCAGTTATAAAAGAGGAGCTTGCAAAACTTGGCATAAAAGATGATTCGGCAAAAATACTTGATGCAGTAAACTCGATTTCAAATTTACTAAATTCTAAAAAATAATATCATTTGTAATTTTTTAGGAACGTTTTTTTGTAGTGATATTTGTTCTGAGATTGTGAAACGCTTCGCGTTTGTTTTTTTAGTTGGAGTATTGTTCAGTACCCAAGTCTTTGCTGACGAATCCATTCAAATCAGCACTAGTCAACAGACATACTACTATGGCGACTATCTGTCAGTTACTATCCAAGTCTCAGAGGTAACTGGAAGTGATGGTGTCTTGTACATTATTGACTCAGATGGAACAAAGAGCAGTGCAATACCACTCAAGATAAGGGACATGACTACCACAATAGTTGCTCAAAGCCCATTTGATCCCTTGTTGTTCAAAGAAGGGAAATACCAAATCCAGCTAGACTATGATGGAACAAAAACGTTTATCGAATTTGATCTAGTCGATGCAGGAAACATCGTAATGCCGTATGGTAGTAATGTAGTGGTTCCACAGTGGGCGTTTGGCACAGTTTCTGACTATAATTTCCTCAAGTTTCTTGCAGACAGGAACGTAATTTCCCTACCCACTGGCCAGACCCTAAAGGAAAGCGTCAAGATTCCCGCGTGGTACAAGACCAACGCCACATGGTGGTCTGAGAAAAAAATCTCCGATGATGAATTTCTAGATGGCCTTCAGTATCTTTTGAATAAAAAAATTATTGCAGTCTGACTAATTGTTGTTCTTTTTTCTACCTGCTCTTCCTATTGCCCACAGAATTATCATTATGATAAACGCTATGACAAATGCTGCGACCATAGCAGCAACCATCTGAAATGTTTCACCACGTGAAATACCACTTGGTTTTGGTGATTCTTCAAGAACGCATTGGCCATCTTTGAATATTGTTCCAGGACCGCATCTTTCATCTAGTACGCAAACTCCGTCTTTGAGCATTGTTCCAGGGCCGCATTGTTTTTCTGATTCTTCTGGTGCAGTTGGAATTTCTTCTTGTGGTTTTTCAGTTTCCTCTAGAACACAAGCTCCGTCTTTGAGAACAGTTCCAGGTCCACACTGCATTCCCGTTTCTTCTGGTTCCTCTGTTTCTTCTGGTTCTTCTACTGGTGTTTCTTCTACTGGTTCTTCTGGTACCTCTTCTGCTATTTCCCCAGAGCCAAAGCTTGTTGTGCCAAACGAGATTATGTCAAGAGAGTTTGTTCCCTCCGGCACATCAATTGCTAAAATTCTTGCAGTATCAGTGATTGTTTCCTCAAACGGTGTATCAAACCCGTCTGCTAGTACTAAAAATTCATCGTCTTCGCCATCTGTCTGTGAATCAAAAAAACTTCTCTCAAGTGTAATTTCCAAGCTTGCGGCAACATCAGTTGTTGTAATAAAAACAGTCAGCGTGCCAGTAGCTGTGTCTGCATCCATATTATCAACAGTAAGGCCTGTCGCATCATAACTTACCTCAAAAGAGTTCCCATCCACATCAACGCTCGATGTTCCCGCCTCTGCAAACGCCAAATTTGGCATGATCAGGCTAAAGGCCAGCAATGAAAAAACAAGACTTGGTTTCAATCTAGATTACGCCTCGCAAAATCTGTATTATCTTTTCTGCTATAACATTTGCGGCCAATGACTGAGCTTCTTTTGTCTGAGCCCCAATATGAGGCGTGCATATTACGTTTGGGAGTGTCGCAAGCTTGTTCCCGACGGCTGGTTCTTTTTCAAACACATCGAGTGCCGCACCACCAAGTTTTCCGTTCTTTAATGCGTCAAATAGCGCATCTTCGTCAATTGTGCCACCCCTCGATGTGTTGATGATTTTTGCAGTTTTTTTCATCTTTGCCATCCGTTCTGCATTAATCATGTGCTTTGTACTATCCAAAAGCGGCACATGCAATGAAACATAATCTGAGCTCTGCAAAAGTGTATCCAAGTCTGCCTTAATGAGCCCCACGTCTTTTACAAATTCCGGATCAATTGGAATAACATCATAACCAATTATGTTCATGTTAAGAGATCTTGCAAGCCTTCCAAGCCTTTTGCCAATATTCCCAAGACCCACAATACCAAGATATTTCCCCACAAGCTCAGTTCCCATCAGCTCCTTTTTTATCCACTTGCCGTCCCTTAGCTCCCTGTCTGCCCGTGGGATTTCTCTTGCCATTGAAAGCATCAAACAGATTACAAGTTCAGCCACTGCATTCATTGCGCCTTCCACTGCATTGATGACTCGGATATTTTTTGTCTTGGCAAATTCAGCATCAATGTTATCAAGACCCACTCCAACCCGTGCAATTATTTTGCATCTGGTTGCCTTTTCTATCAGATCTTTTGTAATGGTAGTCCTACTTCTGACTACGACAATATCAAAGTCACCAATTTTGTTTGCCAGTTCTTCTGATGTTATCTGTGGCGTGTATGTAACCTGTAGGCCATTTTTTTTCAAAATGTTTTCAAGAATTGGATCTACTTGGTCGCAGATCAAAACCGACTGATTAAAACTCATGTAGTTTGCCTTTTTTTGTACAGAATATAATTATTGTGAGTATAACAAAAATAAGAAAATGGGGAAGTGTTTAGATTCCTAATTCTTCTGCTATTTCGGCAGCACGTTCATCGGTGTACAATCCGTGCAAGTTTACCATCGGGTGCTCAACACTGTTTTTACCCATTGGTGGGATTGAGTCGCTTGGGTTGCCTAAGAGATGCGCATATGATGGGACATTTGTACCCAGTTGTGCATTTAAGCCAAATGGATCCCCTACAACCATTACTGTTGCTGCACCTGTGAAGATTGCGGCATAGTCATGGTTTACTGCAACATATACTCCTGGTTCATCAAAGACCACGTCAGCAATCATGCCTTGTGAGCCCCCAACCAACCAAGTTTCAGTACCCTGTGCTTGCACTCTGTTTCCTTGTGTAACACGGTCGATGATTTCACCAACGATATGGAAGAATAATGGCTCGTTTCCTTGGTTTTCAATAAAGAATCGTACCTTTTGTCCCTCCTCAATGAACAATAGCTGTGACTGGTATTGTGCCAGATCAGCAGAGTTCCATGGTTGAGCTACAAAGATGTTCTTGTTAGCTGCACCCATGATGAGCTCGTTGTGAGCAGCATTTGGAACATAACCAAATGATATGCCGTTAACTACTGTCCATGTGGTATCATGCTTGAACATTTTTCCTTGATCATATGCACCTGCATCAGTAAGATACAACTGGTTGTACTGAAGCTGGAATTCAAGGGCATCTGCTGAGTATATCTGCCTGTCCCTTACTACCTGTCCATCCTCAACTTTTGTCTTTTCCACTAATAATGGCTTGTAGCCTTTGAGTGGGTCGACAATTGTGATTCCGTACATGCCAGATAGGACGTGCTGATCCATTGCTGCTACATCAACGCCAGAGCAGTGGTACTTGAAGGTACCCGGCACTTGGGCAACATAACAGTATGTCTTGGATTCACCTGGCAATACTTTGCCAAAGTTTCCTGCACTCATTTCAGATGCATGCATGTCGTTTCCGTGTGGTGTTGGCTCATCGCTTGGAATGGTAAGTGTCATCATTACGACATCACCTTGTGTAACTCTGAGGGTTGGTCCTGGGACCTGGCCACTAAAAGTCATGGCGTTAAATGTGCCACCACCAATTACTGGCAGCTCAGCACTCTCGCCTGTGAGGTCAAATGAAACAACGTTCCTACCATCTTCAATATTGTCACAGTCTACTGCGGCAAATGCCTGCGGCATGATAAGCTTCAAACCACCCATGTCATGGATTTGTTGAAGTATACCAGCGTCTCCTTTTGAGGCTGCCATTGTAGTACCGACAATTTGTGTTTGTGTGTATGTGCTTCCGAATAAGGTTGCTGCTAAAACCGCTACTGCTGTAACGGAAAATAGCATACTGTAACGCTTATTCATGTGTTTGAGACTTGTACCACGCTATATAATAATTCCCTTTATTTTCACAGGAGTTTTGATGAAATTGTGTTTGTAATACTAGTTGAGACCCGTTGAGAATTTATCTTAGTTGTAATCAGAGAAATTGGGTTGGAATACAGAAAAGACAAGGACTCACTTGGCGAAATAAAAATTCCTGTAAACGCCTACTACGGTGCATTTACCGGAAGAGCAGTAAAACAATATCATGTTACAGGAAAAAAATCTCACAAGCACCTAATTGACGTATTTGTAATGATAAAGCGCTCTGCGGCAGTTGCAAACATCAAGTGCGGTGCAATTGACAAAAAACGAGGAACCGCAATAATTAGAGCGTGTGATAAAATTTTATCTGGAAAATATTTGGAGCAATTTGTAATAGAAGAGATCAACTCAGGTGCCGGAACGGCATTTAATATGAATGCCAACGAAGTAATTTGTAATGTAGCACTGGAGATCTTGGGTAAAAAGAAAGGTCATTACGAGTTCTTGCATCCAAATGATCACGTAAACATGTCACAATCAAGTAACGATACGTTTCCAACTGCAATGCATGTGGCAATTCTTTTGAATCTGCGAGAAATGCTTCCAGCAGTTGATACTCTAATCAAGTCCTTGAACAAAAAAGCAAAAGAGTTTTCAAGCTACAAAAAAATTGGCAGGACTCACCTGATGGATGCACTTCCAATAACGCTTGGGAGCGAGTTTGCAGCTTGTACGACAGCTATTTTGAGGGCAAAAAATGCAATCATTGCATCAACAAAGGAGCTTGAACTGGTTGCACTTGGCGGAACAGCGGTAGGAAGCGGTGCAAACACTCCAAAAGGATACAGAAAGATTGCAATTGCCGAGCTTGCAAGTGTTTCTAAACTAAACCTAAGGCCAGAAAAAGACATGCAGTACTCGTTGCAATCTAGATTTGCAGTATCAAACGCATCTTCTGCAATTAGAAACTTGGCATTAGAACTAAACAAGATGGCAAATGACATAAGGCTGATGGCATCAGGGCCGATTGCGGGTTTTTCAGAAATTGGAATTCCTGCAGTGCATGCTGGTTCATCAATTATGCCGGGCAAAGTCAACCCATCGCTTGCAGAATGTCTCAACATGGTTTGCTTTGACATAATTGGAAATGACATAACAGTTGCAAGTGCAGCTCAAGCAGGACAGTTTGAGCTAAACGTAATGCTTCCCGGAATGTTAAAGGCCGTACTTGACTCAACAGATATGCTCAAGAACTTTTTGCCAATCTTTTCAAAAAACCTAATTGATGGACTTACTGCAAATGAGCAACGCCTAAGACAAAACATTGAAAAAAGTCCAGTAATTGTTACCTTGCTTGCACCAAAGATTGGATACCAAAAATCTGCGGATCTCTTCAAAGAGTCACTAAAGACAGGCAAGACCATTCGCCAGCTCGTAGTATCACAGAAGCTAATGACTCAAAAACAAGTAGACGCACTACTAAAGTAGCATGGCAAAAATTTGGATAGAGTCGTACGGCTGTTCTGCGAGCTTTGCAGACTCTGAGATGATCTCAGGACTAGTTGTTAACGGAGGTCACGTTCTTGCATCAAGCTCAAAAGACGCTGACTTGAACCTCATCGTTACCTGTTCTGTAAAGGATGCTACGGCAAACAAGATGGTAAACAGAATCAAAAGACTCCGATCAAAGCCCCTGATAGTAGCTGGATGCCTCTCAAAGGCAGAGCCAAAGACAGTTGAACGGCTTTCTTCTTCGGCAAGTCTTATGGGCCCAAATTCCATTGGAAAGACACTTCAAATCATCGATTCTGCGCTTGCTGGGAGGCGCCAAGTAGAGCTTGCCAATACAGATTTGACAAAGACAGGGCTTCCAAAGGTCAGACTAAACCCAGTCGTTGGAATAGTAGAGATTGCCAGCGGCTGCATGAGTGAGTGCACATTTTGTCAGACCAAGCTTGCAAAAGGGGATTTAAAATCATACAGAATTGGCGACATTGTCAGACAGGTAAGGACTGAAGTGGATGACGGATGCAAAGAGATCTGGCTCACATCAACTGACAATGGTTGTTATGGACTAGACATTGGGACGTCACTGCCTGAGCTTGTAAACAAGGTTACAGAGATCCCAGAGGAATTCATGGTTCGTGTTGGAATGATGAACCCAATGTACATGCCAAAAATTAGAGATGGTCTTCTCAAATCATTTGAAAACCCCAAAGTTTACAAATTTCTCCACGTGCCAGTACAGTCAGGAAGCGATCAGGTTCTTCATGACATGAAGCGTGGCCATACTGCCAAAACCTTCTGCGATTTAGTAAAAAAATTCAGGACAAAGTTTGGAAAATTTACAATCTCCACAGACATCATAGTTGGATTTCCAACTGAAACCCAGCAGGACTTTGAAAAAACTGTAGACCTCCTAAAGGAGACAAGGCCAGACGTTGTTAACCTCTCAAGGTATAGCCAAAGACCTGGAACAAAGGCAGCCCAAATGGAGCAGATAGATGTAGTACAAGTAAAGCAGCGAAGTAGGCAAATATTCGAACTTTTGAACAAAATTACGCTAGAAAACAACAAAGAATGGATTGGCTGGAAGGGTGAAGTTTTATTCAATGAGCAGACAGACGACGCAGTACGCGGCAGAAACTTTGCATACAAATCAGTCTTTGTAGACGAACCAGTAAAGGTTGGACAGAAAAAACAAGTCACAATAACAAAGGCAACAAATCATGGTTTGTATGGCATTATAGCAAGCTAAAACTTTTAGATCGAAGCTTGGATCAAAATTAAGTAAGAAGGTTTTTTATTCTATTTTGTAAGACCTACTCATGGACTTTGCAGAGCCCGTTCTTTTAGTTGGAATAGGTGGAGCAGGCTCAAAGCTTGCATTGCATGCACATCAGATAGTTGGCGCCGACCACCTTACAGTATCTCACGACAGCAATGATTTGGCCTCAGAAAACGACATCAAAATCCATACAGAGTCTCATGTAAATCCTTCTGCATACCTAATTCGAGCCCAGACCCAGAAATCAATGGATAAAATCCGGGGCAAAATATCAGACTATTCTACAGTAATTATTTTTGCAAACCTTGCTGGCAAGGCAGGAGCGGGCATTGCACCGCTTGTTGCAGCAGCGGCAAAAGAAGAGGGTAAAAAAGTGCTGTCTTTTGCAATCATGCCATTCAAATTTGAAAAAGACAGACTCTTTTTGTCAGGAGTCACACTCAAAAGACTTCGTGCAAGCTCCGACTCGACAATCGTAGTAGACAATGACGCACTACTTGAGAGCAATCCTGATCTGACCCTGAATAATTGCTACGAAATTGCAAATCATGCAATCATGTATGTTGTCAATTCACTTGGCACATCCTCCATTTCTGACGAACTAAATGTTCTTTCTACAAGCAAGGACCTTAACAATGTCGAAGCGTCATTACGTGACTCTCTTAAAATGCTCTACGACGATGCCCCGCCAACAAGTGTCAAAAAGACAATGCTGTATGTGTATGGGACCGACAACGTCTCTGTTGGGAAGATAAATGCAATTGCAAACACGCTTAGTGGAATTTTCAATGAAAACAACACAAGTGTCAGTCTTGCAACCACACAGGGTGACAAGTCACAAGTGGTCATGGTCACCTCAGTACATGGCACACTCAAGTTTGACAGCTACGATCCGCTCGGAATAATTCCTCAAGAAAATATTTTGGACTGGGATACGCCAGAATCAAGTATCAAAACTGGAATCGAGCTATATCAATTAGAATAAAAGCTATTTAGATTTTTTCGCTGACTTTTTTACTGGTTTCTTTTCCTTAGATTCAGATTTCTTTTTTGTTTCTTCCTTCTTTGGTTTGGCTTCTTTTGGTTTTTCTTTTGTTTCTTTTTGTTTGGTTTGTTTTTCTTCGGGTTTTGCCTTTGGTTTTTCTTTAGCTTCTTTTGGCTCCAGTATTTCCTTTTTGAGTTCTGCGACTTCGGCCTCTTCTTCTTTTTCCTCTATTTTTTCCTCTATCTGTTCTTCTAGCTCTTCTACTGGTGCTTCTGGCTTCTTTTTGTCTTTGGCTTTTGATTTTTCTTCTACTGTCTTTGTCTTTTCTTCTTCCTCATATGTCGATACCAAAACATAGCCTTCGTCTGTTTTTGCCATCTTTACTCGTATTTTTCTTGGTGGGCTACGAATCCCTCTTTTCCAGACTGCTTGGCTCAGATCCTGATCAATTTTGATCTGTTCTGTTTTCATATGATGTGTAGCAAATTCTCTAATCATGTTGATTGCACGCTTTGCCCTCTGGTTGTTTGGTGAAAGCCAAGCCTTGCCGAGGTTAATTGTGTAGACACGCTCTGCTTCTTGTGACAACTTAGCCTACCTCCACATCAGTCTGTCTCCACTGCCTTCGCTTTGGATTGGAGCGGACTTGACGTTTGGTCTTTAGAATGATCCATGCTGGGACTGGAGAGTTTTGCTTTTTCTTTTTTAGCAAACGTATTTTTCGTCCAGAGTGTTTTCGTGCAGCCATAAAAAAGCAGGCTATAGACCCTCTTTTTAAATGAATCTCGGAGATTTTGAAAAATTCATGATTGTAAAAGATTGTTTTTTCTGAAAATGTCTGCTAACTGTTTTAGAATTCTAGCTGAAGCCCCCCAGATTATCTTGTCCTGGTACGTTGCAACATATGCTTCAAAGAGTGCTCGATGGTTGACATCATCATCAATTCTAAGCTCATTCAAAAGCTGTAGCAGCGGTATGTAAAGTATTTCTGCGACTTCTGAATTTGGTTTCAAGTCAGGAATATCTTGTAAAATTGCTACAAAAGGAATAATTGTAAAGCCGGAGTTTCGCGTCTGCACTGGCCTTAGCTGCCCAATCACTTGGTCTTGCAGCACCTCGAGTGAAACCTCCTCCTTTGTTTCTCTAATTGCAGTGCTTAGCAGGTTTTCATCGTCTTGTGCAAGCTTGCCACCAGGAAATGAAATCTCTCCGGCGTGCTGCTGCATCGTGTTTGGTTTTTGAGTCATTATTATTTTGGGATCATGACCGTAGATTACAACTAGGACAGCTGCGTGTTTTGTGTTTTGGTCATCAATGTGAGGAGAAATGTTAGATGAGAGTAATTTCTTTAGCTGGTCTAAGCTCAACAAATAAAGAAAACATAGTTGGCATTATTGAATCATCGTTCTAAAGGTTATAATCAAGTAATTTGGAAATCAAACAAATGACTGTAAGATATGAAATCAACCCCCCGCGAGTGATTCAAAACAAGATCCTCTCGCACAAGGAGGTTCAAGACTCACTGGCCAAAGTAAAAAAAAGAATAACCCATATCAGTAAGATTTGTGATGGAATCCATCTTACCGACTCGGTTCTTGGAATCCCAAGAATTTCTCCAATCACCACTGGCGCAATAATTAGAAATGACGGATTAAGGTTAGACATTACCGCAAGCCTCAGGGTTCGAGACAGAAACATTACTGCGCTGACCCAGTCCGTATATGATGCAATACTTTTGGGCCTTGACGGCTTACTAGTACTAAAGGGCGATGAGCCTCCAAGCGGTCCAAAAGACTCCAAGCTCATTCCAAGCGATGTGGTGAAACACTACAGGGGATTGGGCTTTGGTAAAAATTTGGACTTTTTTCTCTCAATTTCTGCAAACCCAGATTTTGATAAAATCCAAAAAAAGATTGACGCCGAGCCGACAGGCTTTGTCACCCAAGTAATCCAGTCACCCGAGCAGGTATTTCGAATTGTCGACCATCTACGACCGCAAGGGTTCAAAGTCATCCCGTGCCTCATGATTCCATCGCAGAACAATTCCAAGTCAGCCAAGATGCTAGGAATTGATTTTGCCAAATACGAAGAAGACGTGCTTGATTTTATCTCAGAGATTTACAAGTCAACAAAAGACATTCTGATTACGTCGCCAAATGATTTTGAGGCTGCAAGGAAAATTCTTGCTAAACTTAAAAGAATAAAAAGAAAATAAATTTTAATGTTGTATCCATGAAACAAAACTTTCTTGATGCACTAAATGAGAGAATTTTGTTATTTGATGGAGCAATGGGAACTGAGATTCAAAAATTCAACCCAAAGTCAGAGGACTTTCCTGACGGAAAAGACGGATTCAATGATGGACTAATCCTAACACGCCCAGAATGGATAAAAAAAATTCATCACAGTTATCTGGAGGCTGGCGCAGACTGTATTGAGACAAACTCTTTTGGCTCAAACAAGATCAAGCTTGACGAATATGGATATGGTAATAGAACAGTTGAGATCAACAAAAAAATTGCCGAGACTGCAGTAGAATGTGCGTCCGAGTTTTCCGACAAGCCCAGATATGTAGTTGGCAGCATGGGACCAACTGGATTTTTACCAAGCTCAAATGATCCGGACTTGGGACAAAAACCGCTTGCAGAAATCAGAGAAGCCTACAAACTACAGGCAGAGGGCCTCATCTTAGGTGGCGTTGATGCATTACTTATTGAGACAAGCCAGGACATACTTGAAGTCAAGCTGGCAATAGAGGGAGCACACGAGGCAATGAAAAAGATTAGCAAAAAAATACCACTAATTGCAAACGTGACACTAGACCAATATGGTAAGATGCTCCTAGGTACGAACATTCAGGCTGCATACACTACAGTATCGGACATGGGAATTGACGTGTTTGGCTTGAATTGTTCTACTGGCCCAATTGAGATGACCCCTAGTGTTAGATGGCTAGATGAACAAAATGACTTGAGTTTACTTGTTGTGCCAAATGCAGGCATGCCAGAAAACGAAGGTGGTCATGCAGTATACAAGATGACTCCAGAAAAAATGGCAAATGCATTAAAGGATTTTATCGCAAAATACAAACGAGTGCGCATAATTGGTGGTTGTTGTGGAACGAATCCAGCACACATTGCTGCATTGCGTAAAGTAATTGATGAAAAATAATAGTGCACATAAATCCCATATCAAACATTGTTAATCTGATAATCGTGACAATACTAGTAAGAAAAGAGGTAACCACAAAATAACAACGTACAGCTATGATTCGCCATGAATTGATTTGATTAGAGGTTTAATGATTTTCTTAGGTCTTTGTACCTGTTTCGTATTGTGACTTCAGTTACGCCTGCTGCCATAGCGATTTCTTTTTGCGACACGTCTGCATTATATTTCATGCAAGAAATGTATAATGCAGAAGCCGCCATGCCCATCGGATCCTTTCCTGCAGTAATTCTTCTGTCGTTTGCATCCTGCAAAATTAGCAGTGCACCACGCTTAACTTTCTCACTCAGCCCCACTTTGCTTGCTATTTTTGACATGCAGCTTATGGAATTTACGACTGGAATTCTGAGATCAAGTTCGCATACAAGCAGCCTGTAATTTTTTGAGAGGTCTTTTCGTTTTACATTGATTGCATCCGAAACATCGTTTAATGTCCTTGGCGTCTCAGCGTCCCTGCAAGCTGCATAGACTGCGGCTGCCAGAACACCCTCAATCGATCTGCCTCTGACAAGGCTCTTTGCTAATGCCTTTCGGTAAATGTAGGCTGCTTTCTCAACTACAGCGTCCGATAGTGCAAGCTTGTCCTTTAGTTTATCCAGCTGGGTGAATGCATGTCTTAGGTTTCTGTCTATTTGCTCGTGCATCTGGCTTCTGCTATCCCAGGTTCTAAGCCGCTTCATGTTGTGTTTCATGTTTGTAGAAAGCGGCTTTCCTGTGGCATCCTTGTTGATTGCGCCAATTATTGTGGCAAGGCCCATGTCATGCATTGCAAGAGAGGTTGGAATTCCAGATCTGCTTTTGTCATCTCGTTCATCCTTTGAAAAATGGCGCTCAGGGCCAGAATCCTCAACCTGTTCAGCAATAACATAACCACAGTTTCCACAAAATCTCTCACCTGTGGCAGTATCGGTGACCATCATTCCTTTACATCGCTTACAACTTCGCTCAGCGTTAAATGCATGCATAACCATACAGATCAGACACAGCTTGTAGCTTATTCGATAATAATAACTAGTGGATTTTCCCTTCAGTTATACCGAAAACCACACTGTAAGTTTGCAAAGACTGAGTTTTGTTTATAAAAAAATGAAAAAAAGAAGTTGTTTTGACAAGAAATTAAAATTCAATTAAAAGCTTAGTTTAGCTTAAAATCTTCTTTGAAATCTTGGTTGTTGGTGCTTTGGAAAACACTCTTTACAGTAGACAGGTCTGTCTTGTTTTGGTTGGAAAGGTACCTCTGATTGCTTGCCACAGTCTGAGCAAGTACATGGATACATCTTTCTTTCATATGACATGCTTGGCACCAAGCCGATCCCAATAAGAACCATTGGGTTTATGCGTCTTGATTGCCAACAATTAATAGTAATAATACGAGAAAAATGTGTGCCAAAATCAAGACAAGATCACAAATCGTTAGTCAAAAAACTAATTGATCATTTTGTCTCTAACGGTCTTGAAATACAGTACGCAAATTATGATGGATATGAAAAACCGTTTGTAATTACTCGACACGCACCAGATGTTATTGCATTTGATCGGATAAAGCAGCTTGGCTATATTGGTGAGGCAGAAATGTGCAACGAAATTACTGAGCAGCTAACAAAGGAAAAATTTGAGGACTTTTCTAAAAAACTTATGAGAAAAGGCAAGTCAGAACACGCAAGACTCCCGTTTTTTATAGCAGTCCCGCACGAATGTAATTCCAGAATTCCCCAAACCCTTAGGGATTTGGGAATAAATGAAAGAGACAATATACATGTGTTAAGCTTTTAATTTAGTACTATTTTGCAATAAACACACTAAAAACAAACTTTTGTTTTGATGGTTCTACCAAAATTATTAAAAAAAGTTATTTTGGCAACACAATATGCAGATCAAGTTTCTTGTATTGTTGCTACTGGTAGCTTCGATTAGTTTGGCAAGTACTGCCAGTGCACACAAGTCATCAATTATTGGAGACTACAAAATTGAAGTAGGCTGGGACAAAGAACCTCCAATTGCTGGAATGGAAAACAAGATCACCATATTGATAACATCAGCTTCTGATGAGGACAAAAAAGCCTCAGAGGAGATGATGAAAGAAATGGAGGGCATGACAAATGATGAGATGGCCGACATGGATCATGATGAAGTAGAACATGATGAAATGGAACATGAAGATCATGATGAAATGGAGCACGGGCATGACAAAGGTATCAGTGGTCTCACCTCAAGCTTTGACATCACAATCACACTAAATGGTGAAAAGACCACACTCACAATGGTAGAGGATGAAGAAATGCATGGATTGTATTTAGGTGAATTCACACCTTCCGCGTCTGGATTTCCAATAGTTCACTTCTTTGCAGAAGTAGATGGTGAATCGCTGGAGCTCGACTTTCATCCAGAAAAAGTTGAGGATGGGACTGTGATCAAAACTGCAACATCAGATGGCACTGTAAATGTAGATGTCATCACAACGGTACCGACTGCAGACAAAGACATGCTGATCAAAGTAGAATTCACAGATGCACAAGGCAACCCAATTGAGCATGTCAACTACGACATCATTGCAATTCAAGATGGAAGCCAGGTTCTCTCTGAAAACAGTGCACATGCCCATGATGGAGATTCAGAGCACTCGACTGAGGCCTTAAGCTCAGATGATCCTGTAGAAATCCAAGTGACAATCCTTGGAATCGGCCTTCCCGACGATGAGGCAAACTGGAGTGGTCCAATGGGTGAAACCATATCGCTAAATGTTGTACCAGAATTCGGCCCAATCGCCATGATTGTGCTTGCAGTCGCAACACTCAGTGTTGTTGCCATGGCTGCCAAGTCAAAAATCATTCCAAAACTTTAACAAAACCAACCACACTCTTTTTTTATATTTTTCAGATAAATCAAGTCCGTAACCTTCATAGGATTATCTTTTGCAACAAAACCATGCTTCCACGACTTGATGGCATCAAACAGGCACGAACCAAGATTGGAATAACACAAAAAGAGCTTGCAAAGATGGCAGGCGTAAGTACATCTATGATAAATCAGATAGAGTCAGGTCGTAGCCAACCAAGCTACGAAACTGCAAAAAGAATCTTTGATGGCCTAGCAACGCTTGAAGGCAGATCAGACCCAAACAAGGCTGGAGATATTTGCAGCAAAGAAATTATCAGGTTAAAGCCAACTGATTCTCTCCATGACGCAATACACAAAATGCGTAAGCTCTCAATTTCCCAGATTCCAATCTTTAATGGCAATGAGTCAGTTGGAGTAATTACTGAAGACGGTGTAGTCAAGCACCTCACAGATAGCGACGAGGCATCATGGAAAAGGATTCGACTTGCAGATGTCATGGAGGCAAGACCTCCAATTGTGGACCACCAAACCCCTGCAAAGGCACTAGTTCCGCTAATCAGGTATTCAAAATGCATTCTTGTTGCAAAGACAGGTAAAATAATAGGAATAATCACTGCATCTGACACATTAAAGATGTTAGAATAACATTTTTGAATTTAGAGCGAGCTAAAGATGTCTGAAATGTTATTTGCAGAGTTTTCGATAAATGACAGTCTGTGTTTTTCGATCAAAGAGTCAAGCAATGGTTTGTTAGTTAGCTGAAACACAGAGATGCTATTTTCTAGTTTTCGATGAACAATTCCTTCTTCACACAGAACTTTAAGACACAATGATACTGTTCCTTGTGATTTTTTGGTTCTACTTACCAGTTCTTTGAATTTCAAGTCTTTCTCGAGAAGCGTGCTAAGTATTTTTTGTGCTGTTGGGCTTCTGAGATTTTTTATTATTATGCTTTCTTGTTGTGGCATTCCACACGGATATAGTCTTGCAACCCTAGGAGTCCGTTCAATTATAATTCTACCAGCTTGTTCAATTTTGGATAGGTGATGGCTCAAAACGCCGTTTTTTAGCCCAGTCTCTCGCATTATTTCAGAATAACGTATACCAGGCCTTTCGTTTACAAGATAAACTATTTGTTCGACTCTGTTCATTCTAATCCTTTTTGAAAACTCCTAAAGAGAATATACCAAGCATTCCTATAATAAGCAAATGACTAATCTCAAGCATTGAAACTGTATCAATGTAAAATGCAAAGGGCCACGTTGCCTCAATTACTGCAAACACTTCTGCTACAACAAATAATGAGAACGCAACTGCAGCTGTTGCTAGGCGTTTTGTTCTAATTTTTGCATATGCATATGTAGTTGATATGGTAAGAAAGATTGCAAGCGCCAACCCAGCAACATGTAATCCAATGTGCACAATATGCGAGCCATGGAATATGTGAGGAAGTATTACTGGAAGAAACATTATTCCAATTGCAGCAAATACACAAAGCACAAACAGATTACCTTTCTTTTCAATCAGAGTCTCAAATGTAGACAATAACTAACGAGCCATGTGCAAAATTAAAGAACTTCTGGTAGAACCATCAAACTATTGCGTTAATGTGGATGAAAACAGAGTTCTGCCAAAACACCACTCAATGATTTTGGGTGAATGAATACTATTTTTGTTCCCTCAGAGCCAGCGCGAATTTTGCCCAAAAACTGTATTCCACATCCTTCCATTCGTTGGTATTCAGCCTCAATATTGTCCGTAGCAAGTGCCATGTGATGTAGTCCTTCTCCTTTTTTTTCTAGGAATTTCTTAATTGGACTATCGTCTCGAGTTGGCTGCATCAATTCTATTCTGCCATTTTCCAGTTTTAATATGGCAAGCTTGACTCCCTCTGATTCTACTGTCTCAAAAATTATTTTGTCCACACCAAGTGCCTGTTGGTATTTTCTTGCAGCCTCCTCTACGTCGTTAACTGCAATTGCAATGTGATCAATTTTCATTAGAAAACTTCCCTTGGCCTGTATTCTCCAAAGACCTCCCGGAATGTGTTACTAATCTCTCCAGTAGTTGCATAAACTCTGACGGAATCCAGTATGAGTGGCATGAGGTTTTCTTTCTTTTCTGCCGCAGCCTTTAGCTTCGATAACGCATAATCTACCTTTTTGTTGTCCCGCTCTGAACGGAGTTTTTTCATTGCTTTGTTTTGTTGCTCTCCGACTGATTCATCAATCCTGAGCAGGTCTTGCTTTGTTTCCTTTTCCTCTGCAAACTTGTTTACGCCCACTAGGACTCTCTCGCCAGCATCTACCTCTTTTTTTAGTCTGTAGGCATTTTGACGGATTTCTGACTGGAAAAATCCCTTTTCTATTGCCTTTAATGCACCTCCCATCTTTTCAATCTGCTTTAGGTATTTCCAGACGCCATCTTCGATTTCATCACAAAGGTATTCCAAATAATGCGAGCCTGCCATAGGATCAACTGTCTTTGTAACTCCACTTTCATGCGCAACTATTTGCTGAGTTCTTAGGGCAATTTTTGCAGACTCGGCAGTTGGTAGTGCCAGCGCCTCATCACGAGAGTTCGTGTGAAGAGATTGTGTGCCGCCAAGAACTGCCGCCATTGTTTGGATGGCGACTCGTACTATGTTGTTGTCTGGTTGTTGCGCAGTCAGCGACTCACCGCTAGTCTGGGTGTGGAATTTGAGCTGCATTGATTTTGGATCCTTTGCATGGAATTTTTCTTTTAGAATTTTTGCATAGACTTTGCGAGCTACCCGGAATTTGGCAACCTCTTCAAAGAACTCTATAGTGCAGCAAAAGAAAAACGAAAGCCTTGGTGCAAAGTCGTCAATCTTTAGTCCGCGGTCAAGGCAGGTCTGAATGTATGCAATTGCATTTGCAATTGTAAAGGCAACTTCTTGTGTGGCAGTAGAGCCAGCCTCCCTCATGTGATATCCAGAAATAGAAATTGGATACCATTGTGGGACAGATTTTGCACAGTATGCAATCATGTCTCCGATTAGTCTCATTGATGGCTGGGGCGGATAGATGTATGTGTTTCTTGCAATGTATTCTTTGAGAATGTCGTTTTGTGTCGTGCCTCTAAGATCCACGCTTTTGAATCCCTGTGATTCTCCGACTGCAATATAATATGCCAGTAAAGTTGATGCAGTAGAATTGATTGTCATTGATGTGCTTACCTTGCCAAGCGGAATCCCATCAAAGGCAGTGAGCATGTCTTTTAGTGATGCAATTGATACTCCGACTTTGCCCACCTCCCCTTCTGCCTGTGGCGCGTCTGGGTCATGACCAATTTGTGTCGGAAGATCAAATGCCATGGAAAGTCCGGTCTGCCCCTTTTCTAGCATGAATTTGAAGCGCTCATTGGTTTGCTTTGCGTCGCCAAACCCAGAATACTGACGCATAGTCCAAAGCCTTTCGCGGTACATGTCTGCGTGGATTCCGCGCATGAATGGGTATTTGCCTGGCTCTTCCTTTGAGGTCTTTTTTGGTTTTTGATGATAAACTCTGCTTACTGGAAAGTTAGAGTCTGTAAGAATTTTTTTTGGTTTTTGTTTTTCAATTTGTGCCATATGTATCACTTTAGTATAGAGCCAGATATTTTGTCTGCTGCTTCAAAGGGATCCATTTCCTTTGATTGAAGCTTTTTGAGATATTTAGCATAGTTTTTGTCTGATTCCAAGAGTGAATCAATTTTGTGTTTTACATTATTTAAAACAATATCTTTTAGCTCCGACTCAAGTCGCATCTTGTCGTGCTCTTTTTTTGACTTTCTTTTTTCTTTCATCAGTTCAACTAGCTTTTTTGCAAGCTCGTCGACTCCCTTGTTTTTTGTAACAGATGTCTGCAGAATTATTGGGTTTTTCTCAGTCATTCCTATGAATTCCTTTACAGAGTCAAAAAGCTGGGATGCGCCGTCCAAGTCGCTTTTGTTTACAAGATAGATATCCCCAATTTCCGTAATGCCTGCCTTGATTGTCTGAATACTATCGCCAGTATTTGGATTAAAGACAACTACAGTAATGTCAGAAATGTTTGAAATCTCTACTTCGGTCTGGCCAGCGCCAACACTTTCTATAATGATTGGGTTGAATCCAGCATATTCTAATATTCGAATACTACTTCGAATCGATCTCGAAATTGCACCTGTGGCCCCTCGTGACGCAATGCTTCGAATGTATGTTCCAGAATCTGTAGACTCTGTCATTCTTACTCTATCTCCTAAAATCGCACCACCAGTGATGTGGCTAGTCGGATCTACTGCCAGCACTGCTGCCTTAAAGCCGAGCTTTTTTAGTGAAAGTGAGGTCTTGTTGATAAGTGAACTTTTTCCTGCCCCAGCTGGTCCCGTAATTCCAATTATAATAGAGTTGCCAGTGCTCTTGAAAATCTTTTTTGTTATTTTTTTTGCCTGTACTGGATCATTTTCTATAATCGATATTGCTTTTGCAATGGCACCACGCTTTCCTTTTTTTAGCTCAGATAAAAGTTCCAAACAGTCTTACTCTTTGTATCTACAATAAATTCTTGTTGACTAGAGCTGGCTGAATATTACTTTGCCTTCCACTCCCTCTTTGTGAATATCTGTTTTTATCCCAACGCTACCAAATTCTGAGTGATTCACAATCAGTGTAACTGGCACTACCTTCCACCCATATTCTGGCTCTTGGTCAAATGGTACTGTGATTTTAAAACTATGACCTGTAAAAGATTTTTGAAAAGACTCTTTCATTCCAAGTATTTCCAGTATGGAGTATGTGGTTTTTTGCGATTCGTCAGAAAAAGTAATCTCTACATATTTTTTGTCCTCATAGAATGTTGCATCAAAATAGAAAACCTTGGAGTATTTTTCTTGAATCTCCATGCTTTGTGAAATTGAGAGGCCTATTCCAAACGCAACTAACACTGCAACTGCAGCAAATACGATTTTTGTTTTCAATTTGGAAACTCCTTTCTGATTCTTTGTATCAGTGCCGAATGGATTCGCATTCTTTCAAGCGTTTGTTCCAATGTCCTTTCAGTTCCCGGAGTAGGATTTGCCCTAAAGAACTGCCTGATTTCTTTTTCCATAGAGGCATCAGATACAGCTGAAATGCTAGAGATGATTCTATTAAGAAGTGGGCTTCCTGCACCAACCTTTACTCTAAGAGACTTCCAGTTCTTTTTTAGCCATGGCCAAAGGATCCTTTTTCCATATGGATTTGCAGCAATTCTCATTATTGGCAAGTGCATGTTTTGTGAACGAACCTCTTTTGACTGCGAGAGTTTCAATGTATCAAGTAAGAGTCTTTCATCTTTGAAGCTGCATAATGCGCCAAGAAATCGGATTTTTTCTTCTTGGGTTTTGACAGTTCTGTAAAGGGCCAGTAATTTTTGATATATTTTGGAATCTCCACTCCATGCAACTATTGAAAATATTGGATCCTGAATGTCTGGCTTTACCGACAAAGGGTTTTTCAGATACTGTTCAAATCGCTCGGTCGCCTCAGAGATTATCTCATCATCATCCAATCTCCCCAAAGCCCCTAGGACAAAACTTCTGAGCAATGCATTTGTGTGTGGTTCATTTTCTTTTGCATCCCACCCTATCTGGTAAAAGATATTTTTGAAAAAACTGTGCGTCATGTTCTTTATTTCATAAGAAAACGACTCGTTGCATGTTTTTTGATACAAAAAGTACAGATTGCTTGCCACATTTGATCTGGTAATATAGTCATCCTCATTTTCATATGCAGCTGTAAAGTCAAGATAGCCACGACATGTACTATCGCCAGAAACACACAGTGCAAAAAGATCATTTTGCAGCGCCCACCTATCTACGTAGGAAATCGATTTTTCCAAGACTAGTATTTTTAGCTCATCAAGTAGTTCATTTGAATATTTGACTCGATAAAATCCAGTTCTGCCAGAATTGATCACTAGTGGTATTTGTCGTATCGGGACGGTGTCGTGTGTTTTTGTAACAAGTTTTTTTGCCGTTTTGTGGTCTTGCGTTATTGAGACTGGTATATGCCACAGACTGGTTTTCTTTGTCTTTTTTTCATGAACGAAGCGTTTTTGACTCAAAACAAGTTTTGAGTCCAGTTTTTGTGCCTCAAGAAGCGGGAATCCGACCTGCCTTGTCCACGAGTTCACCATTGTTCTAACTGGCATTCCTGCAGCCTTGCCTATCTCGTTCCACAGATCGTCGCCTTTAGCGTTTTTGTATGCAAATTTTTTGAGATATACGCGTAATCCAGCACGGAATGTTTTTTCTGTGACAAAGCTTTCGAGCATCCTCAGAATACATCCGCCCTTATCGTAAGATATGGCATCAAATATTTCGCGGATTTCTGATGGGTTTTTTACTTTTACATCAATTGTGTGAGAGGAATGTAACGCGTCGAGTCCCATCGCAGTGTTCATTGCATTCTCTAGGAACTGGTCCCACAGTTTCCACTCCGGATAAAACTTATCTACAAACTTGGTTGCCATAAATGTCGCAAAGCTCTCATTGAGCCACAGATCATTCCACCACTGCATCGTAACTAGATTCCCAAACCACTGGTGCGCAAGCTCGTGGGACACCACTTCTGCTATGTATTGTTTTGTCTGAGTCGATGATGTCTTTGGATCATAAAGTAAAATTGTCTCTCTAAACGTGATTGCACCCCAGTTTTCCATTGCTCCCGATGCAAAGTCTGGAACTGCAATCAAGTCAAGCTTTGAGAGTGGATATTTTATTCCGAAATAATTTTCGTATGACCTTACCAGTTTTTTGCACAAGTCAAGTGCAAACTTTCCTTTTTTGCTGTTGCCTTTGGTTGTGACTATCCTGATCGTGACTTTGCCAAGTTTGCCTGAGAGAAACTCAAACTCTCCGACCCCAAGATAGACAAGATATGTAGACATGATTGGAGTTTTTGCAAATTTGTACAGTGTTTTGTTTCCAAATTTTTTCTTTGATATTACACTAGTATTTGAAATTGCAGTGTGGTTATTTTCTGTGATTATAGAAATATCAAAGGCTGCCTTTATTGCAGGCTCGTCCCAACAAGGAAAAGCCCTTCGTGCATCTGCTGCCTCAAACTGCGTGGTTGCCAAAAATTTGGTTTTTCCTTGTCTGTCTTTGTATTGGCTACGATAAAACCCAACAAGTCTGTCGTTTAGAATGCCCACAAAGTCGATGATGATTTTTGCCTGTCCTTTGACTTTTGTTTTAGTTTTGATTTCAAGAGACTCATTTTTCTCATCGAGTCTTGTTTTTGCGCTTATTTTTTGTCCATCCCATATTATATGACAGTTTTTTATTTTGAGTTCTGCTGCGTGCAGCCTGATTATGTTGGTAGGTTTGGAGATTTTAACGTCTATTATCTCGCTTCCAGAAAATGTGAAATTCTTAAAATGCGGTTCAAATGTAAGGGCGTAGTTTATTGGGATAACTTGCACAAAATTTGCTTATTTGACTGCCTTTATGTATATTTAGAAGAATTTGGTTATTTCGATCTTAACTAGCGCTTAGCTTAGAATGCATGAGATCGGTTTTATCATTCATAAAAAATTCACAGCATATGAGTGCCGACGGATTGGACAAATGGATTGAAGAAAAGCAAAACAATGTTTCCAAGTTTTCCAAATCACTTTTCCCACACGATCATATTACGCTATATTCCCTAAAGGAGCGAATCGTAGAGCTTGAGAGAATACGTGACCAGATTCTATACGAGCTTGACAGACTAAAGTCGCTAGCCGAAGAGAGACACCTGTAAAGGGTAGGTTTTAAAATCCAGCCGATCAATACTCTTCAAATGAAACAGAAACTTGCATCAAGGCGAGTCAAGATTCTTGTTGCCAAGCTTGGTCTTGATGGACATGACAGAGGCGCATTGGTTTTGTGCCGAGCCTTCAGAGATGCAGGAATGGAAGTAATTTATTCTGGACTTTTTGCCACACCTGAACGTGTTGCCCAAATTGCCGAGGATGAAGACGTCGATGCTGTAGCTTTGAGTTTGCTTAATGGGGCCCACAACACATTATTCCCTCGCGTAGTCAAAGAGCTACACAAAAAAGGACTCAAAGATGTTCTAGTGATTGGCGGAGGGGTAATACCAAACGAGGACAAAAGTGGACTAGAGAAGGCAGGAGTCTCAGGTGTGTTTGGTCCTGGAACACCGCTGTCGACAATAATTGATCACATCAACAAAGGTGTTGCAAAACTAAGGAAGATTTAGCTATTCTTTAGAGTCAGGCCACATCATTTTTCGCATTTGCTTTCCGACTTGTTCTATTTGGTGTGCATCTAGCTGCTTCATGTATTTTTCAAATGCGTTTTTGCCATTTTTTTCATAGTCAGAAATCCATTCCTCGTTGAATGTGCCGTCCTGAATCATCTGGAGAATCTTTTTCATCTTATCTTTGACGTCCTTGTCCATTACCATTGGTCCTCTTGTGAGTCCTCCATATCTTGCAGTCTCACTTACCCTTCGCCACATTCCGTTAATTCCGTATTTTTGAATCATATCCACGATTAGCTTGAGTTCGTGTAATACCTCAAAGTATGCAATTTCTGGTTGATAGCCAGCTTCAACTAGCGTCTCAAATGCATTAACAACCATTGATGCGCATCCTCCACAAAGGTCAGCTTGCTCCCCAAACCAGTCTGTCTCCACTTCTTCTTTAAAGGTGGTCTGGATTAGTCCGGCACGGGCAGAACCAATTGCTTTTCCCATTGCTAGAACCCTATTCCAAGCAGTGCCTGTTTTGTCTTGGTAGACTGCAACAATTGATGGAGTTCCAAATCCCTCCAGATATGTTTCCCTAACCTTTGAGCCTGGTCCCTTTGGTGCAACCATTATAACATCTACATCATCTGGCGCCTTTATCCAACTCCAATGGATTGCAGCTGCATGAGAAAATGATAATGCCTTTCTTTTTGATAAATTTGGACCAATTTCTTCTCGGTAAACTCTGGCCTGAATCATATCAGGAATTAAAATGTGAATGATGTCGCCTTTTTTTGTGGCATCTGATACCGACATAACGGTATGGCCGTCTGACTTTGCCTTGTTCCAAGTAGGACTACCCTCTTTGAGTCCAACAACTACTTTGATTCCAGAGTCTTTGAGATTGTTTGCTTGTGCATCACCCTGAATCCCATAGCCAATAACTGCCACTGTTTGGTTTTTGATTGGATCTAAGCTGATATCGGAATCCTTCCATGTCTTTGCCATGTTTTTGCCTAAATTAGTTGGGAATAAAAACTATCGAAAATTAAATTGAAATGATTTTGTTGCACGAAAGGCAGCGAACCTTGACGTGATCTTTGTCGTCTAGCTTTTCAAATTTCTTAGAGCCACAATTAGGGCAAATAGGACATGCTCTCAATCCCTTCATATGTATAAGATCAAATTCATCTAATTAATTATTGTCAAATATGTTACTTGATTGGGCCGCTTCCAAGGATCCTAATTGTTTGCGATTCTGGCTTTAAGATTACACAAATGTCGCCTTTTGAGCACACAACTGGTTTTTCGAGTACAAGTTTGAGTGGGCTTACAGAGGAAAACTTGGCAGGCTTGACTTGTAGCCCCACATTTACAAGACACATCTGGTTTTGTGCTATTTCTCCTTTGTAAAATGGGCTTTTGGTAAAATCTAGCTCAAGTTCTGTAGAAATTTGTTCTGCTGCACTACACAACACATCGCCTCGACTTACTTGGTCTGGAGTTACTCCTTTTACTGCAAGGCCAACCCTGGCTGGAGACACTGCCTCAGATACTGGATCATCATGCATTTGAATTGATTTTATCAATACATCAATTCCTGCCGGTAAAAGCTTAAGATTATCATATTGCTTTATTTTGCCTCGTTCTACTTTCCCCAAGATTACAGTTCCAACACCTTTGACATCAAAACAATGATCGATTACAACTTTGGCGTCACCTTCTTTTGATATCTGATCAAGCTTGTCTGATTGTTCTTTTATTTTATCAGCTTCAATTTTTGTATAATTTTCTAAAACAGTATTTTTTATCATGGTGTTTAGCGTGTTTTCATCCACATCGAAGCTGTGTGACAAAAGTCCATCCTTCTTTTTTAAACTATCAAGCGCTATTATCTGCTCACCAATAAACTTGTCAAGCTTGTTTACATGAATTATCACGTATTCTGCCAAGTTGATTGTCTGTAAAAGCGGCTGTATTTTTTCAGGAAACCCATTTGGGGCAGTATAAGTTCGAATCATCCCAGCTTCTTTTTTGTCGTACATTGTCATGTCTGTCGCAGTCCCTTTTTTCCCGAATTGGGATGCAATAGTCTGGTCTCCCAACACGACAAAATTTACTGATTTTACCATGATTTTATCCAAAAATTATCCAGTAATCAAGCTAGCTATTACGGAAATGATCTTAAGACTGCAGCATAGCTTACAAACCGATGATTTCTTGGACTCACCTTTTTTTGTGCATATTTAGGCACAACTTTGCCTTCTTTTCCTAAATATCCAATAGGTCTTTCAATCATACTATTATTGTATGCATGTTTTAGGACATCGTCATGTGAACTATAATAATTGAGAATTTTTCGTGAAACAGTATTTTGTAAAACTTTGCCAAATTTTCGTGGATGAATTGAATTTGTAGGAATTGAACCTCCGAAAAAATAGATTGCTTCAACAATGTTCTTTTTGTATTTTAGTTTTTCGAGTGCACAGACGATCATCTCAGAGCCAAGAGAATGACCGATTAGTCGAATTCTTGTACTTGGATTTTGTTTTTTACAATGCAAAATAAATTTTGCAAGATTGAACGCGTTTTTTCTTGCAATAATTTTACCAATTTTCATCGCTCTTCGTCCACATGATTTAATGTGAGCATTTCTCACATTAGAGTCATAACTAAAGCCAATAACAGGATATTTGTATCCTAGTTGCTGCAATCTTTTTTGTGCAATTTTAAATTTTGCCAGAGCTCCTGTTTTGTTGTTTTGTAGCCCATGAATCATTATTGTGAATTCCTTATACTGTCCAAGGTTTTCAAAAAACTTTTTTGGATAAAGGTCGTATGATTTTTTCTTTAATGTCTTTCCAGATTCAAGGTCGTAAAATCCACGGGTAGAAACTCTCGGAATTCTTTTAGATCGCAGCAAATTTTTCTTTACGTTTTTTTATGTCAGCTTCTTCAACTTTGGCAAATAATGGCGCAACATCACCAAGTTTGTGAGACGGTTTGATCATTAGATCAGATATGGATTTCCATAGTGTATCTGTAATTTTGCCCGACAGCCCAATCTGCATCCAGATTTTTTCAGAAGAGGTTGGCAAAAAAGGATACAGTGCAATAGATATAGAACACACTGCATTTGCGGAAAGATATACGCAGGTATTAGTTCCAAGACCCTTTTTCCACGGCTCTTTGTGCTGAAAATACTGATTAAAAAACATAGAAAACTCCATTATCCTCTTTAGCGCTCTATCCAGATGATTTTGTTCCATTAGTGCTGAGAGTTCTGAGGCCAAAGTCTTGATTTTTTTCTCAGCTTCTTTGTCTTTGTCGTCAAATTCGTCAGGTGCTGGAATTACTCCCTCAAAGCTTTTCTTTGTAAATCCCAAGGCGCGATTAACTAGATTACCAAGATTTCCAATTAGCTCCGAGTTGATTCGTACTGCAAAGTCATCCCAGTCGAAGTTCAGATCATCTTGAGAGTATGGGTTTATCGATACCAGATAAAACCGTAAATAGTCTGCCGGATAGTATCCAAGAAACTCCTTTAGTCCAATGTACCAGTTGCGGCTCTTTGAAATCTTTTTTGATTGTAATGTGAGATGACCGCGAGTCGGAATATAGTCTGGAAGTTTGTACTCCTCATCAATTCCCAAACGCATTGCAGGCAAAAACAAAAAATGATGGTACACGATGTCTTTGCCAATAAAGTGGTAAATGTCAGCCGAGTTCCAAAACTCTTTTCCGTTGAACCCCTTGTCGTTTAGAAATTTTAGTGCACTTGAAATGTATGCCAAGTGATTATCAAACCACCCATAGAACACTTTGAATTCATCTCCAGGTATTGGTACACCCCATGAAATATCGCGTGTTATATCCCAGTCTACTAGACCGGAGGCTATCCAGTTTTGTACGTATTTTTTAACATCTTTTTGTAGTTTTCCATTTTCTTCAAGCCATTTGGTTAACTTGTCTCCAAAGTTTTTTAGCTTAAAAAAATAATGCATTGTCTTTTGCTTTACTGGTACTGCACCACAAATTGCACATTTTGGGTTTTCAATTTCTTCTGGAACACGACCGCATTTCTCGCAAAGATCAGAATACTGATCTTGCGCCTTACAGTAAGGACACGTACCCACAACGTATCTGTCAGGAAGGAATTTTTTGTCGTTTTGGCAGTAAAACTGGATTATTTCAGACTCGTAAATGTGGCCGTTTTCCTTTAGTTTTTTGAACACGTACTGCACAAACTCGATGTTTTCTTGTGAGCTGGTCTTGTAAAAAAAGTCAAAACCAATGTTAAAGGCAGTAAAATCCTCATAGTCACGCTTGTTCCAGTATGCAACATACTCCTGAGGCGTTTTCTTTTCTCGTTCTGCTTGAATCAGTATAGGCGTTCCAAAATCATCCGATGCACAAACATAGTAAGCTTCAACACCATTTAGTTTTAGAAATCTTGTAGTGATATCTGCTGGAAGATATGTTGACGCTACATGCCCTAGGTGTATTTCACCATTTGCATATGGTAATGCACTAGTAATGATTGCTTTTGAATTCAATAAATGGACTTGGACTTGTGCAGCTTAAGAAGCTTTACCAACTACTTCTGTATTTTTCTTGTTTTGTTGAGAGCTTGTCTATTTTGATGCCAAATGCATTGAGTGCATCGATTGCTATTTGGGTGTCAATTTCAGCAGGAACTGTGATCACGCGTTTGCCAATCTTGTTGTGATTTTTGAGAATGTACAAAATTGAAAGAATTTGATTCGAGAAGGATTGCGCCATCACCTCTGGTGGGTGGCCTTCCGCTGCAACAAGGTTTGCAAGCCTCCCTTTGCCGACAAGATAGATTTTTTTGCCATTTTGTAATGTGCACTCATCAAGATTTGGTCGTACTTCTCGGACAGATTTGGAGTTATTTAGCAGAAAGTCACTGTCAATTTCTACATCAAAGTGACCCACGTTTCCCAAAATTGCACCATCCTTCATTTTCAAAATATGCTCTTTTCTTATTATATCACGCATGCCAGTGCATGTAATGAAAATGTCTCCGAGCTTTGCAGCCTCTGCCATCGACATTACCTCAAAGCCATCCATGTGGGCTTCAAGTGCCTTGACTGGGTCTGTTTCAGTAACAATCACTTTTGAGCCCATACCATGAGAACGCGCTGCAACACCTTTTCCAACCCAACCATAGCCAGCAACAACCACTCTTTTTGATGCAAGTAAGAGATTCATTGCGCGCAGAAGCCCGTCAATTGTGCTCTGCCCAGTGCCATATCTATTATCAAACATGTGTTTTGTATAAGCTTCATTTACAACGATTACAGGATAACGGAGTTTCCCTTTTTTTTCAATTGCCTTTATTCTTGTAACGCCGGCAGTGGTTTCTTCTGTTGAACCAAGAATTTTGAGTGTCTTGTATTTCTTATCAAAGTGCAACTTTACATTCATGTCCGCACCGTCGTCGGTCACAATTGTTGGTTTGTGGTTTAGTACCTGATCGATACACCAATCATATTCTTCGGCTGTTTCGTCATTCCACGCATAGATATGAATCCCTTCTGATGCTAAAAATGCTGCAATATCATCCTGTGTAGTAAGTGGGTTTCCCGCACATGCCGCCACGTTTGCGCCAAGCTCCTTTGCACCCATCAACAAAACAGACGTTTCCTTTGTTATGTGAAGACAAAACCCAATCGTCATCCCTTTTAGTGGTTGAGATTTTTTTAATCGACTAATTGTGTTGGCAAGAATTTGCATATGACTGCGTGCCCATTCGTATGAGAGTCGCCCTTGCTCAGCCAAATCTGGATCTTTTACTTTGCTCACAACGTATCACAAAACATAGCACTAAAAAGTCTTCTCATGATTCAAGACAAATCTAAATATCCAACAAAATTTTACACAACATAATGGTTTGGAAAAAAGTAGCAGAAAAGGATTCAATCGAAAAAGGAAAAGGAAGAGAATTTAATGTTGATGGAAAAAGAATTGCAATCTTTAACCAAGAAGGATATCATGGAATTGATGCATTATGCGTACATCAGGATGGTTCCATCGCTCCAGGTAAACTTGATGGGAATATAGTAGAATGTCCACTACATTTTTGGCATTACAACATAAAGACAGGTGAGCTGCTCGACTACCTAAAAGATGTAAAGCTCCAAACATACAAAGTTGAGGCACGAAACGACGGACTTTACGTAGATGTGTAGATACGATTTTTAATCATTATCATAAAACTAACTTGTGAATAACATCCTAAATGAGATACTCAATCAAGATTATGAGAAGATCTACCAAAGTATTGAATCGTTCCTAAGACAGCAGAGTTCAAAAGCAAATGGGTTTGTGTTTGGACTAAGCGGCGGAATAGATTCTGCAGTAATTGCGCAAATTTGTGCAAGATCATTCAAAGACAGATCACTTGCACTCATAATGCCGGACAGCAAGGTTTCCCCAAAAGAAGAAACGGAGGACGCATTGCACCTAGTAGACATGCTAGGTCTAGAATACAAGCTTGTCGACATCAGTATGATTCATTCGCAGTTTGCAAACATTTTGGAGCCTGACGAAAAATCACTTGGCAATCTACGGGCGAGAATCCGGGCAAACATTTTGTATTATTATTCCAATCTGAAGGACTATCTAGTTGTTGGATCTTCTGACAAGTCAGAGTTTTTGATTGGGTATTTTACAAAGTTTGGCGACGGTAGCGCGGATATTTTGCCAATAGTATCATTATACAAAACCCAGATAAGGGAGCTTGGAAAACATTTGAAAATAAAAGAATCTATAATTACAAAAAAGAGTAGCCCCCATCTCTGGAAAGGACATGTCGCAGAAGAAGAGATAGGAATCACATATGAGGAGATTGATTCTATCTTGTATTGCATAGAGGATAAAAAGTTGGCACTAGAAGATATCCAAAAAGTAACGCAAATAGACAAAGGAAAAATCGAAAAAATCTATCACCTATACAAAAAAAATGAACACAAGCGAATAATGCCTACAAGATTGTGAATGGTGTGAAATTTGAAGATTTTTGATACACTTAGTACAAAAGAAAAAGAGATTTCTTCGAAAAACGTCAGAATCTACGTTTGTGGGATAACAGTATATGATGAATCTCACATTGGGCACGCACGTACAATAATTGTATTTGATTCATTGAGGCGATATTTGGAATCATCTGGACGCACGGTAAATTTTGTTCAAAACTTTACAGATGTTGACGATAAGATAATCAACCGCGCAAGCTCTGAAAATGTATCACCGTCTGAGATTAGTTCCAGATACATTGCAAGCTACTTTGCTGATTTTGATAGACTGAACATAAAGCGTGCCACAGCATATCCCAAGGCAACTGAGCACATACAAGACATGATAAATCTGATAAAGAATCTCGTAGATTCTGGTTTTGCATATGTCACAAAAAACGGTGTTTATTATCGAGTTTCAAAATTTGCAGAATATGGCAAGCTCTCAAAGAAAAAAACTGACGAGCTGATTTCTGGTGCAAGAATCGAAGTAGATGAGACAAAAGATGATCCGCTTGATTTTGCACTCTGGAAGTTTTCAACAACTGAGCCAAACTGGCCAAGTCCATGGGGCAATGGAAGGCCTGGATGGCACATAGAATGCTCTGCAATGAGCCTCAAATATCTTGGAGACGAGTTTGAAATTCATGGTGGTGGCAGAGATCTCATATTCCCGCACCATGAAAACGAGATCGCCCAGACGGAGGCATTTACAAACAAACCACTCACAAAAATCTGGATGCATATAGGAATGGTCACCATCAATGGTGAAAAAATGGCAAAATCTGTAGGCAACATCAAGTCCGTAAAGTATGTCCTAGAAAACTGGGGGCCAAACATCATAAGACTTTTTTGTCTTTCTGGACATTACTCAAAACCAATTGATTATTCTGAGGAGTTGTTAAAAGAAAATCTAATCAAGTGGCGCCAAGCGGAAACTGCATACTATGAAATGATAATGTCGGATGACAAAGCAGGACAAACAGATGAGATCTCAGCTCTTGTTTCTGAGTGTAAAACTGAGTTTAATGTATCACTTGATGACGATTTTAATACGGCAAACGCAGTTTCGGCCTTTTTTCAGCTAGTTAAGGGTGTAAATCGAATCGCAGCCTCAGAACAGATGACAAAATCCATTGCACAGATAGCATTGCCAGAATTTGAGCGTATGGCAGAGATCTTGGGACTAGAAGTACAAAAAGTATCAGAATCAGAAAAGCAGTCAATTTCTGATTTGATTAAAAAAAGAGATGAGCTAAGGGCTCAGAAACAATACCGTCAAGCAGACGAGATCAGAGCGAAGATCTCTCAGATGAACATTGTTTTGCTTGATCACAAAGACAAAACCATCTGGATGAAAAAAGAAAAGATTAACGCTGATTCCTAGTGCGACTTTTTTGTTGATGCGCTAACTAGTGAGATCACGTCCCGGTCACGCAATTGGTAGGTAGTAGGAAGGCGCAGGTTATACCGGATGTCTTTTGCGTAAAGTAACCCCCTTGTCAGATCTGTATGGATTTCTTTTGCCAGATCAGCAACTGTTGCACCATCCTTTAAGAGTATGAGATCAGGCAGCACGTTTCCTTTTTTGTCTGAAAGCCTTTCTTCGTCTGCAATAGGATAAATCGCATTCATTTTGAGCAGCTTGAAAACTGTGACATTAATTGCGAATTGCACTCCAGTCCTCATATATTCACCCATGATTTCCTTTTTGATAAAATCTAGTGCATTTTTTTGTTTTTGACTAAGCTCGTCTGGCTTGATGATATCAAATTGCTCAGAACCTGGAGAATATTTTATGAGCCCCTTTTGTTCTGCGCGTCTTAGCGATAGCTCACTGTCTGCGCTTGCTGGCAGTACGATCGTGTCGTTGTATCTCTCCCGTAGTCGTGCAAAATTCTTGTCTGCCCCGTCTATGTCTATTTTGTTTGCCACAATCAGAGTTGGCTTGGAAATCTTGCGCAACACACTTGCAAATTTTTTGCTTTCCTGAAAGTCAATCTCATCAAAATTCTTGTCCTCAAGGCCTGTTACATGTAATGCTTCTTTCACATGCGAGTTGTGCACGCCTATTCCACGGTATAGATCTGTGATTGCAATTATTTTGTCTGTTCCAGAATGAATTGTCTTTGAGACTTTTTCGCGATTTCCTTCAAGTATTTTTAGATACCACATTATCAGCTCTTCTTCAATATCAGCAAAGTCAGAGATTGGATCACCTGAACCCACCTCAGTTATCTTACCAGACGAGTCAACGCTGCCTGAGACGTCAACTACATGCAATAATGCATCAGACTGAGCAGCAACGGAAAGGAATTGGTTGCCAAGTCCCTTTCCTTGCCAGGCATCCTTGATTAATCCTGGCAGGTCGATTAGTTCAATTGGTATGTAACGCCACCCATCTATGCATTTTGAGTTTTTTGGATTGTCGTGCACGTTGAATTCTGGGTGCACGCAGATTGTTATTGCGTTGGTAGTAGCTGACTGGGGTTTTTTTGTAGTAAAAGGATAAGTCGAGATTTCCGATGATGAAAGTGTCGCTGAATTAAAAAAAGTTGTTTTACCAGTGTTTGTCTTGCCGATAATTCCTATCTTTATTGGCACATGTAGAATTGCGTTTTTAGCTATTTATCTGTGCCTTTAGTCTGTGCTAGTTTTTCTTTGAGCTTCTCACATGTGTTTTTTAGCTCATCAAGTGACCAAGATATTTCATCCAGCTCTTCTTTAGTCAAATCGGAATTCCATTTTTCTAAAGTCGTTTTTGATATTTGTGACGCATGATACAGCAAGTTCCAGTATGGATGGTGCTCTGCCGTTGTGTATGCTAGCTCAGACACATCACCTAGTCCGCTTTTTGCCCTAGCCAGTGAACTTGTTCCCTCGCCAAAAATTTGTATAATGTTTGATTGAAGGTCTGGCTC
>Ga0187892_10001103_pt1 | contig 65037 bp, 50 predicted proteins | sample MA1701073metaG_FD_139345 | JGI IMG/M metagenome (GOLD analysis project Ga0187892, IMG submission 139345) | Bio-ooze microbial communities from a basaltic lava cave in the Kipuka Kanohina Cave System on the Island of Hawaii, USA - MA170107-3 metaG ... | reverse complement strand
TCGAGTCGCTCGCGCGCGTTCCTCTCGCCGCTGGGACTGCACGCGAACGACCTGGGGCGGCTCTATGCGACCGCCTATGCGCTGCTGCTGTTCACCTGGGCTGCAACGCAAGAGCGCACGCTCAGGCTGGTGCTGTTCGCCGCCATGGGGCTGGTGGTGGCGGCGCTCGTGCTCACGTTCTCGCGCGGCGCCTTCTTCGCCTTCTTCGTGGTCAACGGGTTGTTCCTGGTCTCGCGCCGCAGCGCTGGCGCTTTGGCGCTCGGAGCGCTCCTGGTTGCAGGCTTGCTGCTCGCGTTGCCCGGCGCCTTCTACGATCGGCTGGGGACCGGGTTCGGGGACGGGCTCAACGCGATCAGCGCCGGCCGGCTCAACGGCATCTGGCTGCCACTGCTGCCCGAGCTCTGGCGCAGCCCGATCTACGGCAATGGTCTCGGATCGATTCTCTGGTCCGACGCGATGCGGGCCGGCCAGATCCTGGCGACCACCCATCCGCACAACGCCTATCTGCGGACGCTGCTCGACATGGGGGTGGTGGGCCTGGTTCTGCTGTGCGCCTACTTCGCCCACGTCTGGAAGGGCTTTCGCGCGCTCAGCGTCGAGCCGTCCTTGAGCGCCACCTTGCGGGGATTCTACCTGGGGGCGGCGGCCGGATTGGCGAGCCTGCTGATCGGGGGCATCGCCGACAGCAGCCTCACGCCGGCACCGGAGCAGGTCTTCCTGTGGCTGGCGATCGGCATGATGTACGGTCAACGCGCCAAGGCGCCGGCGGTTTGAACGTCTCCCGCAACTGTGTGCACGAACCGAGGTGCAGCCGGTGAATACGGGGGTGGAAACGGGAACGGCGGCGCTGACCACGCGACGGCTCGGGTGGCGCGCACTCTCGCTGGGTGCTGCGAACGCGTTCGACTATGCGGCGCAATTCCTGCTGCCGGTGGTGCTGGCGCGCTGCCTCGATCCCGCAGCCTTTGGCGAGTACCGGCTGCTGTGGCTCGCGGTGGGGACGGTGATAGCGGTCGTGCCCTTGGCCATGCCGGCGAGCCTCTACTACTTCTTGCCGCGTTCGGACGGCACGACAAAGCGGCTCTACGTCAACCAGACGCTGCTCTTCCTTGCGGCTGGCGGCCTGATCGCGGGGTGGGCGGTCAGCGCCTGGAACCCCTGGTTGCCCGAGATGATGCGCGGCCTCGCGGCCCATGGCGCCATCGTGCCCGCATTCGTCGTGCTGTGGGTCTTCACGTCGCTCCTCGACCTTCTGCCCACAGTCGAGGAGCGGGTGATGTGGCAGGCGAAGGCGACGGTCGGCCTCGCGACATTACGCGCCGTCGCACTTTCCCTGACCGCCATCTTGACGCGAGAGCTCGGGCCCGTGTTGCTGGTTCTCCTGGCGTTCGCGGTGTTCAAGGTCGCGTTGCTCCTCGGCTACGTGACGAGCCATCACGGCCTGCGCGGGCCGCTTCTGCGCTGGGGCGCATTCACCGATCAACTGAGGTATGCGGCGCCGTTCGGGACCGCGGGCGGGCTGTACGGCTTGCGCGCGCAGGCGGACCAATGGGTGGCGGCGGCGCTCTTTCCCCTGGGCATGTTCGCGTCGTTCTCGATCGCCGCGGTGCTCGGATCGCTGGTGAGCCTGTTCCGCCAGTCGGTCAACGCTGCTTTTCTGCCGAGCATGAGCCGGCTTCAGGCCGCGGGCGACCTTCGCGGCATGCTCGAGCTGAACAGTCGCGCCAATGTCATGGTAGGCGTGCTCCTCTATCCGCTGCTCGCGTTCGTGTTCATCTTTGCCGAGGAGCTTGTGACGATCGTGTACACCGAGGCATATGTGGACGCGGCGCCGGTGATGCGTGTCTGCATCGTCGGTCTCGCGGCGCTCGTCGTCGAGCTCGCCAGTATCACGCTGCTTTTGCGGCAAGGCGAGTTCGTGACGGGGGTGAACCTGGCTGCGCTGGCGCTCGCGGTCCCGCTCAACTGGCTCGCGGCGCAGCACCTCGGTCTGGTGGGTGCGGCGGTGGGCACCGTGACCGTGATTTACCTCGACCGCATCGTCACGCTGCGCCGGATCACGCGGCTCACGCGCGTTCCGTTCCGGCAGTTGCAGGACTGGCGCACGCTCGGGCTGCTGATGCTGTTCGCCGCGCTTGCCGCGGCGCTCGCCTGGGGCGTCGTCGGCCGCTACCTCGCCGCAGGTGGGCCGCTCGGCCGCCTGGCCCTCGGCGGGGCGTGCCTCGCCGCCGCGTACGGCGCAATGGTGGTCCCCTACAGCATGGGGCGGGGCTGGGTCACCGCCGTCCGCACCCCGCAACGCTGAATCCGGGTCAGTAGCGATGCTGCGAGCGATCTTCGTCACCGGCTCCCTGGCCCACGGCGGGGCGGAACGTCAGACGATCGCGCTCCTGAACCGTCTAGCGGAGCGGGGGCACGAGTGCCATGCGGTGTTCGTCAAGAACTCCGACAGCCTGCTCGATCGCGTCCGACTGCGCACTCGGGGGACGGTTCGGTGCCTGGGCGCAAGGCACTACCTCGACTTGCGCGCCGTCGCCGGCTTCGCAGAGCAACTGTCCGCCGTCGAGCCTTCGGTGCTCGTCGCGGCCAATCCCTACGCGCTGATGTACTGCACGCTGGCGTCGCGTTGGTCGCGCCTGCGTGCACCCCTCGTCGCCACGTTCCACTCGACCCGGGTCCTCGGCGCGAAGGAACGGCTCAAGATGCTCTTCTACCGCCCGTGCTTCTGGAACGCCGATTGTACGGTGTTTGTGTGTGAGAGGCAGCGGAGGTACTGGATGCATCGCGGCGTGTTCTCGCGCAGAAACGAAGTGATCTACAACGGCGTCGATACGGCCGAGTTCTGCGACGCCTGGAACGCCCGCGAGCGAGCGCGGACGCGCGCGGCGCTCGGTTTCTCCGAGGCGGACTACGTCATCGGCATCTCCGCGGTCCTGCGCCCGGAAAAGAACCACGTCCAACTGGTGGATGCGATCGCCGTGCTGCGCAGCAGGGGGATCCGGGCCCGCGGGCTGATGATCGGCGACGGCGAGACGCGCGCCGCGATCGAGGCCCGGGCGCGCGCGCTCGGAGTCGACCGCGACGTCGCGATCACCGGCGCGCAGCAGGACGTCCGCCCCTATCTTGCGGCCTGCGACGTGGTGGCGCTGTGCAGCGTGACCGAGGCGTTTTCCCTGGGCGCGCTCGAAGCCATGGCGATGCACAAGCCGATCGTCCACTCCAACGTGGGTGGCGCCACGGAGATGATCCGGCCGGGCTGGAACGGTTTTGTGTTTCCGGTGGGCGATACCCGCGCCTTCGCCGACAGGCTCGCGGTCCTCGCCGACCGCGAGGTCTGCCGGAGGATGGGCGACCACGCCCGCCAGGCGGTCAAGGCGTTCTTCTCGGATACGACGATGGTGAACCGCTACGAACAGACCCTGATCGAGCTGTGTCGGGCTCGTTCCAGCGCGGCGGCGGCGCCGAGCTGGTGAAGCGCGGCCCCGCTTCGGCTGCGCGGGAATGGCGATCGCTCTCATGTTCGGTACCTTGGCTTATCGCCACAGCCCGATCTGGGCGCAGGAGTCGCTCATTGCGGCCAAATCCTCCCTGCGCAGCCTGATTCGAGAAGGCCGCGTGTTTGCGGCCATGGCCGCACAGATCGATGAAAGTCAATGGTGGTCGGAGCACGAGTTGCGCGGTTTCCAGGCTCGGAACCTCCGCGCGATCGTGGAGTCCGCGGCGCGCGATGTTCCGCATTATCGGGACAAGTACAGGTCATTGGGTGTGGATGTCGAGCATCTGGAATTGCCGGAGGCCATCGCGGACCTGCCCTTGCTCACCAAAGATGAGGTGCGGGAAGGTGGCCCAGCATTTGTCTCGGAGAGTAAGCAGAGACCGCTGTGGCGGGGAAGCACCAGCGGTACCACGGGGGCGCCCCTGAGCCTCTATCAGGACTTACCGGCGATCAATCGGGAAAACGCCTTCATCTGGCGGCAGCTCGGTTGGGCAGGCCTGCGCCGAGGCGAGCGGCGGGCGTGGATGCGAGGCGACATGATCGTCCCCGCGACGCAGCGGACGCCGCCTTACTGGCGCTTGAATCGCGCCGAGAACATGCTGATGCTCTCCTCGTATCACCTGTCCGAATCGACGGCGCGTGCGTACGTGGAATCGCTCGCACGTTTCGATCCCGTGGTGATCCAGGCCTATCCGTCTTCCATCGGCTTTCTCGCCGCTTGGATGCTCGGCGCCAGGATCCGTTACCGCGGTGGATCGCTGCGAGGCATCGTGACGTCCTCCGAAACGCTCTTGGATGACCGGCGCCGGGAGATCGAACGCGCCTTCGGCTGCCGGGTGTTCGACTGGTACGGCCAGTTCGAGCGCGTGGCCGCCATCGGCACCTGCGAGCAGGGTCGCTATCACCTGCTCTCCGATTACTCGTTCGTGGAACTGCTGCCTGCCGAAGACGGACTGTTCGAGCTCGTAGGCACCGGATTCAACAACCTGTCGATGCCGTTGATCCGCTATCGCTGCGGAGACCTCGTGAGACCTGCGCCCGGCAGCGAGCGTTGTGCTTGCGGGCGGTCGTTCCCGCTGATCGAGCAGGTCGTCGGTCGCGTCGATGACCCGGTCAAGCTCGCCGACGGACGCTCGATCGGCCGTCTCGACCACGTTTTCAAGGACGTGGAAGGAATCGTCGAAGCGCAGATCCGCCAGGATCGTCTGAGCGCCGTCACGATCCTTGTGGTGCCTTCCGCGACGTTCAATCAGCGCACGCGCGAGGCGTTGCGCGGCAACGCTCGTCACCGCCTCGGGGACGGAATCGCCCTGGAGATCCGGCTGGTCGATTCGATTCCGCGAACCAGGAACGGCAAGTTCAAGGGTGTGGTGTGCAACGTCTGATGGTTCGTGTCGGCCCGACCGACAGCGGCGACGACCCGGGACAGCCCAGGTACGAACCGCCCGCGTTGCATGCCATCTGGAGGCTCTGGCGTGCCTGTCCGACAGACGTGCGGCGGGTGCTGCAACGCACCGGAATTCCTTACGTCGTCGGCTTCGTCGCAAGATACCGCCGGGCGCACGCCCTGGCGAACTTCGCGGGGTCTCTGCTCGAAGTGAAGGCCGACTACCCGAGCGCACCGGCAGAGCGGCGCGCGGCGCTCTCGGCACGGTTCGACGCGATCGTCGACCGCCTGGTCATGCCGAACGGGGTGACCAAGACGACCTACTTCCGGCGCCAGGAGGAGGTCCTCGCCAAGGTCCTGGCGCATGAGGAGTGCGCACTGAGTCGCGGGGCGGTCCGGGTGCTCGACGTTCCGTCGTCGGCGGGAACGGGCAGCTTGCGTAGCTACGCCATGATCCGCGAGCGCTACCCGATCGCGTCCTACGTACTGGGAGACCTGTGCTTCGAGATCGTGTACGACCCGCGGCGAGGATGCGTGTTCGACGAGCAAGGCAACCTGCTCCAGGTCGTCTCACGCAAGGGGTTCTTTGCCGTCTACCGCGCCCATACCGCGGGCGACGTGTACACCTGGGTGACGCGTTTCCTTCTACTGCCGCTCGATCTGTACGCCGCCTACCTGAAGGAGCGCTACCCGTACGGCGAGAGCGAGGAGCACGTCCGGATCCGGGTCGTTCACCCTGAGGTCGAGGCGCTCGTGTCGGACGGCGTGCTGCGGCTCGCGAAGATGGACGTGTTCGACGGCATCGATGGAACGTATGACCTGATCCTGTCTTTCAACCTGTTGCAGCGCAACTACTTCCCGCCGGAACGCATCGCCCTGGGGGTGCAGAACCTGGGACGCGCGCTCGAGGAGAACGGTCTGCTCGTCATAGGAGACACCGAGTCGTTCGTGGCGTTGCGAAAGCGGGCCGGGCAACTCGTCCCGGTCGTCAGGGAGGGCGCGTTCTAGCTCTGGGAGAGGAACATCAGTGAAGTCCTGCTTTCCGACCGCTGTCTCCACTGCGATGGCTGCAACGCCGACATGATGCGCGGAATCGTGAGCGATCCCGTCCAGGGCCGGGTGAGTACAGTTGCCATCAGCAAGCACAAGATCGTCCTATTTAGTCCGTCACTGGATGCCCTCAGCGGCATGTCGACCCACGCGCGGACGCTACTTGCCTCCGATCTGGCCCGGGATTACGACCTGCTGCATTTCCAGGTCGGCAGTGAGGGGCGCCGGGAGAACGCGCTGCAGAAACTGCTGCGGTTCACCCTCAGTCCTCTCCATCTCGCCCTGGTCTTGCTGCAAACCGGTGCCGAGGTCGTGCATCTCAACGTTCCGCTCGACCTGAAGGGCTATTGGCGAGACCTCACCTATGCGATCGTTGCCAAGTTGCTAGGCCGGCGCGTGTTGAACCAGATCCATGGCGGAGCGATGCCCCAGGAGTTCTTTCGTGGAAATGCCTTTCTCACCTGGGTCCTGCGGCGCTTTCTTGTCTCGAGCGATGCGGTCACCGTGCTCTCCAGCGCGGAACTGCTCGCCTACCGGGCCTTCGATGCCCGGATAAAGGTTCATCTGGTTCCCAATGCAATCGATCCGGCGGGACTCGCCGATCAAATGCGCTCCCACAACACCGCTGGACCCTTGAGGTTGGTCTATGTCGGCCGGCTCGCGCGCACCAAGGGGCTGTTCGAGGTCATCGAGGCTTTGACGGAACTGAAGCGCGCCGGACGGGCGTTCGAGCTGTCGATCGCTGGAGAAGGTCCGGATCGGGGCGAGTTGATCAGCGCTTCGGAGAGGGCAGGTCTCGGGGATCACGTGCAGTTTCTCGGCAGCGTGTCCGGTGCAGAAAAACGTCGACTCTGGCTCGAATCGGATGTGTTTGTCTTCCCGACATACGGGGAGGGGCTCCCGTATTCCCTGCTGGAAGCGATGGGGGCCGGCTGCGTTCCCATCACCACCCCCGTCGGCGCGATTCCCGACGTGATGCGCGACGGCGAACACGGGTTGCTCGTGCCCGTGAGGAATGCGCGGGCGCTCGCGATCGCCGTGGCTGCTCTGGATGACGACCGCGAACGCTTGATACGAATGGCCGCGGCAGCCCGGCGACGGGTGCTGGAGCGATATACGGTGGCGCGGCTCGCCGACGATTTCCGCAGGCTATACGACGGCTGCCTCGCCTGAAGTGCCTGCCGCGAGCCGCTCGCGCAGTGCAGCAGTTCCCTCCCGTCTCACGGGCCCGCCCGTCGCTCCGCATCCGGCCGCTCTCTTCGCGATGCAGGCGCCCCCAGCGCCCCGGGCTCGGCCAGGAAATCCCCGACCTCGACCGCCGCGAGCGCTCGCGCGACGCTGCCGGCGCGATCGCGAGGGCGCCGAGCAAGGCCCGAAGCGCTGGGATTCAGCATTGCCGTCGAAACGGTAATGCCGCGCCCACTTGTGTTGTGGTGCAACATAGCCCAGACGTAGTGAACGGTGGGTCGCCAACCCGGCGACGTGGCGTCGGTGGTTCTCGTATACGTGCGCAAGGACCACCTCCGGAGTGAAAGACGCGACCGACTGAGTGCATGGCAGCCACGCAGTGCGTCGATCTCACCTAGAGCCCAACTTCCACAGTTCGAGGGTGTCAATCACGGCGAATCAGGTAGTTAGGGTCCGAAGTCGCCACTACATTTGGACGGTTTCGGGCGCGCGCAGTCGTTGCGGAAGCGTGAGCCCGAGGCGCTCCAGGAGCAGCGCTTGACTGGGATCGGGACGCACCACGCAGCGCAGGCGCAGTTCGCGCGCCGACCCATCGGCCAGCGGCAACACGACGTCGGCCGCATGGATGCGCCCGAGTTCAGTGAGGATGGTGCGCGGGGCGTGACCCAGCCCCGCACGCCACTGCCACTGCGGGAGCGTCTTCCACAGCGCATAGGCGAGGAAGCAGATGAGGATGTGGGCCTTGATGCGCGCCTCCTCGTGGTGCCAGATCGGGCGCAGCGCGAGGTCAGATTTGTGAACGCGGAAGGCCGCCTCGGCCTCGGTGAGTTGGACGTAGGTCTTCCACAGCTCCTCATCGGTCCAGTCGTGCACGTTGGTGCGCAGGATGTAGGCGCGCCGGCCGCGTGATCGCCGGCGATGCTGCGCGCCAGGGCCTGGGCTCGAGCGCGACCTTCGGCATCGAGCTCGCCCAGTTGCGCGACCGTCTGCTGCACCACCTTGCGGCCGCGGCGCACCGAGCGCACCAGCTGCCAGTAGACATGGGTCTTGCCGTCCTTGCGTCGCGTCGTATGGCGCAGGTACATGTGCCTGCATTGTCAGCACGCTCCGCTGATCCGGCAACCCACTTGGTCGCCACTACATCGGGTTTCGCCGAGCGCAGGCACCCGAGGACGCTCTTCGGCTCGCTCGGCGTACGCCGCTCCACTCTGCACCGAGGCTGTCGCCTCGGCGCGACGACCCGCCGTTACCGCAGAAAACGGCGGCAACTGTGGAAGTTGGGCTAGCGCCTGATGTATGGCACCCGCCAGGGCTTCCGGGGTCCGTCGCGCAGCGATGCGTCCGTTCACGCCTTCGCGCAAAATCAAGCGGACCTCGCCGACATCGGTACCCACTACGGGCACACCTGTCGCAAGCGCCTCCAGCATCGCGATTGGCATACCCTCGTAGGCAGACGCCAGCACAAACAAGTCACTGGCCCGTAACAGGCGCACGATCTCGGAGGCCGGGCGCGCACCCAGAGTCGTAACGCGACCTTTCAGGTCGTTTGCTGCGCACGCGTTCTCGACCTTGCGGCGAAGTATGCCGTCACCGACGATCGCGAGATGCACGTCCCCGCGAGTCCGCAACACAGCGCGGAACGCCTCCAGCAGCAACAGCGGAGCTTTCTGGTGGTCGAGGCGCCCCACGGATATCAATAGCCTTGCGGTCCTCGCAATACCGAGCTTGCCGAACACGTCTCTCCGTATCTGTCGGGGCGACTCACCTGATGCCTGCGCGGGTGCAAACACCGTCGTATCGACCCAAGTCGGGATGAAACAGGCTCTTCCGGTCAGGGACGGATCCCTGGTCACGTAGCGGTGCACTGCGCTTTGTCGGACACAAAACACGCGATCCACACGGCGGAGCAGAGATCTCTCGACCGCGTCGTACAGCCCGGGCGCATAACGCCACCGGATGTCGCTCTTCGCATTTCGAAGGTCAGCCATGTCTTGGTGAATCACGACGTTCTTGGGCCTGGTGTCTCTCAAGAACAGACCGATCGGCTCTACGCGATGAAAGTCAAGTACGTCAAAATCATCGAGCGCTCCGCTCCGCAGGCGCCTGCGCAGCATCCACATGTATCTGACGGTCAACAGCTTTCGCCTGCCGGTCGGGTCGACTGAAACCAGCGGAACATATCGGACTTCCCGCGCACCCAGCGTTGCAACAAACTCGCGTCCCGTTGGGCGCGCGCTGGGTTCGCTCGTCGCCCCAAACAGGGTGTATGAGAGATCGTGGGGCGCCCATTTCAGAATTGTCGGTTCCAGAAATTCTGTTGCGTCAGGCGAAGTCTGGCGCGGGAGGAAAGGAGGCAGCCGATGTCGCCTTGAAACTCGCGGATGGAGCCCTCGCGGAAAGTTTCCGCACGGAGAAGACCTAGCCAGTCGGCCGGAAGCGAGTCTTGCGTGCGCGCCCGGGGTGATCCGGGGCACGAAGCGTAGACAGCGAGGGAAGGGGCCGCGCGATTGAGCCTCGAAATTTGATCGTTGTCGGGGCCGCCAGCGTCAGAATCCTGAGCGGCAATAGCGCCCGAGGCGTGATGGCGAGGAGCGGGCGACCTGACCGGGGTCTGAGAACGTGGCACCCAGCGCACAGGGCTCCCCAGGAACCTGAGAGGCCCTACCGCCTCCGCAAAAGCGGTACTCGGGAGCAAAGCATCTCGGCCTTGACGACCCGGCGCCTCCAGCTGCACCCTCAGAGCAGGTGGTCAGAATATCCGGAAATCTCGGCCCAGAATTGCCGGAACCCACACCACGTCGGCGGCAGCGAAGCGGTGAACGTAGCCTGAGGGGGAAACGATCGGGCTTACCGGCAGCCGTTCGACGCCACAGACCTGGTCGACTGGGATGGTCCTGAAGAGGTCATTGATCTCCGGCTTGAGGATCGCAATGGTCCTTCGCTCGATCCAAACCGCCAGACGGAAGGCAACGGCTCGAATCAGCCTACCTTTCTTGAGAGCGTTAAAGACTCTATCGAGGAGGGATTTCCTGGGAAGGTCCTGCTCGATCACAAGGACGACTTCCGCGATTTGCGCGGCGTGAATCTTCCGGACCAGCTCGGCGTCGAAGAAGCCAAGGACCGCCGCGTCGGTCAGCAGGCCGATCCGCGACACGGCTCAGGATTCCTGGTGGACCTAGCCGGAGAGCGGATTGTGGGGGCGAATCCCGGCCGGCTGCGCGGATTTCCGATGCCGCCAGGCGTCCCGAAGCGGGAGGTAGATGCGGCCTTTGGTGGTCACCGGCACCGTGCAGTCGTAGCTGCGTTCAGGCTGCCCGCCGAAGCCCTTTTTGAAGTTGTTGATTCCGGCGTGTTCCGGCACGGAATCGTCCTCGAAGAGCCCCCCCCAGTCATAGCGTTCCATGCCCATCTCCTTGAACCGCAGCATGTCTCGCCAATGAAGCCAGCGGTTGGCTCTGCCGACCAAGGCGCGATAGTCGCTTTCCCTGTCTCTGAAGCAAGAGCCGGAGTACTGGAGTCGCGCAGATCTTCCGAACGTGACGTACGCGTGCCAGACCAATGCCGTACCGTTCTCGGAGGCCGACGTGAGCGTGAGCTGGCAGGCTTTGCAGGCGGCAACCAGCCATTGGTGATCGGCCGGCACGATCGACTTTTGCCTGGCGAACGCGTCGTAGAACGCACGGAATTCGTCCAACCTGCTTTCCGGCGCGACGATGAACTCCATGTGAAGCCCGTTCTTCGCTTCGGCGCGTCTGATCTTGTAACGGGCTTCGTTGCCGAATTTGGCGAAGATCGCGTCTTTCTCAACGGAGAGGTCGGTGATCAAGGAAAGGAACGGGGTACATCGGGCATTTGCGATTGGAGCCTCTCGCTGGCGGTAGACGACGATATCCACTCCGGGGTCGCGAGGTGGCTCCTCGTCGTACCAGACCTCCCCGTAAACTGCAGCCCGCCCGTTGTACCGGATCATTCAAGCGCTCCCCGTTTCTTAGGTGCCTGCAAAGCACTCACGAGGTTTCCCGGCCAAGGTTCGCAGCCCCGATCTGGAGACTTGTCCCCACCCAGGGTCCTCGCTGCCGCTGGCGACTTCCTGAACCGTGCCTCGAACTCTTTCAGGGTCACGCCGCAGCACCAATTGGGAAGATCCTCGAACAGAATCTCCAGGTCCTCGTACAAGCGGTCGATATCCGACGCGTTCCGGTAGCTCGGACTGCCGCGCGGCATGAGTTGCGAGGAGTGCAGCATGAACTCCAGTTGAGCTGCACCGTCGGCCCGCGCCCGGCGCACCACTTGCAACATTTCGTCGAGCCTGCTTTCTGGCGGGCACAACCAGCTGAGCCCCGGCGACATCCTGTTGACGACCCGGCGCACCAAGGGGACGCGATATGCCCAGCGCGCCCTTCGGTAGAGGCTGCTCGAGCGGATGGTCACCGGCACCTCCAGCAGCCCGCTGGCTGCCGGTGTCGAGATGTCGGACGGGTCGAGGAAGTAGGGTCGATCGGGAAAGGCCGTATAGTCCGACCCGCCGTTCCCGCTCGGATCGCCGAGGTGTCCGCGCCAATCGACACCCGGGGTCACCGAGCAGTCCACCCGATATCCCTCGTCGAGCAGCATGGCGGCATAGCGCCCGTCGAAGGCCCAACGCCCGGCGCGATGACTGATGATCGCTTGATCGAACCGGTCCTCCAGGAGGCAGGTGAGGGTCTTGATCTTCTCCTTCATCACCGGCGCGGGAAATTCGATCAGGTAGGGTTGAAAGCGGAAGTCGTCGCTGGTCAGCGGGTCGAGCGGCGGCGAGTTCCAGGCGTGCAGGTGCATCCCGATCTCGCCCGCGTCGCGGGCGACCACGTCGCGCGCGAACTCGACGAAGACATCGGACATCGCCATCTCAAAGTTCGTGAGGTAAACCGGCTTGAACCGGAAGCGCTCGCAGAGCGATTGAAAACGCGGCAGATACTCCGCGTTGCGGGTGGTGATCTCTCGCGGTCTTGCCCAGAGATCATCCCCTTCGGTGTCGATCGTGATGATGAAGGACGTCTCAGGCATGGTGTGCCTTGCCCGGCGCGATCATCCTGGCGTTCGCAGTGGGAGCGCGCAGGACTTCCTCGAACGTCTTGAGGTAGGCAGCCAGAACCCTTTCTTCACCGTGTTCCCGGGCCATGAACGCCCGGCAGCGATCGCTTGCCGCCTTCCAGGCCGTCCGGTCAGCCAAGAGGTGCCTGATCGCGACGGGAATCTGAGCGGCGGAGCGCACCGCAGCGCCGAGACCCTCCCGCTCGATCACGCTGTCAGGATCGATAAGAGTCACGACGGGCACGCCCCTGATCCAGGCTTGCAGGTACGAGTTCGGGAAGCCTTCGACATCGGAGGTATTGAGCAGCACCTTCGCCCGACCGTACAGGTCATTCGCATCCCAGTACGACAGGCGGCCGTGGAACACGACGTTGGGTCTGGCCGCCGCCGTGCACTGGACCTCCCGGTATAGCGCTTCTTCGCCGCGCAGGGGACCTCCCGCCATATGAATCCTCACTTCCGGCAGTCTCTGGGCGAGTTCGAGAACCCGGTCCGGTCTCTTGACGGCCCGGATATTGCTGATCCACAGCACGTCGATATCGCGTGCGGCGACCGACCGCGGCTCCTCGACGAGCATCCCCGCCACTCGACTCGCCAACCCGTAACTACGCGCCAAAGTCTCCGCCTGCGAAGCGCTCTGCACGAGGATGGCATTGGCTCGCCGCAGGCCATATCCATAGAGCCAACGATCGCGCGCAAATCGTACGAGCAGGCGGGACCTGTCACAGTCCGTATCGCTCGCGGTGCGGAAGACGAATCGCTTGCGAAACCGACGGCAGAACAACGCCACCAGGCCGACCTGCATGCCCGCGCAACTGGTGTAGTAGAGGTCAGCATCGGCCCGCGTCAGCGCCGACCACATGCCGGTCCAGCGGGGATGAACAAAGCGGAGCACCGGCAATCCGGCGTCGGGGCGATAGCCCTTGAACACCCGTATCCCCTCCCATTCCGCGCCATCCTGCTGACCATAGTCCCCGACGACCATGTTCACGTAGTGACCCCGGCGCGCCAGCGCCCGGCCGAGGAGTGTCTGCTGAACCGATTCGCCGCCGATGGTGTGGTGGCGGTACTCGGAGGCGAGGACCGGCAGATTGTCGAGTCCGACGAAGCAGATCTTCATCGCCTCATCGATCCATCCGCGATCCCGGCTCGGCCAAAGGATTCGATGCGGCCCCCACTGGGCGAATGCGAGCCCCGCCGACAGCCATGTGATTTCCTTTTCTCCCCGCTTGCGAGCCTAACGGCGCGGCATTAAACGATGCGTGAGGCAGGCCGCTTGCCGCTAGTCCGTTTGGGCCATTTCCACGGCGCGCAGGATCTCGGGCCGGCTCTCGTAGACGTATGGAGATGTCGTCGCTCGACTCCGCTCGTCGTGGCCGGTGTCGGATCGGAGTGCTTCCGGCGACTGCCGGCAAAGTCCGGGGGACTCCCTCAAGAGTGCAAGGAAGCGGTCGGCGCAGAGCGGGTCCACTGGCAGAACATCGCGGCTCCAGATCCGAGCCGCGCGCGGTGACGGCAGGCCTTCCGCCAACGCTGGGGCATAGAGATCGAGCGGCGGATCGTAGATGTAGTGGGCCGTCAGTCCGCGCTCGGCGAAGCGGGCGACCACGTTCTCACGCTCCTGCACGAATAGCGGCACTCGGAGGAGAGCAGTATCGGCGGGTACGCGGAAGCCGGCAGGCGTGTACCCGAGTTCCAGGAGCTTGCCAGTGCCGGCGATGCGCAGGCGGCGACTCTCCTCGAAGGTCTCCAGCCGCTTGAGCGTGGCCCGGAGCGAGGAACGAAGCGGCCAGGTGCGGTAGGCGGGGTTGTCGACCCGGACCCACCGTTCAAAGCGGTCGAGCCCACCGCCCTCGTCCTGAGCCTGACGCACTGCAGTAAGCTCGTAAGGCATCCGGTGACCAGAGCGCGCAATCGGGCGCGGAAGCAGCCGGTCGCGCATTCGAGCCAAGCGCCGACGCGCGCGGGTCGAAGCACCCACGCTGCTCAGCGAGGCGCGGATCCGGGCGGCGGCGGCCTGTGGGAGGGACCGATATCGCAGTTCCTTCTCGGCGCGGCGAGCCAGCGACTCGCGGCGGCTCTCCTCCGCAAAGGTCACGACCCCTCCCACCCCGCCCACGTGCTTGCCGAGGCTGTAGACCGCCACACTTCCAAACTTCCCGATACGTTGCCCCGCGAAGCGGCTGTCGATGGCGTGGCAGGCATCCTCCACGAGTAGGAGCCGGTGCCGGCGGCACTGCGCTTGCAGCAGATCCATGCGGTCCGGAATGCCGTACAGATTGGTCGTCATGACCGCGTGCAAGCGCTCCCAGGTTGAGTCATCGATGGCAGCGGGATCGATGTTCCCCGTGTAGGGATCCACCGGTGCGAGGACCGGCACCAGGCCCGCCGCGAGGACCGTGAAGAAGACCACATCGTCGTTTACAGGGGACATCAGCAAACGGTCCCCCGGCCGGAGCCACTCCCGGAAAACGAGGTAAAGACCCAGGCGACCTGAAGGGAGATAGAAGGCATCCCGCCCGAAACGACGTCGGAAGAATGCCTCGATGGCTTGCGCCTCGGCGCTCACGTGGCTCCCTTGCGCACCATCCGGCGCGATGGGCTCGGGGGGCCGCTGCCTCGGCCCTCGGCCATGGCGGGTTTACGGGGCCACATGCCGCCATCGTAGCGGCATTGAAATACGGGACTCTGTCGCCGGGCGCAGACAGTTTGGTCCACTCGGCTCATGAGGCCGAGCCAGCTGCGGAAGGCAAGAACAGCGTCAGCCGTGCGCCACGGGCGCCGAGGACGTCGTTATGGTCGGGAAATGCGGCAGCCCGGGCGTCGGCATCGGCACTTGGTCCAGTCGGCTCATGGGGCAGATCCGCTGGCGAGACAGTGGATTTCTAGACTCGGGGCTGGGGGAGACCAACGAAGCCCAAAAGGGTGTGCTCTCAGCTGGTGGACCAATCGCGCCGCTGTCCCCTCGTGCGACTGCCTCCTTCGCGGACGACGCCATCGAGGTCGTGGTGGCTCGACTCGACGTAGAGCCCGGAGCCGTTCGCGCATCGGCAGCGCTGCTCTCGGACCCGGAACGAGAGCGAGCGAGTCGCTTCGCCTTCGATCGCGACCGGCACCGATTCATCGTCGCACGGGCGCTCCTGCGCGGGCTGCTGGGGGCACGACTTGCTGTGCGGCCTGACTCGATCGAGCTGGTGAAGGAGGGGCGCGGCAAACCCGCGCTCGCGCCACGTTTCGCGGGCTCGGACCTGCGATTCAACGTGTCGCACTGCGCCGATCTCGCCGTGTACGCGTTTGCCCGCGGACGCGAGATCGGAATCGACGTCGAAGCCGTTCGGTTCCTCCGCGATGCCGACGACCTCGCGGCGTGCTTTTTTTCCCGCCGCGAGAACGAGGCTTACCTGGCGCTCGACCCGCGCGCGCGGCCGCTCGGATTCTTCAACTGCTGGACGCGCAAGGAAGCCTTCGTCAAGGCGTTGGGCGAGGGCCTCTACTATCCCCTCGATCGCTTCGATGTCTCGCTCGCACCGGGCGAGCCGGCGCGGCTCCTCCGCGTCGCAGGCACCGCCGGCGACCGCTGCGGCTGGCGCATGGCGAGCTTTACCCCGGCGCCCGGGTCCGTCGCGGCGGTCGTCGTCGAAAGCGGGAGCGGTCGCGCCGGCGCGGCCGTCCGCGCGCCGCGTTCGGCCCGCGCGGCACGCGTGCCATGACTACGGTCATCGACAGCTACGAACTGGCGCCGATGCAGGCGGGGATGCTCTTCCACGGCGTGAGCGGTGGAGCGCCCGGCGTCGACGTCATGCAAGTCATCGCGACGCTCCACGAGCCGTTGGACGAAGCGCACTTCCTGCGCGCCTGGCAGCGGGTCGTCGAGCGACACCCGATCCTGCGCAGCCGCTTCCGCTGGGAAGGGGTCGCGCAGCCGGTGCAGGAGGTGGTCGATCGGGTCCGGATTCCCGTCGAGCGGTTCGATTGGCGCGCGCTCGCGCAAGCCGAGCGCGAGCGGCAGTTCGAGGCGCTCCTCGACCGCGACCGCGTGCGCGGCTTCGACCTCGACCAGGCACCGCTGATGCGCCTCGGGCTCGTGCGCGCCACCGAGAACGAGCGTCGGGTGCTCTGGACGTTTCATCACGCCATCCTGGACGGGCGGTCGGCGACGCTGGTGCTGCGGGAGGTCTTTGCCTTCCACGACGCCATCGGGTGCGGTGCGGGCCTCGAGCTCCCGCCCCCGCGGCCGTACCGGGACTACATCGAATGGCGTCGCACGCTCGATCACGACGCCGCCGAGCCCTACTGGCGAGGCGCGCTCGCGGGTTTTCGAGCGCCGACCCCCTTGGTCGTGGCGCGTGATCGCGAGGCCGAGCGCGTCCCGGGAACCGACCGCGGGGCGCGCGAGATCCGCCTCGCGAGCGCGCTCACGACCGCGCTGCGGCAGCGGGCACGCGATACGGCGGTAACGCTCAACACCCTGGTGCAGGGCGCCTGGGCCCTGCTGCTGTCACGCTACAGCGGCGAGCCGGACATCGTGTTCGGCGCAACCCGCGCCTGCCGCGGGCCGGGCACCGCCGAGATGGTCGGCCTCTTCATCAACACCCTGCCGATCCGCGTGCGCATCGATCCCGAATCCGAGCTCGAGCCCTGGCTGCAGCGGCTCCGCGACCAGCAGATGGCGCTGCGCGAGCACGAGCACACGCCGCTCGCCATGGTTCAGGGCTGGAGCGAGGTGCCGCGCGGCACGCCGCTCTTCGAGAGCCTCCTCGTCTTCGACCACCAAACGATGGATGCGCACTTGCGCGCCTCGGGCGGCGCGTGGGGCGCGCGTCGTTTCCAGCATCGCGCCCAGACCAACTATCCGCTGACCGTGCTCGCGTACGGCGGCGAGGAGCTCCTGCTGCAGCTCGAGTATTCGCGGCGGCGCTTCGCCGACGCCGTCGTCGAACGCATGCTGAGCCACCTGGCGACGCTGCTCGAAGGGATGGCCGCCCGCCCGCGGGCCAGGCTGAAAGACCTGCCGCTGCTGACCGAGAGCGAGCAGCGCCAGGCGATCTCCGGGTGGAACGAGGCCGCCGCGTATCCCAGAGGGCCGTGCCTGCACGAGCGGTTCGAGCGGCAGGTCGAGCGCACGCCCGACGCCGTGGCCCTGGTCTACGAAGGGCAGCGCCTGACCTACGCGGAACTGAACCGCCGCGCCAACCGGCTCGCTCACGCCTTGCGCGAGCTCGGCGTGACGCCCGACCAGCTCGTCGGCCTGCGCATCGACCGCGGCGTCGAAATGGTGGTCGGGATCGTCGGCATCCTCAAGGCGGGTGGCGCCTATCTGCCGCTCGACCCGGCGTATCCGAAGGACCGGGTCGCCTTCATGCTCGAGGACTCCCGCGTCGCCGTCCTCGTCACGCAACGGAGCCTCGCGGCAGATCTCGAGGGCATCGCCGTGACCCGCGTGCTGCTGGACGACCCGCACCCGCTCTCGGGCGCCGATGCGAATCCGGCGCCGGTGGCGACGGCGGATCACCTCGCGTACGCGATCTATACCTCGGGCTCCACCGGCAAGCCCAAGGGCGCACTGATCACTCACTACAACGTCACCCGGTTGTTCGACGCCACCGACGCCTGGTACCACTTCGATCAGCACGACGTCTGGACGCTGTTCCACTCCTATGCCTTCGATTTCTCGGTGTGGGAGTTGTGGGGCGCGCTGCTCTACGGCGGCCGGGTCGTGATCGTCCCCTACTGGGTCAGCCGGGCCCCGGAGGCCTTCCGCGAGCTGCTGGTGCGCGAGCGCGTGAGCGTGCTCAATCAGACGCCTTCGGCATTCCGCCAGCTCGTACAGGCCGAATCGTCCGCCCCCAAAACCGACCTCGCCCTGCGCTACGTGATCTTCGGCGGCGAGGCGCTGGAGCTGCAGAGCTTGCGCCCCTGGTTCGAGCGCTACAGCGATGCGCGGCCGTTGCTCGTCAACATGTACGGCATCACCGAGACGACGGTGCACGTCACATACCGCCCCATCCGCCGGGATGATCTCGAATCGGGGCAAGGCAGCGTCATCGGCGTCCCCATTCCCGATCTGCAGGTGTATCTCCTCGATCCCGAGCGGCGGCCCGTGCCCATCGGCGTGCCCGGCGAGATATACGTCGGCGGCGCAGGCGTGGCGCGCGGCTACCTCGACCGCGCCGAGCTCACCGCGCAGCGCTTCATCGCGGACCCGTTCAGCACCACTCCGGGCGCCAAGCTCTACCGCACCGGCGATCTCGCGCGTCGTCTCGAGAGCGGCGACATCGAGTACCTCGGCCGCATCGATGATCAGGTGAAGATCCGCGGCTTTCGCATCGAGTTGGGCGAGATCGAGGCCGGCATCGCCCGGCACCCGGCGATCCGCGCGGTCGTGGTCCTCGCGCGCGAGGACGCCCCGGGAGACAAGCGCCTCGTCGCTTACGTCGTCGCCGAGTATCCTCCTCCCGATCTCGCCGGCGAGTTGCGCGCGCTGCTTCGCGCCAGCTTGCCGGACTACATGGTCCCCGCCCACTTCGTGAGCCTGAGCGCGCTGCCGCTCACCGCGAACGGCAAGGTGGATCGCAGCGCGCTGCCGGCCCCCGTCCTCTCGCGCCCGAGCGTCGTCCGGCCCCATGGCGCACCGCGCGCGCCGACCGAACACGCGATCGCGCAGATCTGGCGCGCGGTGCTGGGCCTCGACGAGGTGGGCATTCACGATCACTTCTTCGAGCTGGGCGGGGACTCGATCCTCAGCATCCAGGTCATCGCGCGGTGCCGGCAAGCCGGCCTGCAGCTGACGCCGAGGGATCTCTTCAAGCGCCCGACCATTGCGCAACTCGCCGAGGGGCTCGCGCCGGCGGGGGCGGGGGTCGCGGGTCCGCAGGAAACCCTCACCGGGCCGGTACCGCTCACGCCCATCCAGCGCTGGTTCCTCGAGCAGGACACGCCCGAGCGGCACCACTGGAACCAGGCGTTTCTCTTCGCGGTGCCGGCGGACATGGACCTCGCGCTGCTCGAGCAGGCGCTGCATCACGTGCTGCGCCATCACGACGCGCTGCGACTGCGGTTGCGGCGCGCCGGTGCGCAGTGGGAGCAGGAATACGCCCCCGACAGCGGGCCTCTCGCCATCGCGCGCATCGATCTTGCCGCCGTCGCCGCGGACCAGCGGGCAGCCGCCATCGCGAAGCACGCGGCAAACGCCCAGGCGAGCTTGAATCTCGCGGAAGGGCCGCTGCTGCGCGCCGTGCACTTCGCGCTCGGGGCGGGCGAGCCCGGGCGACTGCTGCTCGTCGTCCATCACCTCGCGGTGGACGCGGTGTCGTGGCGATTGATCCGCGAGGACCTCGAATCGGCCTATCTGAGCCTGAGGGCCGGCGAGCGGCCGGCGTTCGCGCCCAAGACCACCTCCTACCAGGCATGGGCTGAACGCCTCGAAGGTTTCGCCCGGTCGGCGCCGGCGCGCCGATCGGCTGCGTACTGGATCGGGGAAGCGAACAAGCCGGCGGCCGCGCTCGCCATGCAGCGCGGCGACTGCGAAAACCTCGAGGGCGATGCCGGATCGGTGAAGGTCCGGCTGACGGACGCGGAGACGCGCGCGCTGCTGCAACGGGTGCCGACCGCCTATCGCACCCAGATCAATGACGCGCTGTTGACCGCGCTCGCTCATGCGCTGCAGCGATGGACCGGCGGCGAGGCGTTCCGCATTGACATGGAAGGGCACGGCCGCGAAGATCTCTTCGACGGCGTGGACGTCTCTCGGACCGTGGGATGGTTCACGAGCCTCTTCCCGGTCCGGCTCGAGTTGCCGGTCGGCCTCGACGAGGGGCGCGCCCTCAAGTCGGTCAAGGAGCAGCTGCGCCGGATTCCCGATCGCGGCATGAGCTACGGCCCGCTCGGCTACGCCGGCGACGACGCCGAGGCCCGCGCCGCCCTGTCGCAGATCCCCCGGTCGGACCTCCTGTTCAACTATCTCGGCCAGTTCGACCAGGTCGTAGCCGGATCGCAGCTCTTCGGCTTCGCCGCCGAATCGACCGGCCCGTGGCACAGCCCGGCCGCGCGCCGCACCCACCCGCTGGAGGTCATCTGCCTGGTGCGCAACGGGGAGCTCGAGGTCGAATGGATCCACCACCCCGGGATCCACCGCCGCGAGGCGATCGAGCGCGTCGCGCGGGACTTTCTCGCGGCGCTGCGCGCGATCATCGCGCATTGTCTCGCCGCCGGTGCCGGCGGTCGCACGCCCTCCGACTTCCCCCTCGCCGCGCTCGATCAAGCGGCCCTCGACTGGCTCTGGCAGCGCTACCCGGGCTTCGAGGACGTGTACCCCCTCGCGCCGCTGCAGCGGTTGTTCCTCGTGATGGAGAGCACGCGCGCGGACCTCGGGTTCGAGCAATGGCACTTCCGCCTCGACGGAGCGATCGACGCGACGCTGCTGCGGCGCGCGATCGAGCAGGTGGTGGAACGCCACGCGCTGCTGCGCACCGCGTTCGTGTCCGAGGCGGGCGCAGAACCGTTGCAGGTCGTGCTGCGGCAGGTCGCGTTGCCCTGGTCGGAGGAGGACTGGCGCGCGTTGCCGCCCGCCGAACAGGACGAACGGCTCGCGGCCTTCATGCAGTCGGACCGGCGGACGGGATTCGATCTCGCCCAGGCGCCCCTCATGCGCGTGGCGCTGCGGCGCACCGGCGACGAGACCCACCATCTGGTGTGGAGCACGCACCATCTGTGCGTCGATGGCTGGTCCTGGCCGCTCGTATTCCGCGACGTGTCGACGATCTACGCGGCGCTGCGCCGGGGCGCCGAGCCGCCGCTCGACCCGCCGTGCGAGTACCGCGACTATGTCGCATGGCTGCGCGGGTCGGCGCCGGACTCCGAGGCCTTCTGGCGAGACGCTTTGGCGGGATTCGCGGCGCCGACGCCGCTGAACCTCGCTGCGCCTCCGCCCGCGCTCGAGGCAGGGGCGGACGGGTTCGCAGTCGAGGACGCCATCCTCGATCGCGACACCACGGCTGCGCTGCAGTCCCTGGCGCGCTCGCAACACATCACGCCGAGCACGATCGTGCAGGGCGCGTGGGCCCTCCTGCTGAGTCATTACAGCGGCTCTCGCACCGTCGTCTTCGGCGCCGCCTTCTCCGGACGCCCGGCGGAACTGCCGGGAATCGAATCGCTGGTCGGTCCCTGCGTGAACAACCTGCCGGTGCGGGTCGAGGCAACTCCGTCGGAAGGGCTTCTCCCCTGGCTCGCGCGGCTGCAGCGGCGGCAGCTCGAGCTGGCCCAGCACCAGTACGCGCCGCTGGAGCAGATCCAGAAATGGGCGCAGGTGCCGTGGCGCTATCGCCTGTTCGACAGTCTGATCGTGTTCCAGAACTACCAGATCGACGAGGCGGCGCGCCGACTCGGAGCCGATGCCCGTGTGGTACTGGTCAGCGGCCCGGAAGCGACCAACTATCCGCTGACCATCTCGGTGACGCCGAACGAGGCGCTGCGCTTGCGTCTGATCTACCAGCGCGATCGCTTCGCGCCGGACGTCGGGCGCACCTACGCGGCCGACCTCACGCTCATTCTCCGAGCCATTGCACGAGAGCCCGGTCTTACGCTCGCGGAGCTCATGGCCCGGCTGCCGCAGTCCTCGCGCGGCAGGGCGGCCGCGCTCGCGGCACCCAGGGCGGTCGAACCTCGCGCACCCTACGTCGCGCCGACCACGGAGATGGAGCATGCGGTGGTGGCGGTTTGGCGGGACCTGCTCGGCGTCGAGCGCGTCTCGCTCGACGACAACTTCTTCGATCTAGGCGGTCATTCGCTGCTGCTGCTGCAGGCGCACGACCGGTTGCGCGCAAGCCTGCGGGCGGACCTGCCGGTCGTGGCACTGCTCCAGTATCCGACGGTCCGCGCGCTGGCGCGCCATCTGGGCGGCGCGGCCGAGCGATCGGCTGCGCCGACGATCGGGGAGCGCGCGCAGAAGCAGCGCGAGGCGCTGCTCAGGCAACGAAGCATCAACGCGCAGCGCTAGCGATGTCCTACGCGGACGCCTACGACCGGGAGGAGGGCATCGCGATCGTCGGGATGGCCGGCCGCTTTCCCGGTGCACGTGACGTCGCGCAGCTGTGGCGCAATCTACTGGAGGCGCGTGAGACGATCTCGCACTTCCCCCCCGACGAGCTTGAGCCGGCGCCGGCCGAGGACATGGCGGCGCGCGCCAGCCCCGCCTACGTGCGCGCGCGCGGCATCCTCGACGACATCGAGATGTTCGACGCGGGCTTCTTCGGCATCAATCCGAAGGAAGCGGAAGTCCTCGATCCGCAGCAGCGCGTGTTCCTGGAGACCGCGTGGGAGGCGCTCGAAGACGCCGGTCACGACCCGCAGCGGTTCGCCGGCTCGATCGGCGTGTTCGCCGGCGCGAGCAACAACTGCTACTACCTGCAGCACTTGCTCGACCGCAGGGACGTGACCGATCGCGCGGGCTCGCTCGCGACGATGATGGGCAACGAGAAGGACTACCTGGCGACACGGGTCGCCTACAAGCTCGATCTGAAGGGCCCGGCGCTCAACATCCAGACGGCCTGCTCGACGTCCCTCGTGGCGGTGTGCTCCGCGGTGCAGAGCCTCTTCGGCTACCAGTGCGACATGGCGCTCGCCGGCGGGGTGTCGATCACGCTGCCCCAGCGACGCGGCTACCTGTGGCACGAAGGTGCGGTCGCCTCGCCCGATGGGCATTGCCGAGCGTTCGACCGCGATGCGCAGGGCACGGTGTTCAGCAACGGCGTCGGGATCGTGGTGCTGCGGCGACTGCGCGACGCGCTGGCCGACGGCGATGCCGTCTACGCCGTCATCAAGGGCGCGGCGCTCAACAACGATGGCAGCGCCAAGGTCAGCTTCAGCGCGCCGAGCGTCGACGGGCAGGCCCAGGTCATCGCGATGGCCCAGGCGCTCGCCGGCATCGACCCCGAAACGATCTCGTACGTCGAGGCGCACGGCACCGGCACGCCGCTCGGCGACCCGATCGAGATCGCCGGGCTCACGCAGGCGTTCCGCGCCGGTGGCGCGCGGGGAGGAGCCTTCTGCGCGATCGGCTCGCTGAAAACCAGCATCGGGCATCTGGACGCGGCGGCGGGCGTTGCCGGCCTCATCAAGGCGACGCTGGCGCTGCACCACAAGTGCCTCCCCGCGAGCCTGCATTTCACGTCGCCGAACCCGAAGCTCGGCCTGGAAGCGAGTCCGTTCTACGTCAACACCCGGCTGCAACCGTGGCAGGCCGGCGCCACGCCGCGCCGCGCGGGCGTGAGCTCGCTCGGCGTCGGCGGCACGAACGCACACGTGGTGCTCGAGGAGGCGCCCGCCACCGAGCCCGGCGTGGCGGCGCCCAATCGGCAGCTACTGGTGCTTTCGGCGCGTTCGCCCGAGGCGCTCGATCGGGCGGCCGCCCGGCTCAGAGAGCATCTCGCCGCAGCGCAGACCGTCGATCTGGCCGATGCGGCTTACACGCTGCAGGTCGGTCGCCGCGCCTTCCGCCACCGCCGCGCACTGGTCTGCCGCGACCGCGACGAGGCGCTCCACCTGCCCGCGCACCCTGACCCGAAGCGGGTGTTCAGCGGCGACGCGGAGCGGCAACTCGCGGGGGTTGCGTTCCTGTTCCCGGGCCAGGGCGCCCAGTACGTCAACATGGGACGCGCGCTCTACCAGTCCGAGGTGCGGTTCCGGACCGAGGTCGACGAATGCTCCGCGGTGCTGCGGCCGCATCTCGGGCTGGATCTGCGCGCCATCCTCTATCCGCCGGACGCGGATGTCGCCGCCGCGGGGGAGCGGCTCACGCAGACCGCCGTCACCCAGCCGGCGCTGTTCGTCGTCGAATATGCGCTCGCGCGATTGTGGATGGCCTGGGGCGTCGAGCCGGCTGCGATGATCGGCCACAGCCTGGGCGAGTACGTGGCCGCGTGCCTCGCTGGGGTGTTCACGCGGGACGACGCCCTGAGCCTCCTCGCGCGCCGGGCGCGCATGATGCAGGACCTTCCGTCCGGAGCGATGCTGGCGGTGCGCGCACCGCTCGACGAGATCGCCGCCGATCTGGGTCCGCGGACCGCCGTGGCCGCGCTGAACGCCCCGAGCCTCACCGTGATCTCGGGCGATCACGCCGCCATCGCCGAGCTGGAGGCGCGGCTCGGCTCGCGCCGGCTCGCCTGCCGGCGGCTTCCCACGTCGCATGCCTTTCACTCGCCGATGGTCGAGCCGATCCTCGCGAGCTTCGCCAAGCTCGTGCGCACCGTTCCCCGCGCCGCGCCCACGCGGCGCTGGATTTCGGGCCTGACCGGCGCGCCGATCACCGATGCCGAAGCCACCGATCCGGCCTATTGGGCGCAGCAGATGCGCCAGCCGGTGCGCTTCATGGAGGGGGTCGGCAAGCTGATGGACCCGAAGCTCGCCCTGCTCGAAGTCGGCCCGGGCCAAGCCCTCGCCAGCCTCGCGCGGCAGCACCCGGAGCGCAACGCAGAGCAGCTCGCGCTCGCCTCGCTGCCCGGGGGCGAGCCCGATCTGGACGATCTTGCCGCCGCCGTCGGCCGGCTGTGGACGGCCGGTATCCGCATCGATTGGTTCGCATTCCACGCAGAATCGAAGCGCCGGCGGATCTCGCTCCCGACCTATCCGTTCGAGCGGCGTCGCCACTGGGCCGCGCCGGTCGCCGTGGCCGCCGAATCCCGACCGCTCACCCCAACCGCGTCGCCCGAATCCGCGCCGCTCGAGGATGCCATGTCCGAATCGACCGCTTCGCAACCCACCGCCGATCGCAGCGCGCAGCTGATCCCGCGCCTGCAGACCCTGTTCTCCGAGCTCTCGGGCATCGACGCCGCCGCGCTCGATCCGGGCACGCCATTTCTCGAGCTGGGTCTCGATTCGCTGTTCCTCACCCAGGCGAGCGGCGCGATCCAGAAGCGTTTCGGAGTGAAGGTCGCGTTGCGCGATCTGCTCGAGGACTGCGCGACGCTGCAGGCGCTGGCGACCCGTCTCGCGTCGATGATGCCGGCCGATCCGGCACCAGAGCGGATCGCGCCGGCCCCGACCGCGCCTTCCGCTCCGGCAGCTCATCCCGCGCTGGCGGTCCCCGCCCTCGCGCGCCACGCGTCGGCGGCCGACGCCGGCTCGCTCCAGCAGGTGCTGGCACAGCAGCTCGAGCTGATGGCGCGGCAACTGGACATGTTGCGGGACGCGGGGCTGCTCGGCGCCCGGTCATCGGCGCCGACGGCCGCGACTCCGGAGTCGCCGACGGCGGCCGTGAAGGCTGCGCCGTCCGCCGATCGCGCCCCGATCGCATTCGGCCCCTACCGGCCGCCGGCCAAGGGACCGATGGGCGGTCTCACGCCGGCGCAGGAGCAGCATTTACGCGCGTTCGTCGAGCGCTACACCCGGCGCACCGCGGGATCCAAGCGGTCCACCGCCAGCAACCGCGCGCACCTCGCGGACCCGCGCACGGTCGCCGGATTCCGACAGGTCTGGAAGGAGCTGGTCTACCCGATCGTCGTCAATCGGTCGTCGGGATCGCGGCTCTGGGACGTCGACGGCAACGAGTACATCGACCTCACGAACGGCTTCGGCACGATCCTCTTCGGGCACAGCCCGGCGTTCATCCGCCAGGCGCTCAAGGCGCAGCTCGACCAAGGGATCGAGACCGGGCCGCAGACGCCGCTTGCCGGTGAAGTGGCGCGGCTCGTCTGCGAGATGACCGGCATGGAGCGCGCCGCGTTCTGCAACACCGGATCCGAGGCCGTGATGGCGGCGATCCGCGTCGCGCGGACCGTTTCCGGGCGCGACAAGATCGCCATGTTCGCCGGCGCGTACCACGGCATCTTCGACGAAGTGCTGATGCGCCCGACCGTGGCCGGCGGCGTGCTGCGCGCGACGCCGATCGCGCCCGGCATTCCGCGCAACATGGCGGACAACGTCGTCGTCCTCGAATACGGCAGCCCGGAGGCGTTGCGGACGATCGAGGCCATGGGACGCGAGCTCGCAGCGGTGCTCGTCGAGCCGGTGCAGAGCCGCCGCCCGGATCTCCAGCCGCGCGAGTTCCTGCAGGACCTGCGCAGGATCACCGCCGAGACGGGAACGGCGCTGATCTTCGACGAGGTGGTCACCGGCTTTCGCACCCATCCCGGCGGAGCGCAGGCGCTGTTCGGGGTGCGCGCCGATATTGCGACCTACGGCAAAGTGATCGGCGGCGGCCTGCCCATCGGCGTCGTCGCCGGCCGGTCCACGTACCTGGACGCGCTCGATGGGGGCCTCTGGCGCTACGGCGACGAGTCGTGTCCCGAGGTCGGCGTGACCTTCTTCGCCGGAACCTTCGTGCGGCACCCGCTCGCGCTCGCCGCGGCGCGCGCCGTGCTGCTGCGCCTGAAGGCGCAGGGCCCCGAGCTGCAGCGCACCCTCAACCTGCGGACGACGGCCTTCGTGGAGATGCTGAATGCGCATGCCGAAGCGGTCCGGGCGCCGGTGCGCGTCACGCATTTCGGATCGTGGTTCTGCTTCAACTCCCCGCACGATCTGCCGCTCGCGGCCCTGTTCTTCCCCTACATGCGGGCCAAGGGAATGCACGTCTGGGAAGGCCGAGCGGGCATCCTCACCCTCGCGCATACCGACGCGGACCTGGCGCTCGCGCTCACCGCCTTCAAGGAAACGCTGGCGGAAATGCAAGCCGCGGACTTCCTGCCGGGCGGCGAGGAGCAGCCGCCCGTTCCCGGCGCGCGCCGGGGCCGCGATCCGTCCGGAAGGCAGGGCTGGTTCGTCCCTGATTCGGATCGTCCGGGCAAGTATCTACAGGTGCACGAGGAGGCCGGGGCCGGTGACTGAAGCGAAGCACGGCGACCTCGCGCTCACGCCGGTCGACTTCGACCCGTTCGCCGACGCGGCGGCCTCCGACGTCCTGCCCCTGACCGAGCCGCAGAAAGAGCTGTGGGCTGCGGTCCAGATGGGGGACGAAGCGTCCTGCGCCTACAATCAGTGCTACGCCCTGACGCTGCGCGGGCCGCTCGCGGCCGAGTCGATGCAGAGCGCGCTGCGGCAGGTCATGGACCGCCACGACGCGTTGCGCGTCAGCGTCTCCGCCGACGGCGAGCGCCAGGAAATCTCGGCCGCGTCGCAAATCGCGCTGCCGGTGATCGATCTCGCGCAGCATTCACCGCAGTCCCGAGCGGCCGAGATCGCGCGCATCCTGCAGGCCGAGACGGCGCAGCCGTTCGATCTCGCCGCCGGGCCGCTGCTGCGCGCGACGCTGGTGCGCGAGGCTGCCGAGCTGCACCGACTGATCGTCACCGTGCACCACATCGTGTGCGACGGGTGGTCCTCGGCGGTCCTGTTCGGCGATCTCGCCCGCAGCTACGCCACCGATCGCCATGGCCTCAGGGCGCAATTGCCGGCCGCCGCGTCGTACCGCGACTATGTCCGCCGCGGGGCGACACGGGGCGGCGATGCGCAGGCGCGCACCGACGAGGACTACTGGGCGCAGCAGTATGCCGATTCGGTTCCGGTGCTCGAGCTGCCGCTGGACCGCCCCCGCCCCGCCACCAAGAACTACAACGGCGGGTGCCAGGAGCTGCGCATCGATGGATCGCTCTATCGCGCCTTGAAGCGAGCCGGGGCGCAGCACGGCTGCACGCTCTTCGTCACGCTGCTCGCGGGCTTCGAGGCGCTCATCTCGCGTCTGAGCGGCCAGGGCGATTTCGTCGTCGGTGTGCCGATGGCCGGTCAGGCGCTGCTCGACGATGGCCTTCTCGTCGGCCACTGCGTCAACACGATCCCGTTGCGCTGTCGAGTCGAGCCGGCGGTGCGCTTCGTCGATCATCTCAAGCGCGTCCGGGACGGGTTCCTCGAAGCGCAGTCGCACCAGCGCCTCACGTTCGGCAGCCTGGTGCGCAGGCTCAATGTCCCGCGGGACCCGAGCCGCACGCCGCTCGTCTCGGTCACGTTCAACATCGACAAGCTCGGCGCGCCGTTCGACTTCGGCGACCTCGCGCTCGAATCGGTCGCGAGCCCGTCCAAGCGCTTCGTCAACTTCGAGCTTGCGATCAACGTCGTGGATACCGGCCGCGACCTCGCGCTCGAGTGCGAGTACAACACCGATCTGTTCGCGTCCGCGACCATCGAGCGCTGGCTCGGTCACTACCGGGTGCTGCTCGAGGCGATCGCTGCGGACCCCGGGCGGCGCACCGGCGAGCTGCCGCTGCTGGCCGAAGCCGAGCGGCGTCAGCTGCTGGTCGAGTGGAACGCCACGGCTGCCGACTTTCCGGCCGACGCGCTCCTCCACGAATTGTTCGAGGCGCAGGTCGCGCGTACGCCCGGGCGCATCGCGCTCAAAGTCGGCGCGACGGCGTTCTCTTATGCCGAGCTCAACGCGCGCGCCAACCGCATCGCGCAGACGCTGCGGTCACGCGGGGTTGGCCGCGGCCAGCTGGTCGGTCTGTGCGTCGAACGGGGCGCCGACATGCTCGCCGCCGCACTCGCCATTCTGAAGGCCGGTGCCGCGTACGTGCCGCTCGATCCTTCATCCCCGGAAGCACGCCTGCGCTTCATGGCGGACGACGCGGAACTCGCCCTGCTCGTGTCCACTGCTGCCCTGGTCGGCGCCTTCGCTCTGCCCCGCGAGCGGCAGCTGCTGCTCGATGCCGATGCCGAGATCATCGCCTCCGCGCAGGATGCCCGCCTGCCGGTCGATGCCGGTGCCGCGCGGCCCGAGGACCCGGCGTATGTCATCTACACGTCCGGTTCCACAGGCCAGCCCAAGGGCGTCGTCGTCCCGCACCGTGCGGTCGTCAACTTCCTCACCAGCATGGCCCGGGCGCCAGGCCTCGCTGCCGACGACGTGCTGGTGGCCGTGACCACCTTGTCTTTCGACATCGCCGTGCTCGAGCTCCACCTGCCGCTCACGCTCGGGGCCAGGGTCGTGATCGCGACCGCCGACGAAGCGATCGATGGCCGCGCGCTCCGCCGCCTGCTCGAACAACACCGCGCGACCGTCATGCAGGCCACCCCGGCCACTTGGCGCCTGCTCCTCGAGGCCGGCTGGACCGGCAGGGCGCCGTTCAAGGCCCTGGTCGGTGGCGAAGCGATGCCCAAAGATCTCGCCGACGAGCTGATCGCACGCGGCGTCGAGCTGTGGAACATGTACGGACCGACGGAGACCACGGTGTGGTCCACCTGCGCGCGTATCGCCGACCCCTCCGACGGCATCACCATCGGCAAGCCGATCGCCAACACCACGGTCCGGATCCTCGACGCGCAACGGAGCCTGTGCCCCATCGGCGTGCCGGGCGAGCTCTGCATCGGCGGCGCGGGGGTCGCTCTCGGTTACTGGAACCGGCCCGACCTCACCGCCGACCGATTCATCACGGATCCGTTCGGCACCACCCCGGGGGCGAGGCTCTATCGCACCGGCGACCGCGCCCGCTGGCGCGCCGACGGCACGCTCGAGCACCTGGGTCGCCTCGACTTCCAGGTCAAGCTGCGCGGCTTTCGCGTCGAACCGGGGGAGATCGAGGCCGGGATCGGGCAGCACCCCGCGGTGCGCGAGGTCGCGGTCGTCGCGCGCGAGGACACCCCGGGAGACAAGCGCCTCGTCGCTTACCTCGTCACCGAGAACCCGCCTGCCAACCTGGTCGACCAGCTGCGCGCGCTCGTCCGCGCGGCCCTGCCCGAGTACATGGTCCCTGCGCACTTCGTCACGCTGGACGCGCTGCCGCTGACCCCCAACGGCAAGCTCGATCGCAAGGCACTGCCGGCACCCAGCGTCCGGGACGCGGCGCCGTGCGGCGTCGCGGCGGCACCGCGAACACCGACCGAGCAGATGGTCATGGGGGTGTTCCGCGAAGTGCTGGGACGCACCGACTTCGGGGTGCTCGACAACTTCTTCGACCTCGGCGGCCACTCGCTCATGGCCGCGCGGATCATGTCGAGGCTGCGGGCCGCATCGGGCCGCGATTTGCCCCTGCGCGTGCTCTTCGAGCGACAGACGGTTTCGGCGATGGCCGAGGCCATCGATGCTCTCGCCTGGGCGACGAGCTCCAGGCCACAGCCCGCCGCAGCCGACGACCGGGAGGAGATCGCCGTGTGAGCGTCCCGGCCTTCCTCGCCGAGCTGGGCAGCCGCGACATCCGGATCTGGGCCGACGGCGACCGGCTGCGCTGCAGTGCTCCGTCCGGGGCGCTGACGCCCGAGCTGCGCGATCAGCTCCAGCAGCGCAAGGACGATATCCTGGAGTTCCTGCGCTCGGGCGAGGCGCTTGCCCGGCAGCCGCGCGCCATCGTGCCGCTGCAGCCGAACGGAAGCCGCACTCCCGTTTTCGCCGTGCCCGGGCACAACGGCGACGTCTTCTGTTATCGCACGCTCGTGCGGCACCTGAACGACGATCAGCCGTTTTATGGGCTCCAGCCTCCGGGTCTCGACGGACAGAGCGTGCCGCGGACGCGCGTGGAGGACCTCGCCGGCTACTTCGCGACGCAGATCCGCGCCTTCCATCCGGAGGGCCCGTACATCGTCGCCGGCTTCTGCACCGGCGGCACGATCGCTTTCGAGCTGGCGCGACAACTCCTGCAACACGGCGCGGCCGTCAGCGTCCTCGCCCTGTTCGGCGCCGCTTATCCGACCTCGTACCGATTCCTGCCGCAACTGCGGCAGCACGTCAATCATCAAGTACAGCGGGTGGTCAAGCACGCGCGTGCGCTGGGATCGGCTTTGGCCGAGGGGCGCCGATCGTACATCGCCGACAAGCTGCGCCAGCGCGAGCTGCGGCGCACGGCCGAGCGTGCTGCCGCGCTGGATCCGGTGCTGGCCGAGCGCGCCAAGGTCGAGCGCGCCACGGTGGCAGCGGTGCGTCGGTACGTCCCCGGCCACTTTGCAGGCCGTGTGAGCCTGTTTCTGCCGGACCGGAAATGGACGCGCTCCGCTGATGCGCCGCTGCGCTGGCGGTCGGTGGCGCAATGCTCCGAGCAATATTTCGGGCCGGAGGGCTGCAACGGCGACACCATGCTCCGCGAGCCCTATGCAGCTGCGTTTGCCGGGCTCTTCCGGCAATGCTGCGAAAAGCACGCGCGCGAGTTTGCATCATGAATTTGCACGCTCGCGGCCAAGACGTTCTACCCGCAGCGATGGCCCCTCGGCTGCCGGTGCGCCCGCCGGAGCTGACTGACACCGTGAAGGTGGAGCGCCGAAGCGCCCTGTCCCATGCGGAATGAGTCCGAGCGTATCGGGATCCGGGGAAGCCAGTGATCATCGTCGATGCGATCCGCGAATGGAGGGCGCTGACCAGGTGGACGCCGGGGTTCTTCCGGGACCGGTTCGCATCGAAAGAGGTCCGGCCGGAGGGTGGCACGGAGCCGCCGCAGACAATGGCGAAGTACATCGATCAGGTGCTCGAGTCGAGCGTCGGCAGGCCGGCGCCGTACCTCCGGAACGTCAACATCCGCAGCGACTTTCCGGAGCTCGTCGCCGACGTGCAGCCGAACCTCCGGTACGCCGAGCCCGATCGGCTGGACAGCCGGTGGCTGCCGAGGAGCTGGCTCCGGCCGGATCGCCTGATCGAGCTGTTTATCGCGGGGGCCGGCGCACGGTTCTTTGCGCTGCACTACGACATCTTCTTCTTGAACAACTTCATCTCGCAGATCTACGGGGAGAAGGAGTTCTTCCTCTTCCCGCCCGACCAGACCCCGTATCTCTACCCGAAGCCCGATCGCCCCAAGCATTCCGCGATCGAGGACCCGGAGCACCCGGACTTGCGGCGATTTCCGCTGTTCGCAAAGGCGAAGATGATCCGGCTCGTGCTGCGGCCGGGGGAGACGCTGTTCGTCGCGCCCGGCTGGTGGCATACGACCCGCATGCTCACCCCATCGATCTCGGTGGGGACGAGCAATGCGGACCGATCCAACTGGTCCCGGTTCGTCGCGGACGTGTGCCAGGAGCGCGGGCCACACCGGCCGAAGACGAAGCTGATCGAGGCCTATCTGAAGCTCGCGGGAACCGCCATGGCGGTGACGGAGCACATCTCGGGGCGATGGTGAGCGCCCGGCTCTTGAGGATCGTGCCACCCGTGCCACGACTCGCAGCGGCTGTCGCCGGCATCGTTCTCTGGCTCGCGCCGGATGCGTGGGCGCAAGGCGCCGCCTGCGGGGGCGCAGCGCCTTCGGACTGGATGGCATCGTCGCGCCGGTCGTCGGCGCCGGTGCGGCCGACCGACTGCGCGACCGTCGAACAGACGCCGCCGGACTTCAGCTGGCCCGACCACGGCCCCGGCGCGCGCTACGAGTTCAGGCTCACCTCTCCGGACGGCGCGACGCGACGCCGGACGACCGAGCGCAACTGGATCGCCTGGGACGAGGCGCTGGCGCCGGGCGAATACCGCTGGGAGGTGCGGCTTCTGCCCCAGAGCGGGCAGAGCGTCGCGGGCCGGGTACGGCGTTTCGTGGTGAGCGCGGGCGCGACACCTTTCGTGGTGCCGGATTGGACGGTGCTCCTCTTGCGAGCGAGCAGCACGCCGCGCCCGCGCGCGCTGCCGCGCGACCGCGAGTCGTTCCTCGCGGCGCTCGCGGGCGACCGCCGCGAGGGATTGGCGCGGCTGCGTGCAGGCGTGGAAAGCAAGCTCGCCCAACCGGTGCCGGCGGAGCCCGCGGCCCATCCGAAGGACCGGTGGTGGGCCGAGGTGCATCACGAGTGCTGGCGGACCCAGAATGCGGCGTTGGCCTGGCTCGCCACCGGGAAGGAGGCGTACTTGGTCGATGCGCTGCGCCGTGCGCTCAATCTCGCCTCCTGGGATCCGCGCGGCAGCACCGCGTATGCAAACCATGATCAGGCCTCGCGCGAGATCGCCTGGACGCTCGCGCTCGCTTACGACTGGTTGTCGGCGCGGCTGGACGGCGGGCACAAGCGCCGGTTGCTCGGCTCGCTCACGGTCCGCGTCGGCGACATGTACGATGAACTCGTCCGCGGCCGCGCGCGCGTCGCCGTTCATCCCCGTGATTCCCACGGCAACCACACGCTGACGTTGCTCGCGGCGATCTCCGCAGTCCTCGCCGGCGACGTAGCGGAGGCGAATGACTGGCTGCGCGACGCGCTCCCGCTCGCCGTTCACTGGACCAGCCCGTGGGGCGGAGAGGACGGCGGGTTCGCCAACGGCACCGCCTACGCGCAGTGGACCACCGGCCAATCGCTGATCGCCTGGAACATCCTGCGCTGGACGGTGGGCGTCGACCTCGCGCAGAAGGCCTGGGTGCGCAACTACGCGCGCTTCATCGCCTACTTTCTGCCGCCGGGCACCCCGGCGGGGGCTTTCGGCGACGGCGCGGAGCTGGCGCTACACGAAGAATGGGCGCGCTTCGGCAAGGCGTACACGTCGTTCGCGCCGACGCCCCTCGGACGCTGGTATGCCTCGCAGCTCACGGGCGAGGACCCGATGCGGCCGCAGCTCCTGCTCGCTCCGCTCGGCGAGTCGCGGCCGGCACCGTACCCGAGAGGTACCGCCAACGCCGCGCTGTTCCCCTCGATCGGCTGGGCCGCGATGCACAGCAGCCTCGAGGACCCCGCACGCGTCTCGGTCTACTTCAAGAGCAGCCCCTACGGCTCGTACAACCACAGCCACGCCGACCAGAACAGCTTCATCGTCAATGTCGGCGGCCGGCGCCTGGCGATCGACTCGGGCTACTACGACGGCTACAAGACGCCGCACTGGCGAGAGTGGTACAAGCAGACGCGGGCGCACAACGCGATCACGTTCGACGGCGGTCAGGGCCAGGTCGTGTTCGAGGACGGCGGCAAGCTCGGCCCCGGCGCGATCACCGGCTACGACAGCACCGCGGGGTACGACATCGCTTCCGGGGACGCGACGGCGGCCTACGGCGGCGCGCTCAAGGCGGCGAAGCGCTCGCTCGTGTACGTGCGCCCGCACCTGATCCTCGCGCACGACATGCTCGCCTCCGAGCAAGCGCGGCAGTGGGAATGGAACATCCACGCGCTCCACCGCATGGCGGTCGCCGGCGATCGCCGCGTCACGATCCGGAACGGCGAGGAGACTCTCTGTGTCGAGATGCTCGCCGGGCCGGAGGTGAAATTCACGCAGACCGACCGCTTCAGCGCCGCGCCGCTGGGACGGAACATGCCGCCGCAGTGGCACGGCGCTTTCGTGAGCCGGGAGCGGTCGGCCTCGACCGAGTTCGTCGCGCTGATGCGCGTGGGCTGCACTTCCGATCCGGTCGCCGTCGTCCCGTCGCCCGCGGGGTGGCGGGTGGAGCTTGCGGGTCGAACCGTAACCCTCGCGGAGGGCCGCGCCGAAGTCCGGCCGGCGCCAGCCCGCCGCTGAGCGGTCCCAGGGGCGCGCCGTTTGCGTCCCCCGCCCGGATGCGCGCTGCAGCCCGCCGCACCGGGACTCGCGAGGATCTCGCTCCGCCGGCCGGGCCGCGACCCCGGTTCTCGGCCAGCGCGCCGCATGGACTACACGCCGCGGCAGGTACGCAGCACCGCGGCGTCATAGCCGTGCGGCATCCTCCATTGTCGGACGGCGCGAGTGGGTGACGTGCCGCGCCGGACGGGCGGTCCGTCTCCGAAGGCACCATGGGATCCGCGAACACCGCGAACGACAAAAAAGGGTGCAGCCCATGGCCACACCCTCCGGACTCGATCCACCGGCGAGGAGGCAGGTGACTACACTTTGTTTGGCCCGGGCTGCGGCTGCTAACAGCGGGTTGGCCACCTGTCCCTGTCCCGGCGTAGCACGACGACTACAGCAGTCGTCACTATGCTACAGCGGCGTAAGGTTTGCAACGCAGCGCGCATAGTCCGCTCGGACTACGCGACCGTTCATTGGCCCGACATCTTCGGGCGCGAACGCTTCGCATCGGCTCGTTCGATCGCGATCCGACGCGGCGGAGCGCGTTCGACTGCACCTCGCGATCGACCCGAAAATCAGGTGTTTCACGAATAGGAGACCTCAGGCGAACTACTTACCATGCACTGATGCAGTCTGGCCCCCCAGGCGCGTCGGGGATTCCCACCGGGGATAACGGAGGGATGGCTATGGCCCGTACTGACTCTCAGCAGCAGCAACATGCACGGCGCGGCGCTCTTCCCCGTCTCGCTTCGGGGAATGCGCTCGCCGCGGTCGACGACGCCCACCTGGGGATGGTGCGCGAGCTGGTCGCGCACCTCAGGGAGCATCGGACCCAGCTCCGCGAGGAATGGGCGAGACGCATCATCAGCGCCGACTTGCTGGCCGCGATGACGAACGAGGAAATCCTCGCCGAGTGCAGCGCGGTCTACGACAACTATCTCGCCACCCTCGAGACCGGTTCGATCGAGGCCCTCGAGGCCTATGCCAGGGATCTCTCGGAGCGGATCGTCCCCCGCGGCGTCGAGACCCACGAGGTCGTCGGCATCGTGCTCCTCCTGCGCGATGTCCTGGCGCGCTCGCTGTTCGGCAAGTACGGAAACAGCCGGGAAGTGCTGCACCGCATCCTGGATGCCTACGAGCCGGCGGCCAATCGGATCGCGAACACGGTGGCCGTCGGCTTCGTCCAGGAGCGAGAACGGGTCATCCGGCAACAGCAGGAGGCGATTCGCGGGCTTTCCACGCCGGTCCTCCCGGTGCGCGAGCGGCTCCTCATCCTGCCGATCATCGGCGTCATCGATCCGCATCGCGCCCGGCAGCTCACGCAGCAGCTCCTGCGGAGCATCCGTGTCAATCGGGCCAAGGTCGTGGTCATGGACCTCACCGGCGTTCCGAGCGTGGACGCCACCGTCGCCAACCATCTCGTCCAGACCGTAGGGGCCGCCCGGCTCGTCGGCGCGGACGTCATCGTCACCGGGCTTTCGCCCGAGATCGCGCAGACGCTGGTCACGCTCGGCGTGGATGTCGGCGACATCGCCACGGTCGGCGACCTGCAGGGGGGAATCGAAGAGGCCGAGAGAGTGCTCGGCTATAGGGTCGTGCCCAATGGCCAAGGGCGTGAATCCTAGCTCCGGCACGACGCGGCAGCCGATGCCGGCAAGCGTCTCGATCTTCAAGCAGCGCCACTACCTGATCTCGCGGGTCCCGGCGGGTCCTTCGGACGAGGACCTCGCGGGGCTGCGGGACCGGTTGGTGCGCGAAGTCGGCCAGCACCGGTCGATGGGCGTCATCGTCGATGTGACCGACCTGGACGTGATGGACTCATTCTCGGCGCGCACGCTGCGCGACCTGGCGCTCGCCATCCGGTTGCGCGGCGCCGAGACGGTGATCGTCGGGCTCCAGCCCGAAGTCGCTTTCTCGATGGTGCAGCTCGGGCTTCGCCTCGAGGGCGTCCAGACCGCGCTCGACCTCGAGGAAGGCATCGCTTATTTGGACAATAAGCGCGTGCGGCAGGATTCCGGCGCCGAGTAGCCACTGCTCCAACGCACCGAAGCGGCGGGAGGTCTTCATCTTTGCAGAATCATCGGACAGACCTCACCGTCGCCACGGTCGGCGACATCGTGGCCGCGCGCCAGCGGGGGCGCGATCTCGCGCTCGAGGTCGGCTTTTCGTCCACGGACGCGACCCTGATCGCGACCGCCATTTCCGAGCTCGCCCGCAACATCGTGCTGTATGCGAAATCGGGGACGCTGTCGCTCGAGGCGACCATCGACGGCAACCGCTCCGGGGTCGTCATCACGGCGCGCGACAAGGGACCGGGAATCCGCGACGTGCAACGCGCGTTGCTCGGCGGTTACACGACCTCGGGGGGGCTCGGCCTGGGTCTTTCCGGCGTGCGGCGAATCATGGACGGGATCGACGTGCAATCGCGGGTCGGAAAAGGCACCACCGTCACCGCCAGAAAGTGGCTCCACCGATGAGGTCCGGCGTCATCCAATGGGCGGTGCAGACGCGCACGCTCCCGGGCGAGTCCGAATGCGGCGACCGGCACGTCGTCGTGGCCGGCGATCGGCGCGTGCTGGTGGCGGTGGTCGATGGGGTAGGGCATGGCGGCGCGGCCACGGCCGCGGCGGTCGGGGCCGTGGACGTCATTCGGAAACACGGTACCGGCGAGTCCCTCACGGCGCTCGTGGAGCGGTGCCACGCGCGCCTGCACGACGGGCGCGGCGTCGTCATGAGCCTGGCGATGCTCGATGGTCGAAGCCGGGTGCTCACCTGGCTCGGCGTCGGGGACGTCCAGGGGGAGCTGCGTCGCAAACCCGGCGCGTTCGGCCGGCGGCCGGAAACGCTCCTGCTCCGGGGCGGCGTGGTCGGAAAGGAATTGCCGGAGCTTCGCGTCGCGATGGTGCCGCTCGCCCGCGACGACGTGCTGATTCTTGCGACCGACGGCATCCGCGAAGACTTCGCCGACGACGTGAAGCTCGACTGGGAGCCGCAGCGCATCGCCGACGATCTGGTCGCGCGCTACGGCAAGCGGACCGATGACGCGCTGGTCCTCGTGGCGCGATTCGTCGGCTGAAGCGCATGGACGGCGGCGCGCAGGACGTGGTCGAGCGGTACCGGGCGGCGCTTGGGGAGTACCTGTCCAGCGAGAGCGAGGCGGCCCTGCACCAGGCCTACGAGCTCGGGCGGCGGGCGGTGGCTTCCAACATCGGCCTGCTGGGCATGATCAGCACCCACCAGGCCGCGCTCTCGGGCCTCGCCGCGCAGGGAGCTCCCGGAACGGGCGACCCAAGGCGGCAGATCGATGCCGCCGGGCGGTTCCTGAGCGAGAGCCTGTCGCCGTTCGAGATGCTGCACCTGCGAAACCAGGAAGCCAACGCGGCATTGCGCCGGATGAACGAGCTGCTCGAGCAGGAGGCGAAACGCGTCGCCCACGCCCTGCACGATCAAGCCGGGACGCTCCTCGCGACGATCTATCTCGAACTCGCGGAGATCGCGCGGGAGTCGCCGCAATCGGCGCTCGCGCGCATCGATCAGGTCACCGCCCATCTCGATCAGGTCCGCGAGCAATTGCGGCGCCTGTCGCACGAGGTGTCGCCGCCGATTCTCACCGACGTGGGCGTCGTGGCGGCGCTGCAATTCCTGGCGAAGGGCGTCGAAAAGCGCAGCGGTCTGGTCGTGACGGTCGAAGGACGGATGCCCGGCGAGGCGTCACCGACGGTGAATACCACGCTCTACCGGGTCGTCCAGGAGGCCCTGAACAACGTCACGCGGCATGCGCGGGCGACGCGCGCGAGCGTTCGGATCTACAAGGACGCTCGCCGCCTGCACTGCCTGGTGCGCGACAACGGCGTGGGTTTCGACGTCTCCAGCGCGCGCACGCGGAGCGGGCAGCGCGGGCTCGGACTCATCGGGATGGAGGAGCGCGTCCGAGCCCTGGAAGGCGATCTCCAGATCACTTCCGCTCCGGGACGGGGAACGACGATCCGCATCTCGCTGCCGCGACGAGGAAGATAGCCGGCGATGAAGATCCTGCTCGCGGAAGACCACGTGATCTTCCGGGAATGCCTCAGGGCGCTGCTGGAGCGCGAGGGTTTCGAGGTGGTCGGGGAAGCCTCCGACGGCCGCGAAGCCGTGCGCCTCGCCCGTCGCCTCAGCCCCGGGCTCGCCATCCTCGACCTGCGCCTGCCGCTGCTGAACGGCATCGATGCCGCGCGCGAGCTCCACAAGCGCTCGGCGGGGACGCGGACGATCCTGCTGACGATGTTCGAGGAGGATGCCTACGTCGTCGGCGCGCTCCAGGCCGGCGTTCGCGGCTACGTCCTCAAGGCGCAGGCCGCGGCCGATCTCGTGAAGGCCATCCGCGAAGTGTCCAACGGCTCGATCTACCTGAGCCCGGGAATCTCTCACGCCGTGGTGGAGGCCCATCTCAACAAGACGGCCTTCAAAGAGGATCCGCTGACGGAGCGGGAACGGCACGTGCTGCAGCTGATCGCCGAGGGAAAGAGCACCAAGGAGATCGGCGAGATCCTGCGGATCAGCCCGAAAACCTCCGAGACGCATCGCTTCCGGATCATGCAGAAGCTCGACATCCACAACTCGGTCGGGCTCGTTCGCTACGCCATCCGCCGCGGCCTGATCCAGCCCTGATCGGGCGCGAAGCGTTCTTCGTTTTACCGGTTGCCGCTCGCTCGCTGTCGCTGAGTCGCGACGCGCGACACCCGCGCTCTCACGTTTAGCCAAACCACCACGCATTGATCAGGGGTTCGCCGTATAGGCGGCGACCCTGGATTGTTACAGACTCGTTGCACCGTTACGGATTTCTTGCAGTGTCATGACCGATCGCGTCGTCGAACCACCCAACGGAAGCCACGGAACCGCGCCTCGGAGCGCGACGCGCAGAGCGCGCGCGCAAACGGTCGGGGCGGGGGTCTCGCTGCCACTGCGCCGGGGATCGACCGAGTGGAAATGCGGCCGATGACGCTTCGCGTTGCGACGGGCCGCCGTCTCCGGGGCACCGCGGGCCAACGGCCGGAATCCCCGGCCAGCGCGCCGATGCCGCGCCGGTTGCGGATCGGGATCCTCGTCGAGCAACGTTATCTCGCCCAGGCCCAGCCCGTCGGAATGAGCCTCGCCTTGAAAGCGCAGGGGCACGCCGTGACCTTCATCGACGCTCGCGCCTACGAGGTCGGCGGATGTCTCGAGCTGGAGGCCTGCGACCTGATCGTCGCGCGCGGCCGGAGTTGGGACGTGCTCGGTCTCCTTGCCTGGGCCGAGCGCTGCGGGAAGCCGGTCATCAACCTCCGGTCGTCGATTGCCGCGGTCCACAACAAGGCCGAAATGGCGATCGTTCTCGTGGAGGGGCAGGTCCCCACGCCGCGCAGCTTCGTCGGCAGCCTGGCGGAGCTGGCGAACCGGGTGCCCGAGACGTGCTATCCGCTCATTCTCAAGCCCATCTTCGGCGACAACGGCCGCGGCTTGCGAGTCGTCAACGCCGGTAGCGAGCTGCGCCGACTGGATTGGCCCGAGGAAACGGCGCTCGCCCAGCAGTACTTCCCGAGCGACGGGTACGACCTCAAGTTGTACGGCATCGGCGACGAGATCTGGGCGGTGCGCAAGCGCTCGCCGTATCCCGCCGGGCCGGACCGCGGCGCAACGACGGCCGAGTTGCTGCCCCTGAGCGCGGAGCTCGAGAAGCTCGCGCGGCGGTGCGGCCGACTCTTCGGCCTGCATCTGTACGGCGTCGATTGCATCCAGACCGGCGGCGGGCCGGTCGTGATCGAGGTGAACGAGTTTCCGAACTACACCGGGGTGCCTGGCGCCGACCAGGCGCTCGCCGACTATGCCATCGCGTATGCAAAGGGGACGTCGTGAGAATCGGAATGCTGATGCTTGAGAAATCACGGCGCCGAGCGCCCTCCATCATGCCGGAGGTCATGCGGCTGCTAGCGAAATGGGGCGTCAAGGTCGACGCCATCTACCCGGAGGCACGCTTGACCGACCTCGCCAAGCTGCGCATCGAGCACGACCTCTATTTCCTCAAATCGGGAAGCGATCTCGCCTGGAGCATCGCCGGCGCCCTGCACGCCGCCGGCGCCAAGGTCATCGATCCCTATCCGGTCGCGGCGCTGATGCGGGACAAGATCATCGCCACCCGGATCCTGCAGGAAGCCGGCATTCCCACGCCCGAGAGCTACGTGAACTCGCGCCCCGAGCAGCTCGTGCCGCTGCTCGACCAGGGCGCGCTGCTCGTGAAGCCCCACCTGGGCTCGAATGGGCGCGGCGTGCGCGTCGTCTGGGACGTCGACGAGCTCGACGATCTGCCGAGCGGCCAAGGGCCGGTCTTTGCCCAGCGCTACCACAAACCGGACGGGCTGGATCGCAAGATCTACTGCATCGGCGGCCAGTTGTTCGGCGTGGAGCGGGTCTGGCCCGCCCAGACCTACGCGGAAAAGCTCGGGACGCCGTTCACCATCCCGCCCGAGCTGCGCGATATCGCGCTGCGCTGCGGCCGCGCCTTCGGCGTCGATCTCTACGGGGTGGACGTCATCGTGAGCGATGGTCGTCCCTACGTGGTGGACGTCAACAGCTTTCCCGGGTTCAAAGGCGTGCCGGACGCCGCCTTGCGCGTAGCCGATTACATCTACGCCACGGCGCGGCGCGTCCTCGAAGGCGGGCCGGCACGGCTCACCGAGGCGGCGTGCGCATGAAGGCGGTCGTCATCGGGCCGGGACGCATCGGCTGCGGGTTTGCCGGCCAGCTCCTGCGCGCTTCGGGTCACGAGGTGAGCTTTCTCGCCCGCAACCCGGCGCTCGTGGACCATTTGAACCGGCTGCAACGGTATCGGGTGTGCCTCGTCGGCGGGGTCGAGCGTCGCGAGATCGTCGTCGACGGCGTACGGGCCGTCTCCACGGCGGACGCGGAGTCGGCGGTTCGCGAACTCGCCGCCGCCGACCTGATCGTGACCGCCGTGGGCGCCGGCAACTTGCCGCGCATCGCGCCGCTGATCGCCGCCGGCTTGCAGCGGCGGGGCACTCCGGTCAACACGGTGGCCTTCGAGAACCTGAGCAATGCCGGGCCCTATCTGCGACAGCTCGTGGCCGACCATCTGCCGGCCGGCTCGGCGTTGGCCGGGCATGGCTTTTCCGGCAGCGTGGTCAGCAGAGCGGTGACCGAGCGGCTGGGCGATCCCGCGGGGACCGAGCCGTTGGTCTTCGTCGGTGACCCCGCGTCCACCTTCGCAGTGAGCGGACCGGAGCTGCACCGGCCGCTGCCGGAGATCGAGGGGATGATCGTCACCGACGATCTCGCGGCGTGGATGAAGCGCAAGCTCTATGTGTTCAGCGCCGGCCACGCGACCTGCGCGTACCTGGGTTACCTGAAGGGCTACCACTACATCCACACCGCGATCCGCGACCCGGAGATCCGCGCCGTGGTGCTCGCGGCGATGCGGGAGGGGCAGCGCGGCGTGGCGGCCTTGTACGGCCCGGAATTCGCCGGGGACGAAAGCGGGCTGCGGCTGATCCTGGCGCGCTTCGAGAACGCGGCGCTCCACGATTCCATCACGCGGGTGGGACGCGATCCCGCGCGCAAGCTGGCGCCCGAGGATCGCCTCGTCGGCGCGGCGCAGCTCGCGCAGCGCGCCGGCGTGCGGCCCGCGCGGCTCGGCCTGGCGGCGGCGGCGTTCTGCTTCGATCCCGACGACCCGTCGGCGGCGCGACTGCAGAGCGACATCGAGACCGCCGGCCTCGGACCGGCGTTGCGTCAGGTGAGCGGCCTCGACCCGCGCCGCGGGCTGGGGCGTCTGGTGAAGAACTGCTGGGCCCGGCTCGCGCGGGGTTGGCAGAGAGACAACGTGCTCCTCAGCCTGGACCGGTTGCTGTGGGCCTGGACACCACGGCAGCGCGGCGCAGCCCGCAGCGCGCCCGGGTCGGTCCCTTACCGAGAAAGGAGTTCAAACGGTGGATTTGCACTTAGGCTGGAACGAAGTCATCGCGCGCGAGGCCGGTTGGCTTGACGAGCTGGTCGAACAGGCGTCGCAGCAGGCCGGCGGGAAGCTTGCGCGCGAACGCATCCGCGAGATCGCCCTCGAGGCGGCGGCGCGATACGCCGGCGCGAGGATCAGCGCGTTCGTCCCGGTCCTGGTCGGGCGCATCGTTCGGGAACGGCTCAAGGAAGAAATTCAACGGACCCATCAACAAGATGAAACTGTACTTCATGCTCGTGCGGCGCATCCCTCCGGTGGAGAGCCCGGTCTTGACGGAAGTCTTCAGCGCGTTGCGGCGACGCGGTTGTGAGGTGGAGACCGGAATCGCCGAGGAAATGGTCGTACGGCCGGACGAGCTCGCCCCGACGCACGACCTCTACGTCCTCAAATCGCACACCGAGCTCGCGTTGAGCATCGCCGGGGTGCTGCATTCCCAGGGCGCGCGGCTCCTCAACGCGTACTCGAGCTGCCGCGCGACGCAAGACAAGATCGTGGCTTCGCGGCGCTTGCGGGCGGCGGGCGTGCCCGCGCCGCGCTGCTGGGTGACCGGGGACCTCGCGCTGATGCGATCGGTCGCGGCGGAGCGCACGCTCATCGTCAAGCCTTACCTCGGACACCGCGGCCACGGCATCCGCATCGCGCGTGATCCGGACGATCTGGACTTCACGCCCGAGCGCCCGGTGCTGATCCAGGAATACGTCCAGGGCAGCGGCGAAGACCTCAAGGTGTACGTGGTCGGCGAGGAAGTGTTCGCGGTGCGCAAGCCTTTTTCGGCGACGAGCTTCACGCAGCCGGGGCGGCCGTGCCCGGTGACGCCGGAAGTGCGCGACATCGCGCTGCGTTGTGGGAAGGCCTTCGGCCTCGGCCTGTACGGGTTGGACCTGATCGAGGGCCCCGACGGTCCGGTGGTGGTGGATCTGAACTATTTCCCCGGGTACAAGGGCGTCCCGAACGTCGCTCCGCTCATCGCCGAGTACATCGAAGGCTGCGCCCGCGGGCGCCGTGGCTTCGCTCTGCCCGAGCCCGGCGCCGAGAAACGCCGGGCGGCGTAGTCCGCGAGAGGCCCGAATGAGCTTCAGACAGCGCTCCGACTACGCCCCGCTCCTGGTGCTGGTAGGGGAGGGATTCTTCTCGCGCTTCAGCTTCAGTCTGATGGGCTTCGCCCTGCCGCTGTACGCGCGTCATTTGGGGATGAGCCTGCACGAGATCGGCCTGCTGATCTCGCTGAACGTCGCGGTGACCATCGCGCTGAAGCCGGCGATGGGCTGGGCTGCCGACCACTTCGGCTGGCGGCGCAGCGCCATCGCCGGCGTGGGCTTGCGAAGCCTCGTTCCGCTGCTCCTCGCCTATGCCTGGCTGCCGTGGCAGCTGTACGGCATCCGGGCCGTTCACGGCGCGGCCGAGGCAGTGCGCGGCCCGTCGGTCAACACGCTGCTCGCCACGCACGGCGACAAGAACAAGGCGGTGGCCTCGGCTTTTGCCTGGTATGCCACGGCGAGGAGCGCGGCGGCCGGGCTCGGCCACGCGACATCCGGCGTGCTGTTGACGCTGACCGCAGGCGATTTCTCGCTGGTCTTCGTCGTCGCGTTCGCGCTGTCGACGCTGCCGCTCGGTGTCGTCGCCGGCTTCATGCCGCGCGACCGCGACCACGAGCCGGTCGCCGCGAAGCCGGTAGCGGAGGGAGTCCCGTCCGATCTCGACGCCGCGCCGGTGAACGGCGACCGCGCCGCGACGCGGCCGAGCCTCCTTCCCGTCGCCGGGCTCGGTTTTTTCATGACCACGTCCGCGCAGATGCTCCATGGGTTGTTTCCCATCCTCGCCACCGAATACGCCGGGCTGAACCCGGCGCAGACCGGAATCATCTATGCGGCCTCGACCTGTGTCGTCCTCTTCTCCGGACCGCTCTTCGGCTGGCTGTCGGACAGGGTGAGCCGCGATCTCGTGCTGCTGGTCAGGGGCGGGGCGAACATCATTTCTTCCGGCGTCTATCTCGCCGCGCCCAACTTCGCCGGCATCGCCGTCGGTCGATGCGTGGACGATGTGGGCAAGGCCGCTTTCCGGCCGGCGTGGGGCGCGGTGATGGCGATCGTCTCGGGCTTCGACCGCAAACGCCGGGCGCGCACGATGAGCCTCACGAGCCTCGGCGAGGATGTCGGCGACATCGTCGGCCCGGTCCTCGCCGGATTTCTCTGGCACACGTGGGGGGTGGCCGCCCTGCTCGGCGTGCGAATTCTGCTCGCCGCGGTCACCGAATGCTACGCGCTGGCGATAGGGCGCAAGCTGCATTTGGCGGAGCGCCAGCGCGCGGCCGACCAATCGGTGCTGCCGTGAGCGCTCACGACGATGATCTCGCAAGATCTACAGGTGACGAGTCGCCCATGAAAGCCGTGTTTCTGGACGCAGGCGGTGTTCTCTATCGGCGCGAGCGCCACTATCGCCACCTCCTCGCTTTCCTGGGACGGCAGCAGCTTCCGCTCCCTTCGCCGAGCGAGCTGCGGCGCATCCGGGCCGAGATCAAGAGCCAACGACCCGGGGCGAGCCGCAGCGTGCGGCACGACGCGTTTCTTGCCGTCCTGGGCGTATTCGATCTCGATCCGGTCCGCCAGGCCGAGGGGCGTCGGGTGCTCGCCCAGGAGTCGGCCGAGATCACGCTCTTTCCCGGCGTCGCCGAGACGCTGCGGGCCCTCGCCGCACGCGGGTTCAAGCTGGGCGTCATCACCAATACGACGACGCCCACGGCGCAAAAGCGGCGGTGGCTGCAGAGCTGCGGCGTCGATGTGCCCTGGGACAGCTTCGTCTCCTCCTGCGAAGTGGGCGTTGCAAAGCCCCATCCTCGGATCTACGAAATCGCGCTCGCACAGTGCGCGGTCGCCCCCGCGGAAGGCGTGTTCGTCGGTCACGACGCGACCGAACTCGCGGGCGCACGGGCCGTCGGATTGAAGACCGTCGGGTTCGACTGCGGTGCCGACGCCCGAGCCGATGACTTCATCGTCGAGTTCGCCGATCTATTGGAGTTGCCGTACTTGCGCAACGGTTCGGTTCGACGAAGCAATGAGACCCGTCACTAGAAGAGGACGCCGATGATGATCAAGCCGAAGAACACCCTGCGGATCGTGCCATGATCGCGGAAGTCAAGACGCCGGTCGCTCAACGAGCAGATTCTGCACACGCCCCGCCCCGGCTCGGCGCGCCGTCCCGGCGGCGGCGCCTTCGTCGGATCGCGGCCGCCGCCGCGATCTGCGCGCTCGCCGCTGCCGGCGGCCTCTACGGCTGGCAGGCCTGGCTCGCCCCCGACGACGCCGGCGAACGGCAGCTCACCGAGACCGTCCGGCGCGGCGCCATCGAAAACACGGTCACTGCAACCGGCACGCTGCAGCCGCGCGACTACGTCGACGTCGGCGCCCAGGTCTCCGGACAGCTGAAGAAGCTCCACGTCGAGATCGGTGCCACCGTCAAGGCCGGCGACCTCCTCGCCGAGATCGACCCGATCGTGTACCGCGCCAAGGTCGACGGCCACCGGGCACAGCTCAGGAACCTGCGGGCGCAGCTCGCGGCGCAGGAAGCGCGGCACGTCCTCGCCGGGCAGCAGCTCACGCGCCAGCGGAACATGATGAAGGAAGAAGCCACGAGCGCGGAAGCGCTGCAGACCGCCGAGGCGACCCTGCACGCCTCCGCGGCGCAGATCGACTCGCTGAAGGCGCAGATCCAGCAAACCGAATCGCAGCTTCGCGCCGACCAGGCCAACCTCGGCTACACCAAGATCTACGCGCCGATGGCGGGGACGGTGGTCTCGGTGACCGCGAAACAAGGGCAGACGCTGAACGCGAGCGAGCAGACGCCGATCATCCTGCGGATCGCCGATCTGTCGACGATGACCGTGAACGCGCAGGTCTCCGAGGGGGACGTGTCGAAGCTGCGCGAGGGGATGGAGGTGTACTTCACGACCCTGGGCGACAACAAGCGCCGCTGGTCCGGGAAGCTCCGCCAGCTCCTCCCGACGCCGCAGGTCGTCAACAACGTCGTCCTCTACGACGCGCTGTTCGATGTGCCGAACCCGAACCAGGCGCTGATGACGCAGATGACCGCGCAGGTCTTCTTCGTCGTCGCGGCGGTCGACGACGCGGTGCTCGTCCCGGTGACGGCGTTGCGGCCGGTCGCGACCGAGGGCGCCGGCAAGGAGTCCGAGCAGACGCCCGAGGCGGATGCCACCGCCGATCCGCGCGCGTTGTTCGCGAGCGGGCGCGCGCTCGTCCATGTGGTCAACGGCGACGGCGGCGGGGTCGAGCCGCGCGAGGTCAAGGTCGGCGTGGTGAACCGCATCTCGGCGCAGATCGTCTCCGGGCTGGAGCCCGGCGAGGAGGTCGTGGCCGGCACCGCCTCGTCCAAGTCCGGTGGCGGGAAGAAGAAGAAAAAGGCAGCCGCGCAGATATGAAACCGGATTTCGCCTTCCTGTCGCTCGCGCAACCGGAGCGCGGGGCGCCGCTGATCGAGCTCGAGAACGTCACCAAGACGTATCGCAACGGCGACCTCGCGGTCGAGGTGCTCCACGGCGTCACGCTCTCGATCTACCCCGGCGAGTTCGTCGCCATCATGGGCGCCTCCGGCTCGGGCAAGAGCACGCTCATGAACATCCTCGGCTGCCTCGACCGGCCCACGACCGGCAGCTACCGCTTCCTGGGCGAGGACGTCTCGCACCTCGAGCGCGACGCGCTCGCGCGGCTGCGCCGCGAGGCGTTCGGCTTCGTGTTCCAGAGCTACAACCTGATCGGAACCGCGACCGCGGCGGAGAACGTCGAAGCGCCCGCCGTCTACTCGGGCATTGCCCCCCAGGCGCGGCGGGCCCGCGCGCAAGACCTCCTCGGCTCGCTCGGCCTCGCCGAGCGCCTGGAGCACCGGCCCAACCAGCTCTCCGGCGGCCAGCAGCAGCGCGTGTCGCTCGCGCGCGCCCTCATGAACGGCGGGCAGATCCTCCTCGCCGACGAGCCGACCGGCGCGCTCGACAGCGCGAGCGGCGCCGAGGTGATGGCGCTGCTGCGCGAGCTCTCGGACCGCGGGCACACCATCGTCCTCATCACGCACTCGGACGAGCTCGCCGGCCACGCCCACCGCGTGATCGAGATCAAGGACGGCCGGATCGTGCAGGATCCGGGTCCGCGGGTGCCGGTGGATGCGACGCCGGTCCGCCCGACGCCGTTCGGCGACGAGGGCGCGGGCTCGCCGCTCGCCGATGCGCTCGAGGGGGCGAAGACCGCGACGCGCGCGCTGCGCGCCAACTGGTTCCGCACCTTCCTGACACTGCTCGGGATCGTGATCGGCGTCGGGTCGGTGATCGCCATGCTGGCGGTCGGCGACGGCGCCAAGCGGGCGGTCCTGGACCAGATCAAGGCCATGGGCACGAACCTGCTGGTCGTGCGCCCCGGCTCGCCCAACCGCCGCGTTTCGAGCGGCAGCATCACCACGCTCGTGCCCGAGGACGCGGAGGCGATCGGCAAGTTGCCGAACGTGCTCGCGGCGGTACCGATGCAGAAGGGCCCGATCGCGGCGCGCTTCGGCAACGCCGACTACCAGACCGGCATCATCGGGACGTGGGCGAGCTATCCGGCGGTGCACAAGTGGCCCGTATCCCGCGGGACGTTCTTCTCGGACGCCGACGTGAAGAACTACGCCGCGGTGGCGGTCCTCGGCCGGACGGTCGCCGACAACCTGTTCGCGCCAGGGGTCGACCCGGTCGGCAAATACATCCTGCTCGACAACGTCATGGTCCAGGTCCTCGGCGTGATGGGGGTGAAGGGCGCCGACGAGGACGGCGACGATCAGGACGACAACGTGTTCATCCCGCACACCGCCGCCAGCGTGAAGCTGCTCGGACACCGCCATCTCTACAACGTCACCGTCGCGGTCGCGGACGAAGCGCGGATCGACGAGACGGAGCAGGCGGTGGCCGCGCTCCTCAAGGAGCGCCACCAGGAGGTCGACTTCCGGATCAAGAACCGGGCGGCCACGATCGAGGCCGCCACCGAGGCGCAGAACACGCTCACCCTGCTGCTCGCCTCGATCGCGGCGATCTCGCTGCTCGTCGGCGGGATCGGCGTGATGAACATCATGCTGGTGAGCGTGACCGAGCGCACCCGCGAGATCGGCATCCGCATGGCGATCGGCGCGCGCATGCGCAACATCCTGCAGCAGTTCCTGAGCGAAGCGCTCGTCGTGTCGGCGCTCGGCGGCCTGATCGGGGTCGGCCTCGGCCTCGCCGCGGCGTGGGCGATCGGGGCGTTCGGCCTGCCCGTCGAGTTCTCGCTCGGCCCGGTGCTCCTCGCTTTCGGCTGCGCGTTCGCCACCGGGCTCGCGTTCGGCTACATGCCGGCGCGGAAGGCGGCGCGGGTCGATCCGGTGGTCGCGCTCGCGGCCGAATGAGGAGATTCGCCATGGCGCCCGTACGTCGGCTGGTGTGCATCGCGACCGCCCTCGCGCTCGCAGGTTGCGCGACGGCGCCGCCCGCGCCGAAAGTCCAGGTGCCGGACGCATGGAGCGAGCCGGCACCAGCGGAGGCGGCGCCGCTGACGCCCGACTGGTGGCAGGCGTTCCGCTCGCAGGAGCTTGCCGGCCTGATCGCCGCGGCCCTGCTGGAGAGCCCCGATCTCGAGATCGCGTCCGAGCGCGTGCGGCAGGCCGAAGCGCTGTTGCAGATCGCCGGCGCCTCGCTCTTCCCGACGCTCGACCTGGACGCGGCGACCGGCGAGAGCGGCTCGCGCCCCAGAGGCGGCCCGACCAGGAAGAGCAAGTCGACCGACGTCGCCTTGACGGCGAGCTACGAGCTCGACTTGTGGGGCCGGAACGTCTCGATCAAGCGCGCCGCGGGTGAATCGCTGCAGGCGACGCGCTTCGACTACGAGACCGTGCGGCTGACCCTCGTCGCGAGCGTCGCCACGGCCTACTTCCAGGCCTTGAGCCTCCGCGCCCGGCTCGCGATCGCACGCGACACGGTGGCGATCGCCGAGCGCATCCTCGCCGTGGTGAATTCGCGCGCCCGCCACGGCGCGGCATCGCAGCTCGACGTGGCGCGGCAGGAGACGGCCCTGCTGCAGGCGCGCGCGATCATCCCGCCGCTCGAGCTCGCGGAGCGCCAGACGCTCAACGCGCTCGCCGTGCTCGTCGGCCGGGTGCCCGAAGGCTTCGACGTCGCCAGCCGCTCGGTGGTCGAGCTGCCGGTGCCCGGCGCCGAGCCCGGGTTGCCGGCCGAGGTGCTGGTGCGCCGGCCCGACCTCGCCGCCGCCGAGGCGCAGCTCGCGGCCGCGAACGCCGACCTCGCCGCGGCGCGCGCGGCGCTGCTGCCGCGTATCCAGCTCACCGGCTCGGGCGGATACGCGAGCGACGCGCTGCTCTCGCTCGGCAGCTCCTCGTCGTTCGTCTACGCGATCGCGGCAACGCTGCTGCAGCCGATCTTCGACGGCGGGCGGCTGCGCGGGCAAGTCGCCCTCGCCGGCGCACGCGAGCGCGAGCTGGTGGAGACCTACCGCCGGGCGATCCTCGCCGCGCTCGCCGACGTCGAGAACGCCCTGGTCGCGGCGAGCCGCACCGCGGTCCAGGAGGCGCTCCAGACCCAGGCGCGCGAGGGCGCCGAGCGGACGCTGCGGCTCGCGGAAATCCGCTATCGCGAGGGCGTCGACGACCTGCTGTCCGTGCTCGACGCCCAGCGGACGCTGTTCCAGACGCAGGACCAGCTCGCCCAGATCCGGCTCGCCCGGCTGCAGGCGTCGATCGCGCTCTACCGTGCGCTCGGCGGCGGATGGACGCCGCCGGCGCCGCGGCGCGACGCGGTTTCGCCTCCGGGTGCGGGTCCAGTTCCCGCCCGGGAGGCTGCTCCGTCGCAGGAGGCAGGTGCCGAACCGCCTCCCCCTGACCAACCCCCGGCGCTGCCGACGTGATGCGAATCGCGTCGGCGCCGATGATTTCGGAAAGGAGGTAACGCAATGCGAAGCAAGCTTCTCGCAATCGGTGTCCTGATCTTGATGTTTGCGGTCACCGTAGGCATCGAACTCGCCACCGCGCAGCCGGCAATCTCCCCCAGCCTGACGCTGCAGGCTGCGGGCGCAGCCGATCAGGACGACATGACGTTCTGGCTTCACCCGACCGACCTTTCCCGGAGCACGATCATCACGTCCGACAAGTCGGCGAACAAGCTCTTCGTGTACGACTTGGCCGGCAAGACCCTGCAGGTGATCGCGGCCGAGCAGCCGGGCAACGTCGACACTCGCTACGGCTTTCGCCTGGGCGGGGAGCTGGTCGACGTGGTCGCGTTCAACGAGCGCAAGACCAACAAGATCCGCGTGTACAAGGTGAATCCGCTCACCCGCCAGCTGGAGCAGATCGACGACGGCAGGATCGACTCGGGTCCGAACTACGGGTTCACCCTGTACAAGAGCCCCGGCACGGGCCGGTTCTATGCGTTCACGAGCCCGCACTCCGGCTGGTGGCAGCGGCTGTTCGGCGCCCTTCGAGTCAAGCAATTCGAGCTCGTCGACGCGGGTGGCGGCCGCGTGACGGCGCTCGGGCCGTTGCGCGAGCTCCGGTTGGGCAGTACGGTCGAGGGCATGGTGGCCGACGACGAGGAGCGCAAGCTCTACGTGGCCGAGGAATCGGTTGGCGTCTGGAAATTCGACGCCGAGCCCACCGGCGCCGCGTCCGGGACGCAGATCGCCGCGGTCGCCGAGAACGGGCTCACCGCGGACGTGGAAGGGCTCGCGCTCTACCACATGCCCAACGGGCACGGCTACCTCATCGCTTCCAGCCAGGGAAACAGCACGTTCGCGGTTTACGAGCGCAAGTCCCCGCATCGATTCCTCGGGGCGTTCGCGATAGACGGTGTCGCGCACACCGATGGGATCGAGGTCGTGAACTTGCCCCTCAATGCCGGCTTGTCTCAGGGGGTGTTCGCCAGCCACAATGGTCGTGCGAGCCCCCACCCCGTGCAGATCGTGAAGTGGGACGATATCGCGCGCGCTCTGAAGTTGCGGGTCGACGTCGCCTATTGGGATCCGCGGAAAGGAACTCCGGGCGATCTTCCGGCTACGCTGGTCGCCAGCGGCCCGGCGGAAAGAACCCCGGCGCACGCTGCTGCGGCGGTCGCCGACGACACGCGCAAGGCGTCGGCGCGGAGTGACCCTCCGGTGGGCGGCAGCAACGCCGAGCGGAGGCTACTCGCGGTGACGGCGGCCCTAGTCGCAGCGGGCAAGGTGAAGGACGACGAAGGGCGCTTTCGGGTTCGGGTTCGCTGCGGCGACAATCTCGCGGCGGGTGTGACCACCACTGCCGACCTCAACGGCATCCCGGTGGTCGACGGGCAAATCGTGAAGTTGGAGATCGACGACGAGAACGAAGTGAAACGGAAGAAAAACGGCGTCCTGAAGATCGAGGCCCCGGCGTTTCGCCTGGGCGTCGCCTGCAGGGATTCCGCCGGGAACGTGGGCACGGCCGCAGCCACGCCCGCATTTCGGTCCTGAGCCGAGCTAGAGCTCGTCGCCGGGCTGCGAGGGCAACCACTCGGTCCACCACCGCCGTTCTCGCGCGAGCTCGACGGCCTCTCTGAGGATCCCGTTCTCGAGCGTCTTGCGCCCGAGCAGCCGCTCGAGGTCGCGGATCCTCGCAATCGCCGAGGCCAGCTCGGCGGACGCCGGTAGCGCCGGCTCGCTGGCCACCGCGGTCAACTTGCCTTCCCGATAGAGCTTGCGCCAACGGGAGAGCTGACTCGGATGAATCCCGTGGCGTAGCGCTACCAGGAACACCGACGCCCCCGGCTCCAGAGTCTCACGCACGACCTCACCCTTCTGCGCCGGCGTCCAGCGGCGGCGCCGCCCGGCGCCGCCGCCGGACGCTTCGACACTCGGTTCGGCTGCGCGATCGGTCCCGGACACAGGGCTCCTCCTCGGGCTCAAGGGTTAAGGTCTGGCCCCTGTCCGGTGCATCGGAGGGCCGGCACCGGCAACGTCGGGGTTGTAGAAGAACTGCCAGTCGGAATAGCGCTCGACGCCGCCGAGCGCGTGATCGCGCTCGGCGAACCCGCGTGTCTTGATCGGCGCGGCGTTCGAGAGGCTGTGCACGCCCATGATCCCTCCGCCCGGGGCCGCGACGAGCCCCCACTCCACCGCTCCGGTCAGGGGATCCGGGTAGACCTTCCGCAAGTACCGCTGCGGGCTGGGATAGCGACGATCCTCGAGCAGATCTTCCAGCTTCTCCGGATAGCGCTTGACCGGCCCGGGCGTGCGCTCGTAGTAAAGGCGGATCGCCTGGCGGAACTGGTTCCCGACGAACAGCAGCTCCTGCTCCTTTTCGCGCTGCCGCGACTGCGACCAGACCTCGCTGGTCGCCGCGAATCCCACCCCGATCACGGCCACCGTCAGGACCACCGCGACATAGGTGAATCCCCGCTGGGGACTGGGCGGTCTACCAGGCTGCATAGGGTTGGCCATCCGAGCCGACGCCCTTGGCACCGCTGCGAACGTCGTACACCCGCCCCTGCTGCGGATCGGCGGGCGCCACCATGACCCAGCTCGAGTTGTTCCGCGTGATCGGATCGTTGGGGATGCTGCGGAGGTAGCGCTTGGCGACGAGCTCGCCGAGCGAGTTCGGATAACGGCCCGCGTCCGCGTAGTGCTTGTCCAGCGCGTCGCGCATCAACACGAGATTCTTCCGGAGCACGGCTTCCTCGGCGCGGGTGATGCGCCCCGCATAGTGCGGGAGCACGATGGCGACGAGCAGCGCGATGACGGCGAGCACCACCATCAGCTCGATCAGCGTGAACCCGACCCCCCTGTCAGGGGGGGTGGCGAGCGGAGCGAGCCGGGGGGTTTTGCGCCGCGCGCGCACGCTCACCAGTCCTTGTAGGCGATGCCGTTCAGCCCGCTGCCCGGATGGAGGGAGTAGACGTCGAAGACGTCCCGTCCCGGGCGCGGGCTGTCGGGCGGACTGTCGTGGCTGCGCAACCCCCAGGTGCGGCCGGCGGGTGCGCGCGGGTCGCTGAAGAGCGGGTCGCGCGGGATGCGCCGCAGGAAATAGAGCTTCGCCGCCTTCGGGCTGCTCGCATCGGCGACGCCTTCGGCGAGCGCCTCGAGCGTAGGCGGGTAGCCCGAACCGTCGGCCACGCGCGCGATCCGGCCCTCGTCCGAGGCCCGTTTGTAGGCATCGATCGCCTCCCGCAGCTCCCGCAGCGCGCGGCGGAGCTCCTGCTCCTTGTCGCGCTGGACCGCGAGCTCCGCGAGCGGCAACGCGATCGAGGCGAGCAGCGCCACGATCGTCACCGTGACCAGGAGCTCGATGAGGGTGAAGCCGCTCTTTCCTCGCATCGGCGGCCCCCTATCGCGGGGCCCCGGGCGCCACCGGCGGCGGCGCGCCCGGCGGCAGGGACGGATAGGGCGCGGCCTCGCGCTGGGCCGGCGCCACGGGCGGGCTCGGAGCGCCGTCGGGTTCGCTCGAAGAGTCGACCGCCGCGCCCCCGACTTCGGCCCTGGTGCCGGAGGAGAATTCCTCGGCTGCGACGTCGGGGCGCGCGAGGTTGCGCACCACCCGCGGCGTGATGAGAAGCACGATCTCGGTCTTGTTCACGGTGTCCCGGTTGCTCGAGAACAGCCGCCCGACCGTCGGCAGGTCGCCCAACCCCGGGACCTTGTTCGCGTTTCTGCGGTCCTCGTCGCTGATGAGACCGGCGAGGACCTGGGTCTCGCCGTCCTTGAGGCGCAGCGTCGTGGCGGCGTTGCGCGTGCCGATCTGGTAGGTGACGCTCCCGGTGGCGGTCTTGATCTCCCGCGCGATGTTGCTGACCTCGAGTCCGACCTTGATTCCGACGTCGTTTTCCAGGAACACGGTCGGCTCGACTTCCAGCTTCAACCCGGTGTCGAGATAGCTGACCGTCTCCGACACGAATCCGGTCGCCGTGGCGGTCGTGGTGATCACCGGCACCTTGTCCCCGATGTGGATCCGCGCCTTGTCCTTGTTCTTGACCCGGATGCGCGGATTGGCGAGCACGTTCGTGCGCCCGTCCTGCTTCAGGAAGTTGAGGGCGAACAGCGGATCGCTGAACGTCAGCTGGACCATGCCGGAGCTGAGGCGGCCCAGCTCGCGCAGCGTGATCGTGCCCGGCTTGCCGGCGGCTCCGACTACCGTGCCGCTCACCTGGCTCGGCCATTGGATGCCGATGTCGGTGAGCACCGTCGCGCTGACCTCGAGCACCTCGAGCTCGAGCATCACCTCCGGCTCGCCCAGGTCCTGGTTGGCGACCAGGCGCTCGGCGATCCGGACGACCTCCGGGGTGTCGCGGATCACGAGCAGGTTGAGCTTCTCGTCCACGTACAGGTCCCTGGTCTTGACGAGCGCGCGGATCATGTGCGCCGTCTGCCTCGCGTCGGCGTTCGCGAGATAGAAGCTCTTGACGACGAGCTCCTTGTAGTCGCGGGCCTTGGCCGGGGTGTTGGGGTAGATGAGAACCGTGTCGGCGTTGAGAACCCGGCGCTCGAGCCGGTTGGTGAGAAGCACGATCCGGATCAGCTCCTCGATCGGGGCGTTTCTCACCGCCGCCGTGGTGCGCTGATCGGGCCGCACGTCCCGGTCGAGGAGGAAGGTGACGCCGGTGTGCTTGGAGATGAGATCGAACACCGTTCGCAGGCTCGCATCGCGGAACTCGAGCGTGACGGGCTTCCGGAACGCGGCACCGGGCGGCGACACCGCGGCAGCGGCTTTGGTGGAGCCCTCGTCGATCCGGCGAACCAGCGCGCGCGCTTCGCCGTGACTCGGGTTCTCGGCCAGGATCTGCCTCGCCTTGGCGGAGGCGCCCGCGGTGTCGCCCTTCTTCAGCATAGCCTCGGCTTCGACGAGCGCCGCACGGTGCCGCCGGTCCATCTGCAGCGCCTCGAGGCCCGACTGGGCGCGGGCATTGGCGGGATCGAGCCCCAGCACCCGCTGGTACGCCTGGGCTGCCTGGTCGGGCGCATTCGCGCGCCGCGCGTTCTCGGCGAGCGCGAGGTAGCGCTGCACGGCGACCGCGCGCTGCCGCTCGTAATAGTTGCGGTACTCCTGATTGTGGGGGTCGCGCCGCGCGGCTTCCTGGACGCGCGCCAAGCCCTGCTCGACGTCGCCGGCCTCGATGAGGCGGCGGCCCTCGAAAAAGGCCTGTTCACCGGCACAGCCGCCGACGAGGAGCACGACAAGGATGACGACGAGCCTGGCCATGGAGTAGTCCTTTAGTTCGCAGCGGAGATCGGAACCTGGTGTCGGGCGCCCGACGGCAGGTGCACGAGCGTGACCGCCTGGTCGGTGAACTTCTCGACCTTGTACAAGTTGTCGATCGTCTGGCCCGCGCCGACGCTGTAATGTGCCTCGCCTCGGGCGAGGAACACCTCCCGCTTCCCCCCGTCGATGATCTTGCCGACGTAGCGGAACGGAAACTGCGGCTTCGCGGGCTCCGACGGCGGGGCCTTCGCGGGGCCGGGCGGATTCGCCGGGGCGACGGGGGGCGCGAACAGGTCGGGGATGGTTTCCGCCTTCCGCTGCCGCTGCAGCCGCTCCAGGTCGAGGTCCGCGGCCGCTCCGGTCGCGGCGCCCGGTACCGCCGTAGGCGCCGCGGTCGCGACGACCACCGGTGGTTCCCGCTTTGCCCGCCCACCGACGACCGCGGCGGCGAGCGCCAGGGCCACGACCGCCAGTGCGACCCGCGGCGGGACGTCGCGCCTGAGGAACGATCTCATTCGCGCGACCTCCCGGGCTCGAGGTCACCGCTGCGGAGGTCGGTCGTGCCCGGCAACGCGAGTCGCTGGGGTTCGGTCTCGCCGCCCGGCATCCCGGCCGGCGACGGCTCGCGCTGCGGGAGATACAGCGTGAGGCTCGCCTCGGCGCGGGCGAGCGTCTCGTCTGCGCGTTCCCTGCGGATCGTGAGCTGGTCGAGCGAGAGCGTCGGAATCTCGATCAGCGCGTTCTTGAGGAAGGCGCGGATCTGCGAGTAGCTGCCGGTGAGCGGCAGCGCGATCCGGTAGCGCTGCAACCGGGCCTGCGTCGCCTCCATGCGATACTCGGCCGCGTCGAGCTCGATGCCGACGGCCTTGCCGATGCCGTAGAGCTTGGCGAGCGTGTCGGTCGTCTCCTCTCCGGTTTCGAAGAACCCGTAGAACGCCGCGAGCTTCGCCTCCGCGGTGGACGCGCGGACGAGCTCGGGGTTCATCGCCGAACCCTGCCACGCGCCTTGCGCGAGTTGCCGCTCGAGGGCCGCGTGGCGCGCCTCGAGCGGCTGCAGCACGAACGCGAGAAACAGCGCTCCTGCGGCGATCAGCCCGAACGCGATCAGTTGGGTGGGGCCCAGCTCGTCGCGGACCCGGCGCAGCGCGGTCGAGATCATTGTCTGGGCCTGCTCCAGGAAGCCGAAACGGAGAACGTCACCGGCTGCTGCGCGCCGTTCTGCCGACGCTCGTGCTTGACGAGGTGGACGTCGGCGAGGGTGCTCGAGCGGCGCAGGTTCAGGACGTAGCTGAGCACCGCCAGGTAGTCCTGGCCTTCGCCCGAGATCACCACCTTTCCGGACCCGGGATCGGGCTCGATCGCGAGCAGGACGACCTTTTCGGTCGGCGTGGATTCCAGCGCGCCGAACAAGTCGTCCCACGGGATCGAAAGCCTCCCGAACGTTTCCCGGGCGAGGGCGACCTCCTCCGCGGAGAAGCTCACCGGTGTCGCCCCGGTCCTCCCGGCGCCGTCCTGACGCCGGCCGAGCTGCGCCAGACGCTGCTCCGTCACGGCGATCGCCTCGCGCACGCCGTGGTAGGAGACGCCGAGGTCCGCACCGAACGCGACGGCGACCCCGAGCAGGAGCCACCTCCCCCGCCGCGACGCGGGTCGGCGACTGCGAAATTCGAGATCGAGGCGCTTCATGGTCCGGTCAGCCCGCCAGCGCGGGGACTCGATCGTTCACCAGCGGGCCGCCGCCGAGCGCATCGGTCTCGAGCGCGCTCGGCGGTACGGACGACGAGCCCGGGGCGCCGTCGTCGGTGCGCCAGGACTGAATGACGATCTTGGTGCACGGTTCCTCGAGCGCCAGGACCGCGCTCTCGCGCCTCAGGACTTCGCGCAGCGCGGTGCGCCAGTGCCCGTCCACCCGGCGGGTACGGATCGAGTGCCAGACCCCGCGCCAGACCAGCGCGACGACGAGGCACCCCGGCTCGTGGATCACCAGCCACCGCGAATCGCCGCCGAACGTGCGCCGGATCTGGTTGAACGCCACCGTGAGAAACGGTTGCACGGGACCGGGCGTGGCGCCGCTCGCGGCGATCCTCGCTTCCAAGGCGTCGAGCAGCGCCTTGTCCGCGGCGCATGCGATCCGCGGGCCGCGCGGCGCCGTCTCCGCGACGCAGAGCTCCCAGTCGTCGACCGCACTGCCGTGGACGCTCGCGAAGCGGTGCTGCGCGAAGGCCAACCAGTCCGCCTGCGACCTCAGCGTCTTGTCCCAGGGCAGCAGGGCATAGCGCACGAAGTGGTTCGACAGGATGACCGTGACCTCGGTCTTGTGGTCTGCGGAGCGCGCAAGCGCGGCCGGCAGGGCGTCCACGGCCCCCTGCCAGGGCGTCGGGTCGCGCGACGATTCCACCGCGACGATCTCTTTCCGGGGGGTGGTCCGACGCAGGCCGCGCCGCTGCCCGGCGAGGATCAGCCGGTCCGGGCACAGACCCACGCGCAGCGGATTACGCGACGAAGGTGACACGGTTCGCTTCCTCGAGGGTGGAAATGCCGGCCTTGACCAGTTCCAGGGCGGCGTTGCGCAGCGGCACGGTGCCGGCCGCGAGCGCCGCTTCCCGCAGTTTCCGCGCCGGCGCGCGCGCGACGATCAGCTCTCTCAGGTCCTCGTTCATGACGAGCAGCTCGCCGATCGCCTTGCGCCCGCGGTAGCCGGTGCCGCGGCAGTGCCCGCAGCCGCGGCCCCGCACGAACCGGTAGGCGTCGAGCGCTTGCGTCGCGATCTGCGATTCGGCGAGCGCGGCGGCGTCGGGGCGCTCCTCGACCGCGCAGTGGCTGCAGACGATTCGCACCAGCCGCTGCGCCATGACCGCATTGAGCGCCGAGATGAGGTTGTAGGGGTCCACCCCCATGTGCACGAACCGCCCCAGGACGTCGAGCACGTTGTTCGCGTGCACCGTGGTGTAGACCAGGTGCCCGGTCAGCGCCGACTGGACCGCGATCTCGGCGGTTTCCGGGTCGCGGATCTCGCCGACCATGATGCGGTCGGGATCGTGCCGGAGAATCGACCGCAGGCCCCGCGCGAAGGTGAGCCCCTTGCGCTCGTTCACCGGGATCTGCAGCACCCCGGGAAGCTGGTACTCGACGGGGTCCTCGATCGTGATGATCTTGTCGAGCCCCTTGTTCACCTCGGTGATGACGGCGTAGAGGGTGGTGGTCTTGCCGCTCCCGGTGGGGCCGGTGACGAGCAGCATTCCATGGGGCTCGGCGGAGAGCCGCCGCAGGCGCCCGATCAGTTCCGCGTCGAATCCGAGCTGATCGAGCGTGAGGCCCCGCAGCCGATCGGACAGGGTCTGCTTGTCGAGGACGCGGACCACCGCGTCTTCGCCGTAGACGCTCGGCATGACCGACACGCGAAAGTCGATCTCGCGGCCGCCGTGGCGCGCCCTGAAGCGGCCGTCCTGCGGCACCCGGCGCTCGGCGATGTCGAGCTCGGACATGACCTTGATGCGCGAGATGACCTGCTCGGCGAGCTCGACGCCGTCGAGCCCCTCGGCCCGGGTCAGCACGCCGTCGATCCGGTACTTGATCGCGAGCCCCGTGGCGGTGGCCTCGAGGTGGATGTCGCTCGCCCCGGTCCGCAGGGCGTCGTAGAGCGTGGAGTCGACCAGCCGCACGACGGTGCTGTCGGTCTCGCTGATCCGCTCGAATGACAGCTCCTCGGTGGTGTGGCGTGCCGCCGCCGCGCCGCGGATGCCGGCGGCGACACCCTCGAGCGCGCGCAACTCCGGCTCGTGCTCGGCGAGATACGCGGCGACGTCGAGCCAGTGCGCGACCCGGTAACCGAACGGCGTGCGGATGCGCTCTTCGATCCAGTCCTGGGCATCGAGGTCGTAGGGGTCTCCCAGCACCACCGACAGCGCGCCCTCGGCCGAGCGCAGGGCGACGCAGCCGCGTCGCGCAGCTTCGGCGTACGGGACCAGCTCGAACGCGGGGGCGTCCGCGCGCATCTCCTCTAGGGCGGCGCCAGGCATCCGCACGGTTGCGGCGAGGCGGGCGACGAACTCCGCCGGCGCGCACGCGAGCCGCTCGTGGAGGCACTCCACCAGTCTGCGTTCCTGGCGGTCGCTCTCGCTCCGCGCCCACTGCAGGTCGTGGGCGTCGATGGCGATGGCCGAGGAGGGCAGGCGATTCACCGGATGCTCCCCGCCAGCTCGAAGACCGGCATGTACATCAGGACCACCACCAGGCCCACGGCGATGCCGAGGACCGCCATCAGGATCGGCTCGAACGCGCGCGTGAACCAGTCGACCAGGCGCGCGGTCTCGTCGTCGTGGAAGCGGGCGATCCGCGCCATCATCTCGCCCATCTCCCCGCTGCGCTCTCCCACTTCCATCATGCGCGTCGCCACCGGGGTCGCGAGGCCGGTGGCGCCGAGGGCGGCGGACATCGACTTGCCCTCGGCGACGAGCTGTCTTGCCTGCGCGAGCTGCGTCCGCAGGTGCGTGGCGAGGAGCTCGCGGACCATGTCGAGCGCTCGGACCGCGGGGATACCGGCACGCAGCAGCATCCCGACCGTGCGATAGAGGCGCGCGAGCTGGTAGACCTTCATCCGCTCTCCCAGGGCGGGGAGGCGCCACAGGCATCGGTAGGCCCACGCCCGTGCCGACGGCTGCGCGGCACCCCAGACCCCTGCAGCCGCGGCGCCGGCGGCGGCGAGGCCGATCAGCCAACCGTGCTCGCGGATGCCGCGACCCACGGCGAGCAGGACCGCCGAAAAGAACGGCAGCTCGCCGGCGATGTCCTCGTACACGCTCGCGAACCGCGGCACCACGTAGAACATCAGGAAGGCGAGCACGAGACTGCCGACGACGACGAGGATCAGCGGATAGATCGTGGCGGCAATGATCTTCTTGCGCACCCGATCGATCTCTTCCTGATATGCGATGTAGCGCGACAGCGCCTCGCCGACGTTCCCGGTCCGCTCGCTCGCCTTGAGGGTCGCGACGTACAGCGGCGAGAAGTGCTGCGGGAAGCGGGCGACCGCCTGGGAGAAGGACTCGCCGCGGCGAACCGCGGCGAGCGTCCCGGAGAGAACCTCCTGTCGTTCACCGTGCGGTTCCTTCTCGGTGAGCGTCTGCAGCGCCTCCACCAGATTGAGGCCGGCTTCGAGCAGCGCGAGGAGCTCGATCGAGAACAGCGTGGTCGGGAACCCCGACCGCCGGCCCGAGGCGAATGGAACAGCGGGACCGTGCGGCCGCGCCGAGAGCACCGCCAGCCCGCGATCGCGCGCGGCGTCGATCGCAGCCGCTTCGCTCGCGGCCGTCAGGTCGAGCGTCACGATCTTGCGGTTAGCCGCGACGGCGGTGATCTGGAATCGCACGGCGTCACCAGGTGCCGATGTCGGCGTCGTCCCCCGCGCCGCCGGGCCTGCCGTCACGGCCGTAGGACAGGAGGTCGAACTCGCCCCGCTGCCCGGGGGTCCGGTAGACGTAAGGCCGGCCCCACGGGTCGTTCGGGACGGCCTTTCTCAGATAGGGCCCGCCCCAGCCCGGCTCGTTCGCGGGTCTGGAGACGAGCGCCCCCAGCCCCTGCTCGGCCGTCGGATAGCGGCGCGTGTCGAGCCGGTACTGGTCGAGCGCCTTCTCGAGCGCGTCGATCTGCGCCCGCGCGACCTGGATCTCCGACTTGCCGACCTGGGCGAAATAGCGCGGCGCGACGTAGCCGGCGAGCAGGCCGATGATGACGATGACGACGAGCAACTCAAGCAACGTAAAACCGCTCGGTACGCGCCGGCGAGCGGCAAGCCGCATGCGCTTCGCTCTCGCGCCGTAGACCGGGTCGATCTGAAACCGCATGGCGCTGTCAGTTGACGCCTTCCAGCGGCGTCAGCGAGACCGCAGCTGGCGTCGTGCCGCGGACGATGTGGTCGTGGATCACCGCGCTCGCCAACCCGAATGGCGTGTGGTAGTTGGCGAGCTTGAGATAGTTGCCCATGCCAGTGTAGAGCGTCGGCCCCCGGTAGCTCATGACGCGGCGCGCGATCGGCTCATTGCCTACCCTCACCCATGCGTCGATGAATCCATCCGAACCCGACGACCACTTGACGTGATAGACGAAGTCGTACCAGACGTTCTTCACGACATGGCCGATCTTCACCGTGTTGCAGTCCTTGATGTCGGTTTTGACCGTTGCCCCGCCGCAGTTCCGGAAGTAGAGGCCGGTCGGACGGTCGGGCGAGATCGCGGTATCGGGAAACGCCAGAATCGAGAGGTTTCCCTGTCCCGTGCTGCCGGTGTGGTGGAAACCGGCGACGGCACCCCAGTGCCACGCAGTGGCGGTGCTCATGGGCGGGTTCACGTAGTCACCGGGGAACAGGATCGAGTGCGCCCACCAATGCTCACGGCCCTGATAACCGTCAGTCGCCTGTTGGGACAACGCGAGGTCGGTGCGCTCGTTAGCGCCGCTGCCGGCAACATTGTTGTCACCTGGCTGGGTGAGGAGGCGCGCGGCCCTCCCGCCATTGCGCCCGAAACTTGCAGTCGTGGCGCGACCCGGCACTTTCTGCTGCACGGAAAAACCACAGTCGGTCGGCGCTGTCAGAAAGGTGCACGAGAACAGCACCTGGCCGGGGCTCGGCGTTGGTGGCGGCGCCCCCGGCGTCGTCACCGAGACCGTGGCGGTCCAGGCCGAGTGATTGGGGACCGCATCGTAGGCGCTCACGCGGTAGTTGTAGGTCTTGCCCGGAGTGAGGCCGGTGTGCGAATACGAGTTGTGGGGGTTTGTCGTGGCGAGCGGTTGGTCGTCGAGGTAGACGTGGTAGCCCTTTACGCCGACGTTGTCGGTCGAGGGGTTCCACGAGAGATTGACCTGGGTCGACGACGCCGCGGTCGCAACGAGGCCGGTGGGCACCGACGGCGCCTGGGTGTCGGGCGCTGCGGGGGTCGTCACCGCGACCGGTGTCGCACTCCAGGCCGAGTGGTTGGGTACGGCATCGTAGGCGCTGACGCGGTAGCGATAAGTCGTGCCTGGGGTCCGGCCGGTGTGCGAGAACGATGTCGCCGTCGTCGTGGTAAGCGGTGCGTCGTTGAGGTAGACGTAGTAGCCCTTCACGCCGACGTTGTCGGTCGAAGGCTTCCACGAGAGATTGATCTGGCTCGAAGAGACTGCGGTGCCGACCAGCTCAGAGGGTACCGAGGGGGCCTGGGTGTCGGGCGCTGCGGGGGTCGTCACTGCAATCGGCGTGGCAGTCCAGGCCGAGTGATTGGGCACCGCATCGTAGGCGCTCACGCGATAGCGATAGGTCGTGCCCGCGGCTCGGCCGGTGTGCGAGAACGATGTCGCCGTCGTCGTGGTAAGCGGTGCGTCGTTGAGGTAGACGTAGTAGCCCTTCACGCCGACGTTGTCGGTGGAAGGTTTCCACGAGAGGTTGATCTGGCTCGACGACAGCGCGGTCCCGACCAGCCCAGTGGGCACCGTGGGGGCTTGGGTGTCGGCCCCTCCGGGGGTCTTCACCGCGACCACGGAGGTCCATGCCGAGTGGTTGGGAACCGAATCAAAAGCGCTCACGCGGTAGTAGTAGGTCTTGCCTGGAGTGAGGCCGGTGTGCGAGAACGACCTGCTGGTCGTAGTGGCGAGCGGTTTGTCGTCGAGGTAGACGTAGTAGCCCTTCACGCCGACGTTGTCGGTGGAACGCCTCCACTCCAGGTTGATTTGGGTTGCCGACACCGCGGCGCCGACCAGCCGGGTGGGCACCGAGGGAGGCTGGGTGTCGGCCGCTGCGGCCTGGGGAGCGGGCGCCAGGCCCGTGGCCAGGAGGAGCGCAGACAAAACGGCCCGACGCACGAACGCCACGCGCTTGCGGTGCGCGGCGCGAGAGCATGCGAGCCAGCAACATTCGCCGTTCCCGGACGATGCCGCGCATGGACCGCGGCTTACGGAAAAGATGGCAACGAGCTGCATTCGAAACCTCCGACCTCATCACATTCGCTTGAGACATTCGGCTGTCGTGCGCGGCGATCTCGGCGCGCGCACGGCGCCACGGCACCCGCTTCGCGGCGGGCGGCTTGGACACTGCGCAGCGGCGCCCGAAGGCGCGTTGCGGTCCCACACGGTGATGTGCCCCGGGTTTTTTCTTGTCAGGCGAACGGCGGGTCGGAGCCGCGCCGCTTGCGCATCCTGCTCGTGGCCGCCTAGGGGCGGCTTCCGGGGCAGCTGGCCATCATTTCCTCTCGCCGGCTGCGCCCGCCGATCCGGCGATCGTCGGCCGCGCCTGCGAGAAACCCGGGGCCTTTGCCCCGGGACGTGCACTTGCTCGAGTCCTCCCTGTCGGTACTTCTCTTCCCCCGCCCCGGTCTGGCGGGGAAGTCGAGCGGGGCCAGGGGCAAGACGCGTGCCTGAGCCCCGCGCTCAATCAGATCAGCGAGTTACTCCATACGCCGCCAGACTCACGCCGCGCGACGTGTCGCTGGGGCACGACAACGGGGGCGACAGCATCGCGGGAAGTCCTTGTTCGGGCTTGTGGAGCGGCTGTCACCAATACACGACAGGCCAGCATCGAAACTGGGGTGTCGTTGCCCGGGAAAACGCGGTGGCCCATTGCCGGCGATTCGCTACGTCGGAAATCGAAGTTATGTGGCGCGACGCTAGCGCGAGGCGGTACCGATACCGAATCCATTTTGCTTGCTTCGGATCGCGCCGCGCTGCACTGCCCGGCGCGCGATCGTCGTGTCTCCCCGACAGCTGTCGCAATTTGTACTACACGGCGTGCCAACCGCAATGACAATAGCATAGCCGATCCGCAATGACAATAGCATAGAGGCCGCGGCAGCGCGCTGGCGCCGGTAGCGGCGCGCTCCACCGGCGGGCGATGGGCGCCGGATCGGGGCCGTTGCCGCGACGGGTCATCGTGCCGCGCCGCTCGCGGTGTGCGCCCCGCGCGGCCGGGCCTCCCCGCAGGCCCGCCGTTTCCGGCGCAGCGGGCTTGCTCGGTCTGCGGACCGCAGCGCTCCGGCACGAAGGACGGCGGGCATGCGCCCTTTGGCCTATGTCGCGACCCACTTCGCGTACGGCGCTTGTGCTAAGAAGAACGACAACCAGGCGGGCATCGGTAACTGGAACGGCATGCCTCGGTGGTCGCGCGACGCTCGGCGCGCGCGCAGTGGCATCGCGCCCCGGGGCCTCCAGCGGGTCGCGCCTCTAGCAGCCTGATGCAAAACGCACGGAATCATTCCCCGGAAGCCGAGTCGAAAGCGCAGCGACGTTAATAACGGAGAACAAGCCATGCGCGGTCGAGTCGATCCCCAGGAGTCGATGTTCAG